>Ga0335079_10000129_pt1 | contig 87014 bp, 79 predicted proteins | sample Lox_Sample_33_FD_206719 | JGI IMG/M metagenome (GOLD analysis project Ga0335079, IMG submission 206719) | Soil microbial communities from Loxahatchee National Wildlife Refuge, Florida, United States - Lox_Sample_3.3 | ecosystem: Environmental > Terrestrial > Soil > Wetlands | place: USA... | reverse complement strand
TCTGGACCGGCGTAACCGCGAAGCCGACGGCGGAGAGGATCGCTCGGCAGATTACCGAAGCATTCCCCTGGGTTCAGGCGCCTCGATCCCTCATTCGCGATCGAGATGCCTCCTACGGCGCCGTCGTCACCCGGCGGCTCCGCGCCATGGGCATCCGGGACCGCCCGATCGCACCACGATCGCCATGGCAGAACGGTCATGTAGAACGGCTCATCGGCTCGATGCGTCGGGAATGCCTCGACCACGTCGTAATATTCGGCGAAGCGAATCTTCGCCACGTGTTTAGGACCTACGCCGGCTACTACAACGGTGTTCGCACGCACCTAGCCCTCGGCAAGGATGCACCGTTCGGCCGACCGGTGCAGGTGGTAGGACGCATTGTACCGGTGCCCATCCTGGGCGGCCTTCACCACCAATACGTCCGGATCGCATAAACGGTAGGGACAACGTCCGGATCGCATAAATGGAAGGGACAAGGCGCTCGGCTGAATCGCTGCTACCAAGAGCATTGACTACGGACATAAGAGTCTAGCCACCCACAAAACCTTATGCTCCCCTGCTACAGCCCACTCCGTGCGAACAGCTTTAGATCGGCGACAAGCCCTTCGTCGCGCTCGATGCCGTATTCGCCCTTCTCGTCCGCGCGCTTTTCGAGCACCATCAGGATCGTCGGATTTGCGGTTTCAAACACCCGCAGTGTTCGGCCTTCGAGGCGGAGTTCCGCCAGCTTCTCCTTGATCGGGGTCGCGGCGGTGCGAGGGCTAACATCAATAAGGTCGGCCAAGCTTGCAGCAGAAATACCGGCGGCCATCATCTGATCTTGAAGCACGGCCGCGGTCTTAGCTTGCGTATTTCGCATCGCCTCGACTGCCGTCGCTTCTGCGGTCGATCGATGCCGAGCATCGGTGTATTGCTGCTCCACTCGGCGGGCGAACGCTTCATCGGATAGTTCTCGCGTGTCGATCCACTCCTTCGAATGGATCCACGTGCGGGCAAGCCAAGCCCGCATGGCCCTTCTTTGGATCTGTTTCAAGCGAACAGATCGCAGCGAAAACGCCCACCGCTTGTCCGCTGAAGTGCCACCCAATTCCGGCATGTCACCGGGTTCCTCTTCGACGACCGCGGAATGTAATTCCGCTGCGGTGACGCCCCGCGCAGCCGCATTCTTCAACCGATCGAATTGCCGGCGTTCCCATTCTTCGCTGTCTTCCGCAGGCGCGGTTCCGAACTTCTCCCGGAAGAACCGTGCCGTTTCCGCAAGCGCCTGTTCCTTCCGCGTTTTCAGATCCATGCGGGCCTCATCGCTCCTCCTCCCTCTAGCCGAAATGGCCGTGGGATCGAATCATAGAATCTACATAGCACGCCTATCGGTTGGGGACCCACTCTAGCACAACGCGGGGGCCCGGATGGTCGCTGCGCTTGCTGAGAAGCGACACGACCTCGAAACGGCTAGACCGCTCCCTTGGTAAGGGAGAGGTCGTCGACAGTTCAATCCTGTCCGGCAAGTGTAGCTGCCACCTTTGGCGATCGTGGCCACAAGGCCAGCGAAGAAGGCGGACGGGACACAGACGGGACACCGGTCTCCGCCTTAGAACATAACTCATTGATTCTGTTGGCGTCCCCTACCGGATTCGAACCGGTGTTGCCGCCGTGAGAGGGCGGGAAAGCCAAGTTCGGTATAGGTGGCTGCGAGCGTGTGACGCTTTCGCCCGGCCAGAAGGCTGGTGAGATGCCCGCCACTCAATATGGGGATCTCGCGACCATCCTCGATTGCGATTGGACCGCCGCGAGATGGCCGCCAGGTTTGCCGGAAAATCCCTGTTTTGTTTTGACGATTTCCCTGTGCCTCGGGGGCAATTCCCTGTTTTCCCGCCTAGAGAAATGGCCTGTAAGTGCCTCTGGGTTTGTCGATTTTTAGCGGCATCGCGATTTGGAAATCGCTCGAACTCGCGAAATTCCCTGTATTTTCCCTGCTAAACAGAGAATTGAAGGGAGAGGGGTTTGCAGCAGACTGCCGCCCCAGCCAGGCAAGCCAGCACGGCGCTTCGCAGCGGCGCGTGCTTATTCGTCAAGTCTGCTACGGGAAGATTGCGCAGAGGCGCGTGCGGATTACTGATCGAGTTCCGCGTGCGGGCTATGGCCCCGCGGCAACGCCGCGGTGATCGCGAGAGCGAGGGCGGCGAGGACAATGCCGATCAGGTAGACGGCGTGCAGTGCGCCCGCGATCTCGGCGGTGAGCCGCGCGATGGTGTCGGGGTCCAGGCTTTGCCGCTGCGATGGTTCCATCAAGCGGTTGACGACATCGCCACCTGTGGAGCCGGCGCCGAACAAAGCGTAGTTGAACACGGCGGCGAACAGCGCGACGCCAATCGACTGGCCGACGAAGCGCATGAACAGCATCGCCGACGTCGCGGTGCCTCGCTCGGCCCAACCGACGGCGCTTTGGATCGAAACCATGAAGGTGGTGCTGCAAAATCCCATACCCATGCCGATCAGTAGCGCGCCGATCCCGGCGACTACTGGACCCGATCCGGGCTGCAGCAGAATCATCACGCCATTGCCGAGCACCAGCGAGACCCCGCCCAGCAACGCGGTCGTGCGGTAGGACGTGCGCAGCATCACTTGGCCGCCGAGCGTGCTCGCGCTCGACCAGCCGATCGACATCGCCGTGAGCGCGAAGCCCGCGACGACGGGGCTCCGCCCCATCGCCCCCTGTACGTAAGCGGGCAGGAAGGCGGTGATGCCCATCATGATGGCACCGATCACCGTGCTGCCGACATTGCCGATCGCGATGGTGCGATTCTTCCAGAGATCGAGGCGCAGCATCGGCTCGGCGGCGCTCAACTCGTGCCGGATCAATGCGGCAATGCCGAGAGCGGCGACCACAAGCAGGCCCCCGAACGCGGCTGGGCTCAGTTCGTGCGCCTGGATCAGCGCCATCATCAGTGCGCCCGAGCCGAGCACCAGGAGAGCCGCGCCGCCATAATCGATGCTTCGCCGCTTCGCGTGCGCGCGCTCGCGGAAAAATACGGCCAGCAGCGCGATCGCCAGCGCGCCCACCGGCAGATTGATCCAGAAGATCAGCGCCCAGGAGAGGTGCAGGACGATAAAGGCGCCGAGCACCGGACCAATGATCGCCGCGATGCCCCAAACGCTCGAGAGATAGCCTTGCAGGCGCGCGCGATCCGCCGGCGAGTAGATGTCGGCGACGATCGTGCTGCCGATCGGCACGATGGCACCCGCGCCGATCCCCTGCAGGAGACGGAAACCGATAAGCGCTTCCATGCTCTGGGCGAAGCCGCAGAGCGTCGATCCCAAGAGGAAGATCACCGTGCTGATGCAGAACACGCGCTTGCGGCCATGCACGTCGGCAAGCCGGCCATAGATCGGAATTGTCACCGCCTGCGCCAGCAGGTAGCTGGAGAACACCCAAGTGAAAAGCTGAAAACCGCCGAGCGTCGCGACGATCGTCGGCATTGCAGGCGCGACGATGCTGCTCTCGACCGCCGCCATGAACATGCCTATCAGCACGGCCGCTGTGACCAGCCGCCGCCGTGCCGCTGGCGGCGATGCCGGGATGGGAGCTCTGAGCGGCGCTTGGTCGGGCACGATGGGACTCGCCGGCGAAAAGGGCGTGGCACGCTAGCCGATCGGGTCAACCGAAGTCGATATGCTTCACCATGGCGCGAAGCCGGGGGAAACCCAGCGGGTCGATCACGGTGCGATCAGCCCGCTTTCGATCGCTTCGGGGCCGTAGCCGAACACCACCGCCGGATCGGGCCGTTTCAGCGTCGTGCCCCGCCCCGGATAGTGCAAGCGCCACAACAGGTCGCGAATGACGTTGACGCGGGCAAGGTCCTTGTCGTCGGCGCGGACAATGGTCCATGGCGCGAATTCGGTGTGGCTCTTAGCCAGCATCTCGTCGCGCGCTTTGCTGTACTTTTCCCAGAGCAGCGGCGCCTTGGCGTCAATCGGGCTCAGCTTCCACTGCTTCAGCGGATCATTGCGCCGCTCCTTGAGTCGGCGCTTCTGCTCTTTCTTGCTGACGTCGAGATAGTACTTGATAAGGCGAATCCCCGAGCGCACCAGAAGGCTCTCGAACTCTGGCACATCCTTGAGGAAGAGGCGCGTCTGCTCCTTGGTGCAGAAACCCATTACCCGCTCCACGCCTGCTCGGTTGTACCAGCTCCGGTTGAACAGCACCATTTCACCCTTCGCCGGCAGCTGCGGCACGTATCGCTCGAAGTACCAGGAGCGCCGATCGCGATCGTCCGGCGGCCCAAGCGCCACCACGCGCGTCTCGCGGGGGCTCAGATGCTCGACGATGTGCTTGATGGTGCCGTCCTTGCCGGCGGCATCGCGCCCCTCGAAGATCACGAGAATGCCGCTCCCATGGGCGATCTCGTGGCGCTGCAACTTCACCAGTTCGATCTGCAAAAGGTAGAGAATGCGCTCATATTCCCGATGACGAAGCGCGGGCGGCAACGGCGGCGGATGTGGATACTTTGACATGGTTTCAACCCTTCAGCTTTCGCCGGCAAACAGACCGGTGGCGACGCCGAGCGCCGCGAGCAGCACCGCGGAGCTCGGAAGGCGGGGGCCCGCCGGGCATCGCGTCAGCGCGAAATTCCGGATGCATCCGGGGGAACGAGGTCGCGCGCGGATCGATATGTCATCAGCTTGGCGGCACCGGGCGCGAGCCGCCGCCAGCTGCTTGATACTTGCAAGCTCGCGAGCGCTCCGGTCGGGAACTTACCGGTGATCGCCGGCAGCTTCTCGCGCGAACCGGGCTCGACCAGCGCGAGGGCCAATTCGTGCAGGCCGGGATTATGGCCCACCAAGAGCACACGGCTCGCGCCCTCGTCGACCTTCCTGATCTCATCCAACAGGGTCGCCGAACTCGCGAGGTAGAGTCGGTGCTCGAATACGATCCGTGCCGGTTTGAGCACGGCGAGGATCGGCTCGACCGTCTCGCGCACGCGTCGCGCCGTCGAGCCCAATATCCATATGATGTCCTGAGAGTCGGCGACCAAATATCCCGCCAGTGCCTCGGCGGCACGCCGGCCGCGTCTGCTCAAGGGGCGATCATGGTCGTCGAGCGAGATATCGTCCCAGCTCGATTTTGCATGGCGCAACAGGTGCAGCGTTTTCATGCCTAAGGAGGCCCTGCAAAAGCAGGTATCAGGGTAATGGAAATCAACCGACGGAAGCAAGGCCTCGGGCCAAATCCACATGCTCCTACAAGATGTTGGGTCACCCTTGCGACTCCGGCTTTCAATAAGACAATTTCGTGGCACTCTTTTGAGGGTGCGCTAGAGTGCCGTTCCGGAAAAAGGGGGTTGCCCGCATGGAGCCCGGTCGGGAGGTCGAGCTGAAGCTGTCGATACCGCCCGACCGCTTGGCGCGAGTAATGCGCTCGCCGCAGTTGCGTCCCCCGGGTGCGCGCCGAGCGGTAACCCGTGCTTTGCGCAACGTCTACTACGACACGCCGCGCCTCACTTTGCGCGAACAAGGCATCATGCTGCGTGTGCGCGAGTCCGGCCGGCGCTATCTGCAGACCGTAAAGTCGACCGCGGGCAGCGCAGCCGGGCTGTTTCGCCGCGGCGAGTGGGAAACGCCGCTGACGGGCCCCCAGCCCGATTTGGCGACGGTGCACCAGTTGCCCGAGTTGCACGGTACACTCTCACCCATCTTCCGCTCGGACATTCGGCGCACCACGCGGCTGCTGCAACTCGGAAACTCCGCCAGCATCGAAATGGCAATCGATCGCGGCGTCGTGCAGACGACCAACGCCTCGGCTCCAATCTGCGAGCTCGAGCTCGAGCTTCGCGACGGCAACGCCGACGCGCTGTTCGATCTGGCGCTCGCGCTCAACGAGCTGGCACCGCTGCATCTGGAAACCGTCAGCAAAAGCGATCGCGGTTATCTCTTGCTCACGGAGGCACAGGTCGCGAGCCGGCGCGCGACACCATTGCGCCTCGATACCGCGATGAGCGCGAGCGATGCGCTGTCGGCGATATTGAACCACAGCCTTGTGCACCTCATTGCCAACGAGGCGGCGGCACGCCAGGGCCACGATCCCGAAGGGGTCCACCAGATGCGCCTCGCGCTGCGCCGGCTGCGCTCGGCATTGACGGTGTTCCGGCCGTTGCTGCCCGGCGCAATTGTCGCGCGCCTGCGCGGCGAACTCAAATGGCTCGCCGCAGAGCTGGGCGCTGCGCGCGACCTCGACGTGCTGATCGACACTCAGCTCGCGCCGGTGACGGCGGCCTTCGGCGAGGAAGCCGCGCTGCAACGGCTCGAGGAACTGGCGCGGAACGCGCGCGGCGCCGCCTACGAGCGGGTGCGCACCGCTTGCGACACGACCCGCTATACGGGGTTGCTGCTCGAGGTGAGCCGCTTTGGCGAGACGCGAACCTGGCAGGAGCGCCTTGACCCGGATGCGCTGAAGGGCCTCGCCGCGCCGGCGTTCGAATTCGCGAACGCGCTGCTGACCGATCGGCACCAGAAAGCGCGCAAACGCGGGCGGCGGCTCGGCATGCTTTCGGCCGACGAGCGGCACTTGTTGCGGCTTGCGGTGAAAAAGCTTCGCTACGCCGCCGATTCTTTCCGCTCGCTCTACAGCGAAGAGGCGGCGCGGCCATACCTCAAGCGCCTCTCGAGGCTGCAAGAGCAGCTCGGCCTCCTCAACGACATCGAGATCGCGCGGCGGTTCATCGAACAATTCGCGGCCGAATGCAGCGCCGAAGACGGCCCGGCGCTCGCGCGGGCGGGCGGGTTGGTGGTCGGTTGGCACGCGCGCAACACCAAGCGCATGCGGCGCCGGCTTGCGAAGCAGTGGAGAGCGTTCCGGTCGTCCGCGCCGTTCTGGCGCGAGGCGGCCGGTTAGCGCCATTGCGCCGCTCGCCGGTGGTCAATCATCCGTCGGCGTGTTCAACTTCTCCATGATCTGATCGACGCTGAAGCTCTGCGGGCGCTGCCGTGGCGGATATTCTTTGAACGTTTCGATGAACTGGGCGACGATCGCTTGCCCGGCCATCAGAAGGTATCCCTTGTGCATTGACCACTCCCAATAGGAATTGGAGGTGATCTGCGCTTTCTCGTAAGGGTCCATCCGAAGATTGAAGAACAGGGGCAACCGCCGCTGAGTGAACGGCTCGCCCCAAATATCGAGCGTGCCCGGCGTCTTCTGTTCGGCGAAAACCAACTTCCAATTCCCGAAGCGCAGCGCGACCAAGTGACCGTCATCGTCAAAATAGATGAAGCCCAGGCGATCCGACTTCTCCTGCTGTCCGGTCAGGTATGCCAATTGGTTAAAGCACGCTAACTTTCGGCATGGCGTCCTCGACTCCTTTAATTCTCAGCTCGGTTTGGCTCCCCGCACGATGCACCGGAAGCCCACGTGGCTCATGCCGGTATCGACCGGTTGTGCGTGGCGCGCGGCGGGGCGATAGCGCCGGCAGTAGTTCGGCGCGCAGAGATGCGAGCCGCCTTTGACGACTTTGCGCGGGATTCGGATTGCGGGATCGCAGGGGTCGTAGCTCTCGGACTCGGGACCGCCGCGCGGATTTTCCGGAATGCAGCACGGGCTCGCCGTCGCGGCGTGGCCGGCCGAGTACCAGTCAGCCGTCCACTCCCAGACATTCCCGATCATGTCGAAGAGACCGTATCCATTGGCCGGGAACGCGCGGACCGGAGATGTGCCGGCATACCCGTCGTCGGCCAGGTCCTGGTATGGGAAGATCCCCTGCCACGTGTTCGCCATGTGCCGGCCGCCCGGGGTCAGCTCATCGCCCCACGCGAACTCGACGCCATCGAGGCCGCCGCGCGCGGCAAACTCCCATTCCGCCTCGGTCGGCAATTCCTTGCTCGCCCACGCCGCATAGGCCTGGGCGTCTCGAAGCGCCACATGCACCACTGGATGCTCGTCGAGCGCGCGCCTCGATTTCGGACCCGATGGGCGGCGCCAATTCGCACCGAACTCAAATCGCCACCATTGCCGCCAGTCGCCGAGATCAACCGGGTGCTTCGCCGGAGTGAAGACAAGCGAGCCCGGCTTCAACATATGCGGTAGCGCGCCCGGATAGTCCTTCGGGTCCGGCGCGAGCTCGGCGAGCGTCACATAGCCCGTTTCCTTGACGAAGCGGCGGAACTCGCGATTGGTGACGGGCGTCCGATCGATCCAGAAAGGAGCAACGGTTACGGGATGAGTCGGCGCTTCCTCCGGATAATGCTGATCCGATCCCATTCGGAACGTACCGCCGGAAATCCACACCATGTCCGCACGAGAATGCGCTCCGGTCGAGGCATCGACCGATTGTCCGCTTGGCATTGGAATACCCACGAATTCGATGCCACTTCCCTGCAAAAAGAATAGTGCTGGAGCAAGCACGGACAAGGTTGCGAGCAGGCTCGCATTGTTGCCGCTTTCGCGTCGGCTGAATCTCACCGGTGGCTTGGTCTACTCGCGGAGAGCGCTAATTCTCTTTGCTGCACAATCGAAGGGTTGCCGACCGCCGCAAAAAAGGCGACCTTCGAATACCGAGGGGAGGGTCGGGATCAGCCGACTGCATCAGCGTGAGGGCCGCGCCCGGCGTTTTTGGTCCTACCGAACGGAGAGTCGCGCATGCGAGCACTGGGACGCCAATTCATTCTGCCTTTCTGCGTGACTGCTTTGGCGATGTTGGGAGCTTGCGGCACGCCTGCTCGCCTCCCTGCCGTGCCGGTTGCAGAGGAGGAGCATCCAATAACCGTCGATGGCATGACCGGCATCCGCTACTGGGGCGATGAAGCCACGCCGGAAATGATCAATGACGGGATCGATTCTTTTAGGCGAGAGGTCGCAGCGCGAAAAGCCGCGGGCGAGAGCGGGCCGCTTCCGCCGGTCAGTTACCTCGCGATCTCCGGCGGCGGCGAGAACGGCGCGTTCGGCGCCGGTCTGCTGGTCGGCTGGACCGCCGCCGGCAACCGTCCAAGCTTCAAGATCGTGACCGGCGTCAGCACCGGGGCTTTGATTGCCCCGTTCGCCTTCCTGGGTCCCGCTTACGATGACAAGCTGAAGACGGTATACACCACGATCACCGACAAAGACGTCTTGGAGGAGCGCTCGTTCACAGCCGCGATTTGGAACGATGCGATGGCCGATAACGCGCCGCTGCATAAGACGGTGGCAAAGATCTTCGACCAGGCGATGCTCGATGCAATCGCCGCCGAGTACGCCAAGGGTCGGCTGCTACTGGTCGGCACCACCGATCTGGACGCCCGCCGCCCGGTGATCTGGAACGTCACCAAGATCGCCGCGAGCGGCAGTCCGAATGCACTCGAATTGGTCCGCCAGCTCCTCGTTGCTTCAGCCGCAATCCCCGGAGCTTTCCCGCCGACCATGTTCGACGTCGAGGTGGACGGCAAAGCCTATCAGGAAATGCACGTGGATGGCGGCGCGGCCTCGCAGGTCTTCATCTATCCGCCCAACCTCAACATCGCGGAGCTCAGCCGCGGGACGAACGCAGGCTCGCGTCAGCGCCGGGTTTACGTCATCCGTAATGCGCGGCTCGACCCAGACTGGTCGCAGGTCAATCGGCAGACGCTCAGCATCGCCGGACGTGCGGTCGATTCCCTCATCCAGACCCAAGGTATCGGCGATCTCTATCGCATCTACGTCCAGACCCAGCGCGACCACATCGATTTCAATCTCGCCTACATACCCTCGACATTCGACGTGCCGCTGGCTCACCCCTTCGACACGCATTACATGAACGAGCTGTTCAAGGTCGGCTACGACCTCGGGGCCAAGGGCTATCCGTGGGCAAAGTTGCCGCCGGGCTACGACACGCCCATGCCGACACATAAACCCTTGGCTCAGATCAACTGAGCCAAGCCTATCCGACGGCGCCCGAAACCGGCACCAGGTTGCAAAGGAACTGCTCCGCCGACGCGCGCCAGGAAAATTTGAGCGCATACTCGCGGCACGCTTTGCGGGGAACATCCAGGCACTGCAGCGCCGCGCGACGCAAGTCCTGGTCGAGCCGGCCAACCGGTGCGTCACCGATCACGTCGATGGGACCCGCGACCGGGTAGGCCGCGACAGGGACGCCGGCCGCCAGTGCCTCCAGCAGCACGAGGCCAAAGGTATCGGTGCGGCTTGGGAACACAAACACATCGGCAGCGGCGTAACAGCGTGCCAGCTCCTCTCCTTCGCGCTTGCCGATGAAAAGCGCCTTGGGGTAGCGCCGCCGCAGCTCGGCAAGCTGCGGCCCGTCGCCCACGACCACCTTGCACCCCGGGAGGTCAAGATCGAGGAAAGCGGCGATGTTCTTCTCCACCGCGAGCCGGCCGACGGTGAGGAAAATCGGCCGCGGCAACTCGGACCAGTCGCCGCGCCGGTCGGGCGAGAACAAGTCGGCATCGACGCCGCGTGTCCAGCGCCGAAGATTGCGAAAGCCGCGCCGCGCAAGCTCGCGTTCGACGGCGGGCGTTGCCACCATCAGCGCTTGGCCCGCGCCATGAAAGCGGCGGAGAAATGCATAAGTGAGCCTGAGCGGGACACGGAAACGCGCCCAGACATACTCGGGAAAACGGGTGTGGAACGCCGTGGTGAAGGCGAGGCCGCGCCTCAGGCAATACCGCCGCACGGCGATCCCGAGCGGGCCTTCGGTCGAGATGTGGATGGCGTCCGGGCTGCTCGCTTCGAGGGCCTCGGCGATGCGGCGGCCGGAGACGAGTGCCAAGCGTATTTCGGGATATGTGGGGCAGGCGATGCTCGGGTACGGCTCCGGCGTGATCGTGTGGACGTCATGTCCCAATGCCTGGAGCTCAGCGGTGGTCTTGGTCAGCGTGCGCACCACACCGTTCATCTGCGGGCGCCACGCATCGCTGACGAGGGCAATCCTCATTGTGTTTGGGCGCCCACCACCTCGATCTCGTCCTCGTCCTCCGCCTTCGCTGTCCGCTCGGCCAACATGTCGAAGGCGCGGATCTCCGCCCAGTGAATGACCTCGAGCTGGCCGTTGAAATGCTCGACGAGGGCGCTGCAGCTCTCGACCCAATCGCCGTCGTTGCAATAGAGGACACCCTCGATATCGCGGATTTCGGCCTGGTGGATGTGGCCGCAAACGATTCCGTCCACCTCGCGGCGCCGCGCCTCGGCGGCGATCGCGTCGGCGTAGTTGGAGATGTATTCGACCGCGTTCTTGACCTTTTTCTTGAGATAGGCCGAGAGCGACCAGTAGGGGTAGCCGAGCCGGCGCCGGATCATGTTGTAGTAATGATTGAGGCGCAGCACATTGTCATAGGCCCAGTCGCCGAGCAGCGCCACCCAGCGCGCATAGCGCACGACGCCGTCGAAGGCATCGCCGTGCATAACCAACAACCGCTTGCCGTCGGCAGTCTCGTGGATCGCCTCATCGACCAGTGTCGCACCGCCCATCTGCAGATCGACGTAGTCGCGCAGCCACTCGTCGTGATTGCCGGGAATGTAATAGACCTTGGTGCCCTTGCGCGCCTTGCGCAGCAGCTTCTGCACCACGTCATTGTGGGACTGCGGCCAGTACCAGGAGCGGCTCAGGCGCCAGCCGTCGACGATGTCGCCGACGAGATAGAGATATTCGGACTCGCTGTGCTTGAGGAAATCGAGGAGGAATTCGGCCTTGCAGCCGCGCGTGCCCAGATGAACGTCGGAGATCCAGATCGTCCGGTAACGCCGACTCGGGTCCATATAGTTCACGTATTCTCCTTTTTTCCGAACACAGTGCTTGTCTTGGCGGCGTCAGTCGCGCAGAGTGTTGTCCCCATGCGCCGCCTCAAGAACAGCTTATAAATGGCTGATGTTGCGGGATCATTGCTTGGACGTTACGGAAATATGACAGCCGCGCCGATGCGACGGCGCATGCTCGTCATCTTCAACCCCATCGCTGGCCGCCGCGCGCGCCGCCGCCTCGATACAGCCTTGACTGCGCTTTCACGGCTCGGGGTCACCATTGTGGTGCGCGAGACACGCGCTCCCGGCGATGCCGAGGTCTTTGCGCGGGCGGCGCGCGCGAGCGAATTCGATGCGATCGCCGTCGCAGGCGGCGACGGCACGATGAACGAGGTGGTGAACGGGCTTGTCGACCCGAGCCTTCCCGTGGGCCTCCTGTCACTCGGCACGGCCAACGTGCTGGCAAATGAAATCGGATTGCCGCGCGACCCGCGACGGCTTGCGGAAATTGTTGCCACCGGACCGGCGCGCCGAGTGGCGCTTGGCGAGGCCGTATTCGAGGACGGACGTCGGTCGCGTCGCTTTCTGCTGATGACCGGGATCGGGTTCGATGCCGAGGTCGTCGATACCCTTGATCTCCGACTGAAGCAGCGCATCGGTAAGCTGGCATTCGTTTGGAGCATTCTCGTGCGGCTCTGGCGCTATCATCCGGGAGCCTTCTTGCTGGATCTCGGCGAGGCGCACCGCGAGGCGGCCTCAGTCATCGCGACCCGGGCACGCTACTATGGCGGTCGCTTCATCCTCGCGCCGGCGGCGCGGCTCTCCGAGCCGAGCTTTCAACTCGCGATCTTCAAGCGGGCAGGCCGCTGGGCGGCGTTCCGCGCGCTCGTGGCCTTAGGGCTGGGCTTGCTGCAGCGTCAGCCCGACTTCGAGATCGCCACGGCTACCTCGGTGCGCCTCTCCGGGCCCGAGGACGCGCCAGTGCAGATCGACGGCGATGTGCTGGGGTACTTGCCGGTCACCCTTAGGATTGCGCGCGATCCCGTGCTGTTGGTGCACCCGGCTTCCTGAGCCTGGGTGCATCCGAGTCGCCTGAGCCGTCGATCGGAGATCGGAGGCGGAGGGCTAATTCCATCTATTGTTCCAAGTCGTTGTCGTCATAATAAATCTGTCATCAAACACTGGTAGAGCGATCAATCCGACCGAAGCACTTTCTCGCAACGGCCGGAATGGCCGCCCGTTTCGCTGCGGGAAACGCAAATAGCCAGCGATGCTGGAGCAGGTTCGACGGCGTCGGTTCGCCACCCGCTCTAGAAGGGGAGATCGATGCACCTTGTGGCTGTGGCAGCGGACGCGGTCCCGTCGGATACCGCCGAGGCCGACTGCGCACCGGTCGCGCGCGACGTGCCCGCGATCGATCTGGTGGCGCTTACGGTGCTAGCGGTCAATCGGCTTGCACCGGCCACGCTCCGCTCGGCAACCTACGGCAAGGCGCTCAAAGTGGTGGTCTCCGACGAGTTGGTCGGCGCGATATTTCGAGCGGCGCTCGAACAGATGGGACTTCATCGCAGCACCGATCGACTGATCGAAATCGTCGTCAAGGAGGAGCGCTCCGGCTCCGAGGGCACACGTTCTGCCTAAAGAAGCCGAGGCTGAATTCGGCGCCGAAAGATCGCGGGTTCCTGCTCGGGAAGCGCGTTAGAGCCCCGGGTTTGGCCATTGGCAGCGGTGCGTCCTCTCCGCTATAGGGTGGGCATGCGCCGCTGGCTGTCACTTTCCTTGCTGTCATTTGTGTTCCTATCCGCGCCGGCACTCGCGCGCCAGGACGATCCGCGCCTTAAGGATCTGTTCGCGGATTTGCAGGCCTCGCATTCCTCGATCGAGGCGGGCCTGATCGAGCAGCGGATCGAGGCAATTTGGGCGAATGACGGCAATCCCCGCGTCGATGCATTCATGCAACAGGGTATTGACGCACTCTCTCTTAGGAATACCGAACTCGCGCTCGCCGCGTTCAACAAGGTGGTGGAGCTCGATTCAACCTTCGCGGAAGGCTACAACAAGCGCGCGACCGTCGAGTTCCTGATGCATGATTTCGATGCGAGCGTCGCGGATATCCAGCGCACGCTGGAGCTCGAGCCGCGGCATTGGGGAGCGCTCGCCGGTCTCGGGCAGATTTATCTATTACTGGGCGACAAGAAGGCCGCGCTCAGAGCATTCGAGGCGGCGCTCAAAATCAACCCGCATTTAACCACCGTCTCCGAGAGTGTGAAGGAACTGAAGCAGGAGCTGGGTGGCAGTCCGACCTGATATGTCGAGTGTGCGCATCGATTTCCTGCGAGCGACGGTTCATGGTGAGAGGATGGTCCGGCGAGGGCCACGCGACGGTGCGGCGCATTCAATTTTCCTCACGGCGAGTCTTTCGGCATCAAGTTGATCGGAATAAGCGATTGTGCAGCGGAGTTGCGGTTCCTTCCGCTTCGAGACGAGGAGAAGGAACTTCAAATCCAGGGGATTTCGGGGATAGCGCGGCGGCAACTTCCCTATGACAAACCAAAGGCAGCGTCGGTGTTCAACAAGGTAAAGTTTCGATGAGCGCCTCGACCTCGGCCGCGATCGTTGCGGCGAACCGCTTCGGCTTCGCGCCAAAACCGGGCGAGCTCAAGAGCATTGCCGCCGATCCGCGCGAGTGGGTCGAAGCGCAGCTTAAGGGCAGCGCGGAGATCCCGGCGGGCGAGCTGCCGCCGTCGCGCGAGACCGTCGCGCTGATGCTCGAGGCGCGCAAGGACAAGCAGGAACGTCCCGAAGTCCAGCAACGCTTCCGCCAGGTTTTCCTCGGCGAAGTCGACGCACGCATGCGAGCCGCGATCGTGGGCGACACGCCGCTGCTCGAGCGACTGACTCAATTCTGGAGCAATCATTTCACCGTCTCGGCGATGCGGCCGGTGGTGCGCGGCTTCGTCGGTGCCTTCGAGCGCGAGGCGATCCGCCCGCACGTGCTTGGCCACTTCGCCGACCTGCTGCTCGCGGTGACGCGGCATCCGGGCATGCTGCTCTATCTCGACAATGCGCAATCGATCGGCCCCGATTCGATGGTGGGACAGCGGCAAGAGAAAGGCCTCAACGAGAATCTCGGGCGTGAACTTCTGGAGCTGCACACGCTCGGCGTCGACGGCGGCTATACCCAGGCGGACGTGGTGGCGCTCGCGCGCATCCTCACGGGCTGGAGCATTTCGCGCCTCAACCTGCCCGATCCCGGCACCTTCCACTTTTATCCGGCGCTGCATGAACCGGGCGCCAAGACCTTGCTCGGCCGCACCTATCAACAAGCGGGCATCGAGGAGGGCGAGGCGGCGCTGCGCGATCTGGCGCTCCATCCTTCGACGGCGCGCCACGTGGCGGTGCAGCTCGCTCGGCACTTCATCGCCGACGTTCCGCCCACCGACGCGGTTGAGCGGATCGCGCACGCGTATCGCGACAGCGGCGGCGATTTGCGCCGGGTCACTCTCGCCGTTGTCAGGGAAGAGGCGGCCTGGCGCGAGCCTTTCGCCAAGGTGCGCACGCCGACCGATCTGATGATCGCGGCCTATCGCGCGACCGGCACCGTGCCGAAGCCAGAGATCGCGTTCCGCGACCTGAAGCGGCTGGGACAGCCGCCGTTCCTCGCACCCTCGCCCGCGGGGTGGCCGGACGTGGCTTCGCAATGGATTTCCCCAGAGACGGTGCTGCGCCGCGCGGAGTGGTGTCAGACCTTCGCTGAAGCGGTGGCCGAGCCTCCGGATCCCGTGGAGGTGATGGACGCGGCCTTCAGCGACGCTCTGCCCGAGGAGACGCAACAGGTGGTGCGCCGCGCGCCCAGCAAGCGCGCGGGTCTCGCGCTGCTGATCGCGAGCCCGCAATTTCAGCGGAGATGACGATGACAACACGGCGCGAAGTTCTGAGGCTCCTGAGCTGCTGCGTGGCCGGCGGTGCGCTGGCGGCCGGGCTGCCACGCGCGGTCTTCGCGGCCATCCCCGGCGACCGCCGCTTCATCGTGGTGCTGCAGAGGGGCGCCATGGACGGGCTTGCGGCGGTACCGCCGCTCTCGGATTCTCGCTATGCGGAATTGCGCGGCAGCCTCGCGCTCAAGGCGCCCGGCGAGAGCGGCGGCTGCCTCAAGCTCACGAGCGACTTCGCGCTCCATCCGTCGCTCGCGGCAATCCATCCTTATTTCGCCAAGGGCGAGCTGCTGATCGTGCACGCGACCGGCAACGGTTATCAGACGCGTTCGCATTTCGACGCGCAGGACATGATGGAAAGCGGGCTCACCGTTAAGCACGGGCAGAGCGACGGCTGGCTCAACCGCGGGCTCGCGCTGTTGCAGGGCAGCGATCAGCGCTTGGGTCTCGCGGTCGGCGGGGCAACGCCTCTGATCCTGCGCGGCGCGGTTCCCGTCGGATCCTGGGCGCCCGAGGGATTCCACGAGGCGGCACCTGGCTTCATCGAAGCGGTGGCGGCGCTCTATGAGCACGATCCGCTGTTCGGCCCGACGCTTCAGGAAGGTCTCAAGGCGCAGAAATTTTCAGATGGCGTGTTGAACGCCGATGCCGCGAGCGGCGACATGAAGGGCGCCGGCGGTTTCGGCCCCAAGGCTTTCAAGCCGCTCTGCGAGGCCGCCGGCAAGCTGCTGGCGGCGCCCGAGGGACCGCGCGTCGCGGCGCTCGACATGGGCGGCTGGGACACTCATGTGGGCCAGGGCGCCGAGACCGGGCGTCTCGCCAACAACTTCGAAGGCTTCGCCGAGGGACTCGACGCGATGGCGAAGGCGCTGGGCGACGCCTGGCAAAAGACCGTGCTCGTAACGGTGACCGAGTTCGGCCGCACCGTGCACGTGAACGGCACCAACGGCACGGACCACGGCACGGCATCGCTGATGTTCGTGATGGGCGGCGCCGTCAAAGGCAACCGGATCGCCGGCGATTGGCCGGGCTTGCGCGATCTCCAGGACAATCGCGACCTCCGCGTCGCGACCGACAGCCGCGCCGTGATGAAGGGTCTGCTGCGCGACCAGCTCGGCATTTCAGCCGCGAGTCTCGCCGAAAAAGTGTTTCCTGACAGCACGGCGATCGCGCCGCTGAGCGGCATCACAAGGGCGTAGTTGGAGATCAACACACTAGAAGAGTGTTTCGTTTCATGATAGAACCCCGCTGCCTGTTTTGGTCCCGACAGGTGCAGCCGGGGGTATTCCATCATGAACACGAAGAGTCATCGCCGCGCCCGGCGGGCTTTGCTGTGCGCCACCTCGCTCGTGGGCCTGCTGGCGGCCGCGCATCCCGCGCAGTCGCAGGGGGTATCGGTCGCGACGCAGAACTATATTGGCCAAGTCAGCGCCGTGAGCCCGGCCCTTGGTGCCGCGCTTGCCAGTGCGGTGTCACCCGCCAATGGACTCGGCGGGAACGGACAGCTTTTCGGTCCGGGGCCGATATCCGGCATCACGATCCAGTCGGGCCGCAATGGCGGCCCGCAATACCTCACCGGCGTCAACATGGCGCAGGTGAATGGCAATGTGGTGGTGCCGCAGGGTGTCACGCTGGAGAGCCAAGGGCCCGTGGTCTTGATTGCGGGAAATACCTCGCCGCTGGTGGCGCAGCTCGTGGGTGTCAATTTCTTCCTGCAGAGCAGCAATCCAAGCCTTCCCGCCGGTACTTTTGGCGAAGCCGGCATCACCGGGCCGAATATACTCCACAGCACGGTGACACAGTGTACGGCCGGCATAATCGCCACGGCGCCGGCATGTCTCGGTCCTGGAGGTTTCGGCCTCAGCATCGAATCCTCGACGGTTTCGGGCGCGATCATCAATGCCGGCACGATCCGGAACGTGCCGGGTCTGATCGCACTCGGATACGTTTTCCCCGGCTCGCAGGGTTCTTATGGCCAGAATGCCGGTATCAGCCTGCTCGCGGCCACGGCCGCCAGCATCACCAACAGCGGCCTCATCCGCACGGCAGGCCTGAATTTTTTGAATTCCGGCGCAGGAACAGCCGGTGGTCCCGGGATCTTCCTGCAGTCCGGCACGACGATCTCCGGTAATGTACTCAATTCCGGCACCCATCCTTGCGATTGGCAATCCACCCGCTCCACCGCCAGGGAGTGTTTTTTACGGAGGAAGTCCGGCAGTTTTCCATCCGGCCTATGGTGTCGTGGTTGATGCCTCGAGCACGGTAGGCGGCAGCATCATCAACACCGGGCTCATATCCGCGACGGGCGGCGGCGGCTACAACGCGGTCGGCATCCTGGTGGGCGGGATTGTCGCCGGCGGCATCACCAACACCGGCACGATCATCGGCGGCACGGCCGCGATCGACGTGTCGCAAGAGCAGGCGCCGACCACGATCGTGCAAGCTGGCGGCTTGATCCAGGGAGCGATCATGCTCTCGGCCAACGCCGACAAGCTCGTGCTCACGGGCGGCGTGCTGAACGGCGCGGTGGCGGCGCCGGCCGGCAGCGCGGCCACGGTGTCGGTACCAAGCGGGATGCCGACACTCGCGCCCGGCACCACCATCGGCGGCGTTGCCAGCTTCACGCAAACCGGCGGCACGTTGGTGCTGCCGCTCACGACCAACACGGCGCCGGGGAACTTCGCGACGGTGAGTGCGGGCGCGATCAACCTGAACGGGACCTTGCTGGCGAGCCTGCAGGGCAGCTTCGCGACGCTCGCAAGCTCGCCGACCCTTGTATTCAAGGACGTGTTCGTCTCAGGCACGCCGATCATCAATGGCGAGACGGTCACGACCCCGAGTTTCCTGTTCGCCGCGAGCCTGGTGCCGGATGCGACGACGGCGAACGCACTCGATCTCAGCGTGGCGCTCTCGCCCGCCGCCGAGGCGCTGACGGCGCAGGTGCTGGCGCAGGCGCTGCGCTTCGGCCTGGTGGGACAGCAGAACCTGATCGACACGGTCGAGAACCGGTTGCAGGTGAGCCGCGGCGAGCAGGGGCCGGGGCTGCAATTCGCGAGCGCGAGCGGCGACCGCCTCACTGTCTCGGACGCGGACCAACAGGCGCAGGTGCCCGCGGGCGGGACGGGGGTGGGGGCGGCGGCCTGGGCGCACGAGTTCCTGGATGCAAGCCAGACCCTGACCGCGCAGCTCGCGGGCACGGCCGCCTCGCCCTTCACCTTCGTCGGCACCTCCTTCGGGCGCGACAGCGCGGTGGTGGGGGTGGGGGTCAGCCACGAGTTCGCGCCGGGGGCCAGCTTTTTCGTCGATTACGACGGCAAGTTCACCGGCGGCTTCAACCAGAACTCGGGCTCGATCGGGATCAAGGTCAAGTTCTAACCGACGGCGGGTGGCGCTCCGCTGACCCGCCCTACGCCGATCGCCTGCGTCCGCCATCGCGGCACCGGCGGCGGGTGGCGCTCCGCTGACCCGCCCTACGCCGATCGCCCGTATCCGCCATTGCGGCGTCTACATTTGACGGCGGGTTGCGCTGCGCTGACCCGCCCTACGCCCTTCGCCCGTTATCGTAGGGCGGGTGAAACCCGCCATCGCGGCACCGGCACCGGCGGCGGGTTGCGCTCCGCTGACCCGCCCTACGCCGATCGCCCGTATCCGCCATCGCGGCATCGGCACTGGCGGCGGGTTGCGCTCCGCTGACCCGCCCTACGCCGATCGCCCGCATCCGCCATCGCGGCACCGGCGGCGGGTGGCGCTCCGCTGACCCGCCCTACGCCGATCGCCCGTATCCGCCCTACGCTGTATCCGTAGGGCGGGTGAAACCCGCCATCGCGACTGAAAACTCACCGCCGCAGCAACCACAGCACGAGGCTCAGCAAGATGCTGAGCAGCAGCGAGGTCGCGAGCGGAACGTATAGGCGGAAGTTGCCGCGCCCCAGCACGAAATCGCCGGGAAGGCGGCCGAGACCGCTGCGCTCGATCAGCGGCCACGCAACGCCGATCAGCACGAGGAGCAGGCCGAAAACGACGAAAAACCGCTGCATCCCACGCTCCGCGCGGCGCGATCGAACCCGCGGTCTTACTTGTGAGCGGGCGGCGGCGCTTTGAGGGTTTTGAGGAACGCCACCAAGTAAAGCTGTTCAGCGGGATCGGAGATGGTGGTGTGCGGCATCAGGGTCGCGGGCACCAGATTGGTGGTGCTGGCGATCCATTTGCGCAGGTTTTCATCGGTCCAAACGATGCCGGATTTCTTGAGCGCCTCTGAATAGGGAAAGGTCGGGTCGGCGCCGGCGGGCCTGCCAACAACGCCATAGAGGCTCGGTCCGAAGTGCCGGCCGCCCGGCTTCAGCGCGTGACAGAAGATGCAATGCTCCTGGAACAGGTTGCGCCCCGCGACTTGCATCGCCTCCCCGTACGGTACGGCCCATCCCGGCATCTGTTGCGCATGACTGGCTGCCGCCCAGCCGATTAAGACGGTGAACGCGGCCGCAGCCAAGAGACGCCGCTGTTTCATCGGGCCCTCCACGCTCGATTCCGTGCCCTTGTCGTCCGCAAAAATCATAACTCGACTGGCACCCGCGTCAACGCCGGCGCCCGCATCATACGCGCGCAGAATTCCGTCGGCGTCAGTTTGCCGCGGGCGGCGGCGCCATGTTCGCCGCCGCCGCGCCCATCGCTTCAAGCCGCTGGGTTTCCTTGGTCGTGTCGTGGCCCGTGCGTGACTGCACGTAGACGGTCGGATTGGCGAATTGGATGCCCTTCTCCTGGAACACCTGATAGATGCGCTTCAGGGCGGCGCGATAGACGAAGGTCGGCTGCACCGGCCGCGCGGTGAATTTGAACCGCACCACCACGGCGTTGGGGCCGATCTCGGTTACGCCCTGCATCTTCAGCGGCGCGATCAGCTCGGGCGTCAGCTCGGGGTCGCTCATCATCTCGACTCCGATTTGTTTGACGGCCTTGCGCACTTGTTCGAGATCGGTGTCATGAGCGAGCTGGAGATTGAACTTCACCGTGGTCCAATCGCGGCTGAAATTGGTGACGTGCTGAATCTGCCCGAAGGGGATCACGTGAATCTGGCCGTTCTGGTGGCGAAGCCTGAGCGAGCGGATCGACATGCCCTCGACCGTGCCCTTGAGCTTGCCGGTATCGATGTACTCGCCAATGCGGAAGGCATCGTCCGCCATGAAGAAGATACCGGAAACGATGTCGCGTACCAGCGATTGCGAGCCGAAGCTGATGGCAAGGCCGAAGATCGAGGCGCCCGCGATCAGCGACGTCGTGTTGACGCCAAGATTGGAGAGCGCGATCAGCCCCGCGAGCACGGCGATGGTGACCAGCATGAAGACGCGCAGGATGGGCAGCACCGTCTGCAGTCGCGTGGCGACGGGCGGTGGGTCGTTGCCCCCGGCACCGGCGGCGGCGCTCGGCGCTCGAATATGGCGTTCCGTGTGCATGAACACCACCTGCCAAAGCACATAGGCCACGTAAATGGTGGCGGTCGCGCTCCCGATTGAGCCGCGCATGGAAGCCCAATCCTCGGACGGCATGACGCGCGCGAGCCGCACCATCCAAAGCTCGACCAGGATGGTCGCGGCCCCAAGCCACAGCGCCACGTCGAGGCAATGACGGATCACACGATGCACGCGTCGGCGACGTTCGCTATCCGCGTCATCGCCCTGCTTCCGGGCGATGCGGTCGAGCCACGCGCCGATCATCACGTCCAACAGCCAGACGCCGACGAGGACGCCGGCCGTGTCGATGAGGCCCCAGAATGGCCGAAGGTTCCTGAAGACGACCCCCAGCGTCCAGGCCACCAGCGCCAATCCCACGAAAGCGATGGCGAGCGCATGCCAGACGCGCTGGAAGAAGGCGCTCGAGGCGCTGGTGGTGGCAGTAGGGCCCGAGGCCCGTACCTGCCCCGTCGTCGCGCGGCTGACGCGGTGGATCAGGTAAAGCGCCAGGCCGGCATTCACAAAGCCGAGGCACAGCGCCAAGAAGCGCACTCCCGCGATCTCGATGCCGGAGTGGAACAACCCGCGCATCAGAGCGGTCGAGAACACCTGCAGCGCCACCAGCGCGCTGGCGCCGAAGCGCAAATGGCGCGCGGCGTGATCACCGAGGTCCACGAGCCGCACCCCGGCCTCGCGATGCCGCAATACCAGATCGACCGGGATCAGCATCAGCCGCCAATAGACCAGCGCGGCGAGCAACGGCTCGCCAATCTCGCTCGCGATGCTGTCGTCGGAGAACCAGAGCATATGCGCCACGTAGGTCACCGCGAGCATCGCAAGAATGCCCAGGAGATCGGCGCCAAGGACCACCGAGAGGGCACCGAGGCCCGGGGCGTCACTCGAGGCTTCAACGTGCCGGCGTCGGATGGAGCCGAGTGCAATGCGTACGAGCTCGAGCACCAACAGCGCCCCGGCGAATACGGCGCCGAGCTTGATCACAAAATTCCAGATCGATCCGCCCGAGCTTGCGGCGATGCGATCCCGGAGCTGCGCCAGCGCCGCCGGAAGGTGGGGCGCGGCCGCGAAGATAGGCTGCAGCGCATCGGTAAGCATCCCGGCAGCATCGATGATTTTCGCGACGTTGGTCCCCATCATGTCGTCGGAAGACCGCGACGCCGAGGGCGGCGCGCCGGTCCCAGGCGCCGGCTCGGACGTGGCGGCGGGGCTAGGCGTGGTCGTCGCCGCCGCTCCCGCGGTCTGCGCCGCACACGGCAGCGCCAGCCAACAGCAGAGCAGCAACGCCGCAATCGCGAGTCGATAGGTACAACACCAACCGGCCATCATCCCGAGGCCACTCCTTTGAGGGCGCACGCGCGACGAGCGACTATCGCACCATTCAGTGCACCCGCAAAAGTGGGGGCTTTGTGCGTACATTGCCAACTCATTCGACCACTTCGTCGGCGCGAGCAAGGATCGAGGGCGGGATCGTCACGCCCAGAGCCTTGGCCATCCTGAGACTGACGACGAGCTTGTAGCGCGTCGGCTGCTCGATGGGGAGTTCGCTCGGATTGGCACCGTCGCGAATCTTGTGTACGTAGTCCGCTGCGGTCCGAAACATGGCGTTCAGCGACGGTGCGTAGGCGACGAGGCCGCCCGAATCCACTCCGCCGCACAGTGAAGGCAACCTATGCCGAATCGCGAGCGCATCGAGCTCTTCCCGGTCGTGAAAGAAGAACGGCGATTGCACGCACAACAGAGCGTCTTTCGGGCCCGGCGTCGCGGTCGCGAGTGCCGCTTCATAGTCGTAGGGCGGATTTCGCAGTTGGACCGATTGCAGCTTAAGTCCGAGCCCCTGCGCCGCCGCAACCGTCGCCTGAAAGGAATCGGTCGAGATCGCATCCCAAAATACGATCATCCGGGTGGTGCTGGGGACCGCTTCCTTCAGCAGCTCCACGCGTTTGGCGGCGGTTTCGATGGTGTTAAAGTAGACGCCGGTGATGTTGCCGCCCGGCCGCGACAAGCTCTGCGCATAACCGAGCGCGATGGGGTCGTAATCGATCGCGACCATTACAATCGGAATGGTCCGCGTCGCCGCGCGCGCAGCCCTGAGCGCGACCTCCTGACCCGGAGCGAGCAGCACGTCGGCGCCTCGGTTGATCAGCCTCTGCACTGCATCGGGGAAACTCCCGGGGTTACCGTCGAGCAAGTCAAAGTCGATTGTGAAATCCTGTCCGTCGGCGCTCTCGAGCTCGCGGAGCCGCTGCTCGAACGCTTGGAATTGCGGCGCCGAGCGCGGGTTTACCAGCGAAGCGATACCGACCCGAAACGGCTTGTCCGCCGCAAGGACGGCATGTGACTGGAAGGTGGCTGCGCCGGCGATAAGCGCAATGAAATGGCGGCGCCGCATAGACCCCCCGTGGCTGTTGGACCAAGCTCTGCTGTTCATTCCATAGCGGCTCGTCGCGGCCTGGCGCAAGAAGACCGGCGCTGAGTCGGCGAGGAGAGTTCTCACCCGGGCAAACCGGCGTCAGAGCGGACGGTACTCCCTACAGCAAATGCCCGCTGCGGGTCGCCTTGGTCTTGAGGTAGCGCTCGTTGTGGCCGTTGGCGGGAAACACGTGCGGTACGCGCTCGGTTACAGCGATTCCGCAACGCGCGAGCGCCGCCATCTTCTCGGGATTGTTGGTCAGCAGCCTGACGCGGGTCAATCCGAGCTGCCGCAGCATTTCCGCGGCCGGCAGATAGACCCGCTCGTCCGCGTCGAAGCCCAACTGCTCGTTGGCGTCGACGGTGTCGAACCCCGCATCCTGCAATTCGTAGGCGCGCAGCTTGTTGACGAGGCCGATGCCGCGTCCTTCCTGCGCCAAGTACAAGAGCACGCCGCCGCCGGCGCGCGCGATCTCGGCGATGGCGCCGCGAAGCTGGTCGCCGCAATCGCAGCGGAGACTGCCCAGCAGGTCGCCGGTGAAGCATTCGGAGTGGAGCCGCGCCAACACCGGATGCGCGGGATCGGGATGGCCGATCAGGATCGCCAGATGCTCGAGCCCGCCATCGCTCGGGCGGAACGCGATGATCCGTGTTTGCTCGGCGCCGTCCAGCGGCACGCGCGCTTCGCTCACGGGCTTGAGCGACAATGCGGCTTCCGCCTGATAGCGGAATACGTCCGCTTCTTCGACGCTGAACAAGGTCTCGGTCTCGCCTGGCTTCGCCGCTTTTGCAAGCGGTGCCAGCACAGCCGCCGGCAACAGGCGCGCGAGTTTCGTGAGCTCAACCGCGGCGTCGGCAGCCTGGCGCAGTGCCGCACCCTTGGCGGCATGCGGCGGCGGCACGCGCCGTGGCGCCGTCGGGTCGGCGAGATCGCGTAACACCTCGGCCATAGTGGGCACGGGAATCGCCAGCAGCACGGTGCCACCGCGTTCGCGCGGTGGTGATGCCAGTCCCAGCACCGCCGCCCGGCGCTTGGTGATCGCCAGCAACGGCTCGGCGTCGGTGCGCCGCCGCAGTTCGGCGAGCGCGGCATCGGTCACCGCCTCCGCCGCGAGCACGAGCAGCCGTCCCTCGCCTGATTGCAGCGCCACCAAGCCACCCCGGCGCAGCTCGGTCACCGCGCGGTCGATCGCGATCAGCGCGTGCGCCAAGGGCCGAGGCTCTGGCTGTTGGTGGACGGCCGACTTTGTCTTCAAGACATCCTGCCTCTTTCTTGCTCGCTCTACCCGGAACGGTCGACGCCGCCCAACGCATCCCGGCTAACCGGCGTGGCGCGTGCCACCGGGGATAGAGCCGCGCGGCGCAGCAACAGCAGCGTATCTACCCCAAAGGACCATAGCAATGCCATCACTCCCATGCCCAGGAAAATGGCGCAAAGCGAGGACGGTACAGCGGGAACCAGGGCCGCGATCAAGGCCGCACCCATCAGCGCGCAGATTGCTTTCCGGCGCAAGCTTGGCGCGAGCGGCGCCGCCAATGCCGGAACGGCAAGACCCGCTGCCATGAACAGGTAGCGCAGCAGCCCCGCCAGCAGGATCCAAACGCCGGCACGGTTGCCAGCATAGGCCAGCAGCGCGAGGGCGAGGATGAAGAGCGCGTCCACTTCCATGTCGAAGCGCGCACCGAAGTCGCTCGCCAGATTCAATCGTCGCGCAAGCCAGCCGTCGACCCCGTCCAGCGCCCAGCCTGCCGCGGCAAGCCCGGCAATGGTCCAGGAAGCGGCGTCTACAGCGATCGATGCTCGCCCCCGAAGCAACGCCTCGGTCGCGATGCCCGCGAGGACCGCCGATATCGCGGCGCGCCCCAAGGTGATGGTATTGGCGGCACCGAACCGGGGGCTCGCGGTCCGCAAAAAACCCCGCCGCACCAGCGCAAGAACCCCGCCATAGACCACCGCGGCGGTAAGGGCGGCGACAAGCCCAGCGCGGTCAAAACGCATTAGGAGCGCGAGCGCCGCCGCCGCCATCGCGGTCACCACAATCAGCCCGTTCCTTGCCGCCACTGGCAGGCGCTGTTGCTCAGGAACCAAGGTCACCACGATCAAATCCCCGTGAAGATCGGTCTTCCCGCTCGTGCCGGCGCCCGTATCGATGCGTTTCCAAAAGCAAGACAACTCCAACCCTGTGAGTGCGGCCGTGGGGAGCGGACCAAGTAGAACGGATTCTCCTCGCAAAGACGCCAGAGGTAGTCCCCATCCCCCGCGGTTTCCTCGCTTCCGTGGTGCGGTACTCCATCCGGGATGATTCGTCCCCCCTGCCGCGTTAATTCCATCGACAGATCGAGCTTTGACGGTGTATGCGGGAGGGACCTCGCGAGGCACGGAAGAATGCCCTCAAAAATGCGCGATCACAAGCGAGTGTGAAACGGGCCGGGGCCCCGCTCCCGACTTAAAGGGCTCGGCCAGGGGGCTGACACGCAGTGACCATGGACGCCCTCGATACGGCATGGGAAGCCGTGCTGACCGTGCGCAGGCGCGCCCGCGCGGGGGCCTTGCTGCTGCCGCTCGAGCTGCCGCTCGCCCACGGGCGGTTGACGATTGCGGAGAATGGACGCTGGCGCGTGAGCCGCGAGATCGGCGGGCCTGCGGCGGACCTGCTCGCGCTCTATCTGCCGCTGGCGATCGTGCCGCCCCGTCGCCGCTTTGCGGTGGCGCATCTGGCGCAGAGCCTCGATGGACGCATTGCCACCGCCGGCGGCTCCTCGCAATGGCTCACGGGCGAGACGGATTTGCGTCACACGCACCGGCTGCGCGCGTTGGCGGACGCCGTGGTGGTGGGCGCCGCCACGGTGCGCCAGGACGATCCGCGCCTCACCGTGCGACGCTGCGCGGGAACCCAGCCCGTGCGCGTGGTGCTGGACACCCAACTAACTCTCGACGAGAAACAGCACGTGTTTTCGGACGGCGCAGCCGCCACCCTGGTTCTGGCGGCGGCGGATTGCGTGCGCGGGAGAGCGCGGCTCGGCGCGGCCGAGATCGTGGGTCTGCCGCGCGACGGCGAGCGCCTCGCGCCATCGGCGATTTGCGATGCGCTGGCGGCGCGCGGTCTCCATTGGCTATTCGTCGAAGGCGGCGGCGTCACTGTGTCGCGCTTTCTGGCTGCAGGCATTCTGGATCGCCTCCAGATCGCTATCGCGCCGGTGCTGTTGGGTTCCGGCCGACCGAGCCTTTCGTTGCCGGAGATCGGCGATTTGGCCCACGCGCTTCGTCCGCGGGTGCGGCGCTTCACGCTCGGCGACGACGTCCTGATCGAGTGCGTTTTCCGTGAGTGAGCCCGCGTGCGCGTTCTGGGTCACGGCGCCGGGGCGTGGCGAGATCCGCGCGACGCGCCTTTCCGAACCCGGCGCCGGCGAGGTGCGGGTGCGCGCACTCGCCAGCGGCATCAGCCGCGGCACCGAGGCTCTGGTGTTTGAGGGCTGTGTCCCCGAGAGCGAGTATCGGCGGATGCGCTGCCCGTTCCAAGACGGTGATTTCCCCGCACCGGTCAAATACGGCTATGCCTCGGTCGGGATCGTCGAGGCGCTCGGTCCCGAAGTCGCGCCGACGCTCTCGGGTGAGCGCGTCTTTTGTCTTCATCCGCATCAGGATCGCTACGTCGTGCCGGCGGTTGCGGTGCTGGCGGTGCCGCCGGACGTGCCGACGCCGCGCGCGGTGCTTGCAGCGAACATGGAGACCGCCGTCAACGCGCTCTGGGACGGTGTGCCCGGGGTCGGCGACCGAGTGGCCGTGGTGGGTGCCGGCGTCGTGGGCGCGCTGGTGGCGGCACTCGCGGCCCAGATTCCAGGCGTCAAGGTGGAGCTGATCGATCGCGATCTGCGCCGGGCGTCGCTCGCGGCGGCGCTCCAGTGCCGCTTCGCGCTTCCCAAGGATGCCGCGCGCGAGCGTGACTTGGTATTCCATGCGAGCGGAACCGGCGAAGGCTTGGCACTCGCGCTTGACCTCGCGGGATTCGAAGCGGCGATCGTCGATCTGAGCTGGTACGGCGCTCGCGCGGTGACCTTGCCGCTGGGCGAGGCCTTTCATGCAAAGCGCCTTCGCCTCCTTTCCTCCCAGGTCGGCGCGGTAGCGCCCTCGCGGCGCGCGCGGCTGACGCATCGGGATCGGCTCGCGCTTGCGCTTTCCCTGCTCGCCGATCCGCGCTTCGACGCGCTCCTCAACGGCGAAAGCCGCTTCGAGGATCTTCCGGCCACGATGGCGCGCCTTGCGACCAATCCCGATGGCGCCCTCTGCCACGTCGTCCGCTACGACTGAATCGCGCGCACCCGCTCCCGCATTTGCCGGCGGTACGGCGCCATAATGACGTGTGACGAGGGTATCGAATAAGCTGATAAACTGAAGTGAATTTGCCTTGCCGCACCGGAGCCTTTGCCATGTATAGCCTCGCCGTCAGCGACCATGTGATGATCGCACACAGCTTCGTCGGCGCGATCTTCGGCCCGGCGCAACAGCTCCATGGCGCGACATTTACCGTGGAAATGGAGGTGCGCCGGGCGGCACTCGACGGTGACGGCTTGGTTTGCGATATCGGCCTTGCGCTCGCGCTGCTCAAGGATGTGCTGGGCCAGCTCAACTACCGCAATCTCGACGAGCTGCCGGAATTCCGCGGTCGAAACACCACCTCGGAATTTCTCGCGGGCGAGATTTTCCGCCGCTTGAAGGTGCGCATCGCCTCGGGCGCACTGGGCTCCGGCACGGTGGGCGAGCTTCACTCGCTGCGGGTGGTTCTTCGCGAATCGCCGGTGGCGTGGGCGGCATTCGAGGCACCGCTCGGGTGAGCGTGCTCGCCTTTATCGTCCCTGGGCGGCTCGATCAGTTGACCGGCGGTTATCTGTTCGATCGTCGGGTCGTCGAGGGCTTGCGGGCGATGGGGCGCGCCGTCGATGTGGTCGAGCTGAGCGGGCGATTTCCCGAGCCCGACCACACCGCGCTGGGCGCCGCACGGGCTGCACTCGCGGCGCTTCCGGATCGAAGCGTGGCCGTCATCGACGGCTTGGCGCTTTTGGCATTCGGCGAGTTGATCGCGGCGCAGGCTCATCGCCTTTCTTTGATCGGATTCGTGCATCATGCGCTCGCCGATGAGACCGGATTGAACGAGGGCGAGCGGCGGCGCGTCGCTGAACGCGAAGCGGCACTGCTGCGTCATCTCGACGGTGTTATCTGCCCGAGCCAAGCGACCGCGAGAGCGGTTGCGGCCTACGGAGTTGCGGCCGAGCGCGTCGCCGTGGCGCCGCCGGGGGTCGCCAAGCCATCGCGGCTCGCGCGCCGACGGCCCGGCCGCGGCGTCATCGAATTGCTGTCGGTCGCGACGGTGACACCGCGCAAAGGACATTTGCTGCTATTGGATGCGCTCACGACACTCGCCGACCGACCGTGGCGGTTGCGCGCCATCGGCAGCCTCACGCGCGATCCCGCAACGGCCGCGGCGCTCCGGTATGAAATCGGCCGGCGCGGCCTCAAGGCACGGTTTGCATTGGAGGGTGAGTGGCCACCGGAGCGGCTTGGCGAAGCCTATGCCGAGGCCCACGGCTTCGTGCTCGCCTCATACCACGAAGGCTACGGCATGGCGCTCGCCGAAGCATTGGCCCACGGCCTGCCGGTGATCGCGACCACCGCCGGAGCAATACCCGATACCGTGCCGGCGAGCGCAGCGCTGCTCGTATCGCCGGGGGACGCAGCGGCGCTCGCGCGGGCGCTCGCGCGCTTTCTCGACGAGCCCAAGCTTCGCGCGGCGCTCGCCGCCGGCGCTCGCGCCGCGGCAACCCGGCTGCCGGATTGGGCCAGCGCTGTTCAGGGTTGGGCGCGTGCGCTCGACCGGCTGACCGCTCCGTGAGCAAGGGTTTCACCCTCGATTGGTTGCGCCTGCGCGAAACGGTTGACCGGCGCTCGCGCAGCCGCGCGCTCGCACGCCGCTTTGCGGCGGCGGTTAGAGAGCGTGCCGGTGCCGGAATTGCGGTGCTGCTTGATCTTGGTGCCGGCACCGGGGCCAATGTCCGCGCGCTTGCGCCACTCATCGCCTGCAACCAGGATTGGCGCCTTATCGACCGCGACCCAGCGCTCATCGCGCATCAGCCCACGGAGATCGCCCAATGGGGCCGCGCGCAGGGCTATCGCGTCGCTCATGGCAGCGGGCTCGCCTCGATCTCCGTCGACGGGGCGGAGTGGCGCGTGCACGGCATCAAGCTCGATCTAGCAGAGCTTGGCCAATTACCGCTCGTCGGCGTTCACGGCGTCACCTGCTCGGCGCTCTTGGATCTGGTGTCGATGGATTGGCTTGAGGCGCTCGCACGACGTCTTGCCGCCGCCCACCTCCCCTTCCTCGCGGCCCTCAGCACCGACGGGCACCGCGAGTGGCAGCCGCCCCACGAGGCGGACGCCGTCATCGCCCGAGCGTTTGCGAGCCATCATCGGCGCGACAAGGGTTTCGGCCCGGCGCTCGGCGGCAACGCGCCGGCCGCGGCCGCGGCGATATTCGAAGGCCTCGGCTATGCCGTCGCGCGCGAGCCCAGCGACTGGCGCCTCGGAGCCGAGTCCGCCGCGATGCTGGAGTTGCTGGTCCAGGACACCACGGCCGCCGCAACCGAAGTCGAGCCCGCCGCCGCCGCCGCGATCGCGGAGTGGCGGCGCGCGCGCCTTGCCGAGCTGAGGCGCGGACAGTTACGTCTCGTCATCGGCCATGCGGACATCGTCGCGATGCCGAGGGAAGCCGCGACGCAATTATCCTGAAGCCAGAAAGTCCAGCACGATGGCGCTGAAGCGGACGGGGTCCTGATAGAACATCGAGTGTGTGGTGTTGGGTATGATCGCCACGCGCGCCCCCGGCACATGCGCCGCGAGCGTCCGCAGAATGATCGGGAGCAGGCCAGGGGTCTGCTCGCCGCCGATGAACAGCGTCGGTACCCGAATCGCCTCCGCCTCGGCCCGCCCATAAGGCCGTCGGCCCTCGTTGATTTGGCCGAGGAGCGTGCGGGCGTTGTCGCGCAACCGCTGTTGCTGCGACGCCGGCAGTTGCCGCCAGGCGCCGGCGCCATTGATTCCATCGACGAACAACGCCAATCCCGCATCGATTTCGCCCGCGGCGATCTTCTCGGCCGCCGCAGCGACGCGAGCGCTTCGCGACGGGAGCGCCGCCTCGGCTGACGTTGCCAGCGTCCCGTCCAATTCGCCACCCGGCTCGGCCAGGATGAGACGGCGCAAAAGGTCCGGCCGCTGCTGTGCGACGCGGAACGCGAGGTGGCCGCCGCGCGAATGGCCCAGCAAATCCACCTTGCCCCCCACGCCCTCGACGAATGCAATGAGATCGGCGAGGTGCTGGGCGATGGTAAAGCCTTCGCCTTTGCCGTCCCAATGCTCCGGAAAGAACCGCCGCAGGCTCGGCGTGATCACGCGATGCCGGTGCGAGAGCGGCCCGAGCACGGGAAACCAGACCCGGAAATCGCCGAGTGAGCCGTGCACACAGACCAGCGGCGATCCCTCTCCAACCTCGATATACGCCATGTCATGGCCGTTCACTCGCCGATGGAGCATCGCATGCGCCTCCTGTTGATCCGATGGGCCTTTGGATTGGCCCAGGGCACCACCCCAGGATATTCGAGGGCGACCGGCCGTAACAACGTGGGAAAGTCGCAGAGCGGAAAAAGCGCGGGCCGGAATTAACGGTAGGTCTCGCGAACCATAAAACTTGTGTAATGAATTGTTTCCGAGAGTATTTGGCCAACAGGGCCGGCGGCGGGGGTGTCGGCATTGCCCATCCGCCCGCAATCGGTCATACCTGCGCCGGCGAATATTGTGTTAGAGGAAAGGAGCAATGACGGTCGGCCGCAAGATATTGATTGTTGACGACGATGTGGCGCTGCGCCATGCGCTTTCGGAGCAGTTGCAGCTCCATGAGGAGTTTCAGGTCGCCGAGGCCGAAACCGGCGAACAGGCGCTCGATATGGTCAAGCAGGGCTATTTCGACGCGATCCTGCTCGATGTGGGGCTTCCCGACATGGATGGCCGCGAGCTGTGCCGGTTGATGCGGCGGAGCAACGTGCGTTCGCCGATCCTGATGCTCACCGGCGCGGACAGCGATGCCGACACCATTCTGGGCCTCGATGCCGGCGCCAACGACTACATTCCCAAACCCTTCCGCCTCAACGTGCTGCTGGCGCGGCTTCGCGCGCAGCTCCGCCAGCACGAGCAAAGCGAGGATGCGGTCTTCACCATTGGCCCCTACACCTTCCGCCCCAGCGCCAAGCTGTTGCTCGACCCCAACGGCCGCAAAAAGGTCCGTCTCACCGAGAAGGAAACCTCGATTCTCAAGTACCTGTACCGCGCCGGCGATCGAACGGTCGGACGCGATGCGCTCCTGAACGAGGTCTGGGGCTATAATGCCGGCGTCACCACCCACACGCTCGAAACCCACGTCTACCGCCTGCGTCAAAAGATCGAGCGTGATCCCGCCCATGCCCAGATACTGGTAACCGATCCCGGCGGCTATCGGCTGGTGCCATAGCGCGGCTCGCGCTTTCCCATAATATTCTTCGCTCCGCCCGTGACGCTGGGCACATACCTAAGCCCGAGAAAATGCTATAAGTATTAGGGTCGTCGGGAGCCAGGGGGGCTTGGGAGGGCGCGCGTGGCGGGCGAAGGCGAAGTCAGCGTTCGCTTCTGGGGGGTCCGCGGCAGTATCGCCTGTCCCGGGCCCGAGACCGTGCGCTATGGCGGCAATACCTCCTGCGTCGAGCTGCGCTGGGGTGAGCGCATGCTGATCTTCGACGGCGGCACCGGCTTGCGCCTTTTGGGCGACGCCCTCATGGCCAAGGGCGGTGAGGTCAATGCCGACCTGTTCTTCAGCCACACGCACCTCGATCACGTCGTGGGGCTGCCGTTCTTCGCTCCCGCCTTCCTCAAAGAGAACAAGCTGCGGCTTTGGGCCGGGCATCTCCTTCCCGACCACACCCTCAAGGAAGTGCTGTCTGAGATGATGACGCCGCCGCTGTTCCCGGTGCCAATCGGCATCTTCCACGCGCGCATGGACTACATCGACTTTCCCTGCGGCGACACCGTGACGCCCGTGGCGGGCATTACGCTCAAGACGGCGCCGCTCAATCACCCCAACAACGCGACCGGCTATCGCGTCGAATGCGGCGACAAGGTGGTGGCCTATCTGACGGATACGGAGCATCGGCCGGGTGAGCTGGACCGGAACGTGCTCACCCTCGCCGACCATGCCGATGTCATGATTTATGATTCGACCTACACGGACGAGGAGTACGAATCGCACAAGAATTGGGGCCACTCCACTTGGCAGGAGGCGGTCCGGCTTGCGATCGCCGCCAAGGCCAAGACGCTCGCGATCTTCCATCACGATCCCACTCACGACGATGCCTTCATGGATCGGGTCGCCGCCGAAGCGGCCAAGGCGTATCCGGGCGCGATCGTCGCGCGCGAGGGCATGGTGCTGAAGCTTTGACGCTTCGGTCTGCGCCGAAATGTGGATGATTGCCAGGGAGCATTGGGGCGCCTAGTTTTTGGCCCATGATCGGTCCTCTGGATATGGCGGGGGTTGCGGCGCTGGTGGGCGACCCTGCCCGCGCGACCATGTTGGCCTCGCTCATGGATGGGCGCGCGCTTACCGCAACCGAGCTCGCTCTCGACGCCGGGATCACTCCGCAAACCGCGAGCGGGCATCTCTCAAAGTTGGTGGATGCGCATCTCCTGACCGTGCTGAAGCAAGGCCGGCATCGCTACCACCGCCTCGCCTCGCCGCTGGTGGGTCGCATGCTCGAGGGCATCATGGCGGTAGCCGCGATCGAGGCGCCGCCGCGTCATCGACCGCGCTCCGCGCGCGACGACGCAATGTGCTTCGCGCGGACCTGCTACGACCATTTGGCGGGGCGCTTGGGCGTGGCACTCGCGGACGCGCTGGTCGCGCGCGGCCTGGTGCAGCTTGACGATGATGGCGGCCAAATCACCACGGAAGGCCGCGCGTTCCTCGACGACTTCGGCCTCGAAGGTGGCGCGCGCGGGCAGCGCGGTGCGTTCTGCCGGCCCTGTCTCGATTGGAGCGAGCGGCGCTGGCACTTGGGCGGTCGTCTCGGCGTCGATCTGGCGCGACGCTGCTTCGATCTCGGCTGGATCGAGCGCCGCCGCGACAGCCGCGCCGTCACCGTCACGCCCAAGGGCCGGACCGGCTTCGAACAGCGCTTCGGCGTCGCCTTGTAACGGGCGCACTAAGTCGGGCGCGCATCCGTGTTTCACTGACGGGCTCCCGGCGCTATAACCCCCCGACGAAATCCTGGGAGGGACCCGATGAAGCTTTACACCTACTGGCGCTCGCAAGCGACGTTCCGAGTGCGGATCGCGCTCGCGATCAAGGGAATTCCGCACGAAAACGTGGTCATCAATCTGGAGCACGGCGACCAGCAGAAGCCTGAATACAAGAAGCTCAATCCGCAGATGGTGGTGCCGACCCTCTTCGACGGCGACCTTAAGCTGTTTCAGTCCATGGCGATCCTCGAATACCTCGAGGAGAAGTATCCGGCCCCGCCGCTGCTCCCCAAGGATATCGCCGCGCGCGCGTGGGTGCGGGGATTCGCGCTCATCAACGTCGCGGATTCGCACCCGCTGATCGTGCCGCGCATCCGCAACTACCTGACCGGCACGCTCGGCTTAAGCGAGCAGCAGCGCGGCGGCTGGATTCAGCATTGGCTGGGCGCCGGCTTGCAAACCATGGAGACGCTGCTTGCCGAGCGTAAGTCCCCCGGCAAGTTCTGCTACGGCGATACCCCGACCGTCGCCGATATCTGCCTGATGACGCAGGTGACGCCCGCGCAGCTCTTCAAAACCGATCTCGCGCCCTACCCGCGCGTGATGGAAATACATGCGCGCTGCATGGAGATTCCCGCCTTCGCCAACTCGCATCCCCGCAAGCAGCCGGACGCGGAGTAGGCCGCTGGGCCGATGCTCAGTGCCGGAAGTGCCGCATGCCCGTGAAGACCATGGCGACACCGGCCTGATCGGCGGCGGCGATCACTTCCGGATCGCGCTTGGAGCCGCCGGGCTGGATGACCGCGGTTGCGCCCGCCTCGATCGCGGCGACAAGCCCGTCGGCGAAGGGAAAGAACGCGTCCGACGCCACCACTGAACCCCGCGTCGGACTCTGGGTGAGCCCCGCGGCTTTCCCGGTCTCGGCGGCCTTCCACGCGGCGATGCGTGCGCTGTCGACGCGGCTCATCTGTCCCGCACCGATCCCGACCGTGGCGCCGTTCTTGGCGTAGACGATCGCGTTCGACTTGACGTGCTTTGCGACGCGAAAAGCGAAGCGCAAATCGTCCAACTCGCGAGCCGTGGGCGCGCGCTTGGTGACCGTGGTCAATGCAGCCGCGTCGATCCACCCGTTGTCGCGGCTCTGCAGCAGGAAGCCGCCCGCGACCGAGCGGAGCGTCATGCCGGCCGCCTTGGCGTCGGGAACGGCGCCCGCGACGAGGACGCGGAGCATCGATCTGCGCTTGAGGGCCGCCTCGGCCGCCGGCTCGATCGCGGGCACGATCACCACCTCGGCAAAAAGCTTGCCGATCGCATCCGCCGTTTCGGCATCGAGCGGGCGGTTGACCGCGACGATCCCGCCATAGGCGCTCACGGGATCACAGGCGAGCGCCGCGCCAAACGCCGCCATGAGGTTCGCGCCCACCGCGGCGCCGCAGGGATTGGCGTGCTTGATGATGGCGACGGCGGGCTCGGCGAATTCCGCCACCAGCTCGTAGGCGGCGTCGGTGTCGTTGAGGTTGTTGTAGGAAAGCTCCTTGCCCTGGATCTGTTCGGCGGTCGCGACGCCGGCGCGCGTCTCTTCGCCGATATAGAACGCCGCCTCCTGGTGCGGATTTTCGCCGTAGCGCAAGCGCTGCTTCAGCCGCGCCGCAATGACGATAGTTTCCGGAAAGGCTTCGCCCTGCTGCTCCGCAAGCCAATGGGCGATGGCGGCGTCGTAGGCGGCGGTGCGTTCGAAGGCGAGCGCCATCAGCCGGCGGCGCAACGCGGCGGTCGTTGCGCCGCCATGGGTCGCGAGTTCCGAGAGCAGCGGCGCGTAATCCGCGGGGTCCGTCACCACCGCGACGCCATCATGGTTCTTGGCGGCCGCGCGGATCAGCGCGGGGCCGCCGATATCGATATTTTCGACGCACTCTTCAAAACCGGCGCCGCGCGCGACGGTCTCGGCGAAGGGGTAGAGGTTCACCACCAAAAGGTCGATCGGCGCTATGCCATGGGCAGCGATCGCCGCCAGGTGTTCCGGTCGGTCACGCCGAGCCAGCAAGCCGCCGTGGATTGCGGGATGCAGCGTCTTGACGCGGCCGTCCAGCATCTCCGGAAAGCCCGTGACGGCCGCCACATCCGTGACGCTGACCCCAGCATCGGCGAGCGCACGCGCGGTCCCGCCGGTCGAGAGCAGCTCGATCCCGTGCGCCGCCAAGGCTTGGGCAAACGGAACGACGCCGGTCTTGTCATGCACCGAGAGCAGCGCGCGTCGGACCCGTTGCAGCTTGGGATCGGTCATGGGTGCTCTCGTGTTTGCTCGCGGGATTCCGGAACCGGCGTCGAGACCGCTTCCGGCCGTCGGCGCCGTTCGCGCCGGACCGCCCACTTTACCGTGGCGCCCTGGCTTCCCACATGGCCTTCGAGCACCACTTGCTGACTTTTGCGCGTGGCAACGGCGCCCAGATAGACGCTCTCGGCGAGGCTCATTACCGCGCCTTCGCTGCGCAAGCGCCAACCGACGCCGCTCGGCAAGCGCAGCAGGGCCGTGCTCCCATCCTGCGTGAGCGAGGCCTGCACCTGCGGGTGCAGATGAAAACGGATCGCGAAACTCTGCCCGGGGCGGCCCAGCAGCCGGTCCTCGCCGCGCAGATCGTCGCCATCGGCTGAGAGGTAAAGTTGGCGTGAGTGGGTCAATCCAAAAGGAACACGATAACCGTCATGGCTGGCATTGACCCAATGGTTGCCGTCTTCTTCCATTCGCTCGCGCGTGACATTGCGCGGCCCCGCACCAAGGTGGCCCGCCTCGTCGATCTCGGTGGACGGCGTGTTCTCCACCACCAGGGTCGAGTGCGCGGCCGTGGTGCGCATCGCCGCAAGCCACTGCGCGCTGCTGCCGCGATAGGCGCCGCAATTGACGATCAGCCGGTCGCGACCGTGGCTCAGCTCGAAGGAGAGCGTGCCGGCATGCGGGTGCCCACCGAAACGCTCCGGCGGTGGCGCGCCGCAATCCATGATCACCAAGCTCTTGCCGGCTTGCAGCCTCTCGAATCCCGTCAACGGCGCGCTCGCCGGTGGCCGCGCCTTGACCCCCGATCGCGTCAGCACGCGGTCGATCACCGCCAGATCATCTTCCATGCTGTCGTTGAACAAAGCGAGGCGTCCGTCGCCATGGCGGTAAAAACGCAGCATGATCGCCGTCCGCTCGATTGCGGCGGCGATCGCCTCCGGCACCTCCACATGGGCGGCGTCCAGGATTTCGCGCACGCCCGTCAACTGGTGCAAGGCTTCGAGTTGCAGCGCCGGGCTGCGCCCGATATGGCCGCCATCACTCCGAATCTGTGCGTCGGTTTCGCGCTCGATCGCGCGGAACACCGTATCGACCCGCCGGTCGCTGGCTCGGAGCGCGAGTTGCGCCGCGAGCAACCCCTTGAGTGCCTGGAGACGGCGGATGCCGCTCACTTCCCAGTGCGCCGTGCGGCGCAAGTGACGGGTCTGCCGGCCGACTTCGGAGAGAAAATCCCGGTGCAGCGGATCATCCGGCGGAGCGAGCAGCGGCGCATAAGCGATCCAGAAGCAAAGCCGCTCCCCCATGACGTCGGCGCGCCACGCAACCGGGTCCCAGCGGCGATACCGCTCGAGCCAGGCGCGCAGGATGAGGCGCGCGGGCGCCACATCCGCGCCCTCGTTCGTCCCAAGAGCGGAAAGCCAGCTAAAGCCGTGCAGCTGCGCCTGCCGCGCGAGGCTCAGGGCCGGTGCCTCCCAGGGCAAGGGCTCGCTCGGAACCGCCGCCTCGCCGGCAGGGTTTGGCCTCTCGCGGAGATTCCTGCCATCGAGCGTCAATGCCAACGGCTTCTGCCGCCAACTCCAGAGGCTCAGACGGTAAAGCGGCGTTCGCCACAGTACCGACAGCAGCCAGTGGCGGAGGCGGTGCCCCTGCGCTTGGAACACCCCCAAGGCCTCCTGCCTAGCGCGCCATCCGGCGACGTGTGGGTGGTTCGCCGTCAGATTGCGCCAAAAAATAAGGGAATCGAGACCATGATCCGATTCTACCAGATCGGATCATGCTCTGGTGTCCCGATTCCGAAGTTCGCATGACCAAACGGTCAAGCTCAGATGCGAACTTCGGAATCATCGGGATACCAGCAGCTCATTGATTGCTAGTGTGGTCTTCGGATTTGAAGTTCCTCTCCGAGCGTCCGGCGGTGATCGGAGGAACTTCCAATCCGCCACGCTAGGACCCCGGTTTGCCGACGCGCAAGCGCCGAATATTGTCCGCGTACTGCGCGGCGCCGCCGGCAAATACGGCCGTTCCCGCGACCAGAATATCGGCGCCCGCGGCGACGGCCGCGCGCGCAGTCTCGGAATTGAGGCCGCCATCCACTTCGAGCTCGATCGGCCGTCCCTGGTAGTCGATGCGTTTGCGCAGCGATCGAATCTTGTCGAGCTGGTTCGTGAGAAAACTCTGGCCGCCGAATCCGGGGTTGACGCTCATCACCAGCACGAGGTCGATGAAGTCGAACACGAAGTCGAGCGCCTCGACGGGGGTGGCGGGATTGAGCGCGACACCGGCCTTCTTGCCCAACGACTTGATGAGCTGAATCGTCCGGTGCAAATGCGGTCCCGCCTCCGGGTGCACCGTGATGATATCGGCGCCGGCCTCGGCAAATTCCGCGATGTAGGGGTCCACCGGCGAGATCATCAGGTGCACGTCGAAGGGCAGCGTCGTGTGCGGTCGCAGCGCCTTGACAACGGCCGGCCCGAAGGTGAGGTTCGGCACGAAGTGCCCATCCATCACGTCGACATGAATGAAATCCGCTTCGGCCGCGGTGACCGCGCGCACTTCCTCGCCGAGGCGCGCGAAATCAGCCGACAAAATCGAGGGCGCTATTCTGATCGGTTTCTGCATGCGGGGTAGGTAACAAGGAAACCGCGACGCGGCAAGTCAGGCTCTTTAACGCCGAACCCGCACCAGTCTCGTGGCAAAGAAGCCGTCGAGCCCGTCTCGCTCGATCAAATGGCAGGGCAGCGTACGCAGATCGCCCTGCCCGGTCACGCATTCCTGAGGCGCGCCGATCTCCTCGGCGCTGACCGGACGCCGCTCCACGGGTGCGCCGCGCGCGATCAACCGCTCGACCTGGTGCACGCCCTCTTCGGGCTCGAGCGAGCAGGTGCAGAAAACCAAGGTTCCTCCGGGAGCCAGCATCTCCACCGCTGCGTCAAGCAAACGTTCCTGAACGGCGGCCAGGCGTGCCACATCATCGACGGTCTTGAGATGCGGCACGTCGGGATGGCGGCGAATGGCACCCGTCGCGGTGCAGGGAGCATCCAGCAGCACGAACGCCGCCGGCTCCGACGGCCGCCAGCTTCCGGCATCGGCGGCGATACATTCGACGTCGAAGTTGAGCCGCGCGAGGTTGCTGCGCAGCCGTTGCAACCGCCGCGGCGATCGATCGATCGCGGTGACGCGTGCGCCAGCGGCGGCGATTTGCGCCGTCTTGCCACCCGGCGCGGCGCAAAGATCGATCACCGATGCGCCGGAAATCGGGCCCAGGAGACGCGCCGGCAGCGCCGCTGCCGCGTCCTGCACCCACCAGGCGCCTTCCTTGTAGCCGGGCAAGGACATGATCGCTCCACCGCTGTTGCGGCGGAGCGTGCCGGTCGGAAGAATGGCCGCCTCCAGCGACTGAGCCCATTTCTCGGGCTCGCTCGGCGCCGTGATATCGAGGGGCGCTTCCTTCAGATGCGCGGTTGCGATCGCCCGCGCAGTCGTCGCGCCATAGGTGCTGGTCCAGGAGTCCCAAAGCCAGCGCGGCGTGTTGAGGAGCGCCGCGTCCTGGCTCCCGACCAGCTGCGGCCCTTCAAGGCTGAGCCGCCGCAACACCGCGTTGACCAATCCCTTATAAGTGGGAAAGCCACGGGCGCCCGCGAGATCGACGGTGGTCGCCACCGCTGCGTGTGGCGGCGTGCGCAGAAACAGCAACTGTGCGATTCCGAGCCGCAGCATGTCGTGCACCAGCGAAGCACGCGCCGGCAGCGGCGTGTTCAAACAATGAGCAATGAGGGCGTCGATCTGTCCCAAGCGCCGCAGCACGGTCGCGACCAGCAGGCGCGTGAAGGCGCGGTCGCGGGGCTGCAACACCGCCATTTCCGCACTTTCCTCGATGGCATCGTCAAGCGGGCGCCGTCGCCGCATCACTGCGGCGATCAAATCAACCGCGACGCCCCGCGCTGAGGGAGGGGCGCCCATATCTGAAGCTGGTTGTGACAACGCGCGCCGCCCAATGTTCCTCAGTTTGTCGCCGTAAGCTCGCGGGCTTTTTTGCGATGCCCGACTTGCCATTAAACTGGCACTCGCCCTCCTCCCTTCAAGGCTGAACGGCGAGGCAGTGCTTGGCAAATCGCCGAAAATGGTGCTTGCTGAGAGCATGAGCACTCGCGAAAACCCGGCTTCGACGGCGACAAAGGCAAAGGAATCAGCGCCCTCGGAGCCATCGCCGGCGCCGCTCCCGAAAGCGCCAAAGGTGCCCGCGAAGCCGCGCGAAATCGGTGGCCCCAGCGATCCCGAGCCCACTCGCTACGGGGATTGGGAGCGAAACGGCCGCTGTAGCGACTTCTAAGGCAATCCCCGCCCCGCAAGCGACGAGGGGCCCCGAAGGGCCCCTCGCCTCATTCGGCTAGGTCCGCCGTCTCAGCGGCGCTGGCCCATCAGGCGCAGCAGCATCAGGAACAGGTTGATGAAGTCGAGGTAGAGGCGGAGCGCGCCCATGATCGCCTTCTTGCCTGCGACCACGTCGTCGTCGCTCGCGAGGTACATTTCCTTGATCTGCTGGGTATCCCAAGCGGTGAGGCCGGTGAACACGACCACGCCGACGATCGAGATCACAAACTGCAGTGCGGCGGACGGAACCCCGAACATCGCCATCACGACGCTAACCAGGGACGCTATAATGATGCCCCAGAGCCCCATCACCAGAAACGACCCGACACCCGTGAGGTCACGCTTCGTGGTGTAGCCATAGAGGCTCATGCCCAGGAACATCGCGGCCGTGATGAAGAAGGTCGAGAAGATCGAAGCGCCCGTGTAGACCAAGAAAATGAAGCCGAGCGACAGCCCCATCAACGCCGAGTAGCCCCAGAAGGTCGCCTGCGCGGCGCCGAGGCTCATGCTCTGGATGCGGTAGCTCAGGAAAAACACGAGGCCGAGCGGAGCCAGCATCACCAGCCACATCAACGGCGTTCCGTAGATGGCGCGAGCAATCACCGGCGTGGATGCGAACCAGGCGATCACGCCGGTGAGCATGAGGCCGCCCGACATATAGTTATAAACGCGCAGCATATGCTGACGCAGACCGACATCGATCTCGGCCCACGACGCCGGGCGCGCGGTGCTACGGTTCTGCGAATCGAAAGCCATGGTTTCCTCGCTGATCCCAATTCGGGCGGTTGGATGTTATGCCAGATATTGGCACAACCGCGGCAAGTTTCAATATCGGAGCGGGTGGGGGCACCCGTCGTCAAGGACCCTTATTCATTGCGTAGATAGGGCGCCGCCGAGGCGCCGAGCGCGCGCCACGTGCCGGCGTATCCGAGAGTGAGGGTCAAAAGCAGCGCCACCCCCGCCGATAGAAGAACGGACCGGGGCAAGAAAACCCAGTCCGCACGCATGACCCGGGTCAGCACCAGGTATGCCGCGATCGTGCCGAGGGCGCTGGCAATCACCCCCGCCAGGAGCCCCAAGAGCCCGTATTCCCAAAGGAAGCTCTTGAGCAGGTCGGCGCGCGTCGCGCCCAGCACCTTCAAGACGACGGATTCGTAGAGGCGCCGGCGGCGCGCCGCTGCGAGCGCGCCCGCCAGCACCAGACCGGCGGCGCCGAGCGCCACCGCCGCCGTCACCTCCAGGGCAAGCGCCACCGCGGCGACAATGTCGCTCACGGATTTGAGCGCATCCTTTACGGAGATCGAGGAGATGTTGGGGAATCGATCCGTGACCGCCTTCTGCAGCGCCGCTTCGCGCTCCGATGGCAGACGCACCATGGCGATGCTGGTCTCGGGCGCGCCGGAGAATGTTCCCGGCGAGAACACCATCGCGAAATTGATCCCGAGCGAGGTCCAGTCGATCGTCCGCAAATTCGCGATCGTCGCCGTCACGTCGCGCCCGAGCACATTGACCGTGAGCGTGTCGCCCGGCTTGAGCCCCATCCCGCGCGCAAGATCGGCATCGAAGGAAACCAGCGGCGGGCCTTGATAATCAGGCGGCCACCACTCGCCCTCCGCGAGATGCGAACCCGCCGGCAGCGTCGGAGAATAGGTCAGGCCGCGCTCGCTGCGCACCGCCCATTGCGCGTCGCCCGCGACCCTCGCCTGTTCGACCGGGACGCCATTCAACTTGGCGAGACGGCCGCGCAAGCTCGGCACCCGTTCGAATCCGCTCGCATCGGGAAAGCTTTGGACCAGCTCGTCGAACGCCGCGGTTTCATCGGGCTGGATGTCGATGAAGAAGAAGGACGGCGCGTGCTCCGGTAATTCGCGATCGAGGGTGAGCGAGATGTTTCCCTGGACGAGGCTCAACGCCACCAGCACCGTAAAACCGAGCCCGAGCGAAGCGATCACCGTGGCGGTGTTGGCGCCACGCCGGCCGAGATTGGTGAGCGCGATGCGCAACGCCGGATGACGCGGCCGGGGCGCACGGCGCACCAACGAGACCACGAGCATCCCCGCGAGACGGAACACGGCGAGCGCCGTCAGCGCCGACACGGTGGCCCAGAAGGAGAGGCGGCGGTCGGTGCTGCTGAAGATAACCAACGCCGCCAGCAGCGAACCCGCCGCAAGCTGTGCCGCGAACACCACGCCGCGCGCCGGCGTTGCCGGCGGCTCGACCGCCGCGCGAAATAGGGTCGCGGGCGCAACCGCCTTGGCACGGGCGAGGGGACCCAGCGAGAAGGCAATCGTCGCCAGTGCGCCCGCTGCGGCCGCGATCGCGAGCGGCATCGGGTAGAGCCCGAGGCGCAGGGGTACGGGCCACGCCGCCATCAGGAAATGGCCGGCCAGCAAGGGCACGGCCGCGCCGAGCACGAGGCCGATCCCGATTCCGGCAGCGGCCAGCGCCGCGATCTGTGCCAGATAGACCATGAAGACCAGGCGCCCCGGAGCGCCCACGGATTTGAGGATGGCAATCGACAAAATGCGGCTTGCGAGGTAGCTCGCAACCGCATTGCCGACCCCGACGCCGCCCACCAGCAGCGCCGTTAGGCCGACCAGGGTCAGGAACAGCCCGACCCGGTCCAGCAATCGCCGGAGCGTTGGCGCGGCATCGGTGAAGTTGCGCAAGCGCCAGCCGGCATCCGGAAACGCCGCGCGCAGCTTGGCGCTCCACGCCACGGGATCGGTCCCCGGCGGGAGGCGCAGGCGATAGGCATAGGAGATCAGTGTGCCCGGCATCACGAGCCCGGTTTCCTGGAGCGCTTCGCTCGCGATGAGCAGCCTGGGCCCCAGGATAAAGATGCCGGTCGCGGCATCGGGTTCGTGGGTCAGCGCGGCGCTCAGTACGAACCGCCCGTTGCCGATCCGGACGGTGTCGCCGGGCTTGAGGCCGAGCCTCTCCAGCAGAGCAGGCGCTGCCACCGCGCCCCACCGCCCGTCGCGGCGGGCAAGCGCCTGAGGCAGCGGCTGTGGCGGATCGAGGGTTACGTCGCCCACGAGCGGATAGTTCGCATCGACGGCCTTGAGCTCGATCAGGCTCCGCGCTCGATCGTCGTCGCGCCGCGCCATGGCCCGCATGTCCTCGATCGCGGAGACGGCACCCGCGCCACGCAGATACGCGAGCTCGCGTTCATCGGCGGGACGCAGCACGAGGTTCACCTCCACATCGCCGCCCAGCATCGCTCGCGCGTCGGTTTCGAGGCCGGCGCTGATGCTGGATGCGAGCGAACCGACACCGGCAATGACGGCGACACCCAGCGCCAGGCAAGCGAGAAAAATGCGAAAGCCTCTGATGCCGCCGCGCAGTTCGCGGCGTGCAAGGCTAAGCACCAGGAGCGCGGTTTTCATCCCGCAACGGCCGCCAACGGGCGCGCGCTGTCGCGCAGCACCTTGCCGTCGGCCAGCTCGATGATGCGGTTGGCGCGGCGCGCCAGCTCGCTTTCGTGGGTGATGAGCAGCAATGTGGTTCCGCGATCCGCCGCCAGCCGAAACAGCAGATCCATCACATGAGCGCCGGTCGCACCGTCCAAATTTCCCGTTGGCTCGTCAGCCAGGATGAGCCGCGGCGTCGCGGCGAATGCGCGAGCGAGCGCCACCCGCTGCTGCTCGCCGCCCGAGAGTTCGCTGGGATAGTGATCGCGACGCGCGCTCAGCCCGACCGCATCGAGCGCGTCGGCCGCAACCGCGAAGGCGTCGCCGCGCGCCGCAAATTCCAGCGGCAAGGCCACGTTCTCGAGCGCGGTCATGGTGGGAACCAGGTGAAATGCCTGAAAGACGATCCCAATGGCCTCGCGGCGAAATCGCGCGAGCCCGTCTTCATCGAGGGCCGCGAGATCCGTGCCGGCAACCCGGACGTACCCGGCGTTCGGGCGCACCAGCCCCGCGATCGTCATCAGCAGCGTGGTCTTGCCGGAGCCCGAGGGCCCGACCAAGCTCACGGTTGCGCCAGGTTCGATCGAGAGCGAGATGCCGCGGAGCACATTGACGGCGCCGGCGGCGCTCGTCAGTGTAACCTCGACATCCCTGAGCAGGATCATGTCGGTGTCGGTGTTATCGAGCATTGCGTCGCGGGCGGGCACGTCGATTCGTTCTTGCCGGCATGGTGGGTATCGAGTGTGGCGAAACCTTGTCAACCCCGTCTATGCGCTCCTATTGGGCTTGGGGCTTTCGGCCGGACTCGGTGAGCCCGCGCACGCCGCCACGCGGATCGTGGCGCTGGGCGACAGCCTGACCTCGGGATACGGGCTGCCGCTGGAGCAATCCTTCCCCGAGCGGTTGCAGACATGGCTCCAAGCGCGCGGGTTTGATGCCCAAATCGTCAATGCCGGCGTCTCCGGCGACACGACCGCGGGCGGCCTCAGGCGGCTTGATTGGGCGCTTTCGGAACCCGCCGACGCCGTGTTGGTGGAGCTGGGCGCGAACGACGCGCTCAGGGGTCTTGACCCCGAGGCCGCCTACGACAATCTCGATCGAATCCTGACGCGGCTTGAAGCGCGCAAGCTCAAGGTGCTGTTGCTGGGCATGAAAGGTGTGGAAAATTGGGGCGACGACTATGCCCGCAAGTTCGATGCGATCTACCCCCGCCTTGCCGAGAAGCACCACGTGTTGCTCTACCCGTTCTTCCTCGATGGCGTCGCTCTCGACCCCGCGCTCAATCAGCCGGACGGCCTCCATCCCAACCCGGCGGGGGTGGACGTGATCGTGAACCGAGTCGGTCCTTACGTATTGCGGCTGCTCGATGCAGCGCCGGGAGGCAAAGGATGAGCGGTGCCGGTTTTCGGGCTGCCGAGGGCGCGGGCGCGAGCTGGTCGGAAGCCGCGAAAGCTTGCGCCGATGGGCTGATGCCCCATGCCGAGGGAGCGACCTTGGGATTCCTCTACGCGACCGAAGCGATCGGCGATCACCTCGGCAGCGTGCTCGCTTTCATGCGCGAGCGCACGCGGATCCCGCATTGGGTCGGCAGCGTCGGCCTCGGCGTCTGCGCGGCTGGGCGCGAATACTTCGGTCAGCCGGCGGTCAGCGCGCTGGTAACCGATCTGCCGGAACAGGGCTTTCGCGTGTTTGGACCGGAATGCTCGACAGAGGCGCTGATGGCGACCGAGCGCGACTGGTTCAAGATCGAGCAGCCGAGCTTCGCCGTGGTGCACGGCGATCCCCGCGATTCGAAGATCGCCGAGAAGATCGCGACGACCAGCGGATCGGCGGGTCTTTACCTCGTCGGCGGTCTCGCCGCCGCCATGACCGCGCCGCCGCGCCAGATCGCCGAACGCGTGACCGAAGGCGGCCTTTCCGGCGTGATCCTGACTCAGGGCCTGGCCGTCGCGACCGGGTTGACGCAAGGTTGTTCGCCGATCGGGCCGCTGCGGCGCGTGACCGCCGCGCGCGAGAACATCCTGATGAGGATCGACGACCGGCCGGCGCTGGAGGTCTTCAAAGAGGATATCGGCGAGCTCTTGGCGCGCGACCTGCGCCGCGTCGGCGGGCGCATATTCGTGGGCATTCCGGTGCGCGGATCCGATACCGGCGACTATATCGTTCGCAATCTGATGGCGATCGATACCGAGCGCAATTGGATCGCGATCGGCGAGCAATTGGCGCCCGGCGATCCCGTCATGTTTTCCCGCCGCGATGCCACCAGCGCGCTTGAGGACCTGCGGCGCATGCTGGAACAGCTCAAGCGCCGCGCGGGCGGGCCGCCCAAGGCCGGACTCTACTTTAGCTGCGTGGCGCGGGGCCCTAATCTGTTCGGCACCGATTCCGAGGAGCTGCGCACGATCAGGGACGCGCTCGGCGAATTTCCGCTCGCGGGATTCTTCGGCAACGGCGAGATCGCCCACGACCGGCTTTATGGCTATACGGGCGTGTTGACGCTGTTTTTGTAATGCTCCGCCTCTTCGTCGGCATCGCTCTTCCGCCCGAGCTGAAGCTCCGTCTATCGCTGCTGTGCAACGGGGTACCGGAGGCGCGTTGGGTGGATGCCGGCAATTTTCATCTGACCCTGCGCTTCATCGGCGAGGTCGACGAGGGAACCGCCAGCGACATCGACGCGGCGCTGCTGAAGGTCAAGGCGCGGCGCTTTCGTCTCACGCTCGCGGGGATCGGGCAATTCGGCCTTCATTCGCTCTGGGTCGGCGCCGAGAAGACCGAGGAATTGATCCAACTCCAGGGCAAGGTGGAATCGTCGTTGCGGCGCTTGGGTCTCGAAGCGGAGACCCGCCGCTACACGCCGCATGTGACTTTGGCGCGACTGCGTCCACCGCTCGGGCCGCGCCTGCAGGCCTTCGTGACGCAGCACGCGCTGTTTCGCGCGGAGCCGATCGAGGTCGAGCGATTTGCGCTGGTCGCGAGTTATCTGACGAAGAGTGGCGCGATCTACGAGGACCAGGCGGAGTACGAGCTTTCGCGGGGTTAGCCCAGGGCGTGCGAACTTCGGAATCGGGACGCTAGAAAAGCGTCAGCCACAATCCGATTTCGTGGCCGGTCATCAGGTTAAGCGCCGTGTTGAAGAGCCCGACGCACGCAAAGGCGAGCGCGAGCCAGAGGTTATTGAGGGGACGCACCGCTTCGTCCGCGCGCTTCGCCAATCTGAAGCTGAAGCGCCTCATCGCGCTCGTCGCCTTCCTAAAGGGAAGCGGCAAGCCTAGCGCGGAAGCATTAAACCGCGGTGAATCCGGCCCCATGCGCCCTTACGCGCAGGGCCCTACTTGCGCAGATTTCTTGCGTTAGACGCGCGGTTGTGATTCTCTGAGCGGGCCGACAGGGGTCGGCGTCCAACAAAAGGGAAACAGGAATGGCGACGCAAAAGGCGGGTACCCCGGCGACGGTGACCCTCAAGCATCTCGCGGCTGCCCTCGCCGAGAGCCACGAGATCCCAAAGAAGCAGGCGGAGAACATTCTCGGCGACATGGTCGGTCTCGTTGTAAAGCACTTGAAGAAGGGTGACCGACTGCGCCTCTCCGGACTTGGCATTTTGGTGGTCAGGAAGCGCGCTGCGCGCATGGGGCGCAATCCCGCGACTGGCCAGCCGATTAAGATCAAAGCCAGCAAGAAGGTTGCGTTCCGCGCTTCCAAGGATCTCAAGGAAGCCGTCTAGAGCGCGATCGTTTTAAGTCGAAGCGACTTGGGGCGTGAATCGCGTTCAAAAGTCGAAGAGCGAGGTTCAGGTTTCGGATCGGTTCGAGACGATCCTGCTCGGGGGCGACTCCGTTATGCCGAGGGACAAAAAGAAGGCGGCGTCAATGCGACGCCGCCTTCTCCTTGCGGCCGCTATGACAGATTCGGCTGCTCACCAAGTTTGAGCGACCTGACGGTCTCTGCCGCTGGGTAGCACCGCGCGGCCCTGTCGCGCTCGTTCCACACGAACGGCGCGGCGCGCACGGCACCGTCGGGCAGATCAACCTCGCGATCGAGCCACGCTTCGGTCCAGGCACTGACTTCATCGGGGTCCGCCCCGGCTTTGCGCCAGAACCTGCGCAGCCGCCCCAGCTCCGCGAGGATCGGCTGCCATTCTGGGCCAAAGACCGTACCGAGAAAGCGCCGCAGCCGCCGCGCCAATGCCGGGCTCAGCCCGCCCGTTGAAATCGCAATCAACAGATCGCCGCGCCGCAGCACCGCTGGGGAATGGAAATCCGACCGTGCCGGCTCGTCTTCGACATTGATCAAGGTTCCGGCCGCGCGCGCCAATCTGATCATATTATTGACCGCTGCGGGTTCGACACGGTCCGCGATCAGCAAAACGCGCGCGGCGCCGATCTCCTCTCGCGTAGGCCATCGGCGCCGCAATCGTTCGCCCGCTTGGCGCGCCAGCGCCTCCGTGGCGCTCGGCGCGAAGACCGTGAGCCGCTCGGCGCCGGCTTCGTCGAGCAGCCCAAGGCGGCGGGCGGCTTGCGGGCCGTTTCCCACCAACACGATCGGCAGGCGTGCCAGATCGAGCGTGATCGGCAGCATCACGATGCTTCCTTGAGTCCGCTGCTCAGAGTCGACAAAAGCTGCTCTTTGCCTTGCCGATGGCAGAAATCGCCGAACCCTTCGTCGGGATGGCGCTCCATTGAAAAGCGACGAAACAGCGGCTCGAGAGTGGCACCGATCTCGGCCTCCGCGACCCGATCGAGCAGCAGGAAATTGAGCCGCGTTCCCGCGAAATCGCCACCGACGAACAAGGCGTAAAATCCCGGCATGCGTCCGACGATGCCGATGTCGCCGATATAGGGCCGGGCGCAGCCGTTGGGGCAACCCGTGATCCGCACCGAGAGCCGTTCGTTTGCTAGCCCGTAGTGCGCCAGCGCGGTCTCGATCTGGCCGATGACGGGGTCCTGAACCCGCTCTGCCTCGGTCAGCGCAAGGCCGCAACTGGGAAGCGCCGGGCATGCAAGGGACCACCGGCGCACCGGCGTCAGCGTATCGGCTTGTCTGACGCCATGGGCGCGCAGCAACGCATCGATTTGGGCGCGGTCGGCGGCGTCGACATTGCTGAGGATCAGGTCCTGACCGGGCGTTACGATCGGATCGAGCGACCAGCGTTCGACCGCCTCGCGCAGCGCGCGCCGCAGCGAACCCGCGACCCGCCCGCCCGGCACGGGAATGCCGAGGTAGAGGCGGCCATCGCCCTGCTCGTGCCAACCGAGATGGTCCCTGATCTCAAAACGCGGCATCGCTCGCGGCGGTGCCAATGGCTTGCCCAGCTTCGCCTCGATCGCGGCCTTGGCCCAGGCATCGCCGCGCTCGGCGATCACATATTTGAGCCGGGCGTGACGCCGATCGCTGCGATCGCCGTGGTCGCGATGCAGCATCACCGCCGCTTCGGCGGCAGCGACCAAGTCCTCGGGTTCGATGAAGGCGATGAGCGAGGCAAGGCGCGGATAGGTGCGCGGCTTGTTGTGCGTCATGCCGAGTCCGCCGCCCAGTGCCATGTTGTATCCGACGAGCCGCTCGCCATCGAAGAGCGCGATCAGCGCGAGGTCGTTGGCGAGCACATCGACGGAATTGTCATCGGCGGTCGCAAGGCCGATCTTGAACTTGCGGGGTAGAAAGGCCTCGCCATAGAGCGTCTCCTCGCTCACGCCGGCGGTCGGCTCGCGATCGAGCCAGATCTCGTGATAAGCGCCGCCGCCCGGCAACAGATGCGTCGAGAGGCGCCGCGCATCCGCGTCCAGCCGGCGATGCACGGCATCGGCAATCGGCGCGGGCGTAGTGACGACGGTACGCACCACGTCGCCGCAAGCGGCGAGCGTAGTCAGCAAAGCGGCGTCGATTGCGGCGATGCTCTGCTTCAGGTCTCGCTTCAGGATGCCGTGAAATTGGACGCTTTGCCGGGTGGTGAGGCGCAGCGAACCGTTGCCCCAGCGCTCCGCCAGGTCGTCGAGAGCCAGATATTGCTGCGCGTTCAGCCGGCCCGCGGGTATCCGCACCCGCACCATGAGCTGATGTAGCTTCTCGAGCCCACGCTGCTTGCGCTCGGTCGCACTGTCGCGGTCATGACCCTGATAGGCTCCGTGGAATTTCAACAGGGTTGCTTCCGGTCCCTGGAACAGCGCCGTTCCGTCCGCGACCGCTCGTGCCAACTCTCCCCGCAAGCCGCGGCTCGCGACCTTGATCGCCTCAACCTCTGATGCCCCGGATGCCATGTGTGACTCCGCTCTCAGAAATGTAGTTCGATACTAATTCACATATTTATCGAGTCAATATCAAATAATCACATATTATAGATGTATAATAATCTCTCGCCTCGCTGTCTGCGGCGAGATGGGTTATGAGGAGCCAAGTTCCCCGTTCGAAAGGCATCTCCCGTGGCTTGGGACCCCGCCCACTATTTGAAATTTTCCGATGAACGACTACGACCCGGTTTCGACCTGCTGGCGCGGGTGGGCGATTTGCCCGGTGCTCCGCTGGCGGAGCTCGGCTGCGGCACCGGCGTTCATGCGCGCGCCATTGCAGCGCGTTGGCCAGAGCACTCTCTCACCGCGCTCGACAGCTCGCCCGAGATGCTGCGCCAAGCCGCGGCCGAGCCATCCTCAATTCATTGGCAGCAGGCCGACCTGACGCGGTGGGAACCCCAGGAGAAACTGGCGCTCATATTTTCGAATGCGGTGCTGCAGTGGGTGGACAATCACCCCACGCAGTTCCGCCGCTTCATGGCGATGCTGACACCTGGCGGAATTCTTGCCGTGCAGATGCCGCGCAACTTCGGCGCGCCCTCGCATGTGCTGATGCGGCAGACCGCGAGCGAGGGCCCATGGAAGGCACGCCTCGATCCGATCGTGCGCCATGATCCGGTGGCCGGGCCCGAGATTTACTACGATCTGCTGGTGCCAGTGGCGAAGGGCGGCCTCGACATCTGGGAGACCGAGTACTTGCACGTGCTCTCCGGTGACGATGCGGTTTTTACCTGGGTTAGCGGCTCGGCGCTCAGGCCGCTTGTCGGGGCGCTGCAACCGGCGGAGCGCGCTGATTTCGAGCAGCGTTATCGCGAAGCGCTGCGCCGCGCCTATCCCCGTCGCGCCGACGGCAAGACATTGCTGCCGTTCCGCCGGCTCTTCATCGTGGCCCGCGCATGAACCAACGTTAAAAATGGGCAGCGCGAGAGGACGTCCATGCAGTACTGGCTGATCAAATCCGAACCCTCCTCCTATTCCTGGGATCAGCTCGTCAAGGACCGCCGCACGCAATGGAGCGGCGTGCGCAACTTCCAGGCCGCGAACAATCTGCGGGCGATGAAGAAGGGCGACCGCGCTTTTTTTTATCATTCCAATGAGGGGCTCGCGATCGTCGGCGTCGCCGAAGTGGTGAAGGAGGCTTATCCCGATCCCGGCGACAAGAGCGGAAAGTTCGTCATGGTGGACGTGGTGCCGCTCGAAGCGGTGAAGCGCCCGGTGACGCTCGCCGAGATCAAGCAGACCCCCGCGCTCAAGGACATGAAGCTCGTCCGCATGTCGCGTCTCTCGGTTTCGCCGGTGACGGCTGAGGAGTGGCGCACCATCGCCAAGCTCGCGGGCATCAAGGCGTGAGCGCGGCGGAGGATCCGAACCTGCTCTGTCGGCTCAGCGAGATAGAACTTCCCGGCAGCCGCGGCTTTCGGGTCGGCGTCGGCGCCGAGGAGCGGGCGATCCTTCTGGTCCGCGTGGGGCAGCATGTGGCCGCCTACGAGAACCACTGCCCTCATGTGGGATCGCCGCTCGATTGGGTACCCGGCCGTTTCCTCGACTTCGAGCGCAAAAATATTCAATGCGCAACGCACGGCGCACGGTTTCGCGTCGCCGACGGATTCTGCTTCGAGGGTCCCTGTGCCGGCAAATTCCTGACGCCGGTGCCGATCCGCGTCGAGGACGGCGCGATCTATCTCGGGGAGTCCGGCGCCTCGGCTTGCTGAGGGGGCGTGTTCAGAAAGCGACGCGCGAGGATCGTCCGCGCCCGTGCATCGTTGTCGACGATCTCGCGCACGAGCTTTGCCTGAACCGCGTGCGAGAAGCTCGAATAATCCTTCGCGACTTCGATGAAGGCGCCGGCACCGCCGATCACGCGGTCGTGGTAGTATTCGTCGAGCGCGTCGTATTCCGTGAGGATCGGCAGCCCGTTGATGATGACACCTTGGGCCACGATCTCGTCGCGGGCCTCGCTGACATTGCGGCCCTGATTGTTGACGCCGTCGCCGGAGACGTCGATCACCCGGCGGCTCGCGTCGACGCCGCTTGCCTTGAAGAGCGGCATCGCGAAATCGAGTCCGGCGCTGATCGAGGTCCAATCCGAATAAACCCGGGGCGCCTCGGCCATGGCGCTCGCGAACGCCTCGGCGGTGACGCTGTCGGTGATCACCATCCAATCCACGACCTGCTTTTGATGGTTGGCGCCGGACCACTCGACCATGGTGACGGCGATTGCCTTGCGCTGACCGCTGAGGACGGACTGTATGACCTCGGGGCTCTTGAAGGCGGTTTCATAGCCGTGCCGCTGCAATTCCCAGCGCTCGGCATTGACGCTGCCGGAAACGTCAATCGCCAGGACCAGCGCCAAATCTACTTGTTTCATTTCCGCCGAAGCGGGAGCGGCAAAGAGCGCCGCCAAAAGCACCGTGCCGAGCAAGGCCGCCAAGCGCGTCATGGACCTGTCCTCCGCCCGTGATCCCTATGAGGCACTCTACCACCATGGCGGGTCCGACGCCCATAGGGCGTTGCGCAGACCCGACCTCGCGACCGTCACCGCACGCGGAAATTCTTGAACTGCCAGGGGTCGCTCTGGTCGACATCCTCGGGAAAGAGCCAGCCGCGGTCGTGGAGCGGCGTCCAATCGCCGTAGACACCCACCAACTTGCCGAGATAGGGACGGGTGATCTCGAGAATGCGGTCGTAGTCCATCTCGTCCGGCTCGACGATGCCGCGGTCGGGATTTTCGATCGCCCAGATCATGCCCGCGAGCACCGGCGCCGTCACTTGCAGGCCGGTCGCGTTCTGATAGGGCGCGAGGCGCCGTGCTTCCTCAATCGAGAGCACCGAGCCGTACCAGTAGATCCGTTTTGCATGCCCCATCAGCAGCACGCCGAGCTCGTCGATGCCGCCGGTGATCTCGTCCATGATGAGGCGCTTCTTCTCCTGCAGGTGCCAGTTCTTGCCGGCAAGCTCGTGCAGCGACAACACGGCGCCGTCGCAGGGGTGATAGGCATAATGCACGGTCGGACGATAGAGGAGCTGCGTCCCGTCGCGAACGGTCAGGTAATCCGCGATCGAGATCGACTCGCCGTGCGTCACCAGGAAGCCGTGATAGGGCCCTTCGAGCGGGGTCCAGCTCCGCACCCGCGTGCCCGATCCCGGGCGATGCAGATAGATCGCGCAGTCGAAGCCGAAATCGTGCCGGTGGCCGTCCGCCGGCAGCTCCTTCTCGTGGCTGCCCCAGCCGAGTTCCGCGGGCTGCACACCCTCGCTGTAGAAACCGTCGATCGACCAGGTGTTGACGAACTCGCCGGGTGATTTGGGGATCGAGGAAACCTGGGTGTCGCGTTCGGCGATGTGAATCACTTTGATGCCGAGGCGATGCGAGAGCGACGCCCAATCGCCGCGGCTCTTGGGCGGTGCCGTCGGGACGCCGGTGTCGCGCGCGATGTCGCAGAGCGCCTGCTTCACGAAGTGCGAGACCAGGCCCGGATTGGCGCCATGCGTCACGATCGCCGTTGGACCCTTGCCCCCATGGTGCCGGCGCAACTCCAGCGCGCGCTCGCGCAGCGCATAATTCGAGCGCTGCGAGGGTGAGAGCGTGGTGTCGGTGTAGCCGCCGGGCCAGGGCTCGATACAAGTGTCGAGATAGAGCACGCCCTTGCGGTGGCAGAATTCCATCAGCGCGATGCTCGACACCTCGACCGACACGTTGACCAGGAAATCGCCGTGATCCAAGAGCGGCTCCAGCACCGCGAGATAGTTCTCGCGCGTCAACGGCTCCAGGATGAAGGCGATACCGAGCGCCTTTGCTTCCTCGTGGCCGCGCTCCTCGGCGGTGACGATCGTGATGCGCGCGGGGTCCATGTCGATGTGGCGCAGGATCAGCGGCAGACTGCCCTGGCCGATGCTGCCAAAGCCAAGGATGACGACGCGGCCCGGGAAGCGCACATGTTTCTTCGTGAGCGACATCGACGGGGCTCCCCTGAAGTCGGAATTCGGTTTGTCAGATATCAGAAAACGCAGAGGCCTGACATCCCCACATTGCTCACCGCCGTTGCTCAGTCCACGATGAACACCGTCGCCCCTCGCTCGCATTTGACTCGATGGGGCGCGCTGTCTTCGTCCGCGACCGCATAGCTCATGCCCTCTGCGAGCGTGAACAAGCGGCCGTCGCGATGCTCGATCACAAGCGCGCCGGCGAGCACGTGAATAACGTGGCCTTTGCTGCACCAGTGATCCGCCAGATAACCCCTGCTGTATTCAACGATGCGAAGCTGCATTGCCCCCAGCTGCCGGGCTTGCATGGTGGCAGTGCCACTGCTGCCGGTGACGGTGGTCCTGGGCAATTCGCACCAGTCGATCGCGCTCAGCGGCAAGTCTTCGAGTTTCATGATCACCCCTGCTTCGGCCAGTTGAGGAATCTCCTTGAGACCGGCTGGCATCTGGCATACAAAATACCTGCGATTGCCACCAACCGTCCGGAACCTCACTAAGCCATTGACCGACATGGAAAAGAACCCGATGGCCGAAGCTGAGGCCCTGCTCGAACCGCCAAAGCTCTCAATCCGGCCGATCGACAGCCCCGCAAGCTTCCGCACCCAAGCTTATCAGGCGCTCAAGGCCGCGATCACCTCGGTCAATGTCTATGCGCACCCGCAGGAAATCCGGCTCGACGAACGGCAGCTCTCGCACGATTTGGGGGTGAGCCGAACGCCGATCCGAGAGGCGATGACCCTGCTCGAGCAGGAAGGCTTCGTGCGCACGGTGCCGCGGCGCGGGGTCTTCGTGGTACGCAAGACCAAGGCCGAGATTATCGAGATCATCCATGTGTGGGCGGCGCTGGAGAGCATGGCGGCTCGCCTCATCACCGGGAACGCGAGCGATGCCGAGATCGCGACCCTGCGGCAGCTTTTCGAAGAATTTCACGGCAGCGCACCCGACGGCGGCCACATGGACGAGTATTCCGACGCCAACATCGCGTTCCATCAGGCGATCATCCGCCTGAGCAAGTCGAAGTTGATCGCGGGGATGACCGAGAATCTGTTCATCCATGTGCGCGCGATCCGCCAGGTGACGATTCGCCAGCGCGACCGCGCGCGGCGCTCGATCGTCGACCACATGAAGATCATCGAGGCGCTGGAGCGGCGCGACACCGAGCTTGCCGGGCGGCTGACGCGCGAGCACACGCTCGGTCTCGCGGCACACGTGGAGAAGTACTGCGACTTCCTGAGCTGAAAAAGCAAACGACCCGAGGGAGGATAGCCCTGATGACGCAAGCCACGACGGTCAAAGAGCAGGCGAGGGCAACGGCGGATGAGACGCAGGAGCTGACCGACGGCTTTCATCTCATCATCGACGCGCTCAAGCTCAACGGCCTCACCACGATCTACGGGGTGCCCGGCATTCCGATCACGGATTTTGGCCGCATGGCGCAAGCCGCGGGCATTCGCGTGCTCTCGTTCCGTCACGAACAGAACGCCGGATACGCCGCCGCCATCGCCGGCTTCTTGACCAAGAAGCCCGGCGTCTGCCTCACGGTCTCCGCGCCCGGCTTCCTCAATGGGCTGACGGCCCTTGCGCATGCCACCACCAATTGCTTCCCGATGATCCTGATTTCGGGCTCCTCCGAACGCGAGATCGTCGATCTGCAGCAGGGCGACTATGAGGAGATGGATCAGCTCGCGATCGCCAAGCCTCTGTGCAAGGCGGCATTTCGCGTGCTGCATGCGAGCGACATCGGCATCGGACTTGCGCGCGCGATCCGCGCCGCCGTCTCGGGGCGTCCCGGCGGCGTCTATATCGATCTGCCGGCAAAGCTGTTCGGTCAGGTCCTGAACGCGGACGCCGGCCGTAGGTCGCTGGTCAAGGTCATCGACGCGGCACCGGCCCAAATTCCGGCGCCTTCTGCCATCAAGCGTGCGCTCGACGTTCTGAAGTCCGCCAAGCGGCCGCTGATTATCCTCGGCAAGGGTGCGGCTTATGCCCAAGCCGATGACGCGATCAAGACGCTGGTTGAGAAGAGCGGCGTCCCCTTCCTGCCGATGAGCATGGCCAAGGGACTGCTGCCGGATACGCATCCGCAATGCGCGGGTGCCGCGCGCTCGACCGTACTGAAGGACGCCGACGTCGTGATGATGATCGGCGCCCGCCTCAACTGGCTTCTGTCGCACGGCAAGGGCAAGACCTGGGGCGATGCCCCCAAAAAGTTCATTCAGATCGACATCGAGCCCAAGGAGATGGACAGCAACGTCGAGATCGCGGCCCCGGTGGTCGGCGATATCGGCTCCTGCGTCACCGCGCTCATCGAGGGCATGGGTGGCAACTGGCCGGCGGCGCCGGCCGAGTGGGCCAAAGCCGTCATGGCAAAGCGCGAGGAAAACGTCGCCAAGATGGCGCCGCGCCTCATGAACAACAACTCGCCCATGGATTATCACGGCGCGTTGGGCGCACTTCGCACCGTCATCAAGGACCGGCCCGAGGCTTTCCTCGTGAACGAGGGCGCCAACACTCTCGATCTCGCGCGCGGCATCATCGATATCTACAGGCCGCGCAAGCGGCTCGACGTCGGCACCTGGGGCGTGATGGGCGTCGGCATGGGACAGGCGATCGCCGCGGCTGTCGAAACCGGCAAGCCCGTGCTCGCGGTCGAAGGCGACAGCGCCTTCGGCTTCTGCGGCATGGAGGTGGAAACGATCTGCCGGTACAACCTGCCGGTCTGCGTCGTCGTCTTCAACAATGGCGGTATCTACCGCGGAACCGACGTCAATTCGGGCGGCGGATCGGACCCGGCGACGACCGTCTTCGTCAAAGGCGCGCGCTACGACAGGATCATCGAGGCGTTTGGCGGCGTCGGCGTGCAGGCGGAAACACCCGACGCGCTTCGGCGGGCCGTCGAGGCGGCCATGGATTCGGGGAAACCCACGCTGATCAACGCGGTGATCGATCCCGCCGCCGGCAGCGAGAGCGGCCGGATCGGCAATCTCAATCCGCAAAGCGCGCTCCGCAAGAAATAGAGCGCGGTGCCGCGCAACGCGGCGACCGGCAGGGAATCACGGGAAACGCAACGACGGAACTTCGGAGACCAAGATGGGCAAGGCACTCGACGGTGTGCGCATCCTCGACTTCACCCATGTGCAGTCGGGGCCGACCTGCACGCAGCTATTGGCGTGGTTGGGCGCCGACGTGATCAAGGTGGAACGGCCGGGGGTCGGCGACATCACGCGCGGCCAGCTCCAGGATATCCCCGGTGCCGACAGCCTCTACTTCACCATGCTCAACCACAACAAGCGCTCGATCACCATCGACGGCAAGAATCCCAAAGGCAAAACCGTGCTGGAAGCGCTGGTGAAACACTGCGACGTGCTGGTGGAAAACTTCGCGCCTGGCGTGCTCGAGCGCATGGGGCTCGGCTGGGAGCGCGTGCAACAGCTAAACCCCCGCATGATCGTGGCATCGGTCAAGGGCTTTGGCCCCGGACCTTACGAGGACTGCAAGGTCTATGAGAATGTGGCGCAGTGCGCGGGCGGCGCCGCCTCGACCACCGGATTCGACGATGGCCCGCCGCTGGTGACCGGCGCGCAGATCGGCGACAGCGGAACGGGACTGCATCTGGCGCTCGGCATCGTCTGCGCGCTCTATCAGCGCAATACCACGGGCAAGGGTCAGCGCGTGCTGGCGGCGATGCAGGACGGCGTGCTCAATCTCTGCCGGGTCAAGCTGCGCGACCAGCAGCGCCTCGACCGCACCCACGTGATGAAAGAGTATCCGCAATATCCGCATGGCCAGTTCGGAACGGCGGTGCCGCGCGCGGGCAATGCCTCGGGCGGCGGCCAACCCGGCTGGATACTGAAGTGCAGGGGGTGGGAGAGCGACCCCAATGCCTACATCTACTTCATCACTCAGGCGCCGGTCTGGGACAGCATCTGCAAAGTGATCGGCAAGGAGGGGTGGATCACCCACCCCGATTACGCGAAGCCCGACGCGCGGCTGCCGCGCCTCAAAGAGATTTTCGCCGCGATCGAGGATTGGACCAAGACCAAGACCAAGTTCGAGGCGATGGACATCCTGAACGAGTACGACATCCCCTGCGGTCCCATTCTCTCCATGAAGGAATTGGCCGAGGAGCCGTCGCTGCGCGCGACCGGTACCGTGGTCGAGGTCGATCATCCCTCGCGCGGCAAGTATCTGACCGTCGGCAATCCAATCAAGCTCTCCGACAGTCCCTCCGAGGTGAAACGCTCGCCGCTTCTCGGCGAGCATACGGACGAGGTGCTGGCCGAGCTGGGCTTCGATCCGCGCGAAATCGAGGCGATGCGCGCGACGGGAGCGGTTTGAGTTAGCGGGGATTTCCGCTCACCCTCCCGCTTCGCGGGGCCCTCCCTCTCTCCTCGGGGAGAGGGTCGGGGTGAGGGGGAATCTCTGACTGAGCCATCGACACACAAACTTTCGGGAGGGGAATTTCCCATGGCAAACAAGGCGGCGGTTCGCAAGGTTTTGGCGCAGGTCAAGGCAGAAGGCCGCACGGCGCTCACGGCGCCCGAGGGCAAGCTCGTCTGCGACGCGTATGCCATTTCGGTGCCCAAGGAGGGTGTCGCGACCAGCGCCAAGGAGGCGGCGAGCCTCGCGCGCAAGATGGGCTTCCCGGTGGTGCTGAAGATCGTCTCGCCGGACATCCTGCACAAGACCGAGGCGGGCGGCGTCATCGTCGGCGTCAAGACGCCCGCCGAGGCGCAGGAGGGCTACGCCAGGATCATCGCCAGCGCCAAGAAATACAACCGCAAGGCCAAGATCGAGGGCGTGCAGGTACAGCAGATGCTGAGCGGCGGCCAGGAAGTCATCGTCGGCGCCGTCACCGATCCGAGCTTCGGAAAATTGGTGGCGTTCGGATTGGGCGGCGTGCTGGTGGAGGTGATGAAGGATGTGACCTTCCGCTTGGCGCCGGCTTCGCGCGAAGACGCGCTTTCGATGCTCGACGGCATCGCCGCGGCCGAAGTGCTGAAGGGTGTGCGCGGCGGCGCCGGCGTCGACCGCCGGGCGCTCGCGGGATTGATCCAGAACGTCTCCAAGCTCGTGAGCGATTTTCCCGAGATCGCAGAGATGGACCTGAATCCGGTCTTCGCCAGCAAGAGCGGCGCGGTTGCGGCGGACGTCCGCATCGTCTGCGACTGGGAACCGGCGCCCGCGCGTTACCGACCGAGCCAGGACGAGATCGTGCGGCAGATGAGCCGTATCATGCGGCCCAAAGCGGTCGCGGTTATCGGCGCCTCGGCGGAGGACGGCAAGATCGGCAACTCCGTCATGAAGAACCTGATCAACGGCGGCTACCAGGGGCAGATCTATCCGATCCATCCCAAGGCCTCGGAGATCATGGGCCGCAAGGCCTATCCGAGCGTCAAGAACGTCCCCGGCGTCATCGACGTGGCGGTGTTCGCGATACCCGCCAAGTTCGTGGCGCAGGCGCTCATCGAATGCGGCGAGAAGGAGATTCCGGGCGCGGTGCTGATACCCTCGGGATTTGCAGAGACCGGAAACGTGGAGGGGCAGAAGGAAATTCAGGCGATCGGCCTCAAATACGGCATCCGCCTCATGGGCCCCAATATCTATGGCTACTACTACACGCCGCAGAATCTCTGCGCGACTTTCTGCACGCCCTATGACTACAAGGGCCACGCGGCACTCTCCTCGCAGTCCGGCGGCATCGGCATGGCCATTATCGGCTTCTCGCGCTCGGCCAAGATGGGCGTCTCGGCGATCGTGGGATTGGGCAACAAGTCGGACCTGGACGAAGACGATCTGCTCACCTTTTTCGAGCAGGACGACAACACGCACGTGATCGCCATGCACTGCGAAGACTTGAAGGACGGACGTTCCTTCGCCGACGTCGCAAAACGCGTGACCAAGAAAAAGCCGGTGGTGATGCTGAAGGCGGGGCGGACCGCCATGGGTGCTCGCGCCGCGAGCTCGCATACCGGCGCGCTTGCCGGCAACGACAAGATTTATGACGACGTGCTGCGGCAATCGGGCGTGATCCGGGCGCCCGGCCTGCGCGACATGCTGGACTACGCCCGCGGCCTGCAGAAGCTCCCGACGCCCAAGGGCGAGAACGTCGTGATCATCACGGGTGCGGGCGGCTCCGGGGTGCTGCTGTCCGACGCTTGCGTCGAGAACGGGCTCAAGCTGATGGCGATGCCGTCCGATCTCGATCAGGCATTCCGAAAGTTCATTCCGCCCTTCGGCGCCGCGGGCAATCCCGTCGATATCACCGGCGGCGAGCCGCCCACCACCTACAAGAACACCATCCGCCTGGGCCTCTCGGACCCGCGCATCCACGCGCTGATCCTCGGCTACTGGCACACCATCATCACGCCCCCCGCGGTGTTCGCGAACCTGGTGGTCGAGGTGGTCGAGGAGATGAAGGCGCAGGGGATCACCAAGCCGATTGTGGCGTCGCTTGCGGGCGATGTGCAGGTGGAGCAGGCGGCCGAGCATCTCTATGACCACGGCATTCCCGCTTATCCCTACTCGACGGAAATCCCGGTTGCCGTGCTGGGCGCCAAGTACAAATGGGCGCGCGGTGCGGGGCTGATCAAGTAGACCGTTACTGCTCCACGATCAAGACCGTTCGGGCGAAGGGGCTGCAATTCTCCGGCGGGTTTGCGGCCGCTTCACCGAGGGGTTCTATAGCCGTTTCCGGCATAGAGCTTGCCGTCATGGGCGGCGAGCACGCGCATCTCGGTCCCGCCCGTGAAGGTCCCCGCCGCATCCCTACCGCCCGCGGCATAGGAGACCTCGTAGCCGTCGGCATGCGCACGGCCGCTCGGCAACAGGGCCACGGCGACGCCGAGCACGGCCGCAATCCCGAGCGTCGCGATGCAGGAAAAAGCTCGCATCGCCGATGACTATATAGGAAATATCAGGGCGAGTGACGGCTCAGGCGCGGGCCTAATCGCGCCCCCCAGGTGTGATCCCCCTTGGCTTGGTCCTCACCCCGCCACCGATGAAGGCACGAGATCGCGGAGAGCGGCTGACCTCGCGGTTCACACCACGTCGAAATGCGGTGACAGCAATTCGTGCAGCGGCTCGGGGTCGCGTGCGACACGAAGCTGTTCGCGGTAGCGCAGCAACGGATCAAGGGAGCGCGCGTGATGGGGATTGAGCGCGTCCAGGCGCTCGATCTCGCTGTCGATAGCCTCGATCAGCCGCGCGGTACGAGTTGCAGTGTCGGACATCGCTATCATCGAATTTTCTCCGGGACGACCATGCATCGAGCCTGCGCGCGCGTGTTTAACGAGACATGAATCTGCAATCGCGATCGTCGCGACAACCGCCGGTATTTTCGAGGTTTTTCGCACGCATCAGCGGCGGGCCAGCGCCAATGGTTCGATAAAATGCGGGACGTTTTCAAGGATGTCTTATCCCTACCGGGCGCATCCTCGGCGGAGCAACTGCAGAGCATCCAGAGACAACACGACAATGCTTGGCGATTCGAACGGTTTTGCGCGCGATTGCCGCCGGCTCCCCTGGGAGCGCGGCGCGAGCTTCCTTGGCGCGCGCAGCGCGATCATGGGCGGGGCCATGACCTGGGTCTCCGACAGCACTCTGGTGGCGGCGATCTCCAATGCAGGCGCCTTCGGCGTGCTGGCGGGAGGAGCGCTTGACGCGGAGCGTCTTTCGCGCGAGATCGCGCGCACCGACGACCTGACCGATCAGCCCTTCGGCGTCAACATCATCACCTTCTCGCCGCATTTCGCGGCACAGCTCGAGGTCTGCCTCGATCATCGCGTGAGCCACGTGGTGATCGGCGGCGGAATTCCATCGGCGGACTCGATCGCGCGCGCCAAGCGAGCGGGCGCCAAGGTGATGGCCTTTGCGGCGGCGCGCGCGATGGCGGAGCGCGCGCTGCGCAACGGCGCCGACGCCTTGATTGCCGAGGGGCACGAGGCCGGTGGCCATGTAGGCCCGCTGGCGCTTTCCGTGCTGGTGCAGGACCTGCTGCCGCTGATGGCGCGCGTGCCGGTGTTCGTTGCGGGCGGTATTGGGCGTGGCGAGATGATCGCGCATTACCTGCGCCTCGGCGCCGCCGGCTGCCAGCTCGGCACCCGCTTCGTCTGCGCCGAAGAGAGCCGCGTCCATCCGCACGCCAAGCGCGCCTATCTGAGGGCGTCGGCTCGCGACGCTCAGCTCTCGCCGCAACTCGATCCCGCTTTCCGCGTAATCCCGGTGCGAGCGCTGGCCAATGCCGCCAGCCGCGAGTTCCTCGATTTGCAGCGTCAGACGCTGGATCGTATTGCGAACGGGAGCTGCTCCAGGGCCGAGGCGCAGAACGCCATCGAGGGTTTCTGGTCCGGGCGGCTGCGCCGTGCGGTCGAGGAGGGCGACGTCGAGCAAGGCTCGCTCATGGCGGGACAGAGTGTCGAGTTCCTGCGGGAAGAGGCGAGCACCGCCGAAATCGTCGCCGAATTGACGGCGCAGGCGCGGAGCGCTCTCGTCGAGCCCCATGCAACGCTGGCGCCGCGTTCCGCGATCCAGACCCTAACGCATTGATTGAAAAAACCTTATCCCCACCGCAGGATTTCTTCCGTGGCGCGGTGCGGCAGATGACCGGACATTACATTTCTTTAATGTTCCGCCGATAAGGTTTGACTGACGCCCCATTCCCGTGGGGTCCGGGCTGATCCGACAACAGGGCCCCGCCTTATTCCCAAGGCGGGGCTCTTCCCGTTTTCGGTACGGCTGCCTCTACTGACTTGGGCGGGATTTGGTGGAGCCGAGGGGGATCGAACCCCTGACCTTCGCATTGCGAACGCGACGCTCTCCCAGCTGAGCTACGGCCCCGTTCCCCAATGATGCCGGCGGGCGGCGACTATGGGGAGCGGCTCCCGACCTGTCAAGAAAACCGCGGGCGAGTGCATGCCTCCGCATAGTTGCCAGCGGCCTAGGCACACGCCTATGGTGCCCTTCCTTGCCGCCAATGTGGGACCGAACTTGTCGCGGATCTTCATCAGCCATTCCAGCCGTAACGACGACTGGGCAATCGCACTTCGGGATTGGCTCGTCCGCGAGGGCTGGAGCGGCGAAGACGACATCTTTCTCGATCTCGATCCCGAGCGCGGGATCGCCGCCGGCCAACGCTGGGTGCACGCGCTGGAGGACGCGGCGACGCGCTGCGAGGCGGTGCTGTTCCTGGTCTCGGAGGCGTGGCTCACGTCCAAGTGGTGCGTCGATGAATATCAAATGGCGCACAAGGACAACAAGAAGCTGTTCGCGCTGCTGACCGACGACGTGCCGATCGATCGCCTGCCGGGCGGCCTGACCGCGCAATGGCAGGTGGTGTCCCTGCGCGGCGAGCCGGCGGAACGGTTCCTGACCGTGCATCCGCGCACCCGGCAGCAATCGCCGGTGCACATCGCGGAGGTCGCTCTCAAGACCCTGAAGCGCGGGCTCGAGAAGGCGGGCATCGGTCCCGAGACCTTCGACCTCCTGAAGGACCCGCAGGGTCCCTTGGGTTGGCGCGCGGCCTATCGCGGCCTCGAGGCGCTGGAGCCCGAGGATGCCGCCGTGTTCTTCGGCCGCAGCGCCGATATCCTGCGCGGGCTCGATGCGCTCCGCGGACTCTCGGCGCGCAAGCCGCCGCGCCTGCTGGTGATTCTGGGCGCGTCCGGCTCCGGCAAGTCGTCGTTCCTGCGCGCCGGTCTCTGGCCGCGCCTTGCGCGCGACGACAGCCAGTGGTTGCCGCTGCGCGCGATCCGCTCGGGACGCGGCGGCGCGATCGAGGGCAGCGAAGGGCTGCTGGCCGCACTCGAAGAGGTGCATCGCCGCTTCGCGCTGCGGGTGAGCCGCGCCGATCTCCGCCAGCGCCTCGCAATGCCTGAGCGGTTCGTCGAGTTGTTGCGCGAGCTGCGGCAGGCGGCGGCGCGGCGCGCGCTGTTGTCGCAGCCGCCCTATCCGCTGCCGGTCCTGTGCATTGATCAGGCGGAGGAGCTGTTCGCGTCGGACGCGGGGCCCGAGAGCGAGCAATTGCTGCGTCTCGCGCGCGCCGCCATCGAGGGCGACGAGGCGCTGCTGCTGGCGACGATCCGCTCCGACGCCTATGGCCTGATGCAGACCGCGGAAGTGCTCGCGGGGATCGACCAGGTGCCGCTGAGCCTCGGCCCGGTGCCGCACGGCGAGATCGCGCGGGTGATCCGCGAACCCGCAGAAATCTTGCGCAAGAAGGCGGGGCCCGAGGCGCCGGTGTTCGACGCCGCGGTGGTGGAGCGCCTGCAGGCGGAAATCGCCGGCGAGAGCGACGCGCTGCCGCTGCTAGCCTTTGTGCTGCAACGGCTGATGCGCGAGCACAGCGGCACCGCCGTCATCGGGCTTGCGGAGCTCGATCGTACCGGCGGCGTCGCGGCCGCGATCGAATCCGAGGCGGAGGCGGCGTTGGCGGACGCCGGCTTCGGGCGCGACCGCCGCGAGGAACAGCGGGCGGCACTCCGGCGTCTGTTCATTCCGCGGCTCGCGCGCATCGACAGGGAGCACAAGGCGCCACAGCGGCGGATCGCGCGGCAGAGCGACTTGCCGGCCGACCTTCTGAAGCTCGCGCACGCCCTCACGGAGCGCCGGCTCCTGGTGGGAAAGATTGCGGCGCAAGCGGCAGCGGAAGGCGGCGCGGACGCGGCGACCCTGGAAGTCGCGCACGAAGCGCTGCTGCGGCGCTGGCCGACCCTCGCGGACCTGCTGGCGGAGGATCGCGATGCACTATTGCTGCTGGACGGCGTGCTGCTCGCCGCCGCCGACTGGGACAAGGCCGACGACGCGCGTAAGACGGATTTCCTGGCGCATCGGGGATCGCGCCTCGCGGATGCGCAGGCGCTGGCGGCACGCGGTCCCGACTGGGCCCGCGAGATCGATCCGGCGCTGCCCTACCTCGCGGCTTGTTCAGCGCGAGAGGCCGTGGAACGCGAGGAGAAGGAAGCGTCGCTGGTACGCGAGCAGCAGCGTCTCGTCGAAATCGCGACAGCTCAAGCGCGGACCGCACGCCTGCAGCGTCGCGCGAGATGGGGATTGGCCGCCTTTGCCGCCGTCGTTCTGGGACGCCGCCACCGGCAAGGAAATCACGGTCCTGCGCGCTGTGTTTTCGGCCGCATTCAGCCCGGACGGGACGCGCATCGTCACGGCGTCCGAGGACAAGACCGCGCGCCTCTGGGATGCGGCCAGCGGGAAGGAACTCTTGGTCCTGCGCGGCCATGAGGGCGATGTGTTGTCCGCCGCATTCAGCCCGGACGGGACCCGCATCGTCACCGCGTCCGAGGACAACACCGCACGCCTCTGGGATGCCGCCAGCGGGAAGGAAATCGCGGCTCTGCGCGGGCATGAGAACATTGTGCGGTCCGCCGTATTCAGCCCGGACGGGACGCGCATCGTCACCGCGTCCGATGACAAGACCGCGCGCCTTTGGGATGCCGCCAGCGGGAAGGAAATCGCGGTCCTGCGCGGGCACGAGGGCGGTGTGGAGTCCGCCGCTTTTAGCCCGGACGGGACGCGCGTCGTAACCGCTTCTTATGACAAAACCGCGCGCCTCTGGGATGTACATCTCGTAACGGAGTCGACGGAGAAGCTGGTGGCCGAGGTCTGTACGCATCAACTCCGCAACTTCGGCACCATGACCCGGGACGAGATGCGGCTTGCGGGATATCCCGACGATATGCCCGCGATTGATGTCTGCGCGGGTGTCGAGGGAGCGGCGGCGCGGTGATCCCCGCGCGATGATGCTTTGCCTCTTTTGGCCATGCGCGGGCTTCTCCCGCGCATCCACGATCTCGTTGCTCGCGCCCGTACCACATCATGTTCCGATTCCCTTTGATCGGCACATGCTCTAGGTTAGCCGCCAATTCGCACCTCCCGAGGCAGGCCGATCCATGGGCCCATTCTTGGCACCGATTCTGATGATCGTCATCGAGCTCCTCGATATCTATAAGTGGGTGGTGATTTTTTCGGTGGTGGTGAGCTGGCTCATCGCCTTTGGCGTGCTCACGACCTCCAATCACCTGGTGCGCATGCTGCTCGACGTGCTGGAGCGGCTGACCGATCCTTTGCTGCGGCCGATCCGGCGCTTTCTGCCGCGCTTCGGCGGGCTCGATTTCTCGCCTCTGATCCTCCTCCTGGTGGTCTGGCTGGTGCAAATGGAGCTGAGTGTGCTGTACCAGCAGGTCTACCGGCTCTAGGACTCGCGTGACCGATCTGCCCTGGTCGAGCGCGGCTGGCGGTCTGCGCCTCCGTGTCCGCCTGCAACCGGGAGCACGCGCAGAGCGGGTGATGGGGCTCGTCGATGAAGCCGATGGCGCAAAGGCGCTCAAGATCGCGGTGACCGCGCGCGCGGAGAAAGGGCGCGCAAACGAGGCGCTGCTGCGCTTGCTGGCGAAAATTCTGCATCTGCCGCCGCGCGCACTCGGCGTCGTTCTCGGCGCCAGCGACCGGCGCAAGGTGGTCTCGATCGCCGGCGATCCGGCGGCCCTGCTGCCGCGTCTTTCCGAGGAATTGGGCCCATGGCTCAAACCGCGCTGATCGACGGCAAAGCGGCCGCGGCGGCGCTGCGGGCGCGCGTCGCGACCGCGACAGCGGAGCTGAAGGCGCGCCATGGCATCGTCCCGGGGCTCGCGACCGTGCTGGTGGGCGACAATCCCGCGAGCCAGGTCTATGTGCGATCCAAACAGAAGGCAGCGCGCGAGGCTGGGATTGCAAGCGACGAACATCGCCTCCCCTCCGATATCGCCGAGGCGGAACTGCTGGCGCTCCTGCGCCGGCTCAATGCCAGCCCGGCGATCGACGGCGTGCTGGTGCAGTTGCCGCTGCCGCCGCAAATCGACGCGCGTCGAGCGATCGAGACGCTCGACCCGGCGAAGGACGTGGACGGCTTCCACCCCCACAATGTCGGCTTGCTCTGGAGCGGCGCGCCCGGTCTCGTTCCCTGCACGCCGTTCGGTGCGCTGCTGCTGCTGCGCTCGGCCCTGCCGTCGCTCGCGGGGCTCGACGCATTGGTCCTCGGCCGCTCCGTCATCGTCGGACGGCCGATGGCGGCGTTGCTGTTGGCGGCCGATTGCAGCGTCACCCTCGCGCATTCCAAGAGCCGCGATCTGCCGGGACTGTGCCGCCGCGCCGACATTCTGGTGGCGGCGGTCGGGCGTTCCGAGATGGTGCGCGGCGCTTGGATCAAGCCGGGAGCGGTCGTCATTGACGTGGGCATCAACCGCATCGCGGGCGAAGGGGGAAAGAGCCGGCTCGTGGGTGACGTGGCTTTCTCGGAGGCGCAGGGGATCGCGCGCGCGATCACGCCTGTTCCCGGCGGTGTCGGCCCCATGACCATCGCTTGCCTGCTGCGCAACACGCTGATCGCGGCCTGCCGCCGCCGCGGCCTGCCGGAGCCCGCAGTATAGGCCGCTACCTGCCGGGTTTAGGTGAAGAACCGCTACTCGCTGCCGGCGCGGCCTCGCGCCGGTATCGTCTGCGGCTGCGCCACCAATTCAAGCCACCGCCGCGCCTGGGCTACGTCCTTCGGCACGCCGCGCCCTTCGAGATACATGTAGCCGAGTCCCCGCTCGCCCGCGGGATTGCCGAGTTCGGCGGCCTTTCGATACCAGGCGACCGCAACAGCATCGTCCTGCGGCACGCCGCGGCCAGTCGCGTAGAGATTGCCGAGGTTTGCCATCGCCGTGGAGTTGCCGGCTGCCGCTGCCTCGTTATAAAGGCGGAGAGCGCGATCCGTGTTCACCGCGACACCGGTCCCCTGTTCATAGCAAAGCGCCAGATCGTTGAGCGCCACTGAATTATGATCGCGGTCGATCGCGCTCTCATACCAGCGCACCGCTTCCGCATCGTCCCTGGCGACACCCTTGCCTGTGCGATAGAGGTCGCCGAGGCTGGTCATGGCATAGGAATTTCCAGCCGCCGCGGCGCGGCGATAGAGCGCAACGGCTGCGGCCGGGTCTTGCGCGACGCCTTCGCCCTCGAGCAGGAGATTGGCCAGGTTGGTCATTGCGGCCGTGCTGCCATGCTCGATCGCGAGCCGATACCAACGCGCCGCCTCCCCATAGTTTTGCGGCACGCCATTGCCGTCGCGATAATCGTCACCCCGCTGCGTCTCGACCAACCCCGCCTGCTGCGAGGCCGCCTCGATGCCCGCGGCGACCGAGCCCGGCTTTGGTGGAGCGCCGCATGAGGCGAGCAGACAGGCCAGACCGAGCATGGCGACGGATGCTCCCCCCACACTGACCCTCCGCCGCAGGGGGAGAGGGGAAAAAGGCACAGTGCTTGTTGTGACCCGTCCCCTTGACGGGGGAGAGACGGGGTGGGGGTGGAACACGATATTCCTATCGCGCTTTGCCGCAGCGCCTTTGCCGGGCGCACCCGAGGCGCCAAGCATGAAGCCGCCAGTCATGAGAAGTCCCCCACAGCGGATCGAGTGCCGCAGTATTAGAGCAATTTCCGCCGAAGTGGTATCCAGTTAAGCGGAACGTGCCTTGGAGCATTTTCCGCCGAAGGGGGTACCGGTTCGGCGCAGAAAATGCGACCAATCAGCGAATCGAGAGCATGATCCGATTCTATGTGATCGGATCATGCTCTAAGGGGGATCTGCATGAGCGAGCGGGGGCGATGGACACGCCGGTTCGTTGTCGCGTTTGCGGCGGGGGCGTTGGCGCTCGCGGCCGTGCCGGTACGCGCGGATGACAAGGCGGTCGAAGACGAGGTCAAGGAGATCACCGAGGAGTTCGGCGGCGCCTACGACAATCCGGCCCTCGTGCAGTACGTCACCGAGATCGGCGAGAAGCTGGCGGCGACCACGCCCATGGCCGGGCAGAAATTCACCTTCACGGTGCTGGACACCCCGGTGGTGAATGCATTTTCGCTGCCGGGAGGCTATGTGTTCCTGACGCGCGGGCTTCTCGGCCTTGCCAACAACGAGGCGGAAATGGCGGGGGTGCTGGGCCATGAAATCGGCCACATCACCGCGGGTCATGCCGCGCGCCGGCTACGCCGCACCGCGCTCGCGGAGCTGGGCGCGGGCATGCTGCGGCTGCTGGTGGGCAAGCTCGGCAACGCCGAGATCGGCAAGGTCATGGGCGACGTGGCGAATTTCGGCGGGCTCTATTACATCCGCCGCTATTCGCGCGAGCAGGAATTTCAGGCCGATCAGCTCGGCACGATTTCGCTGGCGAAGGCCGGCTATGATCCCGGCGCCATGGGGACCTTCCTCTCGAGCCTCGAGGCCGAGAGCGAATTCGACAACATGATGGAGGGGCGGTCCGCCGATGATCGGCTGCACACCATGTTCGCCGATCACCCGCGCACGCCGGACCGCGTCAAACGCGCCGTGGATCAGGCGCGCGCGCTGCAACAAAGCTCGTTGCTCAATCGCGAGACTTATCTAGCCCACCTCGACGGCGTGCTCTATGACGACGATCCCGAGCAGGGCGTGCTGCGCAACGGCGCGTTCCTGCATCCGGGCCTGCGCCTCGCCTTCGACGTGCCGGAGGGCTATGAGGTCGACAACGAGCCGACCAAGGTGGTGGTGCAGAACGACCAGCACGCGGGGTTCATCTTCGATCGGCCGGACCAAGCGTTCGCGGGCGCGCCCGAGAATTACATCGCCAAGGTCTGGGCGCCCAACGCCAAGAACGAGGTGCAGCACTTCACGATCGGCGACCTGGCGGCGGGCACCGTCACCACGGAGGTCAAGAACGACGACGGCTCCCTCATCAACGTGCGGCTGGTCGCCATTCGCTTCGACGACGATACGCTCTATCGCTTCCTCTTCGTGATGCCCGTGGAATCGGGCTCGCGCTTCATCCAGACCTTTCAGCGCGTGATCTACAGCTTTCGCCGCCTCAGCGACCAGGAGGCGGGACAGATCAAGCCGCTGGTGGTGCGCGTGGTGACCGTGGCCTCGGGCGACACCGTCGAGAGCTTGGCCGATCGTCTGCCGTATGTTCGCTACAAGGTCGAGCGCTTCCGGATGATGAACGCGCTGGCCGCCGGCGCGACGGTGAAGCCGGGCGACAAGGTCAAGATTGTGACCTGGGGGCCCTGATCGGAGATCAGTCGCGTTCTCCCGCTTCCCGCCGTTGACGCGGGGGACGCCCTCCCGCAGAGTCATAGGGGATGCGGAGTCGACGGAGGTCGCGCCATGAGCGTCACCATCTACCACAATCCGCGTTGTCACATGTCACGCGCGACCCTGGCGCTGCTGGAGAAGAAGGGCATCAAGCCCACGATTATCGAGTACTTGAAGGCGCCGCCGAATGCCGCGGAGCTGAAGCGCCTCCTCACGATGCTGAAGATGGAGCCGCGCGCGCTGCTCCGGCGCAAAGAGGCGAAGCTCGCCGGCCTCGACAAGGCCGGCCTCACCGACGAGCAGGTGATCGCGGGCATGGTCAAGCACCCGATCGTGATCGAGCGTCCCATCGTCGTCAGCGGTACCCGCGCCGCCTTGGGCCGTCCGCCGGAGGCGGTGCTGAAGATTTTATGAGCCACGCTCCCGCCGGCCGCCGGCTGCGTCCACTAAATCAGCGATAGGAGCCCCCACTCGGCGTCTCGGATCACCGCACCTGCGTTGTAGTGATCCGTCCATCGCTCGATCGACTGACCCACGCCTTGCCCTCATTGCCCAATATCGCTCTGACCTTGCGCGTCGCGATCTTGTTGGGTCTCGGCGTAAGAATGATCAGTGTAATGGGAGTATTGGACGGACCACGCTTCTGCACTTCGGCCAACGTCAGCAAGGTCACGACGACGCAATCGACGATCCACCAGCACTTTATTGGGATCACTCGCCGCCCGCTCAAGGATAACTCCAGCGCTTTGAGGAGGCCCTTGGCATAGATCGACGCGACGGGCTGACCCGGGAAGAAGGCGTCCGGCGAGTTGTCGTCGAACCAATTTCTTCTCAGGTGCTCGGTGATGACCTTTCTCTGCTTCTCGTTGAACACGTAGATCAACAGATTCTCGTCGAGCACATTCTCCAGGCCGCGATACTGCGGCGCAATTGCTTGAACCGCGGCGGCCAATTGCTGTAGACGAGCGCGCGCTCCCTTTCCCTTCGAAACCCGTTCCAAGCAATGTGGAACCGGTCCCTTCAGAACAGGCACGCCCTGAACGACATCCGACCCCATGGCAATCTCCCTTGTTATGCGTTCTGGTACTCGAACATTAGTCGACTGTTGTGCTGGTCGAGCACGAGGGCTAGTCCGACAACTCCCTCATCGCCGAATGAGCCGCGCGCATCTCAGGGGTGTCGAAGCCCTCGGATATCGAGCCTAAACATCCCTCCAGCACCTCGGACGCCTCTCTTTGACGGTTCGTGCGCTGCAACAGGCGCGAGAGGCTTAGCGATGCCTTGAGACCCAACCAGCGTGCGCTCTGTTGTTGGGCGATGCTTAAACTGGAACGGTATGCGGACTCCGCCCCTTCAAGGTCCGCAGGCGCACGCGATGCCAGAACTTCGCCGCGTACCCGATGAATTTCGGCATCCCAGGCGCGGATTTCGGCGTGGCGCCGAGCAACCGCATTTTCGAGAGCTTGGCTCGCCTTGTCTAGCCGGTCCGCGCGCAAATACAACTGAGAGAGATAGGTGTAAAAAGCGGGCAGCGCCAGCGCTACGTCCGTTCTTTCCAGGGCCGCAATTCCGGCGTGCATTTTGTCTATGCCCTCAGAAAGATATCCTTCAGCACCCATCGCCCAACCAAGATGACAGATGCCCAAGGCCTCGTAGTAGGCGTAGTGATTGCGCTTCGAGATACCGACAATCTCATCCGCAAGTTGCTTTTCCAAGGCAGGATCGCCAAAGAGTTGGTAGGTCCGCACCGCAAAAGTGAGCGCGTTTACGTAAGTGTAGACATGACCTGGATCCACTGAGCGAGCTCTCGCGATTGTCAGACCACGCTGAATTGTCTTCCTTGCGCGGTCCGGAAAACCGAGAAAACCTTCCGTTCTCGCCAGATATGAAAGACAGAAAATGCCGGGATTCTGACCGTGCGTGAAGAAATGCGGTTTGTCCACGTCAGGCCGGCTCAAATTCACGCCTTGCTCGAAATGTTTCATCGCGCTTTGAAAATGACCCAAATGAAATGCCGCCATTCCAAGCGCGAGATGCCCGTCGGCAAACGGTCGGTCGGGATGGCTTGCGGCGTGCTCAAGAAGATTATCGGCGATCTCGTCGGCGGCCCGAATACGGCCCTTGACGATGTTGCACTGAAATAGTCCCCACTCAACGTTGAACCTGTTGCTGCTGTCGGCGCATTGCCGGCAAAGTTCCCTTGCTCGGATCAATCGAGCCTCGACCTCTGGCGCCGAATAGCCGCGCTTCGAACGCAGCGCCATCGCCTGGGATAAGACCACGTCCAATTCCAGGGCAAGCGATGCTGAACCACGGAGGTACGGGAGATGCTCCATGGCGGCCTCGAGCATCGCCATGGCTTCTTCGTGCGCCGATCTTGCGATGGCGCTCCTGGCGCCCCTTTGCCAAAACACGATCGCTTCGCTATGGGCCTCGCCCTGTGCGTAGTGCTGCGCAATCAGATCGTCCGTGACGTCCGAAGCCCGCTGCGTCAGCTCCTTCGCGATCCTGAGATGGATCTCCTTGCGCCTCTTCTTCAGCAAGGACTCGTAGGCGCTATCCCGCACCAAAGCGTGCTTGAAGACGTACATATCCGATGATTTTGCGATGACGTGGTTCGAGTCCAGAAGTAGGTTCAGATCGGGCAGCAAATCATCCGTAGACCTCAGAACAATGCGAGCCAGCAAATCCAGCGAAAATTCGTGCCCTATCACCGATGCGTACTGGGCGATCTCCTTCGCTCGCCCCAGGTGATCCAGTTGCGCCATGAGCGCGTCGCTGATGGTCTCGGGAACAAACAAGGCCGCTCGCTGCTTGTCCTCCCGAACTTCCCGAACCTTGAGGAACGCTCTCGTTAGTTCCTCGATGAACAAAGGAACGCCCTCTGTTCGCTTCGCCAGGATGTCGCGTTCGGTCGGCGAGATCGCATTGCCCTGCGCCACGGTAATCATAAGGCGATGCGTTTCCTCATCCGTGAGTTCTTCGATGTGGAGAAACTTAATATGCGACTTGGCGTCCGTGCCGTTATCCAAGAGACCAAAGTCTCTCCGAGTATTTTCGCTCGTGTGCTCCGCGCTGGTGCGAAGGGTTATCACCATCAGAACACCGGCTGTTTGCGCCCAATCGATGAGCTGCTTGAGAAGAAGCTTGGATGTCGGGTCAATCCACTGAACGTCTTCAAAATAAAGCAGCAGAGTGTCGCGAGCCGCGCGGGACGCGCACCATTCCTTCAGCGCCCTGATCGTCAGATGCCGCCTTTCCGTGGGACTGATCGCGAGAATTGGCGATTCCGCTTCCGGCGAAATGCCCAGAAGGTCCGCCAGAAGCGCCAGAGCGGTTGGATCCGCTCCTTCGAGAAAGCCGCGCAGCTTGTTTATTTTTTCCGAGCTCGTATCCGCAGGAAGGAAGTTCGCCAACAGCTCCAGCCCGCGGATGATCGGATAGAATGGTGCATTCTCGTGATGCGGCGAGCACTGAAACGTAACTGCAGGTCCAACTCCGCGAGCATGGCCCGTCGCTGCGATTCGTGCGCGCGCTTCGGCCAATATCCGCGACTTCCCAATGCCGGCCTCGCCCGAAAGGAACACGACTTGACCATTGCCCGAAGCGGCGCGCGTCCAGGATTGGAGCAAGCCCGCAACCTCTTTATCGCGACCCACGAAGGGAGTTAGCGTCGCGCTCCGGGCCTCGAAGCGACTGACCCTTCTCTCTGCGGTCACCTCGTATACGGAAATTGGCTTGTCAAAGCCCTTGAGCGCCTTGGAGCCCAAGTCGCGATACTCAAATCGTTCCGCCGCGAGTTCCCGTGTAACAGGCGAAACCACGACTGTATTCGGCGATGCAAGTTCCTGCAGTCGAGCGGCGAGATTGGATGCCTGACCGACGACGGCATCCTTCTCCTCCATGTTGGGCGAAGTGATATCGCCAACGACCACCAGGCCCGTTGCGATGCCTATCCGTACCCGCAGTACGAAGTCTCCGAGTTGCTTGAGGCTTTGGTTCAGCCTGCCGACAGCCTCGATAATTTCGAGTCCCGCATGAATTGCCCTTTCAGGATCATCTTCATGCGCCACGGGATACCCGAAAAAAACGAGAATTCCGTCGCCGACGAATCTGGCCACATGGCCGCCGTATCGGCTTATTGGCTCCATGCAGGCCCGCTGGTAGCCGCCGATGACATCGCTGAGGTCTTCGGGGTCAAGCCGGGTCGACAGCGACACCGAATTCACCAGATCACAAAACATCAGTGTGAGCTGCCGTCGCTCGGCATCGCGAGCGGGTGCGGCGGCGGTATCACGATCCGACAAAGGTCGCTCGACGCGCTTGATCTCAGGCAGCATGACCAGCCATCGAAAATTGTCGCGGCATATGAAGGGTCTTGCCGAGTGCCCGACCGCGCTCGTCGTGGGTACGCTAGCATGGTTCGTGCGGACAGTCATGAGCACGAATCCACGAGTATTTCCGAGTGCGCTTCCTACCTCGGGCAAGTGTCGCCGGCAGGTGAGACGCGAACCAGGAGCGCGCCTCAGAACGCGAAGGCGTAAACGCGACCGTCGGCGTCAACATAGAGGCGATTGTTGACGGCGAGAATGGTGCCGAAATGGCGCAGCCCCGCCATCCCAGCCGCGCCGCTTGCGCTCAATTCCTCGCCGGTCTCGCCCTTGAAGCCGTGCAGGCGGTTGTCGCCCTCGGCGCCGGTGATCCACACGATGGGATCGGCGCCATTCGCATCTGACACCGTCGCGATCGCCGAGCCCGCGCCGCGAAGCGAACCGCACCAAAGTGTCGTGATCTCGGGCTTGGGTTCGGCGACGATCTTGAGCACGGTGAGACCGGGGCCTCTCGCCGCGGACGGGCAGGCCGCCCCGCGCCCTTGAAAGGCCACCATGACGGCGTTGCCCGATCGAAACGCCGCCGGCGCCGTGCGGATCGATTCCGTCGACACGGTCTCGACCGCGAGTGCGCCACCGATGCCGCCGAGATTGTTGCGGTCGAGCAGATAGGCCTTGCCATCCTTGCCGAGCGCCAGCAACAGCGGCCTCGTCTCGCCGCCGCTCGGCACGTCCAGCAGCATCGGATTGCTGCCGCCGAGGTCGAGATCGGCGTCGTCGAGCGCCTGCCAATCGCTGGGCGCGAAATAATCGCTCGGCCGCTCGAAACGCTTGAGGTCGAGGCCCAGGCGGAATGCCGCCTCGCCATCCGACCAAACCTTGGCGCTCATGGTGTTGCCCGTGGCGATGAAGAGCGAACGTCCGTCGGTCACGATACCGCCGGGCGCCCAGATACCGCCGCCCTGGGCCCGGGTCGTCCAGGCGATTATGTCCTCGGGATGATCGAGCGCCACGCCCACGACCCAGCCGTGATAGTCGCCACAATCGCCCCAGTGTCCGCCAAAGGGAACAAAGAGGCGATCGCCCGCGATCGTGACCGCGCCGCGTTCGTTCTGGTCGCGCGCATTGAAGCGAAGGCCCTGGCGCGCCAGCGCGTCGGTGACGTTGAGGGGCCAGCCCTGGCGAATCGACCCGTCGCGCAGGGCGAGCGCAAAGATCAAGTGCTGTGGCCGGTCCTGCACCGCGACCATGGCATCGAAGTAGGCGGTTTCGCGCCGCGCGTCGATCGCGGGGGTGCCGGTGATCCCCAGCGGATTGATGTTGCCGCACCGCAGCGACGAGCGCGGCACGGGTTTGCCCAGTTCCGTGCGCCAAAGCGTGGCGCCGCTGTCGGCGTCGAGCGCATAGACGGTATCGTCTTCGGTCGCGACGATCAGAACGCCTTTGGTGGCGCCGGCCGGGCGCCAATAGATCGGCTGAGCGTAAACGTGACCCGCAATGTCGCCGTTGAAGCCGGCGTCGAGGTGAATGCCGCGGGCGCGCTCGGCGGTGAGTCCCGGCATCACATAGCGGCCGCTGCGGTCGGGCGTGTTGTGATAACCCACGACCACGGCCTCATCGGCGCGTGTCGGGAACGAGGCAAACAAAAGCAAGCACAAGAGGAGCGGAAGGCGGAGGTGCGGTCGGTGCGGCTCAATCATGGCTCGGCTCCTCGTTCTGCCCATCCCCCTCAAGATAGGATGCCTCGCAGGACCGCATGCGGTGAAATTTTCGCGAGGACATGCGATCCTGCACTCGAATATTTCACTACCAAGCCGGATTGCCTTGCCACCCCTCAACGACGATTTTGCGCAGAGGCTACGCCACGCCCGCTTGGGCCGCCTTCGGCACGCCGCTCCGGCGCAGCTTCACGCTTGCCGACTTGAGCTGACCGCAGGCCGCCATGATGTCCTCGCCGCGCGGCGTTCGCACGGGGGAGGAATATCCGGCGGTGTTGACGATCTCGGCGAAGGCCTGGATCGAGGCCTCGCTCGAACGCTCGAAGGGTGCACCGGGCCAGGGGTTGAACGGGATCAGATTGACCTTGGCGGGAATCCCCGCGAGAAGTCGCACCAGCTCGCGCGCATCCGCCGGCGTGTCGTTCACGCCCTTGAGCATCACGTATTCGAAGGTAATGCGCCGCGCGTTGCTGGAGCCGGGATAGGAGCGGCAGGCCTCCAATAGCTCCGCGATCGGATATTTCCTGTTGAGCGGGACCAGGTGGTCGCGCAGCTCGTCGCGCACCGCGTGCAGCGAGATCGCGAGATTGACGCCCAACTCGGCGCCGCAGCGACGGATCATCGGCACGACACCCGCGGTCGAGAGAGTGATCTTGCGCCGCGAGATGGAGAGACCCTCGTGGTCCATCACGATCTTGAGCGCCTTGGCGACGTTATCGAAATTGTAGAGCGGCTCGCCCATTCCCATCATCACGATGTTGGTGAGCTGGCGGTCCTCCGCGGGCGAGGGCCACTCGCCGAGCGCGTCGCGCGCGATCATCACCTGGCCCACGATCTCCGCCGCTTCCAAGTTGCGGACCAGCCGCTGCGTCCCGGTGTGGCAGAATTTGCAGGTGAGAGTGCATCCCACTTGCGAGGAGACGCAGAGCGCGCCGCGGTCCGATTCCGGGATGTGCACGCACTCGACTTCCTGGCCGTCGCCGAAGCGCAACAGCCACTTGCGCGTCCCGTCGCTCGATTGCAACGCACGCGAGACCGCCGGACGCGCGATCTCGTAACGCTCCGCAAGCGACGCGCGGAAGGCCTTCGAGAGCGAGGTCATCTGGTCGAAAGAGGTGGCGCCGCGGTGGTAGATCCAATGCCAGAGCTGACGCGCGCGGAAGGGCTCGGCGCCGAACGCCGCCATCTCGGCGGCAAGCTCGGCGCGGTCGAGGCCCACCAGGTTCCTGCGGGCGGCGATGGTGTCGGCGGCGCTCATGGGTCGGCCAAGATATAGGCCCGCCCTCGCAGGGTGGCAAATCCGGGCGGACGGTCGCTCACTCTTAATCGTTATCGCCGGCTCGCCTGACCATAATCGGGCGGCCAATGCCATTTGCTGCCGAAAACCTGATCGTATTCCGGCGGGTCGAACGGGACTAAGCCGGCATCGGGATAGTGGCAGAACTCGCCAAACACGATCCGACCGCCGACGTTGTACATGTCGACCCGAACAAAGTCCAAATCGCGGCCGAGCCGCTCCGCCAGCGAGAACATAAGGTCGATGTTGTCCGGAAACCTCGGTTCGATCGGAATGTTCGGACGGTGGCGGTTGAGCGTCTGCCGCGTGAGGTTTCGGTCATAATAGTTGACTTTTCGCAGGGTGAGCTGGTCGGTGCTGACCGACACGTACTCAACGCGACCGTCGAAGACCCAGAATTTCCAGTCGAGCGCGATGGTATCGTCGGGCTCCCTCAGCATTTCCTCCACGAAGATCGCGGGTCGTATGTCGAGGTAGGCCCATTCAAGGTCGGATTCGTACCAATTCATGGCGCGCCAGCGGTTCAGGATGGACTCGATCCGGCTCACCCAGGATCTGGAAATGTCCGCGACGAAGTCCGTGACGAAAATGTTCATCCCACATCCGTGGTTCATTTTGATCACGAAGCGCCGCGGCAGCTTCCCCCAATCGATCTCGTGGGGCGACTGGTGGACTTGGTAAACCTCGCTCAGATATTCCGCGCCGATCTGCTGCGCGACGTAGTCGCGCGCTTGCAGCTTGTCCTGGAGGCGCGTCAGGATCGGCCGGCGGTCGTGCAAAATCTTATAAGCGACCTTCTCGTTGAATGTAGTCGGGTTATTCAAATTGGGCGGGCGGCCGAATTTCCTTGTGAACTTCCGCACCAGGAGTTCGCGTTCCTGGAAACGCCGCATCAGGATCGGCGGGCGGTCGCGCGAAATCTGGTGGGCGGCCTTCTCGTTATCCAAATTGGGAGGGCGGCCGAGTTTCTTTTGAAAGTTCAGCGTCGCGAAATCCCGATCCTGGAAACGCCGCATCAGACCTCGCCACCTAGACGCCCTGCGCCCTCCTGACGGCACAGGCTGCCCGCTCGAAGTGTCGGGCTCAATTGCAATTAGGTGGTATCGAGACCAGCGTCGCTCCAGCTTTCAACTCGAGCGAACCCCGCTGAGGCCGCCTCGCGGCTTCCCCGAGGCATTGCGCTGCGGGGGTAAGGGCTAGCTCCTACCCCGCGACAAGCGCTCGGAACTGCCGGTTCGCGACCGTCAGCATGGCTAGGTCCGGGCTCGGCGACTTCACCAGCTCGGCGACGAGTGCGTCGAGGTGAGCGAGCTCGCCGCTGCGCGCCGCAAGCCAGGCTTCAAACTCGGCGGCACTGCCTTTGACCGAACGCGCGGTCAGCTCGGCCTGGTGGCCATAGAAATCCTCGACGATGGCTCCGATCGCGAGCTTCTGCCATTGCGTGGCGGCGCTCACCTTCCGCGCGGCAAGGCGCAGCAGATCGAGGCGGAAGTGCGCTCCCAGCCCATAAAAGCCGCGCGCGATCTCCAGCACGTCGCGCTTTGAGTCGAGGGCGAGCTTGACGATATCGGGCGCCGAGGCGAGGAAGTCGAGCTTGGCGACTCGCTCGGCCAGGGGTTCCGGCACGCGCTCGTCGCTCCAGCGCCCGGTGCGGCGCGCGAGCTCCGTGCGTTGCGATTCAGGCAGCACCTCGCTCAGATGCTCGCTCAAGGCCTGCACGCCCGGCCGAAACGCCTTGGTTCGCTCGGCGATGTCGAGCGTGCCGGCGCCACGCAGGAACCAGCACGTGGCGCGCTCGACCAGGCGGTTCGAGCCCAACAGCATCTCGGCCTGGATCGCCGCCGGAGCGATATTGTCGAGGGCGTTCACTTCGCGCCAGATCGCGTCGAGGTCGAAGACCCCGCGCACGATCGAATAGGCGCGCGCCACGTCGCCGTGGTTGCGCCCGGTTCGTTCGGCGATTTCCGCAACGAAGGAAATGCCGCAGCGGTTCACCACTTCGTTTGCGGCCGACGTCGCGATGATCTCGCGGCGCAGCCGATGCGCCTCGATCTGCGGTGCGAAGCGTTCGACCAGTGCCTTCGGGAAATAGGCGAGCAAGTCGTCCTCGAGCTGCGGGTCGTCGGCGAAGTCGCTGGCCGCCAATTCATGCGCCAGCGTATTTTTGACGTAGGCCATGAGCACGGCATGCTCGGGCCGGACCAAGCCCAGCTGCCGCACCGCGCGCTGCGCCAGCTCCTCGTCGTCGGGCAGGAACTCGACCTCGCGGTTGAGCTTCCCGGCCTTCTCCAGGCCGCGCATCAGCCGCGCCTCGGCATCGAGCCGCTCGGCCGCCTGCAATTGCGCGAGGGTGAGCGCCAGGCCCTGCAAGTAGTTGTCGGCGAGCACGAGCGCCGCCACGTCGTCGGCCACGTCGCTCAGCGCCTTGTTGCGCTGCTTCATGGTGAGATCGCCCGACGTGACCGCGGCGTTCAGCAGGATCTTGAGGTTCACCTCGTGATCGGAGGTGTCGACCCCCGCCGAATTGTCGATCGCGTCGGTGTTGACGTGCCCGCCCATCAGTGCGTACTCGACGCGGCCGAGCTGAGTGACGCCCAGATTGGCGCCCTCGCCGACGACGCGCGCGCGGATTTCCGTGGCGTCGACGCGCAGCGGGTCGTTGGCGCGGTCGCCGACGTCCGCGTGGCTCTCCTCGCTCGCTTTCACGTAAGTGCCGATGCCGCCGAACCACAGGAGGTCGATCTCGGCGCGGAGCAGCGCCTGGATCACTTCGGCGGGCGAGGCGGCGTCGGCGGCGAGCCCGAGGCGGCGGCGGAGCTCGGGCGATAGCGGAATCGATTTTCGGTTCCGCTCGAAAACACCGCCGCCCCGAGAGATCAGCTTCTTGTCGTAGTCGGCCCAGCTCGAGCGCGGGAGATCGAACAGGCGCTTGCGCTCGCGGAAGCTCGCCTCGGGGTCGGGATCGGGGTCGAGGAAGAGGTGGCGGTGGTCGAAGGCGCCGATCAGCTTGATGTGCTCTGAACGGAGCATCCCGTTGCCGAACACGTCGCCGGACATGTCGCCGACTCCCACCACCGTGAAATCGGTCGATTGAATGTCGGTGCCCAGTTCGCGGAAATGGCGCTTCACGGTTTCCCAAGCGCCGCGCGCGGTGATGCCCAGCGTCTTGTGGTCGTAGCCCTGGGAGCCGCCGGACGCAAAGGCGTCGCCGAGCCAGAAGCCGTACTCCTCGGCAACGCCGTTGGCGATGTCGGAGAAGGTCGCGGTGCCCTTGTCGGCGGCGACCACGAGATAGGGGTCGTCGTCGTCGTGACGGACCACATCGGCGGGCGGCACGATCTTGTCGCTGACAATATTGTCGGTGAGATCGAGCAGGCCGCGCATGAGCGTCTTATAGCATTCGACGACCTCGGTCATGAGCGCGTCGCGTCCGGCCGAGGCCGGCGGCGGGCGTTTCACCACGAAGCCGCCCTTGGAGCCCACCGGTACGATGACGGCGTTTTTCACCATCTGCGCCTTCATGAGGCCCAGGATTTCCGTGCGGAAATCCTCACGCCGATCGGACCAGCGGATGCCGCCGCGCGCGATCTTGCCGCCGCGCATGTGCAGGCCCTCCATGCGCGGCGCATAGACGTAGATTTCATAGAGCGGCCGCGGCAGCGGCAGCATATCGATATCGTGAGAAGCGAGCTTGACCGCAAGATAGGGCTTGGCGGCGCCGCTAGCGCCGCGTTGGAAATAGTTGGTGCGCAGGCTCTTGCGCACCAGGGTCAAGTAGCTCCTGAGGATGCGGTCTTCATCGAGATTGACCACCGCGTCGAGGTCGCTCTCGATCTCGCCGGCGATCGCGTCGCTGGCGCCGGCTGCTCCTCCGGCATTGGCGGGGTCGAAGCGCCGTTCGAACATTCGAGCGAGCTTGGCCGCGATCTCCGGATGCGCCGCGAGCGTGTCTTCCATATAGGCTTGGCTAAAGGTGCTTCCGGCCTGGCGCAGGACCTTGGTGTAAAGACGCAGCACCGTCACCTGGCGCCAATCGAGCCCGGCCCCGAGAATGAGCCGATTGAAGCCGTCATTCTCCATCTCGCCGGCCCAGAGCCGCGCGAACGCTTCCTCGAAGCGCGGACGGACCGCAGAGACGTCGATGCCGCCCTGGCGCGCGATCAGCGCGAAATCCTGCATGTAGACGGGGTGGGGATCGCCCGCGGGTCCGATCCGGTACGGCTCTTCGCTCAGCACTTTGAGGCCCAGATTTTCCAGCATCGGCAGCACGTCGGAGAGCGGTATCGGTTTGCGAGCGCGATAGACCTTGCAGCCAAGCTCGTTGGGCTCCGCTTCGAGCGGCTTATAGAGATTGAGCGCGAGCGCTGTCGTCCCGCCGCGAACCGCCTCGATCTGCGCGATGTCGGCGCACGCCGCCGCGGCCGAGAAGCGCTCGCGATAAGCCGTCGGAAACGCCGCCCCGTAGCGGTTCATCAGCGTCAGGCCATGGGCCTCGCCCTTCGCTTCCACCAGCGCCGCGGAGAGCCGGTCCTCCCAGCTCCGCCCGGCTTCGGCGAGGCGCCGCTCGACGGCGGCTACGTCGACATCGGCCTTGGCACCCCGCGTCGTGCTGATCACATAGTGCACCCGCGCCAGCACCGATTCGTCCACTTGGGTGAAGAAATTGTCCACCGTGCCATGAAATGCCGCTTCGAGAATCGCGGCGAATCGTCGGCGCAGCTCGGTGTTGTAGCGGTCGCGCGGCACGTAAACGAGGCAGGAGACGAAACGGCCGAAGGAATCGCGGCGCACGAACAGCGCGATGCGCTGACGCTCCTGCAGATTGAGAATGCCGAGCGCCATGTCGAAGAGCTCGTCTTCGGAGATCTGGAACAGCTCGTCGCGCGGAAACGTGTCGAGGATGTGTTGCAGCGCCTTGGCGTCGTGGCTCTGCGGCGGGAAGCCGGCGCGCTCCAGCACGCGCGCCACCTTCCGGCGAAGCAGCGGAATGCTGCGCGAGCTCCGACCGTAGGCAAGCGAGGTAAAGAGTCCGACGAAAATCCGTTCGCCGATCACGTGCCCCGCGGCATCGAAGATCCGCACGCCAATTGCATCCATGTGCGCCGAGCGGTGAACGGTCGCGCGCTGATTGGTCTTGGCGATCAGCAGCGCGCGCGGCTGCCGCAAATAGGCCTGCACTTCCGCCGGCAGCGCCTTGAAGTTGCGCAGACCATCGAACACCAGATAGGTCTCTTGGGCAAGAATCCCGAGGCCGCTTCCGGGCACGATGCCGATCGCGCCGTCCGCAACGTCGAAGCGGTATTCTCGATATCCCAGGAAGGTGAAATGGTCGTCGGCGAGCCAAGCCAGGAACTCCGCCGCCTCGCGCACGTCGTCCGTCGGAAGCGGCAGCTTGGCCTCGGGAGTGAGCGCCGCGGCCGCTCGTTGCAGCGCCTCCAGCATGGGCTGCCAGCCCTCAACCGCCGCGCGCACGTCGCCCAACACGTGCTCGACCGTGCGTACGATCTCGGCGAGGCGTTTCGGATCGCTCTGCTCGCTCACCTCCACATGCATCACCGATTCGCTGGGCGCGCCATTGCCGCCCTCGACCGGCAGTAGCTCGATCAGCTTGCCCTTGGCATCACGCCGCACGCAGATGATCGGGTGGATGACCAAATGCACGGTGAGGTCGAGACCGTTGAGCGCAGCCGTTACCGAATCCACCAGGAAGGGCATGTCGTCATTGACGATCTCGACCACCGTCCGGCCGACACGCCAACCCTCCTCCTCGGCACGCGGGTTGAAGGCGCGCAGCTTCGGTGTTCCAGGCTTGCGCTCTTGCGCAAAGTGCCAGAGCGAGAGCGCAGCGCCGTAGAGATCGTCGGTTCCGCGCTGCAGCACGTCCTCCGGCGGCACGTGGTCATAGAATTGCCGGATGAAGCGCCGGATCGGCTCCGCCCGCTCGGCCGCGAAACGCTGGCCTGCGCGGCCGAGCACGCCGTCGATGCGCTCCCGCTTTTGCTCTTCGGCGCGAAGCGGCATGGCGTCCCTCCCAAAAACGGTCCGGCCTTCTAGAGTGGCGGATTTGCGGTTCCTCCAATCCCGATCGCACGTTCGGAGAGGAACTTCAAATCCAAATGCCGCACAAAACTCACGTAGGGCCAGGTTAAGAATAAATGGGGCGCGTCGGGGTGCGGCGCCAAGGGGTAATCCGCTGAGCCCACAGGAATTTTTCGGTGCTACCCGGGCCAAGATTGGAAAAAGCGAGCGTTTTCCATTACCCTCGCCGCGACCTTTCGTGTCAGCCCGTTGCTGAGCCGTTCAAGCAGCACCATTTTCGGACGGATTGCGGAAGCTGGGGAAATGTTCAGATGAAGTCTGTTGAAGGGGTGCGCGTGCGGCGAGACACCGCGGCGCCCGAGCGCGACGCCGGCCACCGAAGGCGGCTGGTTCTGCTCGATGAAGACGACAGGGAAACCGCACTGTTCTTCCTGCGCTGGCTCAGAGAGCCCACGCGGATCGGCGCCATCGCGCCCTCAAGCCGCCAGCTCGGCCGTGCGATGGCGCGCCAGGTGACGGCCCTCGGCACCGATCCGGTAATCGAGCTGGGTGGCGGTACCGGCAGCGTCACCCGCGCTCTGCTGGAAGCGGGCATCGCGCCCGAGCGGCTGGTGGTGGTGGAGCGCGACGAGCGCCTGTTTCGCATCCTCCAGCAGCGTTTCCCGTCGGTCCGCGTGGTGAGGGGCGACGCGCGTACACTGCGCCGGCTGCTGGCGCCGCTCGGCGTCCGCAAGGCGGCCGCGATCGTCTCGTGCCTGCCGCTGATCTCCATGCCGCGGCGGACCTGCCTGCGTATCGTCGCCGAGAGCTTTGCGTTGCTGGGCGAAGGGCGGCCCCTCGTGCAGTTCACTTACGGCCTGACATCGCCGCTCGCGCGCGAGCGGCTCGGCCTCAAAGGCCGGATTACCGCGCGTATCTGGGCCAATCTGCCGCCGGCCTCGGTCTGGCGCTACGAACGTCCGCGCCACCGCCACGAGCTGCCCCAGGTGGCGTGATCACCCCTTCCTTCGCTGCAGCCGCGTTTCAAGACCGCTGCCGGGGCGGAGCGGCACGTCGAGCGACGCCACCTGCGTCCGATGTTCGCCGCTTCGCGCGATCGCCGACGCTTGCCGGATCGGGCCCGCGATCTGCTCCTCGATCCGCCGATAAACCGCGGCAACCGACTTCGGTGTGTGGCCTTCGCCATAGAAGATCGTCGGGTTTTGCTTCGCCGCTTGCGGCGCCAATTCCGCCGCCACGGCCGTGCCGCCGCTCTGGTGCGCGCGCAGGAAGCGGATCGCGCCGGTCGGACCCAGCAGCAGCGAGAGCCGGATATCGGCGGCGCTTGCCTTGCGTCCGAGCGCGTGCTCGATCTGCCGGCTGTTGCCCTTGGCAAGTTCCGCCGCCAGATAGGAGGCAAGCGCGGGATCCCCGCGCAAATCGAGGATTCGCTTCTCGGCCGCCTTGTCGGCGACGCCGAGGCGGCCATTCGCCTGCGGCACGATCTGCCGCGCGAGATCGCCATGGCCATAGCTCGCGCCATGGTCGCGCATCATCTCGAGCCAAGTTTGGCTGGTGAACTGAAACAGCCCCTGCGCGGTCGAACGATGCGATGCGGCCCCGCTCTCGAAGCCGCTTTCCAGTGCAGCCTGCGCCACCAGGAACGAGAAATCGACGCCGGTTTTGCTGCTCGCGTCCTTTATGTGCTGCAGCAGATCGGGCGGGATCGCATGCCCAGCGATGGCGTCGGGTTTCACGGCGGCGGTCATGGCGACTTTCGCGCATTCGGTATGCGGGCGCGCGCGACGCCGATCATGCTGTCGCGCGTCACCAGTTCCGCGAGCGCCGCCTCGCTCATGTCTTCGCTGCCGGGCGGCCGCTCCGGCAGCACCAAATAGCGCATGTCGGCGGTCGAATCATGCACGCGCACCTCGACGTGGTCCGGAATCTCGGTGCCGAATTCACGCAGCACCGCGCGCGGCTCGCGTACCGCCCGGCTTCGATAGGCGCGGCTCTTGTACCAATCGGGCGGCAGCCCCAGGACGAAGCGCGGATAACAGGAGCAGAGCGTGCAGACCACGAGGTTGTGCAGCTTCGGCGTGTTCTCGACCACGATCAGCTTGTAGGCACCGCGCTTGACGCCGACCTCCTCGATGGCGGTGTCGGGATCGGCGAGAAGACGCGCCTTATAGGCGGGATCGCCCCAGGCGTGCGCGACGATGCGCGCGCCCTGCGCCGGGGTGTTCGCGTCCGTCGCCTCGATCGCGCGCCGAACGTCATCGGCGGTAAAGATACCCTTCTCGATCAGCAGCTCGCGCACCGCGATTTCCATCACCTGGTAATAGCCAAGCGTGTCATCGCTGTCCGGGCGCGGCGGATGGCGGTGTGGATGTTCGTGCTCATGATGATGCTCGTGCTTGCTCATGACGGGCCTCCCGGCTCGAGCCAATGTTGATAGATCTCGACTTCGACCGTGTCCTGCGCGCCGCCGCGATAGTCGGGCCAGAGTTCGCGCTGAAAAAAGCGCACGCGATAGAGCGGCTGGCGCGGCAGGCCCGTACGATTGAAAGCGAGTTCCTCGGGATTGCCATAGCGCCCGCAGAGCCGCTCGATCACGCCGCATTGGCCGCGAACGTACCAGGGGGTGCGGATGTGTCCGGGCGGATCGGCGAACCGCACGCTCACGGAATCGCCGGGGTGAAAGCGCGGCTCGATTGCGTCGGGTTCGCTCACCCAGCACCTCCCCGGTGCTTCACCGCTTCCATCTTGCGGCCGAGCTCGTCCGCGGTGATCGCGCCGCGCTCCAGCAGGGTTGCGGTGATGGCCGCGATCCAGCGCTCGTAATAGCTCATCTTGTCGTAGGCCTCGGGACCGAGGCTCTCGATGTGGCGGCGCAATTCGTCAACCCGCAGCAGGTTCCGCCGCCGGAGCAAGCTCGTCAACGCATCGACACGCTTTTCCCAATGCGCATAGTCGTGCTCCGTGGGCTGAACCGCGCCTGCGGGGAGACCGCCCATGTCATGATGACCACGCATCGTCCACCTCTTCATATCCCAAGTTTCAGTATCGGACTGACCCATACGGCCCTGCAAGACCGACGCTTCGATCGGGATCGTCCCCGTAGGTAGGGCGGGTGAAACCCGCCATCGCGGCGCACCGGCAAGGCGGGTTGCGCTGCGCTTACCCGCCCGACGAGACCCCTTTAATCGTTCCGTTGCGGTAGGGCGGGTGAAACCCGCCATCGCGGCGCTCCGGCAAGGCGGGTTGCGCTGCGCTTACCCGCCCCACGAGACCCCTTTAATCGTTCCGTTGAGGTGGGGCGGGTGAAACCCGCCATCGCGGCGCACCGGCAAGGCGGGTTGCGCTGCGCTTACCCGCCCTACGAGACCCTTTAATGGTTCCGTTGCGGTAGGGCGGGTGAAA
>Ga0335079_10000127_pt1 | contig 87944 bp, 67 predicted proteins | sample Lox_Sample_33_FD_206719 | JGI IMG/M metagenome (GOLD analysis project Ga0335079, IMG submission 206719) | Soil microbial communities from Loxahatchee National Wildlife Refuge, Florida, United States - Lox_Sample_3.3 | ecosystem: Environmental > Terrestrial > Soil > Wetlands | place: USA... | reverse complement strand
ACAAATAGACCCAGAAATAAGCCGCCCACCATTAGCATCGGGCGGTTCGGCGAATATGGCTTGTCCGGCACCTGTGCCGTGTCGAGCAGCACAAAACGCTCGCTTTTTTCCCGGCTTTCCAAAGCAGTGGCGGTTTCCGCCGACATCTTCTTGTCGAGCAGCCCTCTATACCGGCCCTGCAAGGCATCGTAGTCCCGCTGAATGGCCGCAGTTTTTTGCTGATATTCCGGAACTTCCTGTAGCTTCTCAAAACGCGACTTGATATCCTGCTGGACCTGCGCCACCACCTGGCTCTGCTTTTCGATGTCCTGATCCAACTGTTCCATCTGCGCTTCGATTACGGGATTGCGCACCTTGCGTACTGCCGGAGCGGGAGTGGCAGGGGCAGCCGGATTGTCGCCCTGCTTGGCTTTCGCCTGCTCTAGTTCTGCCTCCGCCTTGCGCACATCGGGATGCTTCGGTCCATAACGGCTGCGCAAGGTATTCAATTTGTTTTGCAGCTCTTGCACTTCCGCGTCTTCCGGCGAGGCGTTAGCCCCCAGATCGAGATCGACGCTCGGAGCAGTGGTGGCGGCTATGGATTGCAGGTCCGCTTTCTGCTTCTCATCCTGGGAAATTTGCCGTTGTGCCCCGTTCAACTGCTGGCGCAGCCCCTCAATTTCTTGAACGCCCAACAGGTCCATTCCAGAGCCGCCTCCGCCATATCGCGCGCGGGACTGAATCAGCTCATTTCCTTTCTCCTGTAATTCCTGAGCGGTCTTCTGCAACTCGCCTTCAAGGAAATCAGCCGTTCCGTACGACTGCTCCTCGCGCACTTTGAGATTTTCCGCAATGAACATCGCGGTAATCTGGTTGGTCACCTGCGCGGTTTCGGCCGGAGTCCTGCCCTTATAGGCGACGCGGAAAGCCGCCGCCTGTGAGCCCAATGCACTCACTTGTTCCACCGTGATGTTCTTGGCCATCGTCCGTACCGCCTCTTGTTCTCCTTGCTGTTTGCGGAGCTCGGGATACAATCCCATATTGTCGATCAGCCGCTTGAGCCGGGACGGTGATGTAACCTCCTGATAGATGGTGGACATTCGCTGCTCCATCCCGGTGGTTACGGTTGAGGCGACATAACTGGCGGGGACCTTTTGCGGTTCCACCAAGATCACAGCCTCGGCACGGTAGACGTTGGGCAGCTTGCGGGCGGTGACAGAGATAGCGATGGCGACCGCTATAGCAGGAAAGATAATCCAGAATTTTCGGCGCCGAACCAGGCCAAAGTAATCCTGGAGAGTCATTTCTCCTAACCCGGTCGCCGCGCCGCGTGCTGCATCTGTCATAAAGTAATCCTCGGCTGAGCCCCAGCCATTTTCTATGATTCTCAAGCAGATTTGCTTCCAAACTCAGCCTGGGGAGAATCAAGTTTCAGGGAGTTTGGGGGTAGAAAGTCCCCTTAGACGCCTGCAGCGGGAAAATATTTTCCTGCTGGTGAGAAGGCTTCTGCAGGTTCAAAGGGCGCCCGCGTCAATAACCCGACCTGGCCCCGAACGACCAGGTTATGCCCACGCTGAAGGAGTTGACGTTGCCGACCAGTGAGTACAGCTCGAAACCGCCGGCGCCATTTTGATGCGCATACGTGTAGCCCCCGTCGATGCTCAGGTGGGGTGACAGCCGGTAGCCGGTGGATACGCCGGCATGCAATCCGTCTTGCCGATACGCCAAAACCGTGGTGTGGTACTCACCGGCATTGAAGGCGAGCCGCAACTTGTCACCGAACTTACGGCTATATCCGATGTCGGCCTGATCGTAGTAACCGGCGGAGACAAATACCGCACTGGCTTCTGTGCGGGTATAGGCGGCGCTGATGATTGAGGAATCACTGAAGGACTTTCGTAGAGTGAAATTGCCGGTCGGTGTCAGCTCCCATATCTGGCCAACAAGTTGTCCGCTAGCTGCGAGGGAGCCCGCAATCGACCATGTGTCATGGAAGCGATATTGGAAGTTCGCCCCTAGGTTTTGGGTATTCCAGCCTGGAGTTCCAGTATTCTGCGAAGCCACGGTATGCGATAAAGTATAGAATCCACCCGCGGAGAAGTTGTCGGTGAAATCGTGGCTTACATTCACCGATCCGCCGTACTGCTGCGATGAAACCCACCCGGTCTGGGCCTCCTGGAATGTCAGTCCCAGAATAGGACTGAACGTAATATGCGTGCGCCCGCTAAGCTCATAGCTTAATCCGAGGGAATTCGCCTCATATGCGGATGATCCCCGCTGCAGTACGAACAGCGTCTGCAATACGGGGCCGCCGCTTGTCGGCACCAGCAGGTACTGTGGGTTTGCGAGAATTGAATTTTGGAAGTAAGTAAACTGAGACGCCGCACTCAGCGACCAGCGAGCAGTCAACTGATCGGTATAGGAGGCACTGATCGACTGATTATAATACGGCGTCAACTCAGAGGTCGAAAGCTGTTCCCGGCCCTGAACGGCGAGAACGCCATTACTAAACTCCTTGTTATAAATCAGATTGCCTGTAATGGAGTTTCCATAGTAGCTCTGCGTAGGATTGCCGGCAGATGTATTGACGGCGTAAAAGAATGAGTCAGATAGACTCGTCAGGTAAATCGGGCCGATCTTCAGCCCTTGCGACTCCACCTGGAACGGCGACCGCACACTCTGCCACAACGAGCTGCTTGAGTTCGAGCTGCTTGAGTCTGAACTGCTTGAGTTTGAATTGCTCGTGTCCGCCGGCGCATTGGGATCCGTTTGCAGGCTCGCGCTGTCTGGTGTATTACTGCTGCTCTCATCTGCCGGCAGTGTATTGCTGGTTGGACTTGCTCCGTTGTCACTCGAAGGCTCACTGGAGCCTTGGCTCGCAGGATTGGCCTGCGCCTGGTCCTGTGACCGGCTACCATTCTGCATGCCAGCAAGGTCGCCAGGTGCGGCGTTGGTGCCATTCTGACCGATGCCCGAAACAGAAGCCTCGTTATCCGGAGCCGCATTCCAACCCCACGAAATGGGGTTCTGTAACTGGGGTAAATGTGCCTGACCGGCGCATAGCGCCGCGGTAAAGAGCACCACCAAAACGATCATGCACAACCGCTTTGCGAGTTGATTGCACACGGTGCCCTCCTGCTGTCTCATCATGGGACCACGATAATGTCACCCACCATCACTTCCATATCGGGCTCCGTGCCCGCCAGCACTTTCTTGTAGTTGAAATCAATGCGCTTCTGCTTATCGCCCGTGGTTCGCAATATGTACATCTTCTGCGGTTTGGCCAGTTGCGCCGGACCACCCGCCTCTGACAGAAGCTGCAAAACCGTCTCTGGGCTAGTCAGAGAAATCGCACCCGGACGGCCCACCTTGCCCACAAGATAAACTTTGCGGCTCCTGATATCGCGGACGATCACCGTCACCTGCGGCTCCGCCACAACGTCCTTCAACTTCGCGGTCAGCAGGTCCTGCACCTGTGGCGTGGTGAGGCCGGCAACATGAACGTCGCCCACCACCGGCACGGTGATCATTCCGTCCGGACGCACGACCACGGAGCCCGACAAGTCCGCCTCTTTCCAGACGGAAATATACAGGCCATCAGCGATGCCGACAATGTAGGAATCTTCAGGTTTCGCCTTATCGTTTTCCTTCACGGCGGGAGCCGTCGGCACCTTCACGTCCGGCGGCACAGTTTCCTTGACCGCCGCTGACGTTGACGCGGGGATAGCTACGTTGGGGCTCGCCGACGCGACACTGCTGGTGGACTTATCACTGCCCGATGACGCCGGAAGCGCCGATTGGACATTCTTGCCCGCCGGAGAGGTCTGAACTTGAGCTGAGATTGGGCAAACACAGCTGAGAACCATTACCAGCGCGATAAGAATTGCCACACAGTCGACACGAATACGTCTATTTTCTCCAGGCATACCAGACCTCTGTTTCCGGAGAGGCAAGCGGGCTGCCATTCAACGGTTTTCCTCAAACGCGCGGATTGGGGGGCGACAACCAGAGCCGGCACCTGCCGAGTAGGAAATTTCTTTCCACCCCGTTGCGAAACCCTTTCATAACGTGCAACGGATTGACCGGACGGTAGACTCGGAGCGTTTAAGCCCCTTGCGGGACCTGCACTTGGGGTACCTCAGAACGGCTCGATGCAGAATTTCGGGCTGTAATTGGAGCAGGCTCGTTGATGTGGAAGCGCAGCGTTGAACGTCTTCCAAACGTCTTCGCCCCTATGGCCGTCGATATCGAACCCTCTCATATAGCTGAGTGCGCTCAGAGCAATGAATTCGTAAGAGTTGTCGGTGTCCTGCAGCGACTCATGAACAGCGCCGCCATGTGGCATACGCGCATACAATTTCTGGTATGTGTCCCAGTCCTTCACCCAGCCCGAGGCGATACGTGTGGGGTAGACATATTGTCCGATGAGCCAGTGGTTGACCTTTGGATCGGCGAGCACGTGGAAGTAGCGCTGCGCGACGAATTGCAACAACGGTTTCGTATCGGCGACTCCCAACTGATTCACCATGCCTAAAGTAACCAACAGAAAGCCTTCCATGAAAGTCGCTTCGGCTCCGTACGCAGCGGCAGTCAGGTTGTTGGCTTGAGTGGCGTAACAACCCACCTGGTTCCATGACGTTGGCCCAGCGCAGTCGTCGGCTCTCCAAGCGCCCAGCGGAGAAGGGTTCGCAGCCTGGGTATAGAGTTCAACCTTTCCATAGTTGTAGGCAGCGGTGCGATCCGGACTGTCATTGACCGAAAGCTGAACTCCATGCTCGCCTTCCAGCATCGCGACATTATTGCGCACCTTGTCCGCGAAATATTGCCCCTCAGGTTCACCGTCAGGCGAAATAAATGCCGCATAGGCCATAGTTCGAATCGCCCAGGCTTCCAGGCGGCTGACATTCGGTATCACGCCCAAAGATCCTTGGCGATAATAGCTCTCCGGCTCAGGGTTCGCGCTATAGCATCCGATATATGTGCCGACAGACCAGGCGGCGTCCATCTGAAGCTGTTCCAGATAGTAATACTTTCCCGTCAAGGTATAGGGAATGTAGCCATAGTCAGGAGCATGGCTCGTATCCAGTGAGGCGCCCCATGCGCCCACCGGCTGCCGGCCGGACAAATTAATTCCATCCCGCTCTTCGCCGGGACAACCAGGCCGCCAGTTACCGAGATTAAGGGTCGCTTGCTGGCGAGCATTGATGGAAACAACCCTGCCATACGTATCCACGGTGCCGGACTTAGGATGATCGAAATAATGTCCCGTACCAGCCTTATGGTCCGCCTCGCGAAACCAGATGGGAAAACGTCCGGCCAGATCGGCATTGGTGGTCATCATCTGCTCCATGGCCGAGTCGCCGGTGAGCACGTACATGATGTCCCAGGTATTCGCCGGTCCGATCCAGTCGGCCTGTCCTGCTGCGTTGAGCGCCTGATCGTAGCGTCCAACACCACCCAGGCCTTTGCCCTTGCTGGCGTAGATGTCATCGTAGCCGGGTATAGTAAATCGCGCTGGATTTAATTTCGCATTGGGGGCGCTCTCGGCGGCCAGAGCACTGGAGTTCGGCAACGCCTCCATGTCCCAGTTGGGATACGCTCCTGTGCTTAAGAGATATTTCGGGTTCCAGTTGATGCGAATGGGCGCGGGATCGGATCCGATCCAGAAGGCCCGGCGCCAGCGGGTAAACACAAGCTGCGTAAATTTCGCCTGCTTAAGACGAACCTCCGGCGAGGTATGTCCGGTGGACAATGTCAATTCGAACTCCTGATTACGCGCGCTCTGCGCCGGAACCGAGGACGCCCACGCGTTCTCAAGAGTGAAGCCGATTTCGACCTTGTGGGAGGCGGGATAAAACCACGCTTCAAAAATGGGATGTAGAGGATTGCCGTCTCCTCCATCTGTATTCACGTCATAGCCGCGCTGCTCGCGATCCTCAATAATCACTGCCGTAACAATAGGTCCGCGCAGCCAGTATCGAAACTTCCCCGCCTCCAGCATGGAACGGGCGCTGATTGAGTGACTCACTTTTCCCGCAACGCTGATGGTTCCGTCAAAATCGAAGCTCCCGTCAAGCATCCCCGACTTGTCGAGGTACTTGTCATTGTTGCCGCCGGACTGGTTCTGAAATCTTACCTCCACACCGCGCGAGGTCACCTTCGGCAGGATGAAACTGATAACGGCGAACTTCAATGACCCGTCCGGCCAGCGGTTCTTAACGTCACACTGCGTCGGAAGAGGAGTTCCCTCAACTTCAGCCTGCGCAAACTGGGAGATGTCTCCCTGCCGGAAAAAGCGCGGCACCGAGACAACGCGCTTCTCCTGCGAATGACCGGATAAAGTAACCCCGTTGTCTTCGGTTTCCGGCTTTGAAGTTGGGTCCGAGGAAGTCGAGGCATCAGTTCCGACCGGTGTTTTCGCTGATACCGCAGCGCTATCGCTGCTGGGATCGCTGGCCACGATCACGGAGCAGCAAGCAACTCTGGTCGAACCGCCCAACACTATGAGCGCAGCAAATGTCAGGATCGAGAATCGCATCTGGACGAGGCCCGTTTGTTGTGCCAGGCGGCACACGCATTCATGCGCGGAGTTTACACCCTCGAAGCCGCGACATTGCACGTGACGCTCGCCTCGCGGCGGCATTCGCTCCAAGGTGCGTCCTTTTGCGTTGCAAGAACTTAGCCAGACTGCCCGGCGGTGTAGGCACCTCTGCGTATTGGGCAACACTACATGGGAAGCGCGATACGGGCTCTGCAAGTTATGGCACGTAAATATGCGGTGACAGACGTGGCCGAGATACGGGAATCGCTCTTCGTGAACAGATTCCACGGATCCAGGCGGTGATAGTCGTCAACTGTCGGTTGCTCATTGAGGCCCAACGCACGGAAGGCTTCCCTTCGAGCCTGACTGGAAGGTGTTCCAATCCGAGAACCCAGCCTGATGACATGGCCGCATTTGCCAGTTGATCCAACCCAATCGGGGGAAGCGCTTCGCGGCAGCCCGCAGCCCAAGGCCTTTCTTAAGAATTGGAAGAAATTTTCCCGCTCGCCGAAAAGAGCATTTGGTGTTATTGTTCCCTGTTTGGCGGGTGTCTCCAATGCCGGAAAGTGGGCTGCGTCCGCGAGTTTCCTGAACACCTGGTGGTTCGAAACTCCACGAACGTGGTCTGCTAACACAAGTACCGCGCGATGCTGATCCACCCGGACTTCCACATCCGATCCAAACCCAAGATCGCCAAGCCAAAGCTCGGGTACTGATAACAATGTCCTTCAGATCAACCGTTGCCGGGTCGGCGACCAAGCTGTCAAGCGTAACAATGCACGACCGTGCGGGAACCATATGGTCCCCGGCATCTATAGCCGCTCACGGGTTCGTGCTTGCCTTGTTGTTGATGGCGACAAGCACGATCGCAAGCGCTCAGTCAGGATGGGGAATCGGCTTTGATTTCCGCAACACTGCCGGATTCGTCAGCGATCCGCCGGGCGACACTTATGTTCTATCCACCACCGCCTATCCGACCAGCTTCAACGGCACCAACTTCGGCTGGGCGAACGTCAGCCGGGTGCAAGGCCGTGACCGCAACGCTCTGCTCGATCCCCGCCTAGCAGGCATCAACTTCGCCGCCGATGGCGCGCCAGCGACCTTTTACGTCGATTTACCCGCCCCCGGCACCTACAACCTGTCACTCGCCATGGGCGATGCCGGCTACGAGGAATGCTGGAACCAGTGCCAGATCCAGTTCCTCGACGGCAGCACGGTGCTGGCGACCATCACCAAAGGCCTTACCAATTTGGGCTACTTCTACGACGCGCAGGGCAACAACTGGTCGGCGGCGCAGTGGCCCGGCAGCAACCTCAGCCAGCAGGTGACGCTGAGGGGCACGCGCCTAACCATGGTGGTGGGCACCAGCCAGTCACAGGCCGGTGTCACGCCCATTGCGTTTCTCGGGATCACGCAACCTTCCATGACCCCGAACTTCACCTTGTCAGCAGCGCCGGCATCACTCACCATTCAGCAGGGCAATCAGGGCACGTCCACCATTACCTCCACCATCAGCGGCGGCTTCGATGCCAACATCACCTTGTCCGCCTCCGGCGTGCCCAGTGGCACGACAGTGAGCTTCAATCCCAACCCCATTTCAGCACCGGGTGCGGGCAACTCCACCATGACCATCACCGTGGGAGCGACCACGCCGGGAACCTATCCCCTTACGGTGACTGGTAACGGCGGCGGCGTCCAGCAGAACACCACGGTTACGCTGACCGTGGCACAACAGCCGCCCAGTTTCACCTTGTCGGCGGCACCCGCCTCGCTCACCATTCAGCAAGGCAACCAAGGCACCTCGACCATTACCTCCACCATCAGCGGTGGCTTCAACGCGGCGATCAGCTTGTCAGCCTCCGGGGTTCCTGCGGGCACCACGGTGAGCTTCAGCCCCAACCCGATTCCCGCGCCCGGTGCGGGTAACTCAACCATGACCATCATGGTTGGGGCAAGTACGGCACCGGGAACTTACCCGATTACGGTGACCGGCAACGGCGGCGGCGACCAGCAAAACACCACGGTCACGCTGACCGTCACGTCAGCTATTTGGGGCATTGGCTTTGATTTCCGCAACAGTGCCGGATTTGTCAACGACCCGGTAGGCGACACTCACGTCCTGTCCACCACCGCCTATCCCACTAGCTTCAATGGAACCAATTTCGGCTGGACGAACACGGGCCGGGTGCAAGGCCGCGACCGAAATGCCTCAATTGATCCCCGCCTGGCAGGCATGAACTTCGCTACCGATGGCTCCCCGGCAACCTTCTACGTCGATCTGCCCGCAGCCGGCACCTACAACCTGTCGCTCGCCATGGGCGATGCCGGCTACGAGGAGTGTTGGGACCAGTGCCAGATCCAGTTTCTCGACGGTAGTACGGTGCTGGCCACCATCACTGAAGGCCTGACCAATCTGGGCTACTTCTATGACGCGCAGGGCAACAACTGGTCGGCGGCGCAGTGGCCCGGCAGCAACCTCCGCCAGCAGGTGACGCTGGCCGGCACCCGCCTGACCATGGTTGTTGGCACTACTCAGAGCACTGGCGACTTCACGCCGATTGCCTTCCTGGGGATCACGCAAACTTCCGTGACCCCGAACTTCACCCTGTCAGCGGCGCCGGCATCACTCACCGTTCAGCAGGGCAATCAGGGCACCTCGACCATTACCTCGACCATCAGCGGCGGCTTTAACAGCAGCATCAGTCTGTCCGCCTCAGGCGTGCCCAGTGGCACCACCGTCAGCTTCAACCCCAACCCGATCGCAGCGCCGGGTGCGGGCAGCTCGACGATGACCATCACCGTGGGGGCGACGACGCCGGGAAGCTACCCCATTACCGTCGCCGGCAACGGCGGCGGGGTGCAGCAGAACACCACGGTGACGCTGACCGTGACGGCGCAATTGCCGCCCAGCTTTAGCCTATCGGCCTCGCCCAGCTCGGTGACGGTCCAGCAAGGCAATCAGGGCACCTCGACCATAACGTCGACCATCAGCGGCGGCTTCAATGCCGCAGTTACTCTCTCGGCTTCGGGCATGCCGTCAGGCACAACCGTCAGCTTCAGCCCGAATCCGATCCCCGCGCCCGGCGCCGGCAGTTCGACCATGACCATCACCGTGGGTGCGAGCACGCCGCTAGGAACTTACCCCATTACTGTGACCGGCAACGGCGGCGGCGTGCAGCAGAACACCACCCTCACTCTCAATGTGACTTCGTCCCTGTGGGAGGTTGGTTTTGACTTCCGCGCCAGCTCTGGGTATGTCAGCGATCCACCGGGCGACACCTACGTTTTGTCGAGCACGGCGTACCCTACCTCCTTCAATGGAACCAATTTCGGCTGGACGAACCCGGACAAGGTGCAGGCACGCGATCGCTCGACTGGGGTCGACCCACGTCTAGCGGGCATCAACTATGCCTCGAACGGCACTCCCGGAGTCTTCTACGTGGATCTGCCCGCGTCCGGCACCTACAACCTGTCCCTAGCCTTGGGCGACGAGGGATATCCCCAGTGCAGTGTCGAATGCCAAATCCAGTTCCTCGACGGCACCACGGTAGTGGCTACGCTGAGTGAGGGCTCGACTGGTCTCGGCTACTTCTACGATGCCCAAGGGCAGAACTGGTCGGCGGCGTTATGGCCGGCGAGAAACGTCGCTCGCGAGGTAGCAATATCAGGCACGCGACTGACAGTAGATGTCGGATCGAATCAGGCCAATGGCGATATAACGCCGATCGCGTTTCTGGGAATCTCGGAAGTCACTTTGCAGCCGAATTTCCTGGTTTCGGTCGCGCCTGCCGCGCTCAGCATCGTGCAAGGGAACCAAGCCAGCTCCACCATCACCACCAACATCAGCGGCGGCTTCAATGCCGGCATTAACTTGTCAGCGTCAGGCGTGCCCAGTGGAACCTCGGTCAGCTTCAATCCCAACCCCATCCCCGCGCCTGGCGCGGGCAACTCGGCCGTGACGGTGACGGTGGGCGCGAGCACTGCTCCCGGCACCTACCCCATCACCATCACCGGTAATGGTGGCGGCGTGCAGCGAACGGCCACTCTTACTCTAACGGTCATTGCTGCTGTTCAACCGAGCTTTATCCTCACAGTTTCGCCGCCGGCAATAGCGGTGGCGCAGGGTTCTGCCGGGAACAACACTGCGATGACTACGCTGCTGAATGGCTTTAACAACTCCATCGGCCTTTCGGCTTCGGGTATGCCGGCGGGCGTCACCATCACCTTCAACCCGCAAACCATTCCTGCTCCAGGCGGCGGTATATCGACAATGACCATCACCGTCGCCGGCAACACGCCGCTGGGTACGTATCCGATCATTGTCACGGGCAACGGCGGTGGCGTACAACAGACTGCCACCATGCAGCTTTCGGTGCTCTCGTCCGTATGGCAGCAGGGATTTGATTTCCGCGGCTCGTCGGGCCTTGTCATCGACCCGCCCGGCAACACATATGTCCTCCTGGAGACCGTGTTTCCAACTACGGGCGAACTTACCACCTACGGTTGGTTCTACGATGCCAGCTTTGCGGCGCTGGATCGCAACGCTTCTATCGATCCACGTTTGGCCGGCATTAATTACACAACCAATGGCACGCCGGCCGATTTCTATGTTGCTCTGCCAGCGCCAGGTACCTACAATCTATCGCTCGCCATGGGCGATGCCGGATACCCCCAATGCTTCACCTTATGTCAGATACAGTTCTTCGATGGCAACACCTTGCTCGCAACTGTGAATGGCGGACCGACCAACCTAGGCTATTTTTATGATGCGCAGGGCAATAACTGGTCAGCCGCACAATGGCCAACTAATAACCGCAGCCGTCAGGTGACCTTGGCGGGGACACAGCTGACCGTTGAGGTGGGACTACCTCAGTACAACGGCGACATTACTCCCATCGCCCATCTGGGAATAACACAGGTCTCAACCGGCCCAACTTTTGCCTTGCAGGCGCCTGCCTCGTTGACCGTCGGCCAAGGCCAATATTCAACGGCGGACGTATCCACGGCGCTGATCGGTGCCTTCAACAGTGCCGTGAGTCTTTCCGCCGCCGGGGGGCCTGCCGGAACCACCATCACGTTCACTCCAGCAATTATTCCCGCGCCTGGCTCCGGCACCTCGGTCATGACGATCACTGTTCCGAGCGGTGCCGCATTGGGCAGTTATCCTATTACCGTTACGGCACAAGCCGGCAGCATCATCCAGTACGCGACAGTTACTCTTAACATTACCGTTCCCGCTCCACCGGGCTTCAGCCTGACAGTACCACAGGCCTTGAGTGCGCCGGCCTCGGGGGGACAAACAACCGGCGTCATCTCGACTGTGGTTTCTGACGGTTTTAACAGCGCCGTTACTGTATCGGCGAGTGGTGCGCCCCAAGGCGTCGCTATCAGCTTTAACCCCAGCACGATTCCCGCCCCCGGCAGCGGAAGCTCCAATATGAGCATCAATGTTCCGGCCGGTATTGCGCTTGGAAGCTATCCCATCACCATTACTGCTTCCAGCCCCCAGGGTAATCAGACGGCGACGGCGACTCTGACCGTATCTTCCTCCGGACAGGTTAACCTGCCGGCGGGCACGGGTTGGCTAGCATTAGGCAGCAGCTCAAACTTCTGCGACGTTAGTCCCGGCTATACCTATTACAATCGTGACGTGGGCGAAGTTGATGCCTTCGATTTTCTGAGCAACTGCATAGGTGGGGAAATGGTCGCCTACGGCGGCGGAGCGGCCGATACTGCCAACGACCGCTACTACCTCTGGACCTCAGGGCATGGCAACTATCAGGGCAATGAGATGTATCTCCTCAACCTGCAAGGCGCCAGTCCGACGGCTACACGCATCACCGATCCCGCTTGGACCGTAGATAATACTGATGTCCCGGCTGATTGCGCTTGCAAGGGGACGAACAACTGCGGCCAGGGGCTCTGGCACAACGGTATAGGTTATCAGGTAAGTAATCCATATTCGGAGTCAGGATACAATGGGCCCCTATTCGAATCTACTCCTGCTCCGGATGGCAGCGCCGGCCAGCCCTCCTGTGCGTACGGTAGCAGATTTGCTCCGAATGCCCGTGAGACTTATGCCGGTATGGTGTACAACCCATCCAGCAACAGGTTATTTGCCTGGGGTGGCGCTGCCGCGGCCAACCCAACCGGCCCGATGTATAGCAATTGGAGTCTGGACCTAAATCAGCAGCCGCCACGGTGGTCGCGACTGCGCAACTCGTCTTATGTGTGGTTTACGGCAGCAACCTATGACTATACCACCGGCCACTCTACTAGCGGGCAGGACCTGGTATTCGATGAAAACCGGACGCTTTATGCCTACGATCCGTCGAACGATACTTACACGACGCTGGCAAATAGTCTCCCGTATGTGGGATACAATGCTAATCTCGACCTGGATCCAATTCATCATTATCTGGTGATGGAAAACGGAGACCAGGTGGCCGGATATCACCTGCGCCTGGTGAACATCGACAGCTGCAATGGCACCTCGTGCAGAGTGACCAGTTTGGACAGCACAGCTTCCTGCGCGGGAGCGTTGGGATACTGGGCAGGCATTACCTGGGATTCCAAGCGCGATGTGATGGCCATATTCCCATCGTCGACCAACTGCAGCGGAGCCGGATGCATTGCGCCCTTTAACACGGTTTATCTGCTAAATCCCGATCCCAACAACCCGGTTAACATCACCTATCAGGGCCAGCAGCAAACCATCCAGCCGCAACAGTGTTTTGCCGCGACCTATGGACCAACGCCGCCCCTGTCCTTTGGTCCGGGGGTTTATAGCCGCTTCAAGTACTATCCGAACGAGGATGTCTATTTGTATATCCCCTATCCGACGAGCCCGTGGATCCTGCGGCTGGAACAGTAGGATGTGGCGATGTATAAAACTTCATTTCCCAGTCACGGCGTAGCTTTGCACTCGACCCGGCACTAGATATTGAAACTGCGTTTTTTATGGCAGGAACTATAAAGTAGTTTTAGAGTAGGTGTAGCCGTTTTGAAAGGGTAGGCCTTCACAGGCCGCTGAAAAAGTCGCTGCGCTGTACTTGTTGGGTAGAGCTGGCCTTCAGGCCAGCGTCTAAGCCCTTTATTTCTTGTCATCCCGAGCGGCCTTTAGGTCGCGAGGGATTTGCAGTTTCGACTTTTTCAGTGGCCTGTTCAGGCGTGCCGATAACGCAACCGCACCAGATCGGCTTTAGCCGCTCTGAAAGAGCCTCAGGGGCCTAAAGGCAGCCTGCCTGCGTGCCCCTTCAAAGCCCGGACAGCCGCGCTTTGTGTGGGCCGGTTCAGAGGCGGCTGAAAAACTCGAAAGCGGCCAGCTCTACCTGCCGTGCGCCTCGGTCGGCACCTCGTGTATCGTAAATCCCATCCGGAGAATCTACTCCCCAGGGGGATTCGCTTGTCGCATATCCGCTTTCTTGCCCGAAGCATTGGTGCGTTGTTGTGCTGTGTGCTTGCCGCATCGAGTCTGCCTGGACAGAGCACGACTGCGGCTCCGGCTGGCCTGTGGGACGGGACAATCGAGAGCCGGGCGGGCGAGGTGAACTTCGGCATTGACATTCAGAAGCAGCCGGATGGAAAGCTGCAAGCCACGCTGATCAATGCGACCGACCGCCAGCCGTTCAGTAGCTCCGAGTGGAACAACAGCACGCTGACGCTGCGGATGAACTACTACGATGGCGTGATGACGCTGCATGCGGCGTCGCCGCAACGCATGGAAGGTGAGTATTCACGCTTGACCAGCAAAGGCATGGTGCACATTCCGGTCGCCCTCGTTCCGCATCAGGAGCAGGCATCCGGGAAAGCCTGGCCGGGACCGACGCTGGCGGGCGATTGGATCTTCACGTGGCCCAGCGAAACCGGCGCCGAAAAGAGCACGCGTGCGAGCTTCGAGCAACAGCAGGACGCCAACGGAGACGGCAAGGTTGCGGTTACGGGAACCATTCAACCGGTCAGCGGCGACACGGGGCTGTTGCATGGAACTGTATTCAACGCGGCCGATGGTAAAACTCATCTGCATCTCAGCCGCTTCGATGGCATTCACGTAATGGCCATCGATGGCGAGCTACAGCCTGATGGCAGCCTTAAAGGCCAACAGGGCGGCATCAAGGGGCTTGACGACTTCACGGCGGTGCGTGCCACAAATGCGACGACTGCCAATCCGAACGCGCTCGCCGAAACTCTGACCCACGTCAAAGATCCGAACGAGCCGTTCCGCTTCAGCGGCCTCGATGCCACGGGCAAGACGCTCAGCCAGGACAGTCCCGAATTCAAAGGCAAGCCGCTCATTATCGACATCTTCGGGACTTGGTGTCCCAATTGTCATGACGAGACGCCGGTGCTGGAGAAACTGTATCGCAAGTACCATGACCAGGGGCTCGTGATCGTTGGGCTGGGGTACGAGTACGTGGACGACACGCAGCGTGATCTGCGGCAGTTCGAAATCTATCGCCAGAAATTCGGCATCACGTTTCCGCTGCTGCTGGCCGGAACCACCGACCCGGGGCAGATCGCGAAGACGCTGCCGCAACTGGTCGGCTTCGGCGCGTTTCCTACGTCCATCTTCGTCGATCGCAACGGCCACGTTCGCCAGATCCTGGCCGGGTTCACGGGGCCATCCACGGGTGAGAAGTACGAGGAAGTGCAGCAAAGAATGGATGAGCTGGCGCGCGAAATCGTGGGCTCCGCAAGGTAGGCGTCCATCGCTATGGCTCTATAATCAAACTATTCCATGGTTCGCGATGGCATCTACTACGGACTGGCGCTGCTCGCCGTGGCGGCGCTGCTGGCCTGGCTCACCATTCCAGCACTGGCAGCGATTCCATTGCTGCTGGCCGCGTTCTTTCTGTGGTTCTTTCGCGACCCCGAGCGCAGAATTCCCGCGGTCCAGGGCGCCATCGTTTCGCCCGCCGACGGCAAAATTACCGACATTTCCGCGCTCGAGGAGAATGGCGAAAGGCGGACTCGCATCAGCATCTTTCTCAACGTCTTCGATGTGCATGTAAACCGCTCGCCGGTCAGCGGCGTGATCGAAGCGGTGGAATATCATAACGGCCAGTTCCGCAATGCGATGGGAGCCGCCTCGGCCGACAGCAACGAGCAGAATGTGGTTACCATTCGCAGCGATGCGGGCAGGGTGGTGATGAAGCAGATCGCCGGTCTGCTGGCCCGGCGCATTGTCTTCCACAAGCAGGCCGGAGATACGCTGGAGCGGGGCGAACGCGTGGGCCTGATCAAGTTCGGTTCGCGCACGGATGTGATCTTCCCGGCTACGGCCGAGATGAAGGTGCGTGTGGGCGATCACGTGCAGGGCGGTTCCACCTTGCTGGCCATCGCGCCGCCGCTTCCGGCAGCGCCGCGGAGGCGTGACGTGGCGGAGGTGCGATGAGCGACCAACTCCACGGTCTGGAGACGCGCGTTCCCAAGCCCCGCCCGGCGAAGGGCCTGTTCCTGCTCCCGTCGGTGTTCACCGCCGGCAATATCGCGGCCGGCTATTATGCAATCTCGCAGGCGACGCAGGGCGCCGCCAGCGATCCCTGGCACTTCGACCAGGCGGCGAAGGCAATCGGCATTGCCATCGTGCTGGACTTCTTCGATGGCGGAATCGCGCGGCTGACGAATACGGCCAGCGCGTTCGGCCGGGAACTCGATTCGCTTGCCGATGTGATTGCCTTCGGCATCGCGCCCGCGGTTCTGGCGCTCATGTGGGGTTTTCGCATGCTGCCAGCCGAGGGCAATCTAGATCTCCGGGCGTACGTTTTGAAGGGCGGCGCTGTGGCCACATTCGCGTTCTTGCTGGCCGGTGCGTCGCGGCTGGCGCGCTTCAACATTCAGGCCAATCCGCAACCCTCCAATCCTGGCCGCCCGGGACGCAAGTACTTCGTGGGCATGCCGATTCCCGCCGGTGCGGGCGCGGTTGCGGCGGTTGTGCATCTGGTCGAGGGAAATCCGCTACAGATTTGGTGGCTGTCGATCGGTTGGGGCGTCTTCCTGATCGCCATCTCATTCCTCATGGTGAGCACCTGGCGCTTTTTCAGCCTGAAGGGCATCAACTTTCGCCAGCCGCAGAATTTTCGCTGGCTGATTGTCATCGGCCTGACCATCGCCCTGATCTGGGTGGCTTCGCAATATGTACTCTTTGCGCTGGCCCTGGTTTACATTCTTTCGGGTGTGCTGGCGCGGCTGTGGTTTGTGTTTCGCCGGTCGAGCGTGCCCCCGCCACCACCACAAGATGAGGCATCGCACGCCTGATGAAAAATGACATGCGTACTCCTGCCGCGCGCCCTGAAGGAGGCCACTGGGGAGGCCTGTTTCGCGTCGCCATTGTCGGTGCGGGCACCCTCAAAGGTCGCGAGCTGAAGGAAGTGCTCAGTGACCGCAACTTTCCCTCAAGCGACGTCCGTCTGCTGGACGATGACGAGTCGCTGGGGCAGTTGCAAGCCGTGGGCGAGGAGCCGGCCTTCATCCAAAGCGTATTACCGGAGCACCTGGAGAATGTCGACTTCACCTTCTTCGCTTCCGAGGAAAGTTTTACCCGCGACACCTGGAAGCTGGCGCGTAAAGCCGGGAGCGACATCATCGACCTCTCCTACGCCTTGGAGGGCCATCCGGGCGCACTGTTGCGGGCGCCGTGGGTGGAGCGCGAGCTGGGGGCCACGCCCAAAATCGATTTCTCCGACGCTCCGGTGGTGGTCGCCCATCCCGCCGCGACCGTCCTCGCCCTGCTGCTGTTGCGAGCGCGGAAGCTGGGCAATCTCGCGCGCGCTATGGTTACGGTCCTGGAGCCGGCCTCCGAGCACGGACGCCGCGGCATGGACGAGCTGCACGAGCAGACCGTCAATCTACTCTCGTTCCAGCAACTGCCCAAAGGCGTCTTCGACGCGCAAGTGGCGTTCAATATTGTGGACCGCTACGGCGAAAAAGCCGTGCCCGCGCTGTCCACCGTGGAAGAGCGGATTCAACGGCATTTTCGCAGCCTTGTGCAAGGCCAGCTGCAGGTGCCTTCGCTGATGCTGCTGCAAGCCCCCATCTTCCACGGCCATGCCTTCTCGCTTTACCTTGAATTGGACAGCGCCGCGCAAAATGAGGAGCTGATCGCCGCGGTTTCCGGCGAGCATGTCGATGTCTTGCAAGGGGCGGAGGAGTCGCCCAGCAACGTGAATGCGGCGGGACAGGAGCAGATCCAGGTATACGTGCGGGCGGACGCTCAAAATCCGCATGGGTTCTGGATTTGGGCGGCGACGGACAATTTGCGGGTCGCCGCGCTGTCGGCGGTGGATTGCGCCGAAAGCATGATCGCGTCGCGGCCGCGGGGCACGGTGCAATGAGCGCTCACCAACCCTATTGGCAGCGGGTGTTTCATTCTGGCCATCTTTTGGCCAGGGTGGGGCAGTTCCTTCACTCGATGCAACTGCCCCGCCCTACCCAGAAGATGGGTAGAACGAGGCACCCCAGGTTTACTTTCCTAGGTAGTGCTCTCATTGTTCTACTTCTGAGCTGCGCCTGCGGATATCACACCTCAGGCACGGCGGTGCGCCTGCCCTCCGACCTGCACACGATCTATGTGCCGGCCATCGCCAACAACTCGCAAACTTACCGCGTAGGACAGACCCTGACCGAGGCGGTGGTTCGCGAATTGCGCAACCGGACCAACTATCGCGTCGTTACGGTCAACAACGATGGCGAGGCCGACGCCCGCCTGTCGGGGACCGTCACCGGCGTATACACCGCTCCGCTCACCTACGATTCCATCACCGGGCGCATCTCGTCTTCCGTAGTGTCGATCAGCATCAGTGCCACGCTGACCAGCAAGAGTGGAAAGGTACTATGGAGCAATCCCCACTTCATCTATCGCGAGCAGTACCAGGAGTCGATTGACGCGCGCACCTTCTTCGAGGAAGCCGGACCGGCGGTGCAACGCATCGCCAACAGCTTCGCCAAAACCCTGGTGGCGGACATGCTGGAGGCCTTCTAGATGCGCAGCTTCGCGGCGTCGGACCGCTTCGTGGCCGCAGTGAAATCGGGCAAGCTGGCTGCGGGCTATGTCTTCGTGGGCGACGAAGCGTTCTTTCGCAAGAAATGTCGTGATGCGATACTGCAACACCTGGTCCCGGCGGAAGTGCGCGAGTTGAGCCTGTACGACATGGACCTGAGCGAGGTGGAGTTGCGCGAGGTGCTGGATCGGGCACGCACTCCGTCGCTGATGGCCCCGTTCCAGGTGTTTTTCATACGCGGCATCAGGAGCCTCTACGGGCGCGGCAAGCACGACGAAGAGTTTGCGGCCATTGAGGAGTACTTCAAAGACCCCAATCCTGCTGCGCTGCTGATCTTCATCGCCGATCACATCAGCATTCCTGCCGACGCGCGCCGCATGGACCTCACCGACAAGGAACGCTATGAGCGGATCCGCGAGACGTTGGGCGAGTTTGTGCCGGTGCTGGAGTTCGCGCGGGTGGAGGAAAGCGACGCGGTAAAGTGGGCGCTCGAGGAAGCGAGCGCCGAAGGAGCCAAGCTCGACAACGATGCGGCCCGCGAACTGGTGGACTCGCTGGGCGGCGACATGATGATGGTCGCCAACGAAGTGGAGAAGCTGTTGCTGTTTGTGGGTGAGAAGAAGCGCATCACGCTGGGCGATGTCGAGACGCTGGTGCTGGCGGCCAAGCAGCGTTCCTTTTATGAGCTGACCGACGCGATCTCTTCGCGCGATGCCGCGCGCGCCCTGGGCGTGCTCGATGCGATCCTGAGCGCCGGCGACGGCGAAGAAGCGGCCATCGGCCATCTTTATATGCTGTCGCGAACCTTCCGCCAGATGCTGGTCATCCTGGAACGTAACGTTCGGGATTCGCGCGCTCTGTGGCAAGTGTTGTGGCAGGGCTTCCGCATTCCGCCGTTTGCGGCGGAAGACGTGATTCGTCAGGCGCGGCGTTACAAGTCGCGGCGCGAGTTGACAGCCGCGATTCGCCGAGTCGCCCGAGCCGATCTCGCGTTGCGGTCCAATCCGCCGAGCAAGCGGCTGGTGCTGGAAAACCTGGTGCTCGAATTGACCACCGAGCCCAAGCCGGAGGAATCCGGCTGGCGACAGGAAGAGCTGCCGGTATAGCGGCGCGCCATGGACGTCGATTCTTACCTGCGTCGCATTGGCTACGAGGGCAGCCGCGAGCCCTCCGCTGCCGCTCTGCGCGGGCTGCATCGCCGGCATCTGTTCACCGTCCCCTTCGAGAACCTCGACATTCTGCTGGGTACTCCCATCATTCTGGATATCGAGCGCATCTGCGACAAAATCGTGACCCGCCATCGCGGTGGCTTTTGTTATGAACTCAACGGCCTCTTCTGCGCGCTGCTGCGAGCACTTGGCTTTCGCGTGGAGATGCTCTGCGCGCGTGTAAGACGCGAGGACGGCGGATTCGGCCCCGAATTCGACCACATGTTGCTGAAGGTCGAACTGGACGAACCGTGGCTGGTCGATGTCGGCTTCGGCGATTCTTTCGTCGACCCCATCGTGTTTCGCGCCGGCGGCGCCGACCAGGTCAACGGGCATCGCTACAGCGTGGTTCCGGTGGAAGACGAGTGGCAACTGCTGCGCGAAGATGACAAGGGCCGGGTGCCGCTCTATGCCTTTCGCGACGTACCGCACGAGCTAAGCGAGTATGGCGAGATGTGCACCTTCCATCAAACCTCGCCGGAATCGCACTTCGGCAAGAACTGGATTTGCAGCCGGGCGACTCCCGATGGCCGCATCACGATCGCGAATAGGCGACTGATCGTGACTCACGGGACGGACCGCGAGGAACGCGAACTGCGTTCCGAAGAAGAGCTGCGGCGTTGTCTGGACGAATTGCTTGGGGTGAAGCTGGACGCGTCGGCAGAGTTGTCGAGGCTGCTGAGAACCGGCACTTAGCATTTAGCATTTAGTGATAGCCCTGAACTATCAACTGCCGAATACTCACTGCGGTTGCTAAGTCCTGATTGCCAGCTGCAAACGCCAAGTGCTAAATGCTAATTGCTAACTTCTGCCTTCTCGTGCGCAACCGGTAGACGCACTACAAACTGTGTTCCCTTGCCGACTTCACTGCGCACCGTAATCGTGCCCCCATGCGCCTCCACGATGCGGCGCGCGAGCGGCAAGCCCAGTCCGGTGCCATGGCCTTTGGTGGTAAAGAACGGACGAAAGATGTTGGGCAAAACTTCGGGAGCGATGCCTTTGCCTTCGTCGGCCACGGTGATGAGCGCGGTCTCTCCGGCGCGGCGCAGGGAAACGTGAATCGCGCCGGGCTTATCCATCGCCTGGATGGCATTCAGCAGAAGATTGAGCAGCACCTGATTCATCTGGCCGGGATCGTGCTCGACCGGAATCGGCTCTTCTTCCTCCAAGTCGACGCGAATGCCCTTGGTCGCGGCTTGCTGGCGAGCGAACATCACCGCGTGTTCGGCCGTAACGGCCAGATCCCTCAAGCGGAATTGCGGCGGCTTGGGGCGTGCCGTCTCCAGCAGGTCGGTGAGGATGCGGTTAATCTGCACCGCCTCTTCTTTCGCATCTTTGATGACGGAGCGGGCGGGGCTGTCGGGGGGAAGATCGCGACCGACGATTTCGATGACGCCGGCGATGCCGGCCAGAGGATTGCGGATCTCGTGCGCCAGGCCCGCTGCCAGCTCGCCCAAGGTTGCAAAGTGCTCGGCGCGCGACATCTGCGTCTGGTGCAGGAGCTGAATTTCCTCGCGGCTCGCCCTGAGCTGCGCCACCATATCGTTGAAGTCGCGGCCCAGGTCTCCGATCTCGTCATTACGCTTGGCGAAGCTGACGGAAGCGTTCAGGTCGCCGAGGCTGACGCGCGCAATCTTGTCCTGCAACTCGACCATAGGCCGGCGCACGGAGACGGCCAAAACCATAATGATGGCCGTGAAAATGATGATCGCGCCCCCGGTGGCCACCGTGATGATGATGTGGCGCTCGTTGGCCTCGAGCGAGAGCGAGATCAGAATGAACAGCAACAGTCCGTTCAGCAGTATAGCGGCGACGGGCAAAATGGCTTTGAGCGCCCAATTGAGGTGCCGGCGGCGCGTGACGTGGGATTGGGAGGGCGACGTCGCCGTTGCGTGCAAGGCATTCGCGTTTTGAATATCGATCGTGGCAGCCGCCGTCATAAAGCAGGTCTCTCGACTACGGACCCGCCCGACCGCCCGCGGTCGGAAAAACAATGCGGGTGCTCCGCTCGGGATGACAAATTTATTAGCGCCTTCGCTATTGCTAACTGCGAATTGCTTTTCCAGGGCCGAGCGGAGCAGAACTGATTCTTTGGGGCCATCTTTCCTCAGACCCGCGGCGCTCAGCCCTGGAGTTCCTCATGCGTACGCGTGTAAGCCGGGAAGCAGATACGTGACGCCGAGGAAGGTGAAGATCACGACGCCAAACCCCAGGATGGCGAAATACGCGGCCCTACGTCCGCGCCATCCACGCGTGATCCGCATGTGCAAATAGCCCGCATAAACCAGCCAGGTGATCGCGGCCCAGGTCTCTTTCGGGTCCCAGCTCCAATACGAGCCCCAGGTGCGGTTGGCCCAGTAGGCGCCGGTAGCGATCATGCCGGTCAGCAGCGGGAAAGCAATACAAATCGCCTTGTAGGTGACGCGGTCGAGCGTGTCGGCCGAGGGCAGCAGGCCCTCCAGGTCCGAGCGCCGCCACAGCAGCATCAGGTACAAGAGCGAAGCGAAAATTCCCGTCACCATGCCACCGAGAAGAAAGGGGCTGGCGGCCAGGCTGGTCGGGAAGAGTCCATCCTGGTCGGGTGACGGGTAACTGGCGTTGCGCGCGCGCAGCACGAAGGCAGCCAGCACAACAACCTGCAACAAAGTGCCAATGAACACGGCCTTGTTGGCGACGGCCAAGAACGATTCGTCTTTCTTCCAGCGCCCCATAACGAACAGCGCCAGCGGAACCATTGCGCCGAGCGCGGCAATGACGAACAGCCAGCCGAGGTCGGGAACGGTGACGAACAACCGCATGCCTCTTCCCAGGAACATGTCGGACTTGGTGCTCGCATCCCAGGCGGTCACCGACAGGCCACCATTATCGAAGCGGGTGAAAACGATCGCCAGATAGATGGCACTGACGATGGCTGTGGTGCACGCCAAGAAGTTTTCGGTGGCAAACCCGTCCTGGATGAGGAACATCATGGCCAGCGCGAAGCTCACGGCGCAGGCGGCGTAGGCCAGCATCGCCAACGTGACATGTACGTGCAGCCAGGTGGATTGCAGCGCCGGAACCAGCGGCCGGACTTCCGAGGGCAGCAACTGCATCAGAATGACGCAAACCACGGCGAGCGGCATGGTGATGCTGCCGATGATCTTCACGTCGAACTTCTTTTCGGCGACGAGGGTGAGCAGGGCGACCGTCCAGACGAAGCTGAGCAGCATCTCGTAAATGCTGGCGAACGGCGGGCGGCCTGACAAATACCAGCGATGGGCGACGGCCAGGGTGTTGGCGACCCAGCCGATCGCGGTCGCCACGGAGGCAAACTTCACATAGCGCATCGTCCCGGTGACGCCGAAACCCATGTACAGCGCGCCCGCGCCGGCGTAGAAGATGAGCGCGACGTAAAGCAGATTACTTTCGGTGAACAGGCTGCCGCCGGCCTTGGCCGCGCCGAACAGCGCCACGATAAGCAGAAACGTGATGGTGAGTCCTACCAGGAGGAGCAGCGCATTGCCGCCGGTTGTGGCGGGCTGCTCCATGCGTACGACTCGTGCCCGGGTTGCCATTGTCTTTCCTCCAACTACTTGGTGCCGGCCAGGGTCAGCTCCGGCTTCTGTTTCTTTATGGAGGGCGGTATGACCGCCGCGCCTTCCAGTTCCGTGCGAATGTTGTCGACCAGTTCGTTGAATTTCTGTTCGAAGCGGTCGCGGTTCTTGTTGGCCTGGCCGCCGATCCATAACACCAGGCGGCCGCGGGCGTCCGGCACGGCGGTGATCCACACCCGCATGTGCACCAGGTAAAAGGCAACGAACAAGCCGCAGCCCATCAGCAGGCATCCCGCCCATACCAGCCACTGGCCGGGCTCGTGCGAAACCTCCAGGCCGGTGAAGTAGCCCATCTGCATGTCGCGATAATCGAACTTGTAATCGGTTTGCTGTCCCTGGGCCGTGCTGTTGTATGCGGGAAAGATCCACAGCTTCGCGTCATCGCCGGAGGCGGCATTCTTCACTTGCAGCCGGAACGCCGGATTCACCGGATCGTCGGAGCGCTTGAAAATCTGGTTATCGCCCACGAAGAAATCGGGAATATATTCCGCCAGCATGACCGTGGTTTTGGGATCCAGTTGCACCGGCGCATTCATGGCCAGCGTCATGTCGCGAGCGCTCCCGCCTGGGGAGGTCACGGCGACCTGCAGGCCTTCGAGTTTGCCGGTATTACCAAAGCTGGCTTGATAGAAGCGCAATCCCTTATGGATCAGGGGATCGTTGACCACGATCTCCTTGCGTTCGACCTCCTGGCCGTTCTCGACCACCGCCAGCTTCGACCACCAGCGCTTGGGCGAGCCGTCGGCATATTTCTCCTGGCCGGCGCTATCGCACCGCAGAGCGAAGGGCAGCGCCCTGGTGCCGCCCGTCCGCAATTCGATGACATTGCTGGTCTGCCCTTTCTGCAGCGCCAGGAAGCCGTTGTAACCGAAGACGCCATCGATCATGCCGCCGGCAAAGATCAGCAGCAGGCTGGCGTGCACGATGTACACCGCCATCACGGAGAAACGATGACGCTCGGCATACAAAGCAGGTTCATGCTGGCCATCGATCCGTTCGACCGGCCAGCCCGATTTCTTCAGCGCGCGCTCGGCCGCGTTGAGTGCATCTTCGCTGTCGGTGATCGGCAACTCGACTTTATTGGGCAGGGCGCCACGAAAATGCGGGTCCGTCTTGCGATAGGGGCGCGCATAAAAGCGCCACGCATTGGGAAAGCGATCGATGGAAACCAGGACGATGCTGATGCTCACCAGTCCGAGCAAAGTAAGAAACCACCACGTATGGAAGACGTCGGTCAGGCCGAGGCGATCGAGCCATTGCAGTGTCGCCGGAGAATAGGCGCGGGCCAGTTTATCGGCGTCGGTCGCCGGACGCTGCAGGATGAAGGTTCCCAGCGCCGCCGCGATGCCGGTAAGGATGAGGAGTACCACGCCGGTGCGCAGGTTCGCAAAGGTCTTATGAATGCGTTTGGGGATTGATTGAAGGCTTACTGCCATCGCTGCTCCTTCCCGAGAGCAACTGACAGGTGCAAGCCAAGAGCCACAATCGGAAGCTGTTGTAAGTCCTTGCTGCGCAGAGGATTGACCGAGTCGGGTTACTTTGGTAACTGGCGGTGGTGAGCTTTATCACCCATTATGGTGATGAAAGCGCGCACGCCAGACGGTAATCTGCGGCCACTGGAGTTGGCGTGCCGCGGTTCCTTTGGCGCAAGGGCAGAACGCTTCCGTTCTCGTCCGGGGTTGCAGATAAGGCAGGTGCGGAAATGTCGAAACGCGGGCTCAAATACGGCTTTGTCGGGCTCTTACTGTTCGGCTGTCTCAATTGCGCGGCCGAGGACCTGAAAATCGTAGTGCTTGATAGCAAGGACGGGCACGCGCTGAAGGGAAAGCTGGTGTGTATTATGCCGCCCGTCAATCCCCGGGAGCCTATTGTGATGGAGCAGTCGCGCGTGTGCCACCGGACGGATTCGAGCGGGACTGCTCTGTTCAGGCTGATGGATCCTGCTCCGGAGCTAGTCAACATAATCTTCGCGTCCGATGGTTTGGTTCCCTGCTTCTCGCCGCAGAGCTTCGTCGTAGCCGACGCGATGAAAATCGGCATGGTTGCGAAGAACACTTGCGGCGATGCCAGCACCGACACCACCGAGACGGGGGAAGTGGTGCTCTTCGGACATCAGAAGGGCATCAAGGAGGCATTGGATTCCGTGCGGAATGAGTTCTGAGGCGGTTTCAGGGGCGGCGTGCGTTGACTTCCCCGACCTTTCCGGGCACTAATTTTTCCGAGTTTTGGCGAAGATTCCGTGCTAGCGTAGGGTTGCCCCTGGTGCTCTGGAACTCCAGTCAAGGAGGAGTGAACTCGTGAAACTGCGTATCGCTTCGCTCTCACTACTCGCCGTCGGGCTGCTTCTGGTGGTTGTCTCGTTTTCCGGCTGAAGGAGCCTTCAGCACCGCCGAGTTGCGGCGGCACCGCCGGTACAGACCCGATCGACGACTTCCGTTTCTGCTTCTAACATCACAATCTCAACACCAATAGCAGCGTCGCGGCTGGGATAAATCGGCCAAGTCTGTTTGCCGTGCGTGCCCCGCCCATAAAGCGGGGCACGTCGTTTGCTGTCATCCTGAACGGCACTGCCGTAGGCGAAGTTGCAGCCTTCTTCTAGCTAGGGTGTGGCCTCGCACTGTACTATTCCCCTCATGCCGCATCTGCCTATCTTGTCCACTCGGCCGCCCGAGCGGCACGAGGAACTGGTGCTGGTTGGCTTGCGTTTGGATCCACGGCAGGATGGTCCTCAGTTCTACACGCTGCTGGCGGTGGGCGGAGACAACGAGCGGCCGCTTACGGCCGACGGTCGCATTCTCTTCTTTATGCGTCCTGAAAATGCCGCGAGGGCGCTGGCGATGGATTCGGAGCTGGCGAAGCTGGGCCCGGCGCCACAGGAGGTGGAGACTTTCTGCGACATCGCCCACACGTTGCATCTGGTGAATTCGCAGGAGGCCGATCCCGAAGGCGTGATCCTGGAGTGCCTGCTCATCTTCGACGATCTAGTGCGGGCCACGCGCCTGCACATGCCGGATAGCTACCAGGGCCTGCTGACCGAATTGGCGGCGCGCCTGACCGAGCGCGCATCTTTGCGCGACATCTTTCGCAAGCACGCCTTGCGCGAGCAGGTGGAAGACGCTCTGCTGTGGTGCATCGGGGCCATCGCGGCCAAAGCGTGGCTGATCGCCGAATGATCTCTGGCTCGGAAGATGGCGGATCTTCCGCAGCTTACCCGGAAATTCCCTGCGCTTGCGCGTAATCATAACGAGTCCCCAGCCGCATCAGTTCTGGGCTGAGTCGCGTCGGACAATCAAAGGTCTTCGCCTTCCCTGCCAGTCACCAATCCAGACGATATCAATTACGGGCCGTCGCTTGGCGAGCGTGGGCTCATTTTCGCGGTTGGCCCTGATGTCCTTTCGGTTGTAGGTAAGGCACAGGCTATCCGCCAGCGCGCGATGCAATAGCAGGTACACCCCTCCCTCGGTCCACGGTGGCATGTTGTGAAGTACAAATTGAGCATCGGCGGGAGGTTTGGGGAATTCGGCCTTAACTTCCATTAAGAAGTCGTTCGTGATACGTGAGGCGTGCTTCCATGCAGCGATGTCGTGCCATGTCGTGGCAAGTAGGCAGATAACGAGCGCAGCAGTCCACCCACGGCGCCAGGCCGGATCGCCGAGACGCTCAAGCAGGAGCGCGATGAACAAGGCCGCACCGACAGAACTGAAGTACAGCACCCGCGTGTTCGTCAGTGTGGGCGGAATCATCAATAACGATTGCGCTGACAATGCGCCAACAAAGCACCACACGAGTGCAAAGGCGTACACTCTGCGCGATGTGCCGTGCGGCTTGAGCAACGTCAACGGCAGTAACAAACTAGCCGTAACTGCCGCGAGTACACAGCCCCACGCGACTCTCGGTTGCTGCCAGTTAACCGCGAACAGCAGCTCCGAAGGAGCGCGTACTAGCAGCCCCAGCAACGAAGCGATGCCGAAGCTCAAGGATCCCGGAGCTCCGGTAGCTGCGCGATAGCCGCCCAGAGAACCCAGGGCATGTAATCGATAGAGCACTGCCCCGCCGGCGATCAGAAAAAACGTCGATAGCGTTCTCCAACTGCGTCGCTCGAATAGCAACCACTCGGCCGCGCATAAGACCACGGGCAAAGCGTATGCGCTTTCCTTCGTTAATAGCGCCAGAACAAAGAAAACCGCGGCCCCTGCGCAGCTCAGGATCGATCCTTGTCTTCTGCCATGCAAATACATGGTCAGCGATGCCAGCATTAGCAAGGTCGCCAATAAGTCAAAACGCGCCGCGACCCACGCCACTGCTTCCGTATTGACCGGAAGCACGGCGAACAACAGTGCGGCCCTTCCACTAACTTCCGGGTCGCAGTCCAGCTCTCTTCCCAGAAAGAAAACACTGACCGTCGTGACCACATGGAGTGTCAGGCTCGTCAGGTGCCATCCCACGGCCCAGAGACGCCAGATTCGGTAATCGATCGCTAAACTGAAAAAGCCCAGCGGACGAAAGAAGGTACCGTACTGTCCATGCTCGAACTGCTCCCAAAGGATCCGCAGCAGCGGCCCGCGCGCCCAAAGCACGTGCGTAAAATCGTCGCTAATGAACCCAAGCGGAACGGCGGGAATATAGGCCAGGACCGCAAGCAGCAAAGAAGGAACTAGATGCCACAAGGAAAATGGCCGCGGCTGCGACGGCAACAGCGGTGCATATCGCAAGGAAAAAATGGCCGCCGAGAAAACAAGGGCGCTTGTGGTTTCCATCACAAGTTGGTGTGCCTTGTTATCGCTCCGGGGCAACAACAACAGAATTGCCAGCAGTATTACGAAGGTGCAGACCGCTAGCAGGGCGGAGCGGGGCCAGGTTTCGTCATTAGGCATGCAGGAATCATCGAATTATAGGACAGCGGGTACCCCGTCGTGGTCTCCTTGCCACATTTCCAATCCTGGGTTTCCGCTCGTGATTGGCTGTGTAGGCGACCAATGCACCGCCGTCGAGGTAGAAATCTACACAGTAGTCGATGCTGACCTTGTGAGGTCGCAACCACCCAGTCTCGGACTTACTCCGAGGTGAAGTAGTCCACCGTGACGGGATTCTCGAACAGCGAGTAGTCGCGGGTGACGACGGTGATGCCGCTGTCGGTGACGTGATACTTCTGGCGGTCGGCTTCGGTATCGTAGCCGATGACCGTGCCTTCCGGCACATGGACATCGCGATCGAGGATGGCTTTGCGGATGCGGCAATGGCGTCCGACATTCACGTGTGAGCAGAGAATGCTGTTATCGACATCGGCGTAGGAATTCACCCGGACGTCTGGTGATAGCACGCTGTTGCGCACCGTGCCCCCAGAGATGATGCAGCCCATCGAGACCACGGAATCGTGGGCCTCGCCGGTACGGCCGGGATCGTTGAACACAAACTTCGCCGGCGGATACTGCCGCATGTGGGTGCGGATAGGCCAGGCGCTGTCGTACAGATTGAACTCCGGCGACACCGCGCACAGATCCATGTTGGCTTCGTAGTAGGCCTCCAGCGTGCCCACATCGCGCCAATAGAGCGCTTCCTTCTTGTTCTCATCGATGAAGTTGAAGGAATAGACCTTGTAATCATCGACCATGCGCGGCAGAACGTTGTGTCCGAAATCGTGGCGTGAGCTCGGGTCTTCGGCGTCCTTCAGCAACGCTGGGATGAGCACGTCGGTGTTGAAGAGATAGATGCCCATGGAACCGGAGACCTTGCGCGGGTCATAGGGCGAACGCAAATCCGTGACCTGCGGCTTCTCCTGGAAACCGACGACGCGTTCGGTGGAATCGATCTCGACCACGCCGAAATGCCTGGTCTCGGAAGGATCGATGAGAATGGTGGCGATGGTGACGTCGGCGCCGGAGTCGCGATGCTGCTTTTGCATCCGCCCGTAGTTCATCTTGTAAATGTGGTCGCCGCCGAGGATGAGCACATGTTTGGGTTGCTCGGAGCCGATGGAGTAGATGTTCTGGTATACCGCATCGGCGGTGCCCAGGTACCAGTTTTCGCTGACGCGCTGCATGGGGGGCAGGATCTCGATGAACTCGCCCAGTTCGCGGCCCACGATGTTGCCCCAGCCCTCGCGGATGTGCCGGTTGAGCGACAGCGCCTTGTACTGGGTCAGGATGTAAATGCGGCGCAGGTCGGAGTTGATGCAGTTGGAGAGGGTGATGTCGATGATGCGGTAGATGCCGCCGAAGGTGACCGCCGGCTTGGCGCGATCACGCGTCAGCGGATACAGCCGCTCACCCGCGCCTCCCGCCAGCAATACTCCCAGAGTGTCTCTCATCGGCTACGCGCGCTCTGACAAAGGTCTTTGATTCACCACAGAAGCACCCTTCGACTTTGCTCAGGACAGGCTCCATACACGGAACAAATTCAGATCAAATAACTTCCCTGAATTCCGTGCTTCCGTGGTGAAAAGTCTTTGGAGACCCCACAAAGGCCGAATATAGCACAGGCGATAAGATGCGGCGGGCGGCCTATTCGTCCTCGACGCGGATACGCAGCGATTTCAGGAACCTCAGGTCCTGCGGCGTCATTTTGACTTCGGCGGAGGCCGGCTGCGGCTCGTCGGTCGCGTCCGAATCGTGCTGATTGAACCCGATAGTGGCTTCGAGGACGACGAAGACGTCGTAGCCACCGGCCTTGATGCGCGCGATCACATCGGCAATCTGTTCGGACTCGGAGAGCGAGCTGTTGATGGCGTCGCCCAACTCTCTCATCATGCTCTTCAGTCGCTTGTCCACAATCTCCACCCAGGCAGCCGGCAAGACGATGTTCGCACATCCGCCTCCCGTAGGGAAGCCCTGCGACACTGGCCGTTCGTAAGGTTTGGATGCCAAATGCTCGCAGAAGTTTTACAGCCGCTCCATCTGGGGCAAGGAATTCACGGGTTGCTGATTGATAAAATGTGCTTTCGGGCGTGCTGACGGGAGAGGTTGACTTGCCATCGCAGGGATTGGGCATGGTCGGACGGGCGTTGCTGCGGATCGCGGGAACGAAAACCGGTGAGAACCGCTTCATCCGGGCGGTTTACCGGGCCGGCAGCGTGACTGTGCAGAATACCGCGCGCATCCTGCACGTTCTCTGGCTGGAAGTGACGGGGCTGTTCTTTCTGGTGCTGGCCTTGGTTTGCGGCGCCGCCGCGGTTCGCGAGCACCATCGGCAAGTGGCGGGCACCGGTTCCGCGGGAAAGATGCTGCTGGCGTGGGCCATCGCCGTGATGTTCGCCTACTTTGGGGTGAGCTCGATCTGGCGGTCGAAAAGAAGATAGTTTCGAGGATTCGCGTCTCAAGTTCCTGGTTTCAGGTCGCATCATTGACCGTGAGCCGTGCGGGGCCCGAAGGGCGGCATTTGCGTTAGCCGTGGGCGTGAGCCCGCGGTGCGATTGGCTCTTACAAAGGGGGCGGGAGCCGCGGAGCGGCGACACTCAGCCGGCTGCTGAGACCGATTCGACGGCAGGCCGTGCCGCCGCTCCGCGGCTACAACACTTAAATAACCCACTGAACCGCGGGCTTACGCCCGCGGCTAACACAAATGACGCTGCCCCGCAGCTGAGAGATGTGTGACGTGCGTCATACTCCCTTCTCTCGTACGGGGTCACAATTGAAGGTAAGCTCTCGCTGCGAGGTCCGCTGCCGACATCGAAACTCGAAACTCGAAACTGACTTTGTATGGCCGACACCAAAACACAACCCGCTGTTCCAAGTAAGCCCGCCCAAAATCAGCAAACCTCTTCGCACATCCCCGTCCAGCCGCTGTACACGCCCGCCGATCTGGAAGGCTGGGATTACGACCGCGAAGTTGGCTATCCCGGTCAGTTCCCCTACACGCGCGGGGTGCAGGCCAGCATGTACCGCGGGCGGCTCTGGACCATGCGGCAGTACGCCGGCATGGGCGATGCCGACGAGTCGAACCGCCGCTACAAGTATCTGCTCTCGAACGGCACCACTGGCCTCAGCATCGCCTTCGATCTGCCGACGCAGATCGGACTCGACTCCGACAACCCGCTCTCGACGGGCGAGGTGGGCAAGGTAGGCGTGGCCATCGATTCCATCGAAGACATGATGCGGCTGTTCGACGGCATCAACCTGGAGAAGATCTCCACCTCGATGACCATCAATGCGACCGCGTCCGTCCTGCTGGCGCTGTACATCGTCACCGCGCAGCGCACCGGCCGCGACGTGAGCAAGCTGGCGGGCACCATCCAGAACGACGTGCTGAAGGAGTACATCGCCCGCGGAACGTACATCTATCCACCCGCGCAGGCGATGCGCATCATCACCGACATCTTCTCCTACGCCAACCAGCACGTGCCCGACTGGAACACGATTTCCATCTCCGGCTACCACATGCGCGAAGCGGGATCGACCGCGGTGCAGGAGGTGGCTTTCACGCTGGCGAACGGAGTGACCTACGTGGAGGCGGCGATCGACGCCGGACTGGAGGTCGATAAATTCGCACCCCGGCTGTCGTTCTTCTTCAATGCGCACAGCAACTTTCTGGAAGAGGTGGCGAAGTATCGTGCGGCGCGGCGCATGTGGGCACGGATCATGCGCGTTCGCTTCGGTGCAAAGAACCCGAAGTCGCAGATGCTGCGCTTCCATACGCAGACCGCGGGCTCGACGCTGACAGCGCAGCAGCCGGAGAACAACATCGTGCGCACGGCGCTACAGGCGTTGTCGGCAGTGCTCGGCGGAACGCAGTCGTTGCATACGAACTCGTTCGACGAGGCGCTGGCACTGCCGACCGAGCAGTCGGCCCGAATCGCCTTGCGCACGCAGCAGATCATCGCCTATGAATCGGGCGCGGCGCAGACCATCGACCCGCTGGCCGGCTCGTACTATGTCGAGTCACTGACCAACCAGATCGAGAGCAACGCCCTGGCGTATCTGGAAAAGATCGAGGCCATGGGCGGCATGTTGAAAGCCATCGAGCGCGGCTTCGTGCAGCAGGAGATCCAGAACGCGGCGTATGAGTATCAGAAGGCGGTCGACGAGAAGCAGGCAGTGGTGGTGGGCGTGAATGCTTTCCATCTGGAGGAAGAAAAACCGATCCCGCTGCTGCACATCGATGAGGCGCTGGAGCGCAAGCAGGTCGAGCGGGTGCGCGCGCTGCGGGCCAAGCGCGATCCGGCGAAGTGGGCAGCGGCCATCAAGCGCGTGGAAGAGACGGCCAAAGGCACGGGCAATCTCATGCCGGTGATTGTTGAGGCCGTCGAGGCCAACGCCACCGTCGGCGAAATCTCCGACGCCATGCGCCACGTGTATGGCGAGTACCACGAGACGGTGGTGATCTAGGCACGGGCCAGTGGCGCCGTCGGCCAGTGCTGACTTTATCCAGGTCTGGAAATTGTCAGACCTGGGGCACCACTTACTGCGCCGCTTTACTGGACCCGGGTATAGACCGACACAAATTCGCTTTTGCCTTCCGGTGTCTGTACCGTGCCAGTCCGTGTAAGCGTGTTGCCGTCGGCAGAAAGATGGCTGCTGCCCGTCTCGAAGACGAAACCGTTTCTGGTCCGCACGCTCCAATTCATGCCTCCGCCGGGAATGCGCGTATAGGCGATCTCGTGGCCGGCTTCGTTGCCGGCGATGGGATGGTATTTGCCGTCGATGGGCCCATCGAAGGACACGTTGAAGGTCTTGCCGTCGTGCATCGCGCCGGTCAGCTTCCACGCTAGCGCGCCCGATGAGTCAGTGGTGATGACCAGTTGTTCGAACGTGGGTCTGGGCAGCGTGCCGTAAGACGATTTGCTGGTGTCGAGCTTCCACGTCCCCACCGCGGATCGGTCGGAAGCGTAAGCGGTCAAGGCAGCCGCGATCAGCAGCCACAACCCAACAAAGAATGCAGTGCGGAAATTTTTCCTCATAATAGAGACCCTCCCGGTCGGAAAATGGCAACGTCCCTGCTGCGGAACCCCAATGCCGCGCGAATCGTGACACGCCCAGAACCGCGTTGTCAAACGGCGTTCGCTCGGGTCTGAGGGAATCCTGCCCGGCACGTCGCACCCTTCATTTGGGCCCCTTCACTGCTTCGGTGATGCCCAGTTCGCATGGTTCATTCAGCCTCCGCAATCTGCTTCGCCGTGCGAAACACCTGCTCGAACATCTCGGCGGTGAGCTTGCCCGTCGCCGTGTTCTGGTTGGAGGGATGGTACGACGCCAGCAGCGTGACCCCGTTCGGCATCGCGTAGCTCGCCGCATGTGCGAACTTGTACGCGCTGGTCCACTGCACCTGGCCGGTGCGCTTCAGATAACTCACATAGGAGTCGAAGCCGATCTTGCCCAGCGCCACCACGACTTTGACCTGCCTCAGGATCGCCAGCTCGCGATCGAGAAACGTGGCGCAATTCCGCAGCTCGGATGGCAGAGGCTTGTTGTCCGGCGGCGCGCAGCGCACCGCGGCGGTGATGTAGCAGTCGATCAGCCGCAGCCCGTCATCGCGGCTGACCGCGTCGGGCTGCGACGCGAAGCCCACCTGGTGCAGAATGGGATACATGAACCGCCCGGATGCATCGCCGGTAAACGGCCGCCCCGTGCGATTGGAGCCGTGCGCGCCCGGCGCCAGTCCGAGGATGAGCACGCGCGCGTGGGCATCGCCAAAGCCGGGCACCGGCCGCGCCCAATATTCATGATCGCGATACGCGCGGCGCTTCTCGCGTCCGACCTGCTCGCGATACTCCACCAGCCGGGGACAACGCGTGCAGTTCACAACCTCGCGATGAAGAATCACGAGCGCGTTGGGCATCGATTTTCATTGTAGGATGTTCCGACAGCGCCGCAAGCGCTTCGCGTTGGCCGCCGCTTGGGTGTACCCTGTTGGCGCAGTGATCTCGTTCGGGGTAGCGTCCGTGTTCTCAATTCGCCGAATCTTGGCCGCCGTTCTGTTCCTGTTCAGCACGTGTCACCTGCTGCTCGCCCAGTTTCCCATCCAGACCCAACGCCCTCCTGAAGACACGACGCCCTCCGACGTGCGTGCGATGGTTTCAAGCTACTGCCGGCTGGATTACGAAGGGTTGGGGCTCGACCCCAACGCATGGACAAAGTTCAAGCCGCTGGTCTGGTGGACCGAGCCGCCCAAATACTCGCAGATCGATGTGGTCGCGCGCTACGTCGTCGACCCGGACCCGGTGGCCCGCAACAACAAGTACGTCGTCTCCGTGCACTATCGTTTGCTCGGCACTTATGACCTGACCAACGGCTATGTGCCCGAGCCCGAGGGCACGATGCAGAATGTGGATTTTCTGGTCTCCTCGGAGAACACCGAGTGGCGCATTGGCGATGCGGAGAACACTTTCCCGCATCCTTCGCGCGCTGCCATGCTGAAATGGCTGACTCAGCAGATCGCCTCGACCCCGGACGCCGCCGTCAAGGACCGGTTACAAAAAGCCATGACGCAAGTGCAGGCGCAACCGGCATCGCCCTTCGTGAAGTAAGTTGCCAGCGCGGGTGCAACCCGGAGTTAAGGGGACCCTGATTAAGCCTCAGCTTGAAAGGGCACCGCTTCAGCAGTGCCGCAAGCGCCGAAATCAGTATGGGCTTTAGCCCCTGAGGGCGATCACCAGTTTGTTCAGATTTATTTGGCGAGGTGATGAAGGAACAATCCCACTGCGGTCCAGAATGGCGTAACCAGCAGGCACGAGAACATCAATCCGTGGGCGAATTGCAGTTGGGCAACCACTTCCGAGCGCTCCCAGGTGTCGGCGGCTGACTGATACGCCCGATTGAATTCCCCAAGCCGAGTAAGAGCCCACATAAGCCAAGTACTATACGCTAAGAGCCACCTGCGCGGTACTGGGTTGGCTGCTGCGTCAGTCGGCTGCGCTCGCCGTCGCCTCGAATGCCGGCCGTCCGGTCCCTTGTGGGATCCCGAGGCGTCGCATTTTGTTATACAGCGAGCTGCGCGGTATCCCCAGGCGGCGGGCAGCGCGCTCCACCGATCCGCCTTCGGCTTCGAGAACATGGCTGATGTAAGCGCGTTCCATCTGCTTCAGCGTGCCGTAGCTGTGCTCGCTGACAAAAGCTGGGGTGGTGGTGGCGGACTGGAACTGCAGATGCTCAACCCGGAGTTCGCTGCCGTCGGCCAGCAGCAGCGCACGCTCCAGCACGTTGCGCAACTCGCGAATGTTCCCCGGCCAGGAGTAGCTTTGCAAGGCCTTCATCGCTGGCCCGGAAATGTGCATCGCCTCGCGCCCGCATTGCCGTGCGATGTGGCGCAGCAGGTGCTCGGCAAGTATTGCAATGTCTTCCGCGCGCTGGCGCAGCGGCGGGATCTTCAGCCCGAAGATGTTGACGCGGTAATACAGATCGCCGCGGAACCTTTGCCGGCCGACTAAATCTTCCAGTTCGCGATGGGTGGCGGAGATCAGGCGCATGTCGACCGCGCGGTCCCGCACCTCACCCAGGCGCCGGAACGATCGCTCCTCCAGCACCTTCAACAGTTTGGATTGCACCTGCAAATCCATGTCGCCAATCTCGTCGAGAAACACCGTGCCGCCTTCTGCGGTCTCCAGCAGTCCCTGTTTGGTCGAGATGGCGCTGGTGAACGCCCCCTTCTGATAGCCGAATAATTCCGACTCCAGCAGCTCGCGCGAGAGGCCGGCGCAATTCAGATCGAGAAAGGGGCGCGTGGCGCGCGGCCCATGGCGATGGATCCACCGGGCGAGCACGCCCTTGCCGGTGCCCGTCTCGCCCTCAATCATCACGGGGCTGTGACTGGACACCACGCGGGCAGCAACCGTGCGCAGACGAACCACCCCCGCGCTGTTGCCGAGGAAGGGATCGAGGTCATCGCTTACAGTTGTTGGTGGAGCAGTATCAACAGCAAGAATTCGGTCCTGGCCAAGGCGCACTTCTGCCTCCCGGCGGCAAGAGTTTACGAGGGATTTGGTGACGCACTGGCTCGATGTAGCTTTGGGCGCCGAGAACCTACCACGGCAGAACTGCCCCGGCCAAAACCACTTCCGAGAGGGAAGCGACGACCGGATCGGTGGGCGCGCGATGCAAGCAACTATACTCGCCTGCTTCTCAGAAACCGGCAGTGACGCCGGTCACGAACAAACGTTCAAAACCCAAAAAAGACCTCGAATGCGGTCCGCCGAGAGGAAATCGAGGGATCAAGTGAGCAGTCCGAGAGACTCCGATCAAGCCCAGCCTGAAACGGCAAGACTTAGGGGCAATAATTGACTAGGGACGACAGATGCCCTCAGGCGGGAGCAGCAGCAGCTCTACCGGTTCACTCCAAAGTCAAACCCGGGCGGTTTACTATTGCACTGCGTGACTTAGCCGAGGCGCTAAGAAAATTGACCGAGGCTGTCGGAACTTCGGAGGATCTGAACGATGTAGTTCGTAAAGAGCTGCTTGAGCACCTCGCGATCGTGTCGGAAGAAGCGGCGAAGCCAGTGGAAGCCAGAAAAATGGGGCCGCTGAGGACCTCGATCGAAGCCGTCAAATCTGGCATTACTCTCGGAACCCAGCTTTCGACGCTTTGGGAAGGCGTGCAAAAAACGCTAAGCGCCGCTGGAATTATTGACTGACGGTCGATTGGCTAGTCGTCCCCGCGAGTCGCCCCCCGCCGCTGGGATATACTTTAAGGTTTGTTTATCGGCAACATTGCTATCAGGAGAGCACCTTCATGTCTACTGCAGCCGTTTCCACTGCCATTTCTTATGCCCGCGATAATCAGCAACGTTTTCTGGATGAACTGAAAGATTTGCTGCGCATTCCCAGCGTCTCCACCGATCCCGATCGCAAAGATGACGTCCGCCGGGCGGCCGAAAAAGTTGCCGGCGAGTTGAAGCGCATCGGCTTCGAACATGTCGAGATCATCCCGACCAAGGGACATCCGCTGGTCTATGCCGACTGGCTGCATGCGCCGGGCAAGCCAACTGCGCTGTGCTATGCGCACTTCGATGTTCAGCCGGCGGAGCCGCTGGATGAGTGGAAGTCACCGCCGTTCGTCGACAAGGACGCTTATGCCTTCAAGAGCGACAATCCGCAAGCGGTGAAGCAAGGTTGGTCGGAGCCTGCTGAGCGCAACAGCAACATCTACGCGCGCGGCGCGGTCGACGACAAAGGTCAGCTCTGGATGCAGGTGAAGGCCTACGAGTCGCTGTTCAAGTCAGGCGACGGCAAGCTGCCGATCAATGTTCGTGTGCTCTTCGAGGGCGAAGAGGAAGTGGGCGGCGAGAGCATCGAGGAGTTCGTTAAAGCCAACGCGAATACGGGCCGACTGAAGTCGGACTTCGCGCTGGTGACCGACACCGAGCTCTTTGCGCCCGATCTGCCCACACTGTGCGTCGGGCTGCGCGGGCTGGTTTACACCGAGATTGAGGCGCAGGGCGCGAAGGTCGATCTGCACTCCGGCGTGTACGGCGGCGCCGCGCCGAATGCGATCTTCGGGCTGATCGAGATCATCAGCAAGCTGAAGGATGAGAACGGCAAGATTCTCATCCCCGGCTTCTACGACGCGGTCGAGAAGCCGACCGATGATGAGCTGAAAGCCTGGGAGCGGCTGGCGTTCAACGAAGAGGAATATCGTAAGGCCGAGGTCGGCTCCGACGTGCTGACCGGCGAGCCGGGATATTCAGTGTTGTATCGCACCTGGGCGCGGCCGACGCTGGAGGTGCACGGCATCGTCGGGGGCTTTGTCGCACCGGGTGCGAAGACGGTGATTCCGGCGCGCGCCTCGGCGAAGGTTTCGATGCGGCTGGTGCCCAAACAAGACGCCGACGACATCTTCAAGAAATACAGTGACTACGTGCAGAAGATCACGCCAAAGGGGATCAAGACCAGCATCAAGATCCACAGCAAAGGGCCGGCGTGCGTGGTGAACACGAACAACAAGTATGCGCACGCGGCAGTCGAAGCCATGCACGAGGTGTTCAACAAGGACACGGTCTATATCCGCTCGGGCGGCTCGATTCCCATCGTCACGCAGTTCGATGACGACCTGAAGATTCCCAGCATCATGATGGGCATGGGCCTGCCGGACGACAATCTGCACGCGCCCAACGAGAAGTTTCACATTCCGAACTTCTATCGCGGGATTGAGTCGATCATTCGCTTCTTCCAGATATTGGGGGGGCAGTAGCCAGTTGTCAGTAGCCAGTTGTCAGTTGCTAGTTGAGGCTCGGATCATCTACTGAACCTAAGGAAGCCCCGTCCAAGCGGATTTGCCTGGACGGGGCGTTGTTCTTGCGCGGAAACTGCGAGTCGCGCAAAGGATTACGGGTGCGGGCCGATGGGCTGAACCGCGCCAATGTAGGTCCCGTCATGGCCGGCGTTCATCAGCGCCAGGTTCAGCGGCGCCCAGCCGCGACGAATCCAGCTCCACAGCGCGGGTATGCTGTAGCACGGGTTCATGATGCCGCCGAATCCGCTGCGGCGCGCCAGGTTCAGGAACAGGTCGGTATCGGTGCCCGGGCCGCCACATACCGCATCCCATCCCGCCGGACGGCGAGTGGTGTCGAGGAATCGCGGATCAACGCTGAGATCGCCGTATTGCGTATAGCTGGGATGGGGGATGGAGCCGTTGTCGAATCCGGGTGTGGTTTGCACGTTCACGTAGGACGCCTGGCTTGCGGCGTAGTCCAGATTATGATGCACGGCTGCGCCTCCGTACTCGATGCCCGAGCTGAGGTCCCAGGTGTTGTCGTTGTTGTCGTTGTCGTAACCCAGATTGCCGCCATAGGAGATGTTGGAACGCGCGTAGCTGTTAATCACGCAGGTGTAAGGACTGGTGCCTCCGTCGCCCCAGAGGAAATTTATGTTGGGATTTCCCGTGGGATTGGAGGGGGCGTAGAGGGTGTTATGGTCTTGTCCGACCGAAGCGGTGCAGTTGTCGTCGCTGTAGGCGAGGTCTCCGATCATGGCGTCCATGCCGTCGGAGTCCTCCGTCACGAGCACGTTGTAAGTCTCGGTAATGGTGCCCGAGCGAGTGATGATGGCGCCCTGGGCTTCCGCGTCCTCTTTCCACTGCGAAATCCAGTTGTAGCTGAAGGTGGGAGCGAAGAGCGGATCGTCCGTGATCTGCGCGATGCCGGCGTGGCCGCCCTGGATAACGTTGAACGATACTGTGGTTCCGTTATCCGTACCGGAGCCCCCGATGGCGATGCAGGGATTTTGGGTTTGCCCCGGCGGCTCGGGATTCACGCACAAGTTGAATTGAACGCTGTTGGAGGCTCCAGCGACAATCTGAGCAATGCCGAAAGGCGTGGTGGACGTTCCCACGACCGCGTTGCGCAGCACTTTAAGATCGAAACCGCCGTCAGGAGCGTAGACCAGGAAGCTCGCGGTCTGCGCGTTGGTGACGGTGTTGTCGGTGATCATCCATCCGGTGGGAGTGCTGATGAGGTAAACGATGGCCTGGTCTGGATTCGGATGGGGAGAGTCAAACCAGTTCATGACGATTCGCCAATTGCCGCTCTGCAAACTCGATCCGCCATTCACGATCTGGTAGAGGTCGGAGAGATGATTATTGGCGACCGTGAGCGAGTTGACCGGCGTCATGGCTGTTGTCATGTCCCAATCTATGCCGTTGAAGGAATCAACGGCGGTGCCGATGTGGCTGGCCACTGCGTTCTGCAGGTTGAGCACCGCGCCGTTCATCGCCTCGCCGCCGTTGCAAACGTTATCGGAAATGGCGGTGCAGCCGACGTAATCGCCGGCCGTGTGGTGGATGTACCACGGGCTGCTCTCATTCGAGCTGGTAACCGTGACGTTATTTGGCTGCGCGCAGGAGAGGTTGAGCGTTCCGAAGCTGGCGAAAAAGCCGAACATGGATGCGTCCGCGCCGGGATTGTTGCTCGCACCGGAGCCGATGGGATCCCTTCCGGTCGAGCCGAAGTAAATCGTGTGCGGGGCGAGGCAATCGGACGTCAGCTCGCCGTTGTTTTCGAGGCGAATCCAGCCCAGGCCGGCTCCGCCTTCGCTGCCGGCGTTCTGATTCAAGGTGACGGCATGGCGAATGACGACGCAGTCGCCGTCCATAGGCACGGTGCCGCCAACCCAGGTGCTGGGATCGCCAAAGTTTCCGTTTTGCGCCGAGAGAACCAGGGACGATGTAGTACAGGGGAAGCTCGCCGCATAAGCGGGTCGGGAAAGAGCGAATTGTGTGACGGCGAAAAGGGCCGTTACAACTAGAAAACGAACGAATACCTGAACATCTTTGTGCATTATGACTCCAAATGAATCCTGTCGGCGGTAAACGGCCGGACCGGATCGGATGCGAGCGAGCCGGGGCAAGCGCGTGGGGCGGCGCGGAAAGACAGGACGCGTACATCAGGCACTCGTCGGTCTTCGCAGCGCTGGCGACGACAAGCTCAGGTTGTAATGGCGCTTGAGCTTTCCACGGGCTGGTGCAGACATAAGGAACATGTCCGCGGAAGCTTATGATTCCCTTGTAGCAGGTTGGTTAATGCAAGCTCAATGAAAGACTATTTAGAAGGTAAACTATAGTAACCGGAGGAAATTACTTTAGGGTCGGATTTGGTTACTTATCCGCCGATCGGAAGAGGTCTGGCTTAAGTTCTCGAGCGCTTCCGGATTTGGTGTGTCCTGGTAGAGCGGCGCCCTGCGACTTTGCTCAGCGCCAGCGATAGCTGGCTTGGCGTCAGAAAGTGCAGTTTGGAGGCGGGGCTGAAGAGACTGTGTCGCGGGTGGTGCCGCCGCTGCCGCGGCTCCAACCTCTCCCACCCGTGCGCCGGGGTTTACGAGGTCGTTACGAAGTTCTGCCGTCGCCACGCGACTCCGACAATTCTTGCCGCTCGACCCAGCACTCCGCCATCGCACGCCAATTCGCGCTGTGTGGTTTTTAGTCCACCAGGCAAACTGATACTCGGTTGCGACACAGTCTCTGAAGGCCCGCTCTACCGCTCCACACCAAAACTAAATCGGTCTAGACGCTGGCCTTGAAGGCCAGCTCTACCCCAAACACAAGCTGACGGTCTCGCTTGACTACCTTCCGGTCTTGCGCTTGGGCGATTGGGGAAGATTCTCGATCACGGACGCGATCACTTTGTGCCCGAGCTGGCTGGGGTGGATGTCGCAGGTGGGAGGACTGGTCTGCGGATTGGCGGCGGCCAGCAATCCGGCGACGCAGGTGTTGCCCATGGCGAAGGGATTGGAAGCAATATCCTCAAAGGCGGTAAACACATCGGCGACGCTGGCGCCGAACTGCGAAGCGGGCGCGGTGATGGCCTGGTTCAATCCCGCGATCAGTTCGGTATTGAAGTGGTTGGAGTAATCGTTCGAATAATACTTGACGATGACAATCGGCCCGGCATATCCGGTGGCGCGCAGGCCGGCGAGGATCTGCGCCATATTCGCCTCTGCCGTGGCCAACACCTGGGGCAAGCCGTTCTCGATGCAAGTGGGATCGTTGTTGCACTCCTGCTGCAAGAGCAAGAGGTCGTCGGCACCCAGCATGATGGTCACCAGCGGGGTCGAGGGATTGAGCCGCAAGAACCCGGTGGCATAGGCGTATTGGGTGGAATGGATCGAGGCATACGGCACGTGCAGGGGGAAGAACGAGCGGTATTCACGGCAGCCGTTGTCGGGTGCTATGGACGACAGAAAGCTGCCTGTAGTCTCGCCCGGGCAGCTTGCGTTTGCCAGGTTCAAGCTGAAGGCAAGGGCGTCGTAGTCGCCGTAGGAAACGAAGTTTTGAGGATAGTAGTATTCGTAGCCTGCTCCCTCGAAGTAACCGAAAGGGACGCTGTCGCCGAGCGCAAGATAATTGTTGGAGCTGTTAGCCGGATCCTTGGCGGAGGCGGATCCGAGGGCGATCGCTGTGGTCATCACGAGAAGACCGAGAATCGTGCGTAGCTTCATCGCTGCTTCCTCCAGGCGAAATTTCGTTCGGAAAGCATAGCAGAAGCGGGACGGAGTCATCACGCCGCCGGATAGACGCCCAGCACCTTGACGTACTCGGCGATTTCGCCGAGATGGTTAAGGGCATTGCGGGCGGGCGGGTCATCGCCGCATAGCAGGTCGACAAAGAAAACGTATTCCCAAGGATGGCCGCGCATGGGCCGCGACTCGACCTTGCTCAGACTGATGTCGCGCAGCGCGAATACACTGAGCGACTTGAAAAGAGCGCCGGGCGCGTTCCTCAGGGCGAAAGCGATGGACGTCTTATTGGCGTCTCGCGAGACTTTGCGCGACTTACGGATCAGCAGGAAGCGAGTGTAGTTCCGGCGGTCGTCCTCGATGCCCGACAGCAGCACCCGCCCGCCATACTGCTGCGCCGCCTGCCGGGGAGCGATGGCGGCCGCGTCCCGGAGCTTTTCCGAGATCACGTGCCGCATGCTGCCCGCCGTATCATAAAACGGTATCGCCTGCAGGCGAGAATGAGCGCGAAAGAAGTCGCGGCATTGGTCGAGCGCGACGGGATGCGAGAACACGCGGCGAATCTGCTGGAGTTTCACTCCGGGGGTCGCGATCAGGTTGTGACGGATCCGCAGGCGGAATTCAGCATGGATAAAAACCTCTCGCGTGAGCAGCAGATCGTAATGCTCGGCCACCGAGCCGGCCAGGGAATTCTCAATGGGAATCAAGGCGGCCGCGACCGAAGCCTTGTCCACGCGATCGAACACCTCAGCCGAGCGCGCGCAGGGCACGACCGTCGCTCGCGCCAGCATCTTGATGGCAGCTTCGTGGCTGAACGAGCCGAGCTCGCCTTGAATGGCTACTTTCACTGTGCGCAAGAGCATAGCAGAAGCCTTGCACCCGGCCGTCGGGTTGCCTCACAACTATCAATTTCAGCGTGCCAATCGCGGCTGCAAAATCAGCTCACACACAACCATCACCACCAAGGCTGGCTTCCAACAGAAAGTAAGCTTTGGCATCACTTGTCGCAAGCGCGGGAAAAGGGAGGTGACGCGATGCTTTGGACAATCTTTGTGATTCTGCTGGTGTTGTGGCTATTGGGAGTGGTGACCAGCTACACCCTTGGCGGGTTCATTCACATTCTGCTGGTGTTGGCCGTAATTGCGCTGATTTTCCAGCTCATCTCGGGACGCAGAACAGCGATCTAGCTAGAGCCTTCGCCGCCCAACCGGCTTGCCACGCGGGGAGCGACGGGCGGCGAGGGGGTAGTGAACAGGGCTCAAGGGCCAGAAAGGCAATGCGATGGATAAGGATCGAGTGAAGGGAAAAGTCGATGAAGTGGCCGGGCGCGCCAAGCGCCAGACCGGCGAGTGGAGTGGGGACACCCAATCGCAGGTCGAGGGCGGTGCTCAGGAAATCAAAGGCAAAGTCCAGAACGCATGGGGAAAGACCAAGGATGCGGTCCGTGATGCGGCCGATGAGGCCAAGCGTCGTCAAGCCGAGCGCGATCGCCACAAAGAAGCCGCGTAGGGTTAACCTCCTTTAGCAAAGGGCGCTCGAAACTGGGCGCTCTTTTTCCTTGCCCAGCCTTGTCTCCGGCTACCGCAGCTGCTTGCCCATCTGAAAAGCATCGAGGGCATGACTGGGGTAATACTCAGGCAAGACATCGAGAACTTCGTAACCCAGTTTGCGATAGAGGCGCAACGCGAACTCGTTGTTGACCGCCGTTTCCAGATAGACCGCGCCACAGCCCAGCGATCGCAGCCGCTCTTCGCAAGCCAGCATGAGCCTGGTGCCGAGACCGGCACGTCGCGCCTCGGGCAGAATATCCAGGGTGAGGATTCTTCCATATTTGTGGCGGATGGAATGGGCGACCACAAACCCAGCGATTTGATCGTCAGGATTGGCGGCCGGAGAATCACCCCGCGGGATTTCGTCCTTCTGCAATTCCGCGACGAGCGCAACTGCGTTTCGCCGGGAGAGGAAGCCCCCGAGCTCCAGCTTGCTATAGGAAATCCCCGGCGGAAAACAGCGCTGATCGATGTCCCACAACGTGGCAAAGTCGCTGAGGCGATAGTCGCGAATGCTGAACTTCGCCCCGGTCCTGTGCGACACGACGTTCAAGGGTCCGCTCTCACGCTGATGATAAGCGCAAGCCGGCCGGCAGCAAAGCGCCCGCGTCGGCTTCGTTGCGTTATGGCAGCGCGAGTTCCCCCTCTTTTTCGTTGGCGTGTGTCTTCTCGGTGTCTCGGTGGTTGACCTCTCTTCTTATGCGGCCAGGCGACCCTTCCTCCGCACTTCGGCAAAGAGCTCAATCATGTTCTTGTTGAATTGCGGAATGTCGGAGGGCTTGCGGCTGCTGACCCAGTTGCGGTCCCGCACGCTGATGTCATCGACCCAGTTCGCGCCCGCATTCTTCAGGTCGTCCTGGATGGTGTGATAGCTGGTCATATGACGGCCCTTGACCAAGCCGGCCGAGACCAACAGCCACGGCCCATGGCAGATCACCGCAATGGGTTTGCCCGCGCGATCGAGATTCTGCACAAACTGCTGCGCCTTCTCCTGCATGCGCAGCGCGTCAGCGTTCATCGCTCCTCCGGGCAGCAGGACCGCGTCGAAGTCAACCGGTTTGGCCTCATCCAGCGTCATGTCTACTTTCACCTTCTGCGTTTTCTTGTCGTGCTGCACAGCCTGAATCTCTCCGGAGTGGGGTGCGATGACCGTCGTCCGCGCCCCGGCCTGCTCCAGAGCCTTGCGCGGTTCGACCAGCTCGGCTTCTTCAAACAAATCGGTGGCGATGATTGCTACACGGCAACCTTCAAGTTGTTTTTCTCCCATGGCGTCCTCCAGGAATGTAGTTGAATGAGTCCGCGGAATGCGGGTTGTGGAGTGGGATGCGCCGGTTGCGGCATAGGTGGGAAGTAAGAGAGCTGTTGCCGGAGGTTTCTCTTTTCCGCACGTCCCGGCTTTTCAGCGTGGATTTCACCGTAAGGCTTTATCGGGAAGACTTCGTCGGCGGGAGGGAAATATCGCGGCTGGCATTCTCCACCCGCTCAATCGAGATCAGCGCGATCCATTCATTGTTGCGGTTGCGATATTCCGTCACTCTCCCGAGAATGTTCGCGGCGAGCTGCGGGGCAGTGTCCTGGCGGTAGTCGAAGAAGCGCTCCTGGAGGCGCTTGCCGAAAACGGGGCCGAAAAAAGGATGTGGCGGCTCCCACTTTGTTGTGAACAGGTAGGCGACGTCGAATTCATCGGCCGATTGCGCCGCGCGCTCGATCTCCGCTGCGGAGAAGTTCTCAATTCGCACCACGGTGAGCGGCTGCTTCACATAGCCGAGAAATGGCCGCGTCAGTTCGTCCGATGCCGGCCAAGCCGTCAGTATTCGCGAATGCGCGTACCTGGCCGACAACTCGTCAGCCGCTTGCTTGTGCAGGATGACATGATCGCGATAAAGCAGCGTGTCTTCGGGGGCGACGCGGTAGGGCGGAGGGATGAGAAGCTGCACAATGAAAGCCGCGCAGGTGAACGCTAGCCACCAGGTCCAATGCTTGATTCGCCGCCATAACGTGGAAACGCACACCAGAATGACCAGCGGCACAACCGGAAGCATGTAGCGCGCCAGGACAGCGCCTCCCAGCACCGATTCGGCCAGCACGTTGGCCGCGAGCACCACCAGAAAAACCAGTTGCACATTGATGGCGATGCGCGCGCGAACCGTTCCATCCTGCTCGCTCAAGGGCGGGCGCGTCATCGCGTAGAGAGCCGCCAGACTCAGCAGGAACAGGTTGAGATATCCGAAGACGTGCCAGAGGCGAATCAGTACGGCAAGCGCGATTCGTAGCGGGTTCACGGTCGCTTGCAGGTTATAGCGGAGGTATTCCGGATTGCCCAGATAGAAGCCGGTCCGGTGGTGATGATAGGCGAACCAGAGGAGCAGCGGGAGCAGGCAGATCAGGAGCCAGGGCGCGTATCGCCTGCCGCTAGGCAGGCACAGAGGCTCTCCCCGGCTGGCTGCCGAGGCGTTCAGGAGCGGGTCCAGCGCCGGACAGACAAGCTCCCATACAAGCAATGCCATTGGAGTCACAATCGCGGTCTCTTTGGCCAGCGGAGCAAGCGCGAAGAACACGATGGTCGCGACCGCTCGGCCCTCCAGGTACATTGCCAGACCCCAAAGCGTGAGTGCAGCCGCCATCATGTCCAGGTGCGCCATCGAGCTCTGCGCGAAGAATACGGGGTAGAGCGCGGTGCACAGTACCGTAGCGGTGGCGACCGCCGGGCTCGATGCCGTGCGCGCCAGCCGCCACAACCCCGTCAGCGCGAACGCCGCAACCATCAACATCGAAGTACGCGTGACTGCCGGAGTGAAGGCGCTGAACTTCCACCAGAAGGCCAGCCACAGCATCACCAGCGGCGGATGAGCGTTGGAGAGCGTGGTATGCGGAATGAGTGAGCCGGTCAGCAACAGGTCGCGGGCGGCCGGGACAAAGTATCCGGCCTCATCCCAGAAGTACGGCAAACGCAGCAGCGCGGCGTGACTGAGGAAGAGGAGGGTGAAGCTGAGCGCATAGAAGCTAACGCACTCGTGCCATGGGGGCCCGGCTCGGTTCAGCTTGGTCATGAGAGGACGAACAGATTGTTATATCGCGAACGGCCTACGAAACCGGCCGGCGAAGGCAACCGCTCGTCAATCCATCACAATGGTGCGGCTACATCGCAGATCGGACTAGTGGAAGAACACTCGCGAGCAGATTGCCAGGGCGAGAAGAAGACAGACGTACAAAACCGTCATCCACGGAAAAGATTTTGCTTTCATTTGCCGTTTCAGAGGGTCTGCGAGTATTCAATTCCGGGTTTGTCATCCTGTCAAGGGTCAAAATACGTCATTCGCACCGGTGCACTGCCCAAGCGTCGGCTGCTGGGCGGGTGTTTTCGTCGCCAGCGCCAAAATTCAGTCGGACTGCGGCTCGTCGTCCTTCGCGCACCCCATTTCATCAATCATGTCGATGATCACCGCCAGGGTTCGCCGGGTGCGGTCGAGATCTTCAGGGCCGACCTTCGCCAGCAGGTCGGCGTCGACTTTTTCACGCGCGGCGTGCTGGGTCTCGGCGGCGGCACGGCCGCGCGCGGTGAGGGTCACGGTCAGTTTGCGGCGATCGTCTTTGTCGATGGCGCGTTCCAGATAGCCGCGCGTCACCAGCGTATCGACGAGCTGGCCCGCCGCCTGCTTGGTCAGACGCAGCTCGCGGATGAGCTGGCCGAGCGGAATGTCTTCGCGATCGAGCGCCAGGCCACCAATCACATACAGGCCGTTGCCGGGAATGTCGTCGTAGCCCGCTGTGTCGAGAGCGCGACGCATGGCCAAGCCGTAGGTGTTGCGCGCGTGCCGAAGCAGCACGGGCATGGCAATGTTATCGAGAATGGGGTCGGGTGAATTCATGCAACATGCTTTACTATCTAAATGATTGATAGTCAATAATAAATACTGTCACAATTTTCGGACATTATGCCGACTTAAATGGCAGCGCATCTTGACCTCGGGCCCTAGTTACCACACCCTCGACGTGCATTATAAATATTTTATATTCAATATCTTGCAAGGAAATAAATTGTCCTGCTAGAACATTTTCTCGACGCCGAACTGGGTGAGTGTGAGAGCTTCTTATTGGCCATCTCCAATCGCTGTCTACCTTGGCGCACCGAGTATACTCTTCGAGTTCGACCATCGAGTGCATGGATGGACAAGCTGCCCTACGTGCAAAAATCAGCGAAGCGATGGGCCTCCGGTCTGCCGTGGAATGTCGCCGTTGCCAGTCTGATCCTCGTCTTGGCCACGGTCGCGCTTTACTACCCAGTTAGCAATCACCAGTTCCTGTCGCTGGATGACACCGGGTATGTCACCAACAATCCCTACATCTGGAACGGACTGGGTTGGCAGACGCTGAGATGGGCGTTCACCACCAACGCCGAAGCCAACTGGCATCCCGTCACCTGGATCTCTCATGCGCTCGACTTCCAGTTGTTTCGGCTGGACCCCTCCGGCCACCATCTGATGAACCTGGCACTGCACGTGGCCAATGTCCTGGCGCTGTTTTGGGTGCTGCTGTGCGCGACCGGTTATGTGGGCCGCAGTTTTATGGTGGCTGCGTTATTTGCTATCCATCCCCTGAACGTCGAATCGGTGGCCTGGGTTGCAGAGCGCAAAAACCTGCTGAGCATGTTCTTTTTTCTCCTGGCGTTGGCCGCGTACCAGTGGTACACACGGCGACCGCGGGTTGGGCGCTATCTAGCCGTCGCTATGCTTTACGCGCTCGGATTGATGGCCAAACCACAGGTGATCACCCTGCCCTGCGTTCTCTTGCTTTGGGATTACTGGCCGTTGGAACGGTTCGCTCCTCGCCGTTCGCCATTCGCTTTTCGCCAGAATAGCGCGAGTGGAATTGCTGGCGAACAGCGAAGAGCGAACAGCGAAGAGCCATCCTCTGGCGAACAGCGAACGGCGAAGAGCGACCAGCGATTCCTGTGGCTGTTTCTGGAGAAGCTTCCCCTGTTCGCGCTTTGCGCCGCGAGTGCAGTAATCACCGTCCACGTGCAGCGATCTAAAGGAGCCGTCAGTAGCTATCCGTTCTCCACGTTGGCGGCGAATGCGGTTGTGTCCTACTGGCGCTATCTGGCCAAAGCGTTCTGGCCGTCACACCTAGCTATTTTCTATCCTTACGCCAGGGACGGCGAGCCGCGCTCGCAGGTGCTCCTGTCCATTTGCCTGCTGCTGCTGATCACCACGCTTGCCCTGCAGGCGCGCCGCTACCGCTACGTTCTTGTGGGCTGGTTGTGGTTCGTGGGAACCATGGTTCCCATGATCGGAGTGGTGCAGGTAGGCGCGCAAGCGATGGCCGATCGTTACACCTACTTGCCCATGGTCGGCTTGTTGATTGTTCTCTGTTGGGGGGCTGCGGATTGGGCGCAGCACAACCGTCTTTCGCCATTGGTCTTGCGCTCGGTCTCGCCTGTTTTGCTGTTGGCGCTGGCCCTCGTCACCCGGCGCCAGCTAGAGTACTGGAGCGACGATCTGTCCGTGTGGACACATGCGCTGCAGGTGACCAGCGGCAATTATGTGGCAGAGGATATGGTGGGCGCGATCCTGCTCGATCGCGGCGAAACAACCGCTGCCGTGCAACACCTCCGCACAGCGGCGGCTATCTGTCCGCTCGAGCCGCTGACTTATTTCTATCTGGGAATTTACCAGGAGCAGCAAGCAAACCCGGAAGCCGCCGTTGCGGAGTTCTGGAAGGTGGTCAGGCTCACGCGCACGCCAGAGCTGAAAGCGGAGACGTTGAAGCGGATGGCCGGCGATTATCGCGCCCTGGGAAACGAGGAGTTCGCGCGTAAGTGCTCCCTGGCCGCCAGCCAACTGCGCCGCTAGGAGACAGCATGGGGAGCGGATGCCGGCCGTTCGCGGGCTTGATCTTGCTGAATCGCGCGGTCGACAGACACGATCTTTGTTCTAATGTTCCACAATTGTTCGGGCGCTGAACTGGGGCCGGTTGCAGCTTTCTTGTTGGCCATTTCAGCGGTCGACAGCACCGTCAGCACCGATTGATGTGACGTGCCTCCTAGTCGCCAATCCCGGCGATTATGGTAAACAGGAGGTAGAAGCCGGCCGGAGAGCCGGCACGAGCCAACTATGATCGACTGCTTCTGCCGGAGTTTGAACTCCGCTTTCTTCGCCCAACATTCTCATAACGCCGATTCCCAACTCAACCCGCTGCCCGGCCGGGAGGCGACATGCTGAGGTCGCTCTTCATCGGTCTCTCCGAAAGCAAGTCGCTGCGCCATTTCGCCGAGCACTCGCCCATGGGCCTTCGCTTCTCGCAGCGCTTCGTGGCCGGCATGGAGGTGGCTGACGCGATTCGGGCGACGCAAGTCGTCAACGGTTGGGGCGCGGGCGTCAGCATCGACAATCTGGGCGAGAACGTCACCAACGCCGAGGAGGCCAGGCACAGCGCGGAGCTCTATCGCCGCATGCTGGACGAGATCCACCAGCGCAAGCTGAATGCCAACATCAGCCTCAAGCTCACGCACATGGGGCTGGACGTGAGCGAGGATCTGGCGTTCAGCCTAGTGACCGAACTGGTCGATCATGCCGTGCGCATCGACAACTTCGTGCGCGTGGACATGGAAGGCTCGCCTTATACGCAGCGCACCATTGATTTCGTTCGCGGACTGCATCGGCTGCCGGGACATGCCGGGCGCGTGGGCACGGTCATCCAGGCATATCTTTACCGCAGCGAGAAAGACGTCAACGATCTGCTGGCGGAGCGCATTCGCATCCGCCTGTGCAAGGGCGCCTACAAAGAGCCGCCAGAGATTGCCTTCCCCAAGAAGGCCGATGTCGATCGCAATTACCTGAAGCTGGCGCGCACGCTGATGAAGAGCGGCGTGTATCACGGCCTGGCCACGCACGACGAGAAGATCATCGCCGAGCTGAAGCAGTTTGCGCGCGCCGAAAACATTCCGTCGTCGGCGTACGAATTCCAGATGCTGTATGGTGTGCGACGCGATTTGCAGCAGCAACTGGTGCGCGAAGGCTACGGTGTGCGGGTCTACATTCCATTCGGCTCGGAATGGTATCCCTACTACATGCGCCGCCTCGCCGAGCGCCCGGCGAACGTGCTGTTCATCGCGAAGCAGATGTTCCGGCAGTGAAGTAGTTGTCGATCAGAACGAAGGGTGTTGTTCCCAGCATGGGAACCCAGAATCATAGACGCTAGCGGGAAGCATTAATGGAAGAAACGAAAGTAACCCCGCCTTGCAGTTGAACAACTGTCTTGAGGACGTTCCACTAAGTCGAGCGCCTGCGTCACTTAAGATAGGGCGACGTATAGCGGATCATCGAGTTGCTTGGAGCTTGCGTAATGCCGCGTGTGTTTAGTACTCAGCTCTGCATGGTACTAATAGGCCCAAGGATCGCACCCGGCCACAGTACTCAAGTCACTAAAAACCCTATGCGAACCATTGACATAGGTGGAAGAGACTAGCAAACTGGTGGCATCCCCTACAGCTTTTGCAAGTGCTTTGCCCCTGAGGTTTATCTATGCTCTAGGGCCCGGGAGATCTTTATCCCATGAAAGACACCTCAGGACAGACCCTCGTAGAGTCCGCACTTTCGGCTACCGTACTGATCCTTTTCATCTTTGGATCGCTCGACATCGGCTGCCTCTTTTTTGCAAAAGTGACCCTGCAAAATGCGGTGCGAACCGCGGCCCGATACGCCATCACCGGCAATTGCGGCACAAACGGAGGAGTTGGATCGAACTGCTTCGTCACTGGGCCGCAAGACCGTCTGAACGTTATCTTGCAGACGGTCACCAACTACTCTTTCTCGGTTCGCCCGGTTGTCGTCAGCGTGCAGTGCGTCCAGGGATCCTGTCCAGCGGCTGCCGGCCAGGGCTCGAATAATGCCGGAGGTCCGGGCGATACCGTGAAGGTGTCGGCAACCTACACGTATTACCCGATTATTCTCGGCCAGTTCTTCGATGGCGGTTCGTACACGTTTACCGTGTCCTCGTCCTTCAAGAATGAGGCATTTCCGCCGCCAAGTTAATCAGGAGGCCAGGATGATGGCTGGGAGAAAAGGCGACGCAGGCCAGGCATTAGTAGAAATGTCAGTGGTGTTGTCACTGCTCGCCATTTTTATGTTCGGAAGCGTCGATTTTGGCCGCGCGGTGTACGACGCGGAAGTCATCAATAACTTGGCTGGCGAGGGTTCCAGTCTGGCCTCGCGCGGGACCACGCTGCCGAATGCAGTAACCACCGTCGTGAGCGATTCGGACCTGGACATGGCCGATGGCGGATGCATCATCATGACCTCGGTCACGACCGGCGCTACGGCCGGGAGCTATGTCATCTCCGGACAAGCCACCTCCAGCCCGTGCGCTACGGGATCAAGCAGAGTCGGCTGCTACCCAGCTTCGCCAACTTGTAACGCCAGGGCGACGGTCCCCACCCAGGTACAGACCGCTTTATCCACGGTTCCCAACTCGACGGTGTACGTCACGGAAGTGTTCTTCAAGTTTACCCCGGTCAGTCCGGTCGGTAGTTTCCTGCACAACACCAGTCTGTTGCCTACGCAGTTGTATAGCGCAGCATACTTCTGACTCAAAGGGTGGGTTGTTATGCTCGGCAGCGTCCTGCGTGATGAAAACGGCCAGATTGTCGTCTGGGTAGCGTTGTCTCTGCTCCTATTGGTGTTATTTACCGCTATGACGGTGGACATGGGGGTCATCTACATGCAAAAAGCCAAGCTGGCAAATGCGGTGGACGCCGCCGCCATTACCGGGGTTAAGGACTATTCGTCGCAGGGTCAGCAGGGCGCTCAGAACCTCGCCACCGGCATGTTTCAGGCCAATTATGGTTCGACTTCGCCGAACCTGACCTACGAATGGTGTCCCAATGCTATGGATGCCAACTGCGGCACCGCGTTGTCGCTGACCGTTCACGCTACCAGCTACGTCCCTACCCGATTCATGGAAGTCCTGCCGCAATGGGCACAATGGCAGCTCGGGGCCGCCTCCACGGCGACGCGCAGCAACCTGGTCATGACTATCGTGCTCGATCGCTCCGCCTCCATGTGCGGTGGATCCAACACCTGTCCGTTTTATATAACCTACGGTGGGGACAGTGGAGGACAAGCGCTGCAGTCGGCAGTTCCCACCTTTGTCAACAATTTCGTTAATGGAGTCGATTACATCGGCGTGGTCAGCTTTTCCGCCAACGGAACGGTGGATGTCCCAATCACGACCAACTTCAAGACAGCGATCGACAACGATGTGGCTGCCATGACCTTTCAAGGAGACACGTTTGGCGGCGGCGCCGGCACGAATTCCTGCACGGGAACGTGCCTCACCTACGACGGCCCGCCTCTCAACATGGCCGATAACCAGAACAATAGCGTGACGCTGGGGGCGAATCAGCCGGAAACCAAAGTTGTTGTGTACTTCACCGATGGATTGATGAACACGATTCAGGACTGGTTTCACTGTGGAGGTGCGGGCAACAGCGCTTTGACCCTGCTTAACTACGGAGGGACTGACCCTATAGAGAGCAATTATTGCCCGGCCGGCCTGATTCTCGATCCGACGCAGCCGTTTAACCCCTTCGCTTGCGTGTTTGAAACTTACACCGGATCCTACCTCAACGGGTTCTATTACGACAGCAGCGGGGACGTTTGTAGGGACGCCAGTAATAACCCTGTAACGACCTTTCCCTCCCAGCAGTACCTAACACAGAAGACGTTTCTCCAAACGTCGATAACCAAAGAGACACAATGGCGCGCTATCACTACCGCCAACGCCATGCGCTCCGAGAGCCCGGTGCCGACTTATATTTTCACGATTGGGTTGGGCAATGCCGTCAGCGGCAGTGTCGCGACTGAAGCGTTCTTGTCGACGCTGGCCAATGATCCTAACGGTCCCAGTAACTATTCCGGCGCAGTGTACAACTCCAGCTTGCCCGCCGGCTTGTTCCTGGTCGTGCCCGATTGTCCCTCTGCGACCTGCACGCAGGAATTGACCACGGCTTTCCAGACGATCGCCGCGAAAATTCTGCTGCGCTTGACGCAGTAGAGTGGCCCATTTCACCGGGTGCTCAACGCCTGCGATGTTTTCGGATGAGTCCGCCTAACTTCATCCCGCCGCGTTGTGGCTGGCTTAATGATCAGCTGCGCGCCTTATGTGCCACCGCATTCTTCCAGAGCAGAGTATCGTAACAACCTCATGCCGCTGAAGCTGTCTGCGGATCCGCAAGTAAGCCCCATCCAGCAATAAGGAGCAACTGACCACTGATCACTGGCCTCTGCTTTACTTCAGCTTCGCCCCCACGGGCACATCTTCCAGAAAGCCCGCTAGCACCGGCAGCCCGTCGTCGCCAACGGATGCGGCAACGATCATGCCGTTCGACTCCAGGCCGCGCAGCTTGCGGGGCTGAAGATTGGTGACAATCACGACCTTGCGTCCGATAAGCTTCTCGGGATCGTAGGCCTTGGCAATGCCGGCGACGATCTGGCGCACTTCGGTGCCGAGATCGACCTCCATCCGCAGCAGCTTGTCCGCGCCCTTGACCTTCTCGGCGACTTTGACCTGGCCGACGCGCATCTCGACCTTCAGGAAGTCGCCGATGGTGATCTTGTCGGAAGCCGTCCCACTCATCCCCACCGATGGGATGAGTGGGGCACCCGAGCTCTGAGCGACAACGGCTTCCGTCGCACGTTGTCCGGCTTCAGCACCGGTTCCGGCGGGTTGCGATTCGGCGGCTCTCGTTTCGCCGGGTGCCCCACCGTTGTCGCTTTTCGTTGGCGACAGGGTGGGCCCGGAGTGTTGCTGTTCCATCTGCTGCATCCTTTCAATCATGCTCTTGTCGGCGCGCGGGAAGACCGGTTCGATTTTTCCCAGCTTGGTGCCGTTCGGAATCTGTCCCCACGCAAGCTCGCCCAATTGAAGTTGCTGGATATCGCCGAGCCCGAGCTGGCTCCAGATGCGAACAGTCGCCTCCGGAATCACCGGATGCACCAGCGCGGTGACAATCCGCAGCGCCTCGACCGCGGTGTGCAGGATGGTGGCCAGCCGCGCCTTCGAATCCTTATCGTCGCGCTCGGCCACGGCCCAGGGCTCGTTCTCGACGATGTATTTGTTCACTGCGGAGACAAGACTCCATGCCGTTTCCAACGCGCGCGAGAAAGCGAATGCCTCAAAATTCGCGTGGAAGTCGGCGATGGTCTGCGCCGCCAGCTTCTCAATCGCTTCGTCGGCGGGGTCGCGGGCGCTGGCTGACGGATAGGGAATCTCGCCGTTGAAATAACGCGAGATCATGCTGAGAGTGCGGCTGGAGAGATTGCCAAGATCGTTGGCCAGGTCGGCGTTGAAGCGCTGCACCAGCGCGTCGAAGCTGAACGAGCCGTCCTGCCCGAAGACGATTTCGCGCAGCAGGAAATAGCGCAGCGCGTCCTGGCCGAGGGTGTCGAGGATGGTCTCGCTGCGCACGATGTTGCCGCGCGACTTCGACATCTTGCTTTCTTCAAACAGCAGCCAGCCGTGCGCGATGATGGAGCGCGGCAGGGGCAATTCGGCGGCGAGCAGAAACGCCGGCCAATAGACGCAGTGAAAGCGCACGATTTCCTTGCCGATCATGTGCACGTCGGCGGGCCAGTAGCGTGCGAACTTCTGCTGGTCGCCGGGATCGTCGGAGCCGTAGCCGATCGCCGTCATGTAATTGGCGAGCGCGTCGAGCCACACGTAGATCACGTGCTTGGGATCGCCGGGCACCGGAATGCCCCACTTGAAGGAAGTGCGGCTGACGGACAGATCGCGCAGGCCGCTGCGCACGAAGGCCACCACTTCGTTGCGCCGCGTCTCGGGACGAATAAAGTCAGGATGCTCGGCGTAGAACCTCAGCAGCGGCTCCTGCATGGCCGAAAGCTTGAAGAAATAATTCTCTTCGTGGACGGTCTCGGTGGGGCGTCCGCACTCCGGGCACGGCGCGCCCGGACCGGCGGCGTCCACGTAGAGTTCGTCGAAGACGCAGTACTGGCCGCTGTACGAGCCCTTGTAGATGTAGCCGCGCTCCTGCAAACGCGTGAACAGCGCCTGTACCCCGCGCTTGTGGCGCGACTCGGTGGTGCGGAGGAAATCATCGTAAGTGATCTTCATCCGGTCCCACAGCCCGCGGAATTCGCCGGAAACTTTGTCGGCAAATTCCTTCGGCGAACAGCCCGCGGCGGCGGCCGAGCGCTCGATCTTCTGGCCGTGCTCGTCGGTGCCGGTGAGGAAGAAGGTGTCCAGCCCCATCGCGCGCTGGCGGCGGGCGATGGCGTCGCATACCACGGTGGTGTAGGTGTGCCCGATGTGCGGCCGCGCATTGACGTAGTAAATGGGCGTCGTGATGTAGAACTTCCCGGGGTTATCCATGCTGTCGGTCCAGGTAGACGCGGATGGCTTCCTGCATGACGTGCTTCAGTGGGACATGGTGCTCGGCGGCGATGCGCCGGCAGTCCTCGTACTCGGGCGCGTATTGCGAGACGCCGTTCACGCCGGCCACCTTCATGCGCACCCCGCCCCATTGCGTAGCTACAGATTCGTAGTTGCGCGGCAGCGCGTAGCGTGTTTCATGGCGAACACGTACGCCGAGGGTGCTGCTCTCGCGAAAGAGCAAAGCGCGCAGCCGCTCTTCGTTCTGCAACGGTGCCAGGATCGTGAGCACGGTGCCGGGGCGGTTCTTCTTCATCTGCACCGGCGTGGTGAAGACGTCGAGCGCGCCCTCCGCGAACGCCTGATCGACAATGTAACCGATGAGCTGCGGGTTCAGATCGTCGAGGTTGGCTTCGAGAATTGCGATCTGCTCCTCCTGGGGGGGGCGTCCCGCCGTGACGTACGGTTCCGCAAGTTCGCCGATGCTGATGCGGAGGACGTTGGGGTGTCCGTTGAAATCGCGCGCACCCGCGCCATAGCCGACGACTTCTGTGTTCACGACAGGTCGCGGTCCGACCCTCGCCGCGAGCACTTTGACGATAGCGGCGCCGGTCGGCGTGACCAGTTCTTTTTGTATGTCGCCGGAGTATATTGGTGCGCCTTTCAACAGCTCCAGGGTTGCAGGCGCGGGTACGGGCATCGTGCCATGCGCGCAGGTCACGGTGCCACCGCCGACGTTCAGCGGCGAACAGACGAACTCATCGACAGCGAGCGCCTCCGCGCCGACTGCGGCGCAAACGATGTCGACAATGGCGTCGGCCGCGCCGACTTCGTGGAAGTAAACCTTCTCCAGGCCAAGATTGTGCACCTTCGCTTCTGCCGTTGCCAGCGCGAGGAATATTTCGTTCGCGAGTTGCCTGGCGCGCTCGCTGATCGGAGCGGCGGCAATGGTCTTCAGTGTGTCGCTCAGGCTGCGACCGTGAGCGTGTGAGTGGTCAGACCTCAGGGGCCAGTGGGCCGTAGAACCGGCACCCGAACTATGGGCATGAGTATCAGCAAGGTCCGGTTCCTCCTGAGCAGCGACCCTGTCTCCACTGGCTACTGAACTCTGGCCACTGACCACTGGCCACTGGCTACTGCCGTCGCGCGGCATGTCCTTCTCACCGTCGACAAGCACATCGAGCTTGGTTGCGGAAATGCCGGCGCGATCAACGCGCGAGCGCTCCAGCGTGGCTCCGATGTTCAGGCTGGCTACCGTCTTCTCGAAGAGTTCGAGCGGAACTCCGGCGTCGAGCAGCGCGCCCAAGAACATGTCGCCGCTGATTCCGGAGAAGCAATCGAGATAGGCAATGCGCATCGAAAACGCTCGAGGTTAGAAGATTTCATCATAGGTAAGCGCAGTTGGAGCGTCAAACGCGGCGCGCAAAAGCGACCTCATGGCGATTGGCTTTTGGCCCGTCGCTCGTGTCGGCGTGCTGTCAGCTGCGGCTTTGCTATTCTGAATGCTCCCGTTGATGTCCCGTCTTCATTTTCACCACGGAGGCACAGGGGTCACGGCGAAGCGATAAGTCAAGAGCTAAAGGCCAATAGCCCAGAGCCAAATGTACCTCGAACAACAACGCAAACTCGCCGCGCACGTGCGCGCCTTTCTGCGCGAGAAGTACAACCTCGACTTGCCGAACGTCATTATCGACCAACCACCGAGCGTCGCGATGGGCGAGTTCGCGCTGCCGCTGTCGTTTGAGCTGGCCAAACGGCTGCGCAAACCGCCGCGCAAAATCGCGGAAGAGATTGCAGCAGAAATGCCGCTGCCCGAAGGCTTCGAGAACCTGGAGGTGGCGGGCGCGGGATACATTAACGCGCGGCTCAAGCGTGATGTCGCGGCGCGCGCGCTGGCCAGCGGAACGGTGATCGCGCCGGTGAGTCATGCCGGCGAGGGTACCGCCAACGTTAGCGGCAAGATTCTGGTGGAGCACACCAGCATCAATCCCAATAAGGCTGCGCACATCGGACATCTGCGTAACGCGATCCTGGGCGATACCTTCGTGCGACTGCTGCGCGCTGCCGGGCATGCGGTCGATGTGCAGAACTACATCGACAACACCGGTGTGCAGGTGGCCGATGTCGTGGTGGGCTTCATCGAACTCGAGAAAAAATCAAAGGCGGAAATTACCGAGCTGACCGCGGCGCCGCGCTTCGATTACTACTGCTGGGATTTGTATGCGCGCGTTTCGCAGTGGTACGAGCAGGACAAGGAGCATCTGAAGGCGCGCTCGCAGGCGCTGCACGCGATTGAGCAGGGCGGTAACGAGCCCGCAGAAGTGGCCGAGATGATTTCGGTCGCGGTGCTGCGTCGGCATCTCGAAACCATGGACCGGCTGGAGATCGAGTACGACTTCCTGCCGCGCGAGAGCGAAATCCTGCGCCTGCACTTCTGGGAGGCGGCATTCGAGATGCTGAAGCAAAAGGGTGTGCTGTACTACGAGACCGAGGGGAAGAACAAAGGTTGTTGGGTGATGACGAGGCCGAAAAACCCGGATTCTTCCAATTCACCAAAAACCCCCACTCAAGCAAAAGACGCTTGGGTGGGGCACCCTCCTGACCCTGCTAATTCCCGCGATGATGGCGAGAAGACGGGGCCCGATGAGGACGCGAAAGTCATTGTCCGGTCGAACGGCACGGTCGGCTATGTCGGCAAGGACATTGCGTATCTGCTGTGGAAGTTCGGGCTGCTGGGGCGGGATTTCGGGTATCTGCGGTTTTATCGCTATCCCAATCAGCACGAGGTGTGGATTTCGGCCGAGCACGGCGAGCGGGACCATCCGCACTTCGGCGGGGTCGAGGCGACATACAACGTTGTCGATTCACGGCAATCCGATCCGCAGAACACGGTGGTCGAAGCTATTCGTCTCTTGGGTTATACAGAGCAGGCGGCCCACTATACGCATTTTTCTTACGAAATGGTGGCGCTAACGCCGCGCTGCGCCATGGAGCTGGGATACGAGATTGAGAACGAAGATCGCGGCAAGTCCTACATTGAGGTATCTGGACGTAGGGGGTTCGGGGTTAAAGCGGATGATCTGCTGGATGCACTGATCGCGGCGGCGAAAGAAGAAGTCGACAGCCGTCATGCCGAGCTAAGCGATGAGGAGCGTGCCCGTATTGCCACGCAGATTGCCATCGGCGCGGTGCGCTATTTCATGCTGAAGTTTACCAAGCAGTCGGTGATTGCCTTCGACTTCAAGGAAGCGCTGGCGTTTGAGGGCGAGACCGGGCCCTATGCGCAATACGCGGTGGTGCGTGCGACAAACATTTTCCGCAAGGCGGGGGTTGATCCCGAGCAGGCGCTTGCGGCCGACGTGGATTACACGCGCCACTTTGCCGAGCCAAGCGGAACCGAGATCTGGGAACTCTGGCTGCTGGCGGCGAAAACGTCATTCCTCGTCGAGCAGTGCATCGCTACAACGGAGACGGCGTTCGCCGCCAAGCACGGGTTCCAGCTCGCGCAGCAGTTCAACAACTTCTATCACCGCCATCACATCCTTACCGAGGCGGACGACAACCGGAAACGCTTCCTTTTGGCGACAGCGGCTGTCGTGCGCCGCGAACTGATCCGCGTGCTGGCGGTGATGGGAATTACGGTGCCGCCGGTCATGTAATGCGGGATTTGCGTGATTCTGCTCCGCATTTGTTATAAGCTCTCGGTTCATGCAGCCGGCCATAGCGCAACCAGCTCTGCTGGAGCAGTTCATGACCGCGGCCATCGAGGCCGTCGCGACTGTGCAGGTAATCGAGCGCTCGCCTGCGGCCTTGCGGGACGCAATTCTTCAACAGGTGCGCGCCGCGCCGCGCATTCTTTTCGCTCCTCCACAAGAGCTTCCTGCCAGCCTGTTTAGCGAGTTCGCCGCCGATCCGCGCGTGCTGGCCAATCCGACACCCGAAGAGATGGTCAACAGCGCCGCGGGCGTGACGGAGGCTTTCGCAGCTGTGGCCAGCACCGGCTCGGTGTGCATCGACATCTCCTTCGAGCGCACGGGAATGGTGAGCCTGCTGGCGCCGCTCGAAATCGCCGTGGTTGCGGCGGAAACCATCGTTGCGCAGCCGCGCGATCTGTTTCGTCCTGACGTGCTCGGCGGCCGCGGACTGCAACGCGACTTCGTGTTCGTCACCGGCCCGAGCGCAACGGCCGATATGGGGCCGCTGGTCCGCGGTGTACACGGGCCGCACAAGCTGCACATCATCGTCTTGAGGTGAACATGACGAGCACGCCAAATCCGGCCGACATCACTCCGCGCCAGGTGGCAAACAAAGCCGACAAGCAGGCATTCCTCGACGCCATCCGCATGACGTTGGCAGTGCAGAGCCCCGCGGTGCGGCACAACACCCAGACCTTTAACCGCAACCGCTACGCCGCGACGGCGCGCCTCGCCGACTACGACGAACTCAAAGATCGCGCACGCGAGATCAAGCGCAACGCGATTGCCAATCTGCCGGAGCTGTTGCGGCAGCTCGAAGCCAGTGTGCGCGCCAACGGCGGACATTTTTATCTCGCCAAAACCGCGACCGACGCGGACCGCTACATCAGCGATGTGCTGACGCGCCACCAGGCCAAGCTGGTGGTAAAGGGCAAGAGCATCACCTCGGAAGAGACCAAGCTGAATCATGCGCTGGAAGCAGCGGGCATTACGGTTGCCGAAACCGATCTGGCGGAGTTTATCCTGCAGGTCGCGGACGAGCAGCCGTCCCACATTGTGGCACCGGCGCTCCATTACTCGCGCGAGCGCATTACCGCGCTGTTCAAACGCAAGTTCACCACCGACCTGCCGCTCGACACCGGCGAGGAGCTGACGGTTTTCGCGCGCGAGAAGCTGCGCCAGCAATTCATCGCCGCCGACGCAGGAATTTCGGGTGCAAACTTCATTGCGGCGGACAGCGGCTCGCTGATGCTGGTGGAGAGCGAAGGCAACATCCGCATGACCACTATCCTCCCTCCAGTGCACATCGCGATTGCCGGCATTGAGAAGGTGGTACCGTCGCGTACGGATTTCGGCACCTTCATCGAGCTACTCCCACGCAGTGGGACAGGGCAGCCGCTAACGTCATACGTGAGCATCCTGCATCCTCCGCTGAAGGCCCCGCCATTCGCCGCGCCGGGCAAGCAGCCAAAAGCCCGGGAGTTTCACCTGGTGCTGATCGATAACGGCCGGAGCCGCATGCGCGAGGATTCGGTGCTGCAGGAAGCACTGCGTTGTATCCGCTGCAGCGCTTGCCTGAACTCCTGCGCCAATTTCGAGACGGTCGGCGGGCACGCGTTCGGCGGCGAGACGTATTCCGGGGGAATCGGCGGATCGTGGGAGGCCGGCACCGGCAAGCTGCTCAACGCGCGCTTCAGCGAACTGTGTACCGGCTGTTCGCGGTGCGTGAACAACTGCCCGGTGCGGATCGATATTCCCTGGCTCAATGAGGTTCTGCGGCAGCGGACGAACTTCGAGCAGCCCAGTTCAGCAGCGAAATCCATGTTTGGCGCGATGACGGGCAGCGCCGGCGAAGACCGTGTGGCACCGCTGCAGAAGCAGTTCTTCGCCAACTACCACACGCTGGCCAGACGCGCCACGCGTTTTGCTTCGTTCTCGAATGCTTTTAGTCGGCTGCCGTTTGTGCGCGGCCTCATGGAGAGCGTGGTTGGGCTCGACCGGCGCCGCAAGCTGCCGCCGTTTCCAAACGAAACCTGGGAGGAGTTGTATCGCGCTGCTGATTGGCGCGGAACCCCACGCGCCGATCTGCCCAATGTGCTGATGCTGGCCGACGTGTTCACCAATTATGGATCGCCCGAGCCAGGCATGGCGGCGGTGCGCGTTTTGCGCGAGATGGGCTTCGACGTCGAGCTAAGTGCGCCGTTACCCGACGGCCGCGCGGCGATCTCGCAAGGCATGATTGCAACCGCGCGCAAACAGGCAAATGCGCTGGCGATGCTGCTACTACCGCACATCGAGAACGGTAAGACTGTCTGTGTGCTGGAGCCGAGCGTGCTCGCCATGTTGCGATTAGACAATGCCCATTTGCTGGACGAAACAATCTGGGCCAAGTTCTCGCAGGGAAAATTCGTTGAGCCGTTGCAGTTGGTGTGGTCAGCGAACCAGGACTTGGCGGGAATTTTTCCCGCCAATCGCTCCCCTCACGGCAAGCGCGTTTTCTACCATTCGCATTGCCAACAGCGGACATGTAACGCAGCGGGCGAAACGCTCGAAGTCCTGCGCGCCTGCGGCTTCGATGTGGTCACGTCGTCGGTGGAGTGTTGCGGGATGGCGGGCAGCTTCGGCTACAAACGCGACTATTACGAGTTGAGCATGGCAGTCGGCGAAGACTTGTTTGCGCAAGTGCGCGCTGCCGAGCACGATGGCCCGCGGACACTGGTCGCCAGCGGTACGTCGTGCCATGAACAACTATGGGCGGGCATGGGGCGCGCGGTCTTACATCCCGCGGAATTGCTGGTCAGCGCGCTGGTATGATGGGTCTCGGCTTACACCTGCAGTAAACCGGAATAGATTGCCATTCCCACGACGGCGTCCACGCCCATTCGGTCGAGTTCGTCAATCTCGGCAATGCTGCTTATTCCGCCGGCCGCGATCAAGCGACGGGAGGTCATCTGGCGCAACTGCCGTACCGTCTCTAGCCGAATTCCTTGCATCAGCCCTTCAGTATCGATGTGGGTGTACAGAAAGGTCCAACAGAACGGTTCGAGCTGCAGCATCATGTCTGCGGGTACGATGTCGGTGAGGGTCTTCCATCCGTGAATAGCGACTCGTCCGCGCCGCGTGTCAATCGCGAAGACAAGCCGCTCATTGCCGAACTGATCGCTCAGGTCTTTGGCGAACACCGCATCGACAGCGCCGTCTTTAATCAGCGCTGATCCGACGATGACCTTCTTCGCGCCACAATCCAGCATTTTTCCGGCTTCGACCGCAGAGCGAATTCCACCGCCGACTTGACACGCAAGTTTCCGGCAGAACTCTGCGATGAGTTGCCGATTCGATCCCGTGCCCATGGCGGCATCGAGATCGACAAGCTGCACCAGCGGGTATCGAGAAAATCGCTCAACCCAAGTTGCGAAATCATCAAACTCCAGCGCTTTTGTCTCGCCCTGCACAAGCTGCACGATCTTTCCGCCCATGAGGTCGATCGAGGGAATCAACATGGCAACCTCACGGGTACGCCTGACCGGCGCAGTTCCTCCTTGATCGCTCGCACCGACTCCAATCCGAAATGGAAAACTGACGCTGCCAGCGCCGCATCGGCGGCGCCTTCTTCGAACACCTGCACAAAATGACTGGGCTCGCCGGCCCCGCCCGAGGCAATGACCGGGATGCGTACGCTGGTGGCGATCGTGCGTGTAAGCTCGCAGTCGAAACCCGACTTGGTGCCGTCGCGGTCCATCGAGGTGAGCAGGATTTCGCCCGCGCCTCTGGCTTCCGCTTCGAGTGCCCACCGTTGCGCGTCGCGCCCCGTCGGCTTGCGACCACCGCACACGTAAACTTCCCATCCGCGATCACTCCGCCGCGCGTCAATGGCCACCACCACCGCTTGCGAACCATAACGTGCGGCAACCTCCGTGATCAGATCGGGCTGCGCGATGGCGGCCGAGTTGATGGCCACTTTATCAGCCCCGCAGTCGAGTACCGGCGCGGCATCGCCGAGCGACCGAATGCCTCCGCCAACCGTGAACGGAATGAAGATCTGGTCGGCCGTGCGACGAACGGTGCCTAGCAGCGTGTTGCGCGACTCCGCGGTGGCCGTGATGTCGAGCAGTACAATCTCGTCCGCTCCGGCTTCGCTGTGTGCAGCGGCCAACTCGGCGGGATCGCCGGCATCGCGCAGTTGCACGAACTGGATACCCTTCATCACTCGTCCGGCGTGGACGTCGAGGCAGGCGATGATGCGCTTGGCCAGCGATTCACAGCTCACAAAAGTTCTCCAGGATCGTCAGTCCCACATCGGCGGACTTCTCGGGATGAAACTGCACTCCGAACAGATTGTCACGCTCCACGGCAGCCGCAAAGGGAGCCTCGTAGGTGCAGGTCGCGACCGCACCGTCGCATAGCGGAGCGCGGTAGGAATGCGTGAAATACACGAATGCGCCCGAGGCAACGCCGCGCAGGAGAACCGAGTGCGGTTCCACCTCAATGCGGTTCCAGCCAACGTGCGGCGACTTCACGCGGTCGGAAAAACGTGTGCAGACTCCGGGGAATGCCCCGAGGCCGCGTTGTTCGCGCGCTTCCTCGCTGCCTTCAAACATCCATTGCAGGCCAAGGCAGATGCCTAACACCGGCTTTTTCGCTTTCCAGGCGCGCTGTAGTTCCTCGGCGAGCAGGCCGTGCGACAGCGGTTCGGTGGCTGCGAAGTTACCAACTCCAGGAATGATGAGCTTGTCGGCCCGTTGCACGTCGCCCGCATCGGCGCTCACCATGCACTGCTGTCCGAGATGCCGGATCGCCTTCACCACTGAGGTCAGGTTTCCCGCGCCGTAATCGACGATGGCAATCACAATAATCCCTTTGTGCTGGGCAGCATTCGTCCCAGTTGCGGGTCTTTGGAGCAGGCAACGCGCAGTGCGCGGCCAAACGCCTTGAACAGCGCTTCGATCTTGTGATGGCTGGAGCGGCCGTAGAGGACCTTCGCGTGGATGTTGGCCCTTGCTCCGCGCGCGAAGCCGTCGAAGAAGTCGGCGACCAACTCCGATTGCAAATCTCCTACCAGCCGGGCGCGCACTTTGGTTTCGATCACCGCGGTGCTGCGTCCGCTGAAATCGACCGCAACGACAGCGAGCGTCTCATCCATCGGCATTACAAAATATCCAGCGCGCCAGATTCCGCGTTTGTCGGCCAAGGCCTGTGCGAACGCCTCGCCTAAGGCGATCCCCACATCTTCCACGGTGTGGTGCTGATCGACATCGAGGTCCCCTGTAGCGGTCATCTGAAGATCGAACGCGCCATGCCGCGCCACGAGTTCCAGCATGTGATCCAGGAAACGAATGCCGGTCGAGATTTCGCCGCGGCCGGGGCCTTCAATCGCAAGCGCAATCCGGATTGCGGTCTCGTTGGTCTTGCGATGGATATGAGCGCGTCTCATGCAGTCACGCTCCGCCGCAGATTCAGTTCGGCGCAGACTTCATGCAACGCGGCGATGAGCTGGTCAGTTTGCGCACGGATGCCGATGGTGATGCGCACGCAGCCATCGCAGCCAGGATCGGCCGAACGGTCACGGACCAATATCCCACGTTGTCGCATAGCGGCGACGAACTCGCGGTGGCGCGCGCCGATCTTCAAAAGCAGAAAATTTGCGTGGCTTGGCCAGTATTGGATGCCGAGCGCTCGCAGCTCGCCCGCAAGCCGTTCGCGTCCCTCCGTGATCTCGGAAGCGTAGTCGGTAAGACAGGCTCGATCTTCCAGCGCGGCAGGCAGAACGAGCAATGCCACACCGTTCACGTTGTAGGGCGAAGAGATTCGTCGCACGCTGGGCATCTGCGCAGTCGGCCCGCAGAGCAAGCCGATACGCAGACCGGCCAATCCGTAGGCCTTGGAAAAGGTTCGCGCGACAAAAAGGTTTTGCGTACTTCCGATGTCCTGGATCACGCTCTCCCCGTGAAATTCGTAATACGCTTCATCGACCAGCAAAGCCGCGTTCGGCGCGGCGTTCGCGATCTGCAGCAGTTGCTCCCGGGCGGCGACAGTGCCTGTGGGATTGTTGGGACTGGCAATCGCGATCAGGCGGGTTGCCGTCGTGATGCCGTCTAGAACCTTATCGAGCGGGAACTTGAAATCGGAGTCGCACTGCACCCGAACAACGTGCGCCCCCGTCGCCGCCGCATAGATCTCATACATGCTGAATGTGGGAGCGACGATCAGCACTTCATCGCCGGGTTGGAGATACGCCTCGCAGAGCAAGTGAATGGCTTCGTCTACTCCGTTGGTCAGCAGCACCTGATCCGCCGAGAGTCCGAGATACTGGGCGGCCAGCGCCTCGACCGGCTGACGTTCCGGATAGCGGGCAAGATCCTCGGCTGTGATCTGTGTCAGACGTTGTAGGACACGAGGCGAACAGCCAACCGTATTCTCATTGAAATCGAGACGCATGCCCTCGCGCCGCGCCAGCGGGGGATGGTACTCCCGCAGATTCTGTATCGCATCGCGTGCGCTAAGCATGGGCAACCTTACCTCTCCGCACCGCCTGCCGGTTGCGATTTTCGCACCTCACCCGCACCGATTGGGCGTGTGCCCGCAGGCCTTCGGCGTCCGCAAGCGTGGTGATGATAGGCGCAATATTGCTCAAGCCGTCGAGTTCAAACCGCTGCACCGTGATCAGCTTCACGAAATCGTGAACACCGAGACCCGCCCGAAAACGTGCTGCTCCGGCGGTTGGAAGTACGTGGTTGGGTCCTGCGGCATAGTCGCCCGCGGCTTGAGCGGAATAGTCGCCGACAAACACGGAGCCGGCATTGCTGATCGACGGGACCATGGTTTCATCATCCACGGTAAGGTGCTCAGGGGCGATACGATTCACCCACTCGATTGCCTCTTCTCGGGAGGACGCGACCAGCAGTACCGCATTGCGCTGAATGGCTACACGCGCAACGGGATTATTGCGGGCCGCAACGGTAACTGCTTGTTCCACTTTGTTGGCCAACTGGCGCACTGTCGTGATAAATATGGCGAGAGCATCGGGGTCGTGTTCGGCTTGCGCGACCAGATCGGCAGCCAGGAACACCGGCTCGCCATGGTCGCTGTAGAGCACTGCTTCGGTTGGTCCAGCCAGCATGTCGATGGCACAGTCGAAGCTCACCAGTTTCTTGGCGGCGGTCACAAACCTGTTTCCCGGCCCGACGATCTTGTCGACTCGAGCAATTGTCGCGGTGCCGTAGGCGAGCGTGGCGATGGCCTGCGCACCACCGCAACGGTAAACCTCGGTGATTCCCAACAGCGCCGCAGCCGCTAACGTGACCGGATGAGGCCGTGGCGACATGACACAAATGCGGGAGACGCCTGCGGCCTGCGCGGGAATCACGGTCATCAGCAAGGTGGAGGGTAGCGGGTATCGTCCACCCGGCACATAGCAACCGACCGAGGTCAGGGGACGCACAATCTGCGCCAGCTCGCCTCCGGTAACGCGCTTGCGCCACTCGCGCGGCATTTGCCATTTGGCAAAGCGGCAGATGTTCGCCACTGCCCCTCGCAACGCCTTGCGAATCGGGGCCGGAGTGTCAAACCAAGCTCCCTTGATCTCGGCCTCCGATACTCTTAGGGATTGTGCCGGTTGTAAGCCGTCCCACAATGTGGCATAACGCACGAGTTGCCGGTCGCCGCCACGTCGAATGTTACGGATAATTCTGCATACGGCCGGCTCAACTTCGTCCAGAGAGGTGCCGCGGCCCTCCAGTTTCACGACGGCGCGCACCGCGGCTTTGCCCTGCAAAATCCGCATCACAGCACGACCTTGTTCAGAGGATATTCGACGATGCCCTGGGCATTGGCCGCCTTCAGGCGAGGAATTACTTCCCAGCAGGTGGACTCTTCGAGGATCGTATTGACCGCTACCCAATTACGGTCGCTCAGGTGGGAAATGGTCGGGCTATTCAGAGCGGGCAACACGCTCAACACAGCCTGCAAGTTGTCCACTTGCACGTTGAGCATCAGGCCGACCCTGCCCTGAGCTTCCATGGCTCCCCGCAGCATGAGTGCGAAGTTTTCGATCTTCTGCCGCTTGCACGCAGTGCCCCAGGCGATCCGATTCGCAATCACCTGCGTGTTGGACTCCAAGACCGTTTCCAGGATGCGCAGCCGATTGGCTTTGAGCGAGCTGCCGGTTTCGGTGACTTCCACGATCGCGTCCGCCAATGTGGGAGGTTTGACTTCAGTTGCACCCCAGGAGAATTCGACCTTCACATCGATCTCACGCTGGGCAAAAAATCTCGCGGTCACGCTTACCAATTCCGTCGCGATGGTAGCGCCGCGAAGGTCGTCGGCGCACTGCGCTGGCGAATCCTGCGGAACTGCGAGCACCCAGCGCACTTTTCCCCGGCTTTGCTTGGCATAGATCAGATCAGCAACGCTGACCACATCGAGGCCGCTCTCCAGCACCCAGTCCAGCCCCGTCAGGCCGGCGTCCAGTGCGCCATGCTCTACGTAACGCGCCATTTCCTGTGCGCGAATCAGCATGCATTCAATTTCGGGATCGTTAGTGGCGGCAAAATACGAGCGCGGGCTGACGTACACCTGCAAGCCGGCGCGTTGCAACAACGCAAGCGTGGCCTCCTGCAGGCTGCCCTTGGGAATACCGAGCCTCAGCGTCATTGAGCGCCTCCGCTTGAACTCACGACCGGCAACTGAGTCGTGAAGCAACTGCGCGTCCCGGTGTGGCAAACGATGCCCTCACCTTCCACCTCGACCCGGCACAGGACCGTGTCGAAGTCGCAATCGGTTGCGGCCTCGACCACTCGCAGGCGATTGCCGGAGGTTTCACCTTTGGTCCAGAGCTGGTTCCGAGTGCGGCTGAAGAAAGTTACGTAGCCAGTTTGCAAGGTGCGTTCGTAAGCTGCGCGGTTCATGAAGCCCAGCATCAGGACTTCACCGCTAGCCGCGTCCTGCACTACGGCCGGTGTCAGCCCGCCCATCTTGTCGAAGTCAATTTCTACCGCCATTCCTCGTTTCCTTTCTCGCAAAAACGAAAACCCGCTGATTTGGTCAGCGGGCTCATGAGATCGGGTTTGCTTGAATTCATCTGATGATCTCCGCTGACACGTTCGCCGCGTGATGATGGTGGGGATGGCGATGGATCAGCGAAGTCATCTTGTCATCGACTGTACAGAGACCAGATTCCGGCTGTCAATACAACCTTGGGGGCAATTCGAAATGATTCGCCCATTTTCGGGGCGCACGGAAAGTCCGCCATTCTAAGTAAAAGTGTGCACCGCAGGTCCGCGCGGCCTCTGGCCAATGGGCCCGGTCCTCGGATTCTGTCGACGTCATCCAAGGACCGTTCTCGAAATAATTGAGGCTTAGGTTCTAATCAATCTCCCGCAGTGCACTGGCCTTCACCGGCGTGGATCCGGTATTCGCGTGCTCTTTCAGCCACTCCGTTTCATTCGCGATGGTGATGGGCTGCAGATGCGCCTTTTGCAGGCTGCGGTTGATTGCGGGTAACTCTGCCGCGGTCAGCTTGTCGAAGTCCGCGACCACGTCTTGCAGTTCATGAGCCAGCGAGTCCGCCCGCGCCACCTGGTAGTCCGTGGGTCTGCCTTCGTATTGCATGATGTCGCCGTAGAGCTCGCCCACATGCTCGCGGAGCCGCTCTTCGCCCGTGATTGCGCCGCCTTCCTTGGTCGCTACGATCTTGGTGCGCAGACCGTCCGCCTTGCTCGACAATTGCTCCAACTTGCTCCGCAGTGGGTCGTTCTTGCCCAGCTTGGCAGCGCGCGCACTCGCACCGTTGCGCACTTCCAGGATGGCCGCCACTTCGTAGCTCATGTGGCCCAGCAACTTGTACACCGTCAGCGTGAGCTCGTAATCCGCCTTGCGATCTTCCAGGTTGTACTTCGCTCTGGGATCGATCACGAGCGTGATTTCACCGTCATAGGTCTTGTCGCCCTTTATCAGCTTCACCGGATAAGTGCCCGGTAGTACACGTGGTCCCTGCGACGCCTGGAACAGCAACTGCGCTCCAGGCGGAGCAATCGGCGGGGGCAGACGCATCGACCATGAAGCCCGGTTTATTCCTTTGTGTTTGCTCCTGGGCGTAAACTCCGTTAGCTTGGTGCCGTCAGCGCCGAACACCTGAATCTTCAGGTCGCCGAACATGTGCCGCTGCTTCTGGTAGTAAGTAATGGACGCCTCGTTAGGACGGCTCGGGCCAACGAACGATGCGTCGCCTTCAGCCCAGCCGCCATTGGCATTGAAATACTGGATCGACGGCGGACCTTGCAGCACAACGGCATCCTTAGCCATCAGCTCCGGCGTGAGCTGGCGCAGCGGAGAGATGTCGTCAATGATCCAGATGCCGCGCCCATGGGTGGCCAGCACAAGGTCCGAAGTGCGCGGCTGCACCACGATGTCGCGCACGGCCACTGCGGGAAAGTCGCTGCCTCGGTACTGCGCCCAGTGCTGTCCGCCATCAACGGAGACCCACAGCCCAAACTCGGTCCCAACAAACAGCAAATTCGGACTCTGAGTGTCTTCTGCAATTACGTGCGCGTAGCCCCGAACGCCGTTCGCCGCAAGGTTCAACGAAGTCCAGGTCTTGCCATAGTCGCGCGTCTTGTAAGCGTATGGAGTCATGTCGCCGTAAGTATGGCGGTCGAAGGTGACGTACGCGACGGCTTCGTCGAAGCGGCTTGCCGCCACGGTCGAGACCCACGAGTTCGCTGCTAGGCCTTGTACATTGCCCACTACGTTAGTCCACGTTTTGGCCCCGTCGTGCGTGATTTGCAGGTTGCCGTCGTCGGTGCCTACCCAGATGATCTGCCCGTTGCTGGGCGACTCCGAAATCGAGTAGATCGAGGTGTGCATCTCCGCCGACGAGTTGTCGATCGTCACGCCCCCCGATTCCTCCTGCTTCTGTTTCTCCGGATCGTTCGTGCTCAGGTCGGGTGAAATGCGCTCCCATGACTGTCCGTGATCGCGCGAGCGGAACAGGAACTGCGCACCGATGTAAATCGTTCCCGGATCGTTCGGGCTCAAATGGATAGGCGTGTTCCAGTTGAAGCGCAGCTTGCCCTCGCCATAATTTGGGAACGGCTTAATGGAGCGCGCCTGCAGAGAATGCCGGTTGATCCGGCCAATCTCTCCTCCCTGCGATTCGGCGTAGATGTAGTCCGGATCCGACGGGTCTTCGAACATCCAGAAACCGTCGCCGCCGAACATGTTTTCCCATTGCGCGTTGGCCACGCCGTTCGGATACGAAGAGTCACCCACCCAACTGCTGTTGTCCTGCAGACCGCCATAGACGTGGTAGGGGTCGGCGTTATCGACACTGACGTGATAGAACTGCGACACCGGAAGATTCAACTGGTGCGCCCAGCGAGTGCCACCGTCGTGGCTGTTCCATAAGCCGCCGTCGTCACCTACATAAATCAAGTTGGGATTGGTGGGGTCGATCCACACGTCATGAAAATCGCCGTGCGCGTTGGCTACCGAACTGAAACTCGCACCGCCATTTACGCTGAGCAGCAGAAGCAGGTCGGGCTTGAAGAGCTTGTTCTCATTGACCGGGTCGACGATGAGGTTGGCGAAATAGAACGGCCGCCAGATCATGAACTGGCTGGCATCAAGCTGTTTCCAGCTTTGCCCGCCATCGTCCGAGCGGAAGAGCGCGCCGCTCTTCGACTCGATCATGGCGTACACCACCTGCGGTTTGGATGGCGCCACAGCCAGCGCAATTCGTCCCCAGGGCTTTGCTGGCAGGCCTTTGCTGTTGGTTGTGCTGAGCTCACTCCAGTGGTCGCCACCGTCATCGGAACGATAGATTCCACTTCCCGGTCCGCCGGAGCGGAACGTCCATCCCTGGCGACGGAAGTCCCACATTGAGGCATAGACTACGGAGCTCTTCGGGCTCGCCGCCAGCATGCCGCAACCGGTAGACGCATTGGCGCCGGCCAGCACCCGTGTCCACGTCGTTCCGCCGTCTTTGGTCTGGAAGACTCCGCCGGAGTCACTGTCGTTCCAGCTATGCCCGGTGGCGCAGGCCAGCACATGGTTGCCGTCTTTGGGATCGATCAGGATTTTTGCGATATGCTCGGAATCCTGCAGCCCCGTATTGTTCCAGTTTTCGCCGCCATCGCTGGACTTGTAGATCCCGTCACCGATGGAGACGCTGTTGCGCATCCAGGACTCGCCTGTCCCTACCCAGACGTTCTTCGGGTTGGAGGGATCGATCGCCACCGCTCCAATCGACTGCACGTCCTGCCGATCAAAAACTGGCTTAAAGGTCGTGCCGCCGTTGATCGACTTCCATACCCCACCGCTGGCGGAGCCTACAAATAAAGTGATGCGGCCATTCTGGTCAATTCCAGCCACCGCGGCGATGCGGCCGCTCATCGTAGCCGATCCAATGTTGCGCGCCGGCAATCCCGAAACGGTGGCGCTGCTGATCTGCGGAGCAGTCTGCGCCACCAGCGTTACCGAGGCACACAGTGTTGCCAGCGTAGCGCAGCGCAGCATGTTCATCACAAACCGGCGATTACCACATCTATCAATGATCATTTTGTTGGCCTATGGCCTCTCTCAGTCACTGCACAAATGTTGGTTCAATTCCGGTGAAAGTTGCGCATCTCCCCTGATGTTGCTGATGAGGCAAAGCAGGGTAGTGGCACCGGAAGGCCGCGAGCCTAGTGTTTCAGGCTCGCAGGCACCGCGAACAACGACTCCGCTAATGGCACGTTGACCTCTACCTTATCGATGGACACGGTCATCGCTTGCGTGGGATCGGTCTTCGGCCAGATCGCGATCGAGAACGGATACATCACGCCGTCCACTGGCTTATACGAACCGTAATCGGTGACCTGTTCTTTCACGGAGCCGCGAATGAACTCCTGCGACTCGCGCCGAATTTCCAGATAGGAATCGGGGTCGAGGTCGTAATAGACAATGTCACCGTCCTTGAGCGTAACTTTCAGCCGCAGAGCGTCGTCGCCGTCCACGAAGTCGTGGCCTATGAATTCCACGACGTTGCCCTTGGTCTTGTAGTCCACCAGCGGGCCGTCGATGTCGGAATCCAGCACCAGATCGCGCGTATCGTCGTCGCCCATGAGTTGCGGGTCCTTGCGGCCGCCGAAAGGCTGGATCATCCAACCCTCCTTTCCGTCATAGGCCTGCACCATAGTCATGCCGGCTAAGGTAAGGTCCTCACGTATTTGATCGGGGCGTGTGCGCTCAATCGAGATCACAAGTGGAGGTCCGTCGGCCTGCTGGGCCCGGCCGTAGATTCGCAATGTCTTGACCGCCTTGATCTTGTCTAAGCCTCCCTTGGCCTCGATGTTCTTGTTCACCAGTTCCTCGACTGTCTGCGCCCGCAGGAATGCACTCAGGCAAAGGACGGCGACAGCCAGGTAGACCCATCGCTTCATGCAGTCACCTCGACATTGGAATCAGGAAACCTCATGGGCTACGACCCACACTAATTTTGTAGAGGAAGTCTGGAGCAGTATATCGGAAGTTGATCTTCAGCAACCGTTGCGGCGGCTATTTCCTCGCGATTGGGAGGTTTGAGCGATGAGTCGTCAGTATTCGCTTGACTTATGTTTTCGAAACGACTCCCGTTGAATCCGGCTTCAGCTTGCACTCAACTTTGGGTTGCATCACGCGTCGCACGCAGATCAATTCCCAGCTGCTGGCATTTCTTGTAGAGATGGCTTCGTTCGATGCGTGTCCGGATGGGAGCGAAGTGTCGAGCTACTGGTTGACCCAAAAAAATCGCCACGACCGTTTTCTGCGTCGGGCCGTATAACGCCCAACCCGGACTTCGGCCGGCAAGACGCCAGCGCAGGTTGCCGAGATTTTCGCCAGGATGGCAGAGTGCGGTAGCAATGTGCTCGCAACCCGCGCCGATCGGAAGAAGTTTGAGGCTGTCCACAGACCCGTGGCAGAAGCCGACTTTCATTGCGCTTCTGGATGCATCGTTTTGCGTCGCAACACCAAAAAACATGGGCGGATTGGTTCTAGTAATTTGTGCCGGAACTATTGATGTCCCTGTGGCCGAAGAGGCTGCCGTCACAGCCGAGTTGGGCAATGAGGTGGAGCAACTTTGCGACGCAGGAGTTGCGGGACTGCACCGGCTGCTTGCCCAACGAAACCTTCTTGCGCAGGCTCGAGCTTCGGGTTTGCGTTTACATTTTCCGGCGCTGGTGTATTGCTCAATAAGCTAAACCGCGATGAAGTTCAGCCCAGCCTGCATCATGTGCTGCCACATCTCCTGAGCGCGCTCTTGGTTAAGAAATGCTATCGTTTGTTGACGGCTGAGACTGCAGCCACGCTCGCTGGCCAACCGCACGAGATGAAAAGGTGTAATCTCGGCGACTACTTTCTGGCTGTCTCTTTTTCGCGTCATAAGATTCCCTCCATGGACCGCTACCCGCGGAACTCATCGAGAGAGGATTATGTTTACTGGAGATGCTGCGCTTTGGTGATGCCAAGTCGGCGCATTTTGTTCTGCAGAGTCGTACGCTTCAATCCGAGCCGTTCGGCTGCGCCGCCATTGCCAGCGATCCGGCCCGACGCAGCCCTCATAGCTTCGACGATTGCATTCCGCTCGGCCTCTTGAAACGTACAGGCTGCCGGGCCCGAGACACTCGGAGCGGAACAGACCGGGAGCGTTTCACTTGGCACCTGCAATTCGTCGCCGCGCGAAACAATTACCGCGCGTTCGATGAAGTTGGCCAATTGCCTTACGTTGCCGGGCCACGCAGAATTTGTCAGCATCTCCATAAACGGCGTAGGGACGTAGCTGATCTGCTTCCGCATCCTGCGTGAAACCTGCGACACGAAGTAATTCACGAGGAGGGGAATGTCCTCACGGCGTTTCCGAAGAGGCGGAATTTCAATCGGGAACACGTTTAACCGGTAGAAAAGGTCCTCACGGAATTTCCCATCCCGAATCATCGCGGAAAGATCGCGGTGGGTCGCGGCAATGATGCGCACATTGACGCGGAGGGTCTTGGCGCTCCCCAGGCGTTCGAATTCCTGCTCTTGCACTGCGCGCAACAGTTTTGGTTGTAGCTCCAGGCTGATATCGCCGATCTCATCGAGAAACAGCGATCCCCCGTCCGCCAGTTCGAATCTACCCTTGCGCTGCATGAGCGCGCCGGTGAATGCGCCCCTTTCGTGGCCAAACAGTTCGCTTTCCAGCAGGCCGGAGGGAATGGCCGCACAGTTCATGCGGACATACGGGCGCTGGCGGCGGGAGCTAAGGTTGTGCATAGCGCGCGCCACCAACTCTTTCCCGGTACCCGTCTCCCCGTGCAGTAGGACGGTAGCGTCCGTCGGCGCAACGATCGCGATTTCCTCAACCACCTTCTGAATGGCCCGGCTCTTACCGATGATGCCTTCGAAGCAGAACTCAGGGCCCACTTCGAGGGTCGAAGATACCTCCTCGTCCTTAAATCCAGTCAGGTTAGGAAACGCTGTTCCTGGCGAGCCACTTACATCACTGAAAGCAATTGCCGCATGTGCCATAGGTCCTCCTATTTATCTCTTCTTTCACCCTAGGCAGCCGAGGGGGTATGTAATGTATGAATAGCTTGTATCTCAGCAAGCAGTTCGAACCGAGCTTTGCCAACGCTGTGCTCCCACGCCAGAATTGATGCTATGTACTCTGCCATCTGCTGTGAGCAGTGAAGCTTCCGCTTCAGCCGTTTTGCCAGTGAGTAGATCCTGTCCAGTTCCATAGGACACCTTACAGACTCACGCCCAGAGCGTGGGCGAGAATGTGGTCAGAGTCATTGGCGATCAGCAGCTCGAAGGCTTCCAAGGCGATATCCTCTTCCAAGTCGCTCGATTCCAGGAACCCGCTCGACTTGGCAACTTCGAAACAACGCTGGGCCGATTCGTACAAGTTCTCTACTTCCGGCATCGCGCCTCCTCCCCCGGAACCGCCGCCCTTGTTCAACCCGATTCGCCTGGGACCTTGAGCTAGAGCCTGTGGTTCTGTTGATGAGCGGATTATCTGACAGGACTACGCTTGCGCACAGCCCCACATGGAGACAAATCGCGGACTCTTGAGAGGCGAGTGGCCGCCTCTTCCGAGCCAGAAAATTTAGGCTTTGATTGGGGTCTTATCGGAGAGTCAGAGCTTATTTTGGCGAGGTGGAGCTTCGACGCGCTTCCACCCAAACAGGCGGGCATCCACGGACCATAAACCCGGCCCTAACATGGCGAGTGCGGCACTAACGGTTCCCAGCAAGAGGCAAAGCGATCGGTCTCCGGCTAGCGTCAGGAGCTTCCACGCTTGCACGAGGGTTACTAAGCTCCCGACCACGGGCGTCCATAGCCCTAATATCAGCAAGATGCCTGATCCCATCAGAATTGCGGAGATTATCGTGGTTTCAAGCGGAGGATCGACCCACAGCAGCAAGCCGGCAGGCACAACCAATACGGAGCCGACAACTAAGCGCAGGAGCAGCAAACCTGTGCCGGGCCAGCCGCCCGCGAATGTGGAGTATAAGCGGCGCAACACGCATCCTTTCGTACGAACCAGTGTGTCACAGTGCTGACGCTCATCGAGACCCCAAAGAGAGTCCCAATTTTCACTCTTTCGAGTTGGCATGCAGGCAGGGCGATCAGGCGGCACGGGAGAAACTACAGCTTAATGATCCCTCTCTTCACGTCAATCATGGCGGCGTGGGTTCAATCGTTTGACGCCGAACTTCGACTAAATGCTCATCCTAGTTGTGAATGGAGGGCGAGGTGAACGGCTGGCGATGAGGTCTCGAGCGAGCGACCGCCTGCGGTTTTGTTTCGGCGCCCTGGAGGGTCAGCGCTAACACCGTTCATGGGGTCCAACTCGTTTGGATCAAGCGCGATGAACTCGCCACCTTCATCTGAGGGCCGATAACCTCAGCCGGGTGACGGTAATCACTGCCGAACCGCATTAACCAAGGGCAAAATTTAGGAGACGAAGAGAGCGTTTCCCGGTTCTCCCACGGAAGTGCGTCATGGCACTGTTTTCCTTACTGACGCGGGTGGACAAGCGTCGGCAGCGAACGCCCAGTTCTGCGGTTTCCAACCTGAGTCCAGGCCGAATCACATTGGGCTACGCTGTCGTCGCGATTCTATGGATCGCGTTCAGCGACCAGGCCGTAACCTATTTGGGACTGGACCCTGTTGTAATGACAATCAAGGGAGTTTTCTTCGTCCTCGTAACCGCATCGCTGCTGTATTTCACCATCAGACGATTAGTCCAGGCCGTTCAACTGACCTCGCAGGAACTGCGCAACTATGTGGACCACGCGGGCGACGCCCTCTTCGTTCAGGAACTGGAGCACAGAACCATTGTTGATGTGAACCGGCAGGCATGCGATAGCCTTGGCTTCACTCGGCAGGAACTGATCGGGAAGACACCGCTTTTCTTTCACTTGGATTCGGATCGAGCGGGGATCCAATCTGCCGCGGAGCGCGCGGCGGCGGGTGAAACAGTGTTCGACAGACACTGGCATCGGCGAAAGGACGGATCGCTGTTCCCGGTCGAAGTTAATACGAGCAGCTTTTCGCACGATGGCCGCCGCTTCCTTCTGAAGGTCGCCCGGGACATTAGTGACCGCGTGCGCGCCGAAGAACACCGCGAGAAGCTGCGCCAAATCCAGGCAGACCTCGCGCACATAAACCGAGTATCCATGCTGGGCGAGCTGGCCGCCTCCGTGACGCACGAGCTGAAACAGCCGATCGCCGCAGCGGCTCTTCACGCTGAAGCTTGCTTGCAATGGCTAAAACGTGATCGCCCCGACCTGCAACAGGCAATTGAGGCAGCAACCGGAGTTCTAGATGACGCGAACCGCGCACACGAGATTATTGACCGTTTGCGCTCGCTGTACAAGAAATCTCCTCCACAACGGGAACTGGTGGATGTTAACGAAGTTATCCGCCAAATGGTCGCATTACTGCTAGCAGAGGCGACCCGGCATGGAGTTTCCATACGCACGGAGCTTGCTGACGGGCTGCCGAAGATCATGGCAGACCGTGTGCAGTTACAGCAGGTACTCATGAACCTCATGCTGAATGCCATTGAGGCGATGCGTGACACGGGCGGCGTGCTTACCATCAAGGCGCAATCAGATCAGGACGGCCGAGTGGAGATTTCCGTCAGCGACACCGGCGTTGGGCTCCCAGCGGGCAAAGCCGATCAGATATTTAATGCATTCTTTACCACCAAAGCTCAAGGCAGCGGCATGGGGCTGTCCATCAGTCGCTCCATCGTGGAGTCGCATGGCGGCCGTATTTGGGCGACAAGCAACGATGGACGCGGGGCGACTTTCCATTTTGCTTTGCCGATTATCGTCGTCGCAGAACAAGCGGCTGGCGCCGCATCAACCCCAAATCTAGGTTTTGGGACTTTGGTGACCCCCCTCCAAGATGATCGCTGACGCCGTCCCAGTGCCTCCTTCAGACGTTAGCCTCCCGACTGAAAAGATGATGCGGTAATCAGCGCCACCAAAGCGGATTCTCCGTTGCCCGCTTCTCAGCTCATCTGATTGCAACCGCGAGCGCTTACGCGCACCACACGCGACAATCTAGGAGGGCCGACCGTTCGCCGGTGCCACCTTTGAAACCGACCTTGATTTCAACTTGAACCAGTGATAGCCGATCACGAATTGAAAAGTATTAAACGAGGGGTTGCTGTGGGCAAGTCCGGCATTGGAAAGATGCCAGAAGCGCACGCCGACGCTGACGGCCCGGTTCTGCCGAACGTGGATCATCACGCCGGGCCCCAGGCTGGTGGTGAAATTGAAATTCTGTGTCCTTCCGGGCGGGACGTTCTGCTGGGTGAAGACGGCCCCGCCGTTCCACTGCACATAGGGCTTCCATCGCCCTTTTGCTGCGAAGTCCCACTTCAGCCCAACCGGCGAAAAGCCTCCGCCCCACACCGTCTGTGGCCGGGTTGTCACAAAGAGAGGCTCGGCTTCTAAAACGTACTCCCATTGCGCGCGGCCGTCAGCCCGGTGGCGGATGACGCGGTCGATCTGGAATCCGGCCGTGGTCAGGCGCACATCCGAACTGCTCGAGCCCATCGCAACGCCGAACGCTTCTCCCGCCCAGAGTCCGAGGTCCCACATGCGCTCGGGGGGATCCTTCGCGGCGCTGGAGCTTTGGGCCAAGCTCGGCAACGGCGCGATGAGCGAGATGGCCAATGCAACGAGCACATAGGAACAAACACAGGGACGATCTGCTCTCAGGCGCTTGCTGAATGATCGTCTCTGTGACGAGGGACAGGCCACCCATCTGGGACTGCCTGTCTCACCGTTACCTTTGAAATGTGAGTGCATCACGTTCCGTGATGTACAACGTCGTTAAGAACGCTGGATACAAGCTACTTTATGCGGCTGCTACTTTCGCTGCCTTAGCATTCGGGTCTGTGCCACTGCTCGGCTTTTTACCCATGACTTCTGCTTCTGCCTGGAGCCAGTCGTCCATTTCGTGTCCGTCTTCGAAGCCCCGTTGTTTGTATAACTCGTACGCACGTTGCCGGATGATCTCTTCTGTCAATTCGAGGGAGCCTGTATTCGAGACAGGGGAGACTTCTGCCTGTTGCTTGGACATGATTACCTCCAAGACGGCTCTTTGACGAACTGCGCGCCAAATTACGCCGTATACACAAAAGCTATCGCTCCCGAACTGCTATCGCAGTGCTGAACGTCACTGTTCGATGTTTGTCGAACTTGACAAGGCCTCCGATTCGACGGAACGAGAGTCGAATTGGCGAGAAGCTACATTTAAGTCGGCTGTGACGGGCCACAAGTTCGTCAATGTTAGCCATGACCTGATCCGCCGATTCTGTTCGAGGTGACTCGTTAACCGATAAGTTTCGCTCTGGAAAGACGATTCGAGGAGCAGTAGAGCTCGTGAAACTACGGCTCGATCATCCCTCTCTTCACGCCAATCATGGCAGCCTGGGTTCGATCATTGGCGCCCAGCTTGGAAAGGATGGACTTGACTCGACTCTTGACGGTTTCCTCGGTGATGGAAAGCTGATCCGCGATTTGCTTGTTGGCATTGCCCGCGGCGATCAAACGCAACACAGCGATTTCCGCAGGCGTCAGCGCATCGTCGGTCGCATGCTCGGCGATTTCGTAGGAGGCTTCGGGAGAAAGCGCCTTTTTCCCGGCATGGACTGCTCGAATGGTTTCGATCAATTCCTTGTGAAACGTGGTTTTCAGCAGGTAGCCGGCGGCCCCTGCTTTCATGGCTCGAAGAATCTGGACGTCGCCCTTATAGGTCGTCAGCACGATGATCTTCGCATCGGGAAATTCTCCGCGGATCGCGAGCATGGCATCGAAGCCGTTCATCTCCGGCATCTGTAAATCCATCAGCGTTATGTCCGGGCGATGCATACGAAACTGTTGGATAGCCTCGCGACCGTTCGCGGCTTCGCCGACCAGAGTCATGTCCGGCTGAGTGCCGACGAGTACCGCGACGCCCTGCCTGACCAGGGCGTGATCGTCCACCGCAAGAATCCGAATTTGAACCGACGCATCACTCACGCTCAATTGTTTCCTTCACATCAGTGTCTGTCGCTAAACGCTCGCCAAAGGGCCAGAATCGCGGCATCGATCTCTCGTACGCTCTCGCTCCCGCAATCACCAGCTCGATCTCCGTGCCGCTATCCACTTCCGTCCAAATCGTCAGCTTACCCCCAACCAGCTGGGCTCGCTCCCGCATGCCGGTCAAACCGTAGTGGCCTTCGCGCCCCTCGGCTCTAAGGAACTCGGCGCGAATCCCTTGTCCATCGTCGCGGATGCGGAGCCGGAAATTCTTTTCGTCGTAATGGACTTCAACCTCGACCCTCTGCACTGCCGCATGACGAAAGGCATTGCGCAGCGCCTCCGCTGCCACCCGGTAGATTTCATCCCGCAGGATCGGATGCAGCGTTCGCGGCGTGCCTTCCACTACCACCTCAAAGGCAGTGGAAGTCTGCCCATTAGCCCCCGCCAGTTCCTCTCCAACAGTCCGAATGGCTGCGGCAAGGTCGTTCTTCTCCACCGTCGACATGCGCAACCCTTGCACCGCATCCCTGCCTTCGCTGATCGCTTGCGCCGCCTGATCGACTGTGGACTCCAGTATCTTGCGGGAATCGGCCGCCCCCTCCGGCAGCTTGTAAATCGCAGCCTGAAACAGCGGCAACAGCCCCTGAAAACTTTGCAGCAGGGTGTCGTGCAGGTCGCGTGCGATGCGCGTGCGTTCACTCACGCGCGCGTCCAGCGTCATTTCGAACTGATGACGTAATTGCCGCAAACGCAACTGGTAGGCCGCCCACAGCAGCGCCAGAAAAGCGGCCACACACAACGCGCGGAACCAGTTCGTCTGATACCAGGCCGGCGGGATAACGAATTCCAGGGTATCGCCCGTCTCGTTCCACACGCCGTTGCTGTTCGAGGCGATGACGCGGAAGCGGTAGTGTTTCGGCGCGAGGTTCGAGTACTGCACCTGACGGTCGTTGACCACCTCTCGCCAGTCCATGTCCTGACCCTCCAGCTTGTAGCGGAAGTGGACCTTCTCCGGCGCGACGAGGCTCAGCGCGGTGTAATCAATCGCGAGATCGCGCACCCGCGGCGGCAGGCGCAAGCCGTTCGTCGCATCGTAGGTTTTGCGGTCGGCCGTGATCCGCTCGACGTGTATCGGGGGCAGTAGCTCGTTATGTGGCAGGTTGTGTGGGTCGATCATCTGAAGTACCGAGCCGTCGGCAAACCAGAGTTGGCCGCTCGACGTTCGGTCATGGGTTGGCGAGAAGTTGGACCGACCGGCGCGAGCCCCGTCGAGCGCGTCGTAGAGCTTGAGGTTGAGGCGGATGCTCGGGTCCCCAGACCAGGCTTCCAGATCGCGTTTGCTGATCTGCACGAATCCACAGGTCAAATGAAGCCAGAGACCACCGTCCTCTTCGTTCATTAGGTCCTGCACGTTTTCGCAAGGCAGTCCGTTCTTCGTGGTTAGAGCAGACCACTTCTTGTCTTTCCATCGGTAGAGCCCCGCTGTTGTGGCCACGAACAGCGACTCTTCGTCATATGCCAAGAGGTTTTGACCTGTCCTTGGGCCTGTCGGTAACGAAACATCGTCAAATGTGTCGGCATTATGGAGAATGGAGATCTCACCAGAACGAAATGAAAGCAAATAAACTATTCCATGGGGGCTGCTTGCAACCCTACTCGGTGCCTGGGACCTCGGCACGATTTGAGCAACCCCTGTTTTCGGATCCAACCGCAGCAGTGCATGGTCCGTTCCCGCGGTAACGATCCATATACGCCGGTTAGCATCGCCGGCCATCCCAACCACCATGCCCGTCGGTTGCCCATCGCTGCGGACGGTTCTTGTGAAGTGACCATTCGAGTAAGAGAATATATCTTGATCAACCCCCACCCAAGGAACACCGCGATCGTCTTCAAAGAGGGCCGTGACTTGCTGGCCGGGCAAGCCCTCCTTGCGCGTGATCATGCTGATCTTGCCGTTTCTCATTGCTGTGAGGCCCTGTGGGCCACTGACCCATATCGTGCGACCGTCGCGTGAGGCAAGTACCGCTGCATCGCCAGGTCCACGCAGCCCTTGTTTGCTCGAAAAGGAAAGGACGTTAAGTCGATGAAAACGGCCGATCCCGTTCGCAGTTGCAACCCAGATATTCCCCTCGCGATCTTCATACAATGCAGAAACGTTATCGTCGGACAATCCATCTGCTTCCCCGAAGTGATCTGCGACTCCGTTAGACACGCGGTACAGGCCGTCGTTTTCAGTTCCAATCCATAAGCTTCCATTGCGGTCATATAGCAGCTTTGATCCCCTTAGTTTGTCGGCGTTCAGCGAAGCGGCCTGGAAGGGGACGAAAATTCCTCGTTCCAGCCGTCGGAGGCCGCCCTGGCAACCAATCAACATTGAGTGGTTTACGTCTGCCAAGATCGAGACAGTTATAGGTTTGCAACTCGTGTCGGCCGCCGGCGCGGGATATATGACAGCTGCACCATCCTTCCAACTACAGACCTTCCCTTCGTCACCGACCCAAATCGTCCCACTCTTGTCTTCTGCCACGACGTTTCCATACTGGCAACCTAACCCGTCGTGTTGACCGTGACATTGCAATTGTGTGCCTTCGATCTCGCAGAGCGGGCCTTTGCCGTCGCGGATCCGAGTCCTCGCAGCCCAAATCCGGCCTTTGCGATCTTCAATAATGCTGTTGTAACGAGCATCGCTCTTCGTCACGGCAGAAAGCTTATCGCCCTTCAATCTGGCCAGGTTTCCGCCTGTTCCTATCCAGAGACTGCCATCACTGGATCCGAGGAGGGAGAAAGCGCAGCAGGTGTGAAGTTCGCTGATGCGATCATTCCACGATTCGAAGCGGACGCCATCAAAGCGCATGAGTCCGTTGAGCGTGCCTATCCAAAGGAACTCGTCAGTCGTTTGCGCGATGGAAACAGGTGACGCGTCGAAGACACCGTCTTGCAGCCTCCAGGCGGTGTGAGCATACTGCGTTAACTGTTGACTCTGCGAAGTAGGAGGTACGAGCAATACCGCGCTCAACAACACACAGGTGAGACAAGAGGGCAGTGTGGCCGCAAATGTGGTACGGGGCCAGCGAAAGCGAAGCAGCAGTGGTCGGCAAAAAACGAGCGTTCTCATGTTAGCAGCCGAACAGCGTTCGGAGGCTATGGTACTCCGCTCAGATGCGCTCAGTCATCGTGTGCCTCGTGAAAGGAAGAACCGCAAATCCCGCTCAGGAGCAAAAGAGCTGAGGTGAGCCACGACTCTTGAACAGCTTGGTCATGGCATTTTCCAGGTTCCTGCGGTCTTATCTGGATTCTTCTTGATGTCAATGGCTTGCTGGCATCTCCGCGCCAGATCAGCTGTTTTTTCGCCGAGTCATAGGTCTATCAGCAGCATAACGAATTCGATGGTAGAAGTCTGGCCCATAACTGTGCCACTTCCCCATCCGCCCCACGGGCCGCCTTCCGTGCCCAAGGCCGACAAGTTGACGCCCTTCTCTTGATGAAAAATCGCATGGGAGCCGACCTTAAGGTCCGCGTCTTTTTCGACGATTAACTGATCTGGGGCCGGCGCTGTGCGGGCCTGGGAGGTCAACCCATGGGTAGGGCTTATAGCTGGGAAAATTCGCGCTGCGGGCATAGTTGTAATGAACTCACTCTGTCCCGGCGACAAGATTTTCAACCGCGCCACGTTCACCGCTGCGCCACCCGGCGAGCGGGGCGATCTGACGCGCAACCACTGGGCGCGCGCCGATGGACTGGCACTTTGGGCAATGCCGGTTTCGGCATGAGTCGTAACAAACGCGCTCGTGCTTGGCATTGATCAAACTGTTCCAGGTGAGTGCCGAGAGCGGCAGTCCGGCACTGCATAGCTGGGGACAGAACCTGCTCTTTCATCCCCATCTCCATTGTGTCGTTCCTGGCGGCGGGCTCTCACCCGACGGCGACGGTTGGGTCTCCTGTCGGCCGCGCTTCTTATTCGAGACAGGGGAGACTTCTGCCTCTTGCTTGGACATGATTACCTCCAACACTGCTCTTTGACGAACTGCGCGCCAAATTACGCCGTATACACAAAAGCTATCTCTCCCGGACTGCTATCGCAGTGTTCAAAGATCTGCCTGGAGTCTCAATCCGCGATGTTTGTCGGCAACCCAACGAACCTTTCGATATCAGCTTCGAACTGATCTCCGGCTCAAATCGGGTGAGCAATTCGATCTCGCGACGTTTGGCTTCGGCCTCCACTTCCTTCATCACCGGCAGAGCACCAGTGCCCGTGCCAACGACCAAGCGGCGGCACTTCCAGGGTATGTCTTCCTCTAGCGGCAACGGGGTGCGCCCGAAAGCGTCGCGGAATTGCTTGGAAGGGTTCTTCTTGCGCCTACGCACCTTACCGCGGTCAATTACGACATCGTAGTCGTAGCTCACCCCCATCGATACTGATGGAGCCGAACGAGAGTTCGTTGAATTGCATAACAACCCTGCCGGCAAAACTCAGCGATTACCAGCTTTCTGATGTCACCGTTCCGCCGCTTTGATTATGGCAGAAACCTCCGTCGACAAGCTTTAGCCTAGCGAGACCGGCCGCATGCATTCAGAGCCTGCGGCGGAGGAGCTCTTCGATGTCGGCGATGCGGTCGCCGACGCCGTTAAGCTTCTGCGCGACGCCTTGGATTTCGCTCCGAGAGTGTCGATTGACTTCAAAGTCCATTTCGCTGCGCAGGCGGTCTTTTTTGTCCTGACGGTTCTGGCTCATCATGATGACAGGCGCCTGAATGGCGGCAAGCAGCGAGAGGAAGAGGTTCAGCAGAATGAAGGGGTAGGGGTCCCAAGCCTTACCACCCAGCGCAATGTTGATGGCGGTGTACACGGTAAACACGACCGCGAACCAGATGATGAAGGTCCAGGAACCGCCAAAGGAGGCAACGATATCGGCGATGCGCTCGCCGCGGGTGGCCTGCTCATCGATGACCTCGTTGGGCGAGCGCAGCGAGCGTTCGCGGGCGAGCTGATGGGCATGGTGCAACTGACCGGCGAGGAAAGCCAGGAGGTCGATTCCCGCGTGGGGCCTTTGCTCGAACAGGGTGAGGAGGTCTTTGCGCTCAATCTCAATGCACGCCGAAACCTCGGTAGCAGTGGCCTCGGCTTGATGCGGAGTCTGTTCCAGCATGGAGGCGAAACCAAAAAGCTCACCGCGCTTCGGCTCGTGGAGCACTACTTCCTGTTGGTCTTCATCGAGGGCGGTGACCCGCACACCCCCGGAGAGAAGGACGTAGGCGTGGTCGGCAGGATCACCGATGCGGAAAATGTGCTGCCGTGCGGCAAACTGTTTGAGATCGACCTGCCCGGCCAGCACGCGCAGTTCATCATCATCCAGATTCGAGAACAAAGGTACACTGCGAAAAAGGTCGGGTGAACACGCCATCACACAGCTCCTCAAATTGAAGTGGCTGCAGTCTAAGAGAAAAACGCTTGCCTTGCGACTGAAATACGAACCGCGAGGAGCGTGCGCTCCAAACACATCAACGTATTTCACCAAACGCCAATGGGGGTTGTGCGATCTCTCATTCACTGAAAACGCCTTTCCGCATTCCAGCCGTGCACAGCAGGCCATGTCCGCCATGCAAGGGCGTAACCGGACGCCCCTCGATACGCTTTTCCTTTCGGACCAGCAGGTTGAGAGCGTTCTCCATTGCGCCAGAGCGAGCTACCTCGTCTTCGATCGCATCGAGTGGCAGGCCGCGGCACTGAACAGGCACAGCCGTAGATTCCGGAATTAGGTACCGTTCCGCTGTCTCGGAGCTGAGCGGCGGCAGGGCCTCGTAATGGTAAGCCATCCGCAGAAGCTGGTCGGCGTACCTGGTGTCGCCGCGCTGATGTTCCTTCTTGCGTAGGCCCAAGACAACGACTTGCTTGAAGCGGGCTGACTCCGGGTGCGCGAGGGCGAAACACGGCGATTCGTTCGAACTGGCTTGCGAGGCGCTTAGCGCAGTGCGCGAGCGCTGTGACAGGAATGACAAAGATCAACACGCCGCCTGCCTTCAGACAACCCTAACAGTGATCAAGAAAAACAAGCGCTCATTGCTATGCTGGCCCATCTCAATGTCGTATGGCGGATTGAGATATAGGAGGGAACAAATGCCCGCTGGCAGATGGGATTCGAAAGTGCTGCCTTAGGTAAGCACAAGTCCGTTAGCAGCGGAAGTTGTGGCGCGATCCGCGTCGAGTTCAATACCCGACAGGTGCGCCGGGGGATCGCGTGTGATTTCCATGAGCGCTGTCCCATCGCCAGCGCAAGTATCTATCGCGAAGAAGCCAGTGGGTGCTTGTAATAAGCGCCGCAGATTGCGCGCTTCTTCGGAAGGTAGCGGGTAATATCCGAGCTTGAGGCGGCCGGCGTTGCGCATCCAGTGACTCTTTTCAGTGAAATTCATTGGTGGTGACAAACTTGGGAGGAATGCTGGCGACGTCCGAGTTATAGGTGATGGAGTCCCCCGGCCGGCATCCAACCGTAGTGCTCGCGTGTAACTCTGCCTTACGCGCCCCGCTGCTGCTCCAGCGGTTGTACGGGGTCGACAGAGGCATTCGCCTTCACCGGCGTACCGTCAGATGGCCATCGTGCCCCGCTGCGCAATTCCCAGTTGTTGCGTGATCTCAAGAATCTGACGAATATTGCAGAATGAGACAATTGCAGGTAAATCCATGGGAATTGGGCAGATGTCGCCAGATGTATTCGACAAAGGGTCTTTGGGCGCATTCTGCCTTAGCATCCGGATCGCCGACGTTTCATTCCCCATCGGCTTTGCCCAGTTCTATGGGATGGGCGTTTCCGTTCCCGACGGAGGAAACGGTCATGGCGATTTTTTTGGGTCAACCAGTAGCTCGACACTTCGCTCCCATCCGGAGACGCATCTCCCACCTGGTTTATGATAGGGTGCTCGCAGACGAGTACCCTTCCACTTCCGACATGATTGTGGGAAGCGCAATGGAACACCTGATCGGGTGTTATGTGTTCATGCGCACCGTAATCACCGGGCATGGTTAAACCAAGCGAGCACCTGGCTCGCAGCTTTCACATCTATTGGCCAGAACTTACGATGGATGAGATGTCCGACGACGAACTGGATGGCCGCTGCACTTGCCACTCCACCACCACGGGAGCTTCTATGAAAAACGCTTTAGCATCATGATCCGCCCATCAGCTGGAATGAATATTGTCGGTCAGTCAGGCAAATCCTGTTGAGTCATGTCGGCCAGCAAGCCGAGCCGAATCCACATGAGCGAGCAGTCAACAACGGTCGAAGTGCTTTGCGCTCGAAAGCTCGCGATAAGCAGTCGAATGGCCGATGCCCAGAAGAACGCGCTAGACTCCGACCTCCTAACCTCGATTGCCAAGCAAATGCTGACCCGTTCGCGGGTCAAAGTTGGTGGAAAGTCCCTGGTTCGTCGCACAAGCTCACAAAGACTCCGAACAGTTGTATACGAGATGAACGGGCGGGAGTATCGGGCAGTGGGGCAGTGGGGCAGAACCCTGCGGAGCCAAGCCGATGGGGCCAACTAGCGGGGAGTGGACATCAGGTCGTCCAGATCAAAGATGGACA
>Ga0335079_10000126_pt1 | contig 89065 bp, 80 predicted proteins | sample Lox_Sample_33_FD_206719 | JGI IMG/M metagenome (GOLD analysis project Ga0335079, IMG submission 206719) | Soil microbial communities from Loxahatchee National Wildlife Refuge, Florida, United States - Lox_Sample_3.3 | ecosystem: Environmental > Terrestrial > Soil > Wetlands | place: USA... | reverse complement strand
GCAGATAGAAAACCGTCCCCGACACCGGGTCCTGGTTCGCCAGGTACTGCCTGATCGTCATTCCCCAGAGCCAGCCAACCATCGAAACTTCCGAAGCGATCAAGAGTCCAAATGCGAGTAGACCGACACCAAGCCGAGCTGACAGCGCTGCCGGCACTTCGAATTGCCGAACGACCCACCGTGCCGCAAGAATGGTCACTGCGATCATGATGGGCGCTTCCATCAGCTCGGCGGCCCTTACGCCGACACGCGGGACAAGCCACAGGACTCGAATGGGCCCGAGTATGAAGCCCGCCCCGAACACAAGAACGAAATAAAGAATGCCCGCCTTGAGAGTCCGCATGATGATTTCCCGCCTCCCCGTACAGGGAAACAGCGTGATGCCGGTTGATCGCAGAATATGTATTTTGATTCCAAAATGGCAGACAAAATTATTCTACCATGGAGTCCGGGAAGTGCGTGAAGATTATTCGCGGTGTTCGACTTTTATTTTCCTTCACTCCCCCTTCGTTGTCGCCGGCCTTGGAGAACGTTCCGTTATCCTCTTATTGAGCAGAGCTGGAGTTTTGAACCCGTTGCGCCAACCAGTTCCGACACACGCCGGGAAAGAACTATAATCAAAGGTAAGGCCAGCTGCAATGCCGTCTCGCCCGCAGCAGTGGTGCGGGGCATGCATCTCAAAAGGAGCGCGCCATGTTCATCTCTCGCAACCTCATGACCCCGAAGAGAATGATGGGGTCCCCGGTCATTCTTCTCTTTTCAGGTTTGATCATCGCGACCCTTGCCAATACTTCCTATGCGCAGGAGGTCCGCTACTATCCCGTCCCACAGGGCTCCCATCCTCATGACGTGGCGCCCGCGCCGGATGGCACGGTCTGGTACACCGCCCAAGCCAGGGGCGCCCTCGGGAGACTGGACCCGAGGACCGGCAAGACCGATCAGATACCGCTCGGCAGCGGCTCCGCGCCGCACGGCGTGATCATAGGCCCCGACAAGGCAGCCTGGGTCACGGACGGCGGGCAGAACGCCATCGTCCGCGTCAATCCCGCTACCAGGGCGGTCAAGGTCTATCCCCTGCCGAAAGGCAGCAGATACGGGAACCTCAACACGGCGGCCTTTGACGGGAAGGGCATCCTCTGGTTCACGGGACAGAGCGGCGTCTACGGACGACTTGATCCGAAAACGGGACGCCTCGAGATGTACGATGCCCCCCGCGGCTGGGGTCCCTACGGCATGACGGGAACGCCGAACGGCGATATTTACTTCGCATCTCTTGCAGGTAATTATGTCGCACGAATCGATACAGCAACAGGCAGGGCCCAGGTGATCGAGCCACCAACGAAGGGCCAGGGAGCCCGGCGCGTCTGGTCGGATTCGGCAGGACGGATCTGGGTCAGCGAGTGGAACTCGGGCCGGGTGAGCGTCTATGATCCGAAGACAAGCGGATGGCAAAGCTGGAAGCTTCCCGGCGACTCCCCCCGCGCCTATGCCGTGTATGTGGACGAAATGGACGTTGTCTGGCTGACGGATTTCGCATCGAACGCCATTGTACGCTTCGACCCCAAGACCGGAGCGTTTAAGAGCTTTCCGAGCGACCGCAGGGGTGCGAACGTGCGCCAGCTTCTCGGCAGGCCGGGAGAGATCTGGGGGGCGGAGTCAGGGAACGACCGGCTGGTGCTCATCGAGGTCAAGTAGCTTTGGGGGCAGGGAGGACAGAATCCCGGTCGGGATCAAGGGGCAATATCGCCGCCGCTGCCGGTGCTCATGTTCGTCGCCGTCCCGCTCTCGGGACGACAATAGCGCCCTCGCTGAAGCTGCCCAGCACCTCAGCCTTTCCCTTCAGATACAGTCTCCCGACGAGGGCGCCGGTCACGGCATCAAGCTCATCACCGTTCATATTCCTCTCGAGCCCCTTGAGCCCGAGTTTCTCCAGCCCTCGCCGCAGCCTTGAAAGCCCGCCCTGTTTGCGCGCGATCCGCCAAATATCCTGCGCGGCGCCGGGATAGATCTCAATGACCTCGAACCCGCGCCCTTCCAGGAGTTCTTTGAGCCTGATGCCGCGCGTGGTCAGCAGCCGCATGGGGCCGAGCGTGATGGGGAAGAAGCGGATGCCGCGTTTCAAAAGCTCGCGGTCGCAGGCCCGGAAATGCTCACCGGTCCTCTCCTCGAGGGATGTTCTTCCCGGCGGCAGGCTGAGGGGCGCATCGATCGCCACGAGAGACGCACGGGATGCTTCAATGAAGGCGAGGATATCATCATCGGAATGCACGGTCTTGAACGCGGAAACAGTCATCCCCCTGAGGATGCATATGCCCGTTTTCCGCCCGGGACTGCCGGCGAGGTCTACGCCGACAACGCGGGTGATACCGGAGAGGGTAGACTTCGAGGAGGATGCGCTCATAAAGCAATTACTCTTTCTTCTATTCGTGAAAATGCGGACTTACCATCATACGCAACGCCACATCTCAGACCCATAACAGGAAATAATCATTTTTTTTCGCTCAGAGCCGCAAAGCCGCAAAGAAAGGATGAGAATCGAAAGACCACTTACCGTAAAGTTCGAGAATAAGCAAGAACTTGATCCAGGAACTGAATAGCCCTCAAATACAGCTGTGTTTCATTTCGCATGTTATTTTTTTCGTTTTTCTTTGCGTTCTCTTCTACTTTGCGAAAAACGGATTTCGCAGTTGCTCCTTCAAAATTATGCGAAATAATCAGACAATTTTACCGCAGACGGTGCAGAAATTTCATCGCACTTCCCGGTACCGGAAGCAGCCTGTCACGTGGTCGTTGACCATGCCCACCGCCTGCATGAAGGCATAGCACATGGTCGAACCCACGAACTTGAACCCCCGCTTCTTCAAATCTTTGCTCATGGCATCGGCTTCATCGGTCGTGACGGGGATCTCGCCCAGATGTGCAAACCGGTGCTTCACGGGCTTCTTGCCGACAAACCGCCAGAGATAGGCATCGAAGGACCCGAACTCTTCCTGTATGACAAGGACCTTCTTCGCGTTGGTGATCGCTGATTCGATCTTCATCCGGTTGCGGATGATGCCCTCATTCTTGAGGAGCCGCTCCACATCCCTTTCGCGGTAGCGCGCAACGACAGCGGGATGGAATCCCTGAAAGGCCTTGCGAAAGTTCTCCCGCTTCCGGAGCACCGTGGACCAGGAAAGCCCCGCCTGCTGGCCCTCCAGGACGAGGAACTCGAAGAGCTTACGGTCGTCGTGGAGCGGCACGCCCCATTCCCGGTCGTGATAGGCGATCATGAGGGGATCGTCCGATGTCCAGGGGCAGCGTTTTCTGTTCTTTCGCATATCGGGGCTCCTGCCTGTACTCTGTTGCCTTGCTGGGAAGTCGATTAAATCAATGCGAGCACCATCGGAGCGGATGAGCTGAACATCCAGGAAAGCTCCCCATGAGGATCAGGAATTGACCGTAGCAGCGTTTGACGGGAAACCGTGCCGATTTCCTGGTTCCCCTGCGGTCACCCAGTGTGGCGTGTGTTTGGCGGGGCTCATTGCGCGGACCGAAGAAGAGTGGGAAGATGTGCAGAACCGACTATCCTTCCCCATCACGGAATCAGAAGATTGTCAATCAGTCTTGTGCGTCCGAGCCGCGCGGCAAGGAGCATCACCATCGTGCCCCGGGCTTCCGCGAGCGAAGCGAGCGTTTCGGGGTCCGCGATCTCGACGTAGTCGATCGTTACCCCCGGCTCCGTCTGCAGCACTGCCCTGGCCTTGTTCTTCAGCTTCTCCGGCTCCCCGGCCCCGGCGAGGTACAGGTCCCGGGCCGAGGTCAGCGCCCGGTACAGGACCGTCGCCGCCCGCCGCTCCTCCGGGGTCAAATAGCTGTTCCGGGAACTCATGGCGAGGCCGTCGGCCTCGCGCACGGTCGGGAGCGCCGCGACCTCCACGCCGAGGTTCAGCTCCCGTACCATGCGTTTGATCACCACGCACTGCTGGAAATCCTTTTGGCCGAAATAGGCCCGGTGCGGCTTCACGATGTTGAAAAGCTTGGACACGACCGTGGCGACACCCTTGAAATGCCCGGGCCGTATCGCGCCTTCGAGGATTTCGGACACTCCCTCGACGACCACGAACACGGTGGGCTGGGCGGGGTACATTGCCTTCGCTTCCGGCATGAACAGCAGGTCAACGCCAGCGGACTCGCACTTCCTCCGGTCGCCCTCGATGTCGCGCGGATAGCGGTCGAGGTCCTCGTTCGGCCCGAACTGCGTCGGGTTCACGAAGATGCTCGCAGCCGCGACATCGCACTCCTGCCGCGCCTTCCGCATCAGCGAGAGATGGCCTTCGTGCAGAAAGCCCATGGTCGGCACGAAACCGATCCGCTTTCCGTCCCTGCGGAACGATTCAGCGAGGGCCTGCATATCGGCTATGGCGGTGATGGTCTTCATGGCGCAGGCCCGATCGGATGACCAGGCTGTTATCGCTTCCCTTTTGACACCGGCACGTAATACTGCGTCCCCTGCTTCATGCTCAGGATCTGCTTCAGGAGGTCGTCGAGGTCGCCCCGGCGGTTCACGAAGTCGATGTCCGTCGTGTTGATGACCAGCAGGGGAGTCTGGGAGTAATGGAAGAAGTAGTGGTTGTACGCTTCGTTCACCGATGCGATATAGTCGCGGTTGATCTCCTTTTCGAACTGCCTTGCCCGCTGCCTGATCCGCCTGAGCAGCGTGTCCGTGTCGGCCTGCAGGAAGATGACGAGGTCGGGGCGCACGATCTTGGGCTCCAGCATCTTGTAGATCTGCTCGTAGAGCGCCAGTTCGTGGTCGTTCAGGTTCAGGTAGGCAAAGATGCGGTCCTTGGCAAAGAGGTAGTCGCTGATCGTGATACGCGTGAAGAGATCGGGCTGGACCATATCCTCCTGCTGGCGATACCGGTTGAGCAGGAAGAACATCTGCGTCTGGAACCGGTACAGCGCGGAGTCCTTGTAGAAATCGGTGAGGAAGGGGTTTTCCTCGGCCTGCTCCAGGATCAGGCGGGCGCCGAGCTCCCCGGCGATCAGGCTCGTGAGGCTCGTCTTGCCGACGCCGATGGGCCCCTCCGTGACGATATAGCGCGTGTTGTGCGTCTCCGGTTTCCTGGTCATGGCTCTCTGCGGTCACCTACACTTCATGACCGTGGCGGTGTCCTTCAACTCCTGCAGCATCAGGCGGGCGGTCTTCTTCAGGACCGGATGCACCGCATCGGGGGCTATCTCGACCAGCGGAACGAGAACGAACTTCCTGGCGGCCATCTGCGGATGGGGAATGACCAGGTCAGGAAGGTTCACCACCTGCTCCCCGTACAACAGGATGTCGAGATCGATCGTGCGCGGCCCCCAGCGCAGGGTGCGCTTCCGTCCGAGCCGCTCTTCCAGCGCGAGGCATCGGGCCAGGAGCACGGCCGGGGAGCGCTCCGTTTCCAGGGCGACGACCGCGTTGATGAAGTCCTCCTGCTCCTGGTAGCCCACTGGCTCGGTATAGTACAGCGAGGACACCGCAACGACCTTATCAGCCTCCTCCAGCAGCTCGATCGCCCGCTGGCAGTTGGCCTTCTTGTCGCCCACGTTCGAGCCTACACCGATGTACGCAATGGCCGGCATAAAAAACCTCTGGCCGCAGATTTTGGCAGGTAACACGTAGAGGACGGGACAATATCAACGCCCCCCACCAGTTCCTGAATCTGCGTGAATCCCTCTCCACCCTGCTTCGCGTGCAGAGGAATCATTCTATCAGTACTCGAATTGCAACCCCGCCATCCGCTTCTTGAACTCGTCGAGCACGCGCTGTTCGTCCGCCCTGCCTTTCGCTTCGAAGGTGGCTGAGAACCGGATATAGGAGCCGGCATCGTCCCAGGGCACGGTGCTGATCAGCTTCTCGGCGATCAGGAACTCGGAGAATTCCTCGGCAGTCGCGAACCTCCTGCCGCCCCTGACGCCTTTCGGCATCCTGACGTAGAGGTAGAAGGTCCCCGCGGGCATCTTCGCGCTGAATCCCAGGTCCGCAAGCACCGCGGTCATCGCCCTGAGCCTGCGCTCGTACTTCGCGGTGATCTCGCTGGTGATCTCCGGGTGTTCCAGCGCATGGATCCCCGCCTTCTGGATCGCCTTGAACTGACCTGAGTCATAGTTGTCCTTCACGTTCCCGTATCCCGCGATGACCCGCTCGTTCCCGGCCACGAACGCGAGACGCCAGCCCGTCATGTTATACGCCTTGGAAAGCGAGTGGACCTCGACGCCGACGTCCTTTGCCCCGGGAACGGACAGGAAGGACAGCGGCTTGGAGCCGAACATGAGCGCGGCATAGGCCGCATCGTGCACCACGATGACGCTGTTCTCTCTGGCGAACTTCACGACCCGCTCGAAGAAGGCCTCCGTGGCCCCGGCGCCGGTCGGATTGTTCGGGTAGTTTATGTACAGGAGCTTCGCTTTTTTCCTGATATCGGCGGGCAGGGAGTCAAGGTCCGGCAGAAAACCATTCTGCTCCAGGAGCGGAAGGTTCACCACGCTCCCCCCGTACCAGCGGGTGTGCGTCCCCAGGATGGGATAGCCCGGGACGGTCATGAGCGTCACGTCCCCGGGGTTGATGAACGCGGCCGGGAACATGGCAAGCACGGGCTTGCTGCCGATGCCGTGGAGCACCTCGGTCTCGGGGTTGATCCCGGACACGCCGAAGACCTTCTGCAGATACCGTGCCGCAGCCTCCTTGAACTCGGGGATGCCGTTGTCGGCGTAGCCCCGGTTCTCGGGCTTTTCCGCCTCCTGCTTGAGCGCCTGGACAACGCCGGGGAAGGCCATCTCGTCGGGCTCTCCCACGCCGAAGTCGATCAGCTCGACTCCGGGATGGGCGGCCAGGGCCGCGCGCTTCGCACGCTTGATCTTCTCGAACTTGTAGATCTTCGTCTCTTTGCCGAACCGCAGACCGCCGATGCGTTCGGCAAAGAGGCCTTGGATGTAGGTCTCACTCGTTGTCAACTGCGTTCCCTCCGCTTATAATGCACCGTGGAGAATGCCGAACAGGGGGAAAGGTGTTCGCTCTCATTGTGCGTTTTCCCTTTTTTCATGTTACCGTGTTCCTGAGCGATCCGATCCCCTCGATCCGCACCTCGATCTCGTCGCCCGGCTTCATGGGCCCGATGCCCGAGGGCGTTCCCGTGATGATGAGGTCCCCGGGAAGCAGCGTCATCACCTTCGATATGAAGCTGACCAGAAAGGGAACCTTGAAAATGAACTGCGATGTGCGGGAGCGCTGCTTCCGCTCATTGTTCAGATAGGCCTCGACCTGGAGGTCGCCGGGGTCGACGTCGGTCTCGATCCAGGGGCCGATTGGACAGAATGTGTCGAAGGATTTTGCGCGCGTCCACTGCCCGTCCTTTTTCTGGAGGTCCCGGGCCGTCACATCGTTTGCGCACGTGTACCCGAGGATGTGGCTGCCTGCCTCGCCGGGGCTGATGTTCCGGACATGGTCCCTGATCACAACGCCGAGCTCCGCCTCATAGTCGACGCGGCCGCTCATTGCGGGGTATAAGATGGGCTCGCCGGGACCGATGACGGTCGTGGCCGGCTTCAGGAAGAGGATCGGATCGTCCGGAACAGGGAAGCCGAGTTCTTCCGCGTGGTCCCGGTAGTTCAGCCCCACGGCGACCACCTTGGACGGCAGGCACGGCGGGAGAAGTACGACCCGGGAGAGGGAATGGCGGGCCTGGAGCATCTTGAAGGGGGAGAAAAAATTTCCCTCCAGCTCCGCGATCTCGTCACCGTTCACGATGCCGCAGACCGGCCTGCCTTCCGCGAGGAACCTCACCAGTCTCATGGGAAGCCCTGCCGGCTACTTGCCGTCGATCCAAGCCTCGAGCGGCTCTGCAGCAAGGAATCCGGGGTTCACCGTGCCGTCCTCGCGGACCATGGTCGGGGTGCCGCGGAACTCGAGGGAATCGGCAAGGGCGATGTTCTTCTCCATCTGCACCTTCGCCGTCGAGCAGGCGGGTGCGGGCACGGGCTTGCCGGACAGGGCGTCATCGAGCAGGGAGAGCGAGCGCTCGCACAAAATGGCCTCGACCTTCCGCGGAGCCTCGGGGTGCATCGGCAGCGGCCGGAGAAAGATATAGAAGGCGATGTCCTTCCGCTTTTCCAGCACCTTCTTGATCTCTTCGTGCAGTTTCCGGCAGTAGGGGCAGTCGGGGTCCGTGAAAACGGCCACCTTCTTCTTCGCGGTCTTCGGCCCCATGACAAGGGCGTCCTTCAAGGGCAGCTTCGAGAAGTCGATCTTGCGGCGGGGCGCCTCCTTACCGATGCTGTCCACGGGAATGATCTGCTGCACGACGATCAGGTTCTTTTTCGAATAGTCCAGAAAAATCGGGCCGCGCTTGCCTTCTCCAGCATCGACGTCAACCTGCCAGAGCCCCTTGACAATCGCCTGCTTGACATCGACCACGCTGAGCGCCGGGTTCAGCTTCTTGACGATCGCCTCGGCATCCTTCTTCTCCAGCTTGTGGCATTCCTTGCAGTCGCCGTTGCAGCCGGGATGATCCGATGAGAAGGCGCCCAGGGTGGCGGGCAACAGGCTCACCAGTCCCCCCAGGATCAAAACGATAAGGATGGTTCTCTTCATGTTCATCTGCTCCTCGCGGTAGTGCACCGCTTACTTTAGTCCCAGCACGTCCATCATGTCGTACAGGCCGGGCTTTTTCCCCACGACCCATTTCGCCGCCCGGACGGCCCCTGCCGCGAAGGTATCGCGGCTGTGCGCCCGGTGGGTGATCTCGATCCGCTCCCCCTTGCCCGCGAACAGCACCGTGTGCTCGCCGACGATGTCCCCCCCGCGGAGCGTCTGGATGCCGATCTCCTTTTTCGTCCGTTCGCCGATCATGCCCTTGCGCGCGTAGACGCCGACCTCGTCGAGGTTCCGGTTCACGGCCTGGGCGATGACCTGGGCCATTTTCATGGCCGTCCCCGACGGGGCGTCCTTCTTCATGCGGTGGTGGGCCTCGACGATCTCCATGTCGTAATCGTCGCCGATGGTCTTCGCGATCTCAGCAAGCACCTTGAAGCAGAGGTTCACGCCGATGCTCATGTTGGGCGACAGCACGCAGGGGACCTTCTGCACGTAGGCATGCACCTCGGCAAGGTGCTCCTTCGTGAACCCCGTGGACCCGATGACGGCCGCCCTGCCCTGCTCTGCGCAGGTCTTGAGGTGCAGGAGGCTCGCCTCTGGCGACGTGAAATCGATCAGCACGTCGCCCGCCCTGAGCGCTGCCGCGAGATCGTCGGTGATCTTCACCCCGGTAGCGGGTATGCCGGCCGGCCCTCCCGCGTCCTGGCCGATGAGGGGCTGGCCCTTTCTCTCGAGCGCGCCCCCGAGCATGATGCCCTCCGACGTGGAGAGCACGTTCACGATCCGGGAACCCATCCTGCCGGCAACGCCGGTCACGACCGCCTTGATCATAGCGACTCCTTGTCAGCCGTGGATCAGGGATAAACGCGGACACCCTGTAAGCCCGGCACGCCTATTCCAATCCGCGGCAAGAATGGTTTCAGCCCTTACAGCAGCCCGTAGTCCTTGAGCGCCTTCTTGAGCTTTTCCTTGTTGGCGTCCGCCATGGCGCAGAGCGGCAGGCGGAATTCCTCGCTGATCCTGCCCATGAGCGCCAGCGATGTCTTGACCGGGATCGGGTTGGTCTCGATGAACATCATGCCGTGCAGCGGCTCCATCTTGTAGTGGAGCCTGAGCGCCTCCTCGTACTTCCCGGCGAAAAAGGCATCGAACATGCCGGCGGCATCGGCCGGTGCGATATTTGCCGTCACCGAGATGGCGCCCACGCCGCCCAGATGGAGCAGCGGGAGCGTCGTGAAATCGTCGCCGGAAATTACATCGAAGTCCCTGCCGCAGAGCCGGAGCAGTTCACTCACCTGCTTCAGGTCGCCGGTGGCTTCCTTGATGCCGACGATGTTCCTGATCGCCCTGAGCCGGGCCACGGTCGGGGGAAGCATGTTGACGCTCGTCCTGCCCGGCACGTTGTAGAGGACGATGGGGATGTCGACGGATTCCGAAACCCTCTTGAAGTGCTGGTACAGGCCTTCCTGCGTCGGCTTGTTATAGTAGGGCGTGATAAGCAGCACGCCGTCGGCGCCGGCCCTCTTTGCGTAGTTCGTCAGATCGATGGTCTCGGAGGTCGAGTTCGAGCCGGCGCCGGCGATGACGGGCACCCGCTTGTTGACGGTCTTCACCGTGATCTCCACCACGCGGTGGTGCTCCTCGTGGGAGAGTGTCGCCGACTCGCCCGTGGTGCCGCAGGGCACGATCACGTCGGTGCCGCTCTTGATATGAAACTCGATGAGATCACCCAGCGCCTTTTCATCGACCTTCCCGCTCCTGAAGGGCGTGACGATCGCAACCATGGAACCTTTGAACATGACAGCCTCCTTATGAGTATGCACCAACAGACAACGCGGATGAACTGGGGTTCAGGGAAGAACTGCGCACTCTCCCTGCTCATCCCTCTTACGCCCGAGGTCATTCATCAGAGATACACACTTCCCTCGCAGATGACCTTCGCATCGCCTTCCAGGTGGAGAGCGGTAAACCGGTCGCCCGACCGTTCATAGGAGACGGTCAGTTTCTCGTCGCTTTTCGTGGTCACTTCCACCGGGGAGGCGACCAGCCCGAGCGTGCCGGCGATGAGCGCGCCAGCCACGGCACCGGTGCCGCAGGCCAGCGTTTCCCCTTCCACGCCCCGCTCATAGGTCCTGATCCTGAGCCGGTGGCGCCCCTGGACCTGAATGAAGTTGACATTGGTACCGTCCGGCTTGAACAGATCGTGCCGCCTCGTCTTCCTGCCGATGGTCTCCACGTCTTCGGCATCGAGCCGGTCGGAAAGGTAGACCAGATGGGGGACGCCGGTGTTGATGAAATGCCCTGTGCGGGCGCCCGTCGCGAGGGGAACTGCGATGTTCAGGCGGAGCGCCGTCGCTCCGGTCAGCTGCACTTTGACAGCGTTCTTCCCGACCTCGGCGCGGACGAGCCCTGCCTTCGTCTCGAAGGACAGCGTCCTCTTCGCGATCTTTCTCAGGTAGGCAAACCGCGCGGCGCAGCGCGAGCCGTTCCCGCACATCTCCGCTTCACTTCCGTCCGCATTGAAGAAGCGCCACTTGAAGTCGGCCTTTTTCGACGGCTCGATGGCGATGAAGCCATCGGCCCCGACCGAGTAGTGGCGGTCGCAGACGGTCATGGCGACCTGCCGGAGGTTCCTGCCCGTGAGCACCCCCCGCCGGTTGTCGACCAGAATGAAGTCGTTGCCGCTCCCCTGCATCTTGTAAAATGGGATCTTTTTCATGATAAACCCGGCATGAACCGCGGACAATCACCGCGGCGAATCAAAGACGAATGCTGTGCATGCGCGGCCTTCGTATCAATCCGTGTCCGATAAGCCTCTCTGCAGTCTATTCCAGCCAGCGCGGGATCTTCTCGCCCCTGATGAGATCGTTGTAGGTCTCCCGTTCGCGCACGATGAAGTATTCACTCCCGCGCACCATCACCTCTGCGACCCGCGGCCGCGAATTGTAGTTCGACGACATGGAAAAACCGTAGGCGCCCGCACCCATCACGGCGAGCAGCGCTCCCTGCTTCATTTCGGGGACCTCGCGGTCCTTGGCAAGGAAATCCCCCGATTCGCAGATCGGCCCCACCACGTCGACAACGGCCCTGCCGGCGGTCACCTCTTCGACGACGGGCTTGATCTCATGGTACGCCTCGTACAGGCTCGGCCGGATCAGATCGTTCATGCCGGCGTCCACGATCAGGAACTGCTTCTCCCCGCTGTCCTTATGATACAGCGCGCTCGTCACCAGGATGCCGGCGTTGCCGACGATCGCGCGGCCCGGCTCGAGGACCAGGGTGCAGCCCGAGTTCTTGACGAGCGGCTTGATTGCTTTGGCGAGCTCCGCCGGCAGGGGCGGCGTCTCGTCCTTGTAGGTGATGCCGAGGCCGCCGCCGATGTTGATGTACCTGATGGCCACACCGGCCGCTTTGAGCTCTTTCACAAACCCGAGCAGTTTCTCGAGCGCGTCCACAAAGGGCTGAACCTCGGTGATCTGGGAGCCGATGTGCTGGTGGACGCCGACCACTTCCACGTTCGCAAGGGCCTTTGCGGTCTGGTAGCTCTCCAGGGCCTGCTCGATGGGAATGCCGAACTTGTTCTCCTTCAACCCCGTCGAAATATAGGCATGCGTCTTCGGGTCGATGTTCGGGTTGACCCTCAGCGCGATCCGGGCAGTGGAATGCATCTCCTGCGCCGCGCGGTCGAGGGCCAGCAGCTCCTCCGCCGATTCGACGTTGAACATGAGGATGCCGACCTTGAGCGCGTACTCGATCTCGTCCCGCCGCTTGCCCACGCCGGCATAGACGATCTTGCGGGGATCAATGCCTGCCCGGAGCGCACGGAAGAGTTCGCCACCCGAAACGATGTCTGCACCGGCCCCTTCTTTCCCGAGCAGCCGGAGCACAGCGCTGTTCGAGTTGGCCTTGAGCGCGAAGCAGACGAGATGGGGCACGTCCTTGAACGCGCCGGTGAAAGACCGGACATGGCTTGCCAGCGTGTTGCTGCTGTAAAGGTAGAAGGGCGTTCCTACGCGCTGGGCTACGTTCCTGACCGGTACCCCTTCACAGTACAGCTCGCCGTTCTTGTAATGAAAATCATGCATGGACTGTCCTGTTCATTTCGATCCGCCATCCGGTCGGTGCGATGCCGGCATCCCGGACCTAGCGAAGCCTCTCGGCGGTCGCCTGTTGCCCCTTCGAATACGCGCTTTCGTTCCCCGCCTTGTCCACGGCGGTGACGACATAGGAATAGGGAATGCCGGGCTTTACGGTCTCGTCCGAGAAGGTCGTCCGGTCGATCGGCTTGTTCGTGAGCCGCTCGTAGCCTGCGCCGCTCCCGTGCGACCGGTACACATGATAGCCGGCGAGGTCGCGCTCCCGGTTCTCGTTCCAGGTCAGGAAGATCCTGCCGACCCCCGGCACGACGGTCAATCCCGTCGGGCGGTCCGGCGGGGTCAGGTCCCGCGCCGCGGCTGAAGCTTCGGGAGAATCGAGGCTCTCCTTCCAGGGCTGTGCCGGGCTGTCAACAGCCCGGACCATGTAATAATACACCCTGTCGTTCACAACGGACGTATCCTGATAGCTTGCGTTCCTGAGCGGCTCCTTGTTCAGGGGCGCCTCCCCCTCCCGGCCTGCAGCCGTTCCCCGGTACAGGTTGTATCCGACAAAGCCGTCATAGGAGCTCCCGTCGGAGCGCGTGGTCACCGGGGCCCAGGTCACCATGATCCGGCTGTCCCCTTCCGCCGCAGTCAGGCGCCCGGGCGCCGCGAGCGAGAGCAGCGGCGTCAGCCTGACCTCATCGGAAGGCAGGCTCGGTCCCCCTCGCGCGGTCACCACCCGGATCCGGTACCCGTAGGTCTGACCGTACTTGAGGTGGGCGTCGCTCCAGGAGACCCTCCCGTTCAGCACTTCAGCGGGTGCCGGGTGTGCGAGGTCGATCACGGCGATCTGCCGGGAGCGCGCTGCTTTTCCTTCCCTGCCCGGTTCCGACCGGAAGATGCGGAAGCCCAGGACCTCGGCCGGGTTCAAATCTTTCCCTTCGACGTTCTTCGCGGGGATGGCCCAGGAAAGGAAGACCACGCCGTCGCGGGCCACTGCCCGGATGTCCCTGACCGGTTCGGACCGGGGACTGGCAGGCACCAGCGGGTCCGTCTTCCTGCCGCAGGACGCGAACAGCATCAGCATGCACGCCAGAGCAACGGGCGCCGGGAGCCACCACGGCCGGGTCATCATCGTTTCTGCATCAGCGTCTGGAGGCGCTTCCTGAGATTGACGGGAGCCGTGCCGCCGTAGGAGCTCCTCCGGCTCACCGAGCGCTCCACCGACAACGCCCGGTACACGTCATCCCCGATCAGGTCGGAAAGCCGCTGATATTCCTCGATCGGCATGGTATTGAGGCCGCACCCCAGTTCCAGGGCGCGCAGGACGGCCCTGCCCACGATCTCGTGGGCCTCCCGGAAGGGCATGCCCTTCTTGACGAGATAATCGGCAAGGTCGGTCGCGGTGATGAAGCCGTCCTCCGCCGCTCTCCGCATCGCTTCCCGGTTGATAGTGACGCTTTTCAGCATGTCCGTGAAGACGGCGAGCGTGAGCGAGACCGTGTCAGCGGCGTCGAAGAGGGGCTCCTTGTCCTCCTGCATGTCGCGGTTGTACGCGAGAGGAAGGCCCTTCATGATGGTAAGGAGCGTCATGAGGCCGCCGTAGACGCGGCCGGTCTTGCCCCGGGTGAGCTCCGCGACGTCGGGGTTCTTCTTCTGGGGCATGATCGACGACCCCGTGGCAAAAGCATCGGAGATCGTGATGAACCCGAATTCCGAGCTTGACCAGATCACGAACTCCTCGGCCAGGCGCGAGAGGTGCATCATGATCTGGGAGCAGGCCGCCGCAAACTCGATGGCAAAGTCACGGTCCGAAACCGCATCGATGCTGTTCTCGCAGACGCCGCTGAATCCCAGCTGCCTGGCGACGAACTTCCGGTCGATGGGGAGCACGGTCCCGGCGAGGGCGCCGGCGCCGAGGGGCATGACGTTCACCCTGCGGAAGCAGTCCTCGAGCCGCCCACGGTCGCGCTCGAACATCTCGTAATAGGCGAGCAGGTGGTGGCCGAGCAGCACCGGCTGGGCGCGCTGCAGATGCGTGTACCCCGGAAGGATCACGTCCTGGTGCGCGTGAGCAAGCCCGACGAGCGTCTTCTGGAGCGCCGCGAGCAGGTCGTGAATGTCGGCGATCTCGTCGCGCAGGTACATCCGGATGTCGAGTGCGACCTGATCGTTCCTGCTCCGTGCCGTATGAAGCTTCCCGCCCACAGGACCGAGCTTCTCGATCAGCCTGCTTTCGATGTTCATGTGGATGTCTTCCAGCTCCGCGCTGAACGTGAACGCCCCCGATGCGATCTCCCGCAGGATATCTTCAAGCCCGCGCAGGATCCGGTCCGACTCCTTCGTGGTGATGATCTTCTGCCGCGCGAGCATGCTCGCGTGCACCATGCTGCCGGCGATGTCATAGGGATAGAGCCGCCAGTCGTAGGGGATCGATGCCGTGAACTCCTCCACGAGCTGGTTCGTTGCCTCCTTGAATCGGCCGGACCAGGGCTTGGACTTCGCCGCGGACTTCTTCGCCGTCTTTTTTTTCCTGAGTATCGCGGTCTTCTTGTTCATAGGTTTACCATCGCCTTGCTCCGGGAAGAAAAAACGGCGGGCCGGGTCCCGTGAAGGGCACCGTTCTCCCTGTACGCTTTACGGCCTCCTGCCGGCCTTGCTCCCGATCCTGAGCCTCAGCGCATTCAATCGGATGAACCCCTCGGCGTCCTTCTGGTCATAGACGCGGTCCGCCTCGAAGGTCGCGAGTTCGGGGTTATAGAGCGAGACCGGTGATTTCCTGCCGACGGTGTCGCAGTTTCCCTTGTACAGTTTGACCCGCGCGGTGCCGGTCACGTTCTTCTGCGACTCGTCAACCGCGGCCTGGAGCATGGCCCGCTCGGGCGCGAACCAGTATCCATAATAGACCAGCTCGGCGTAGCGAGGAATGAGGCTGTCCCGGAGGTGCATGGCCTCGCGGTCCATGGTGATGGACTCCACGGCCCGGTGCGCCGCGTGCAGCAGCGTGCCGCCCGGCGTCTCGTACACGCCGCGGGACTTCATGCCCACATACCGGTTCTCGACGAGGTCGACGCGGCCCACGCCGTGGGCCCCGGCGATCCGGTTCGACTCGGCGAGCAGCGCCGCGGGAGACAGTTTTTTGCCGTTGATCGCGACCGGGTTGCCCGCCTCGTAGTCGACCTCGACATACTCGGCCCTGTCCGGGGCCTTCTCGACGGGCACGGCGAGGGTGTACATGTCATTGGTCGATTCTTTCCACGGGTCCTCGAGGACGCCGCCCTCGTAGCTGATATGGAGCAGGTTCCGGTCCGTGGAATAGGGCTTGGCCCTGGTGGCCGTCACCGGGATCCCGTGCTTCTCCGCGTAGGCGATCAGCTCCTCGCGGCCCTTCATGGTCCACTCCCGCCAGGGCGCGACGATCTTGATGTCGGGTTTGAGGGCGAAGTAGGTCAGCTCGAAGCGGACCTGGTCGTTGCCTTTGCCCGTCGCCCCGTGGCAGACCGCGTCGGCGTTTTCCCGGACCGCGATCTCGATCTGGCGCTTTGCGATGAGCGGACGGGCAATGGACGTGCCAAGCAGATAACGGCCCTCGTATACCGCGTTCGTTCTGAGCAGGGGGAACACGAAATCACGCACGAACTCCTCGCGGAGGTCGTCGATGGAGATCTTGCTCGCGCCGGTCCTGATGGCTTTCTCCCGGAGCAGTTCGAGCTCTTCACCCTGGCCGATGTCGGCCGTGAAGGCGATCACCTCGCAGCCATAGGTCTCTTTCAGCCAGGTGATGATGACCGAGGTGTCAAGGCCGCCGGAGTATGCCACCACGATCTTTTTAATATCTTTCTTCAATGAAAGAACCCCGCCCTGTCTCGCGCAAAGACGCAACACTCGCGAAGAGAAGCAAAACCTTGAGATCCGCGCCTTTCTTTGCGACTTGGCGGCTTTGCGAGAGAACGCCTTGCTATTTCCCTTCCACGATCTTCACTTTCATCTCGACGCGGTCGTTCGGCTTGTCGTTTTGGTCCCGCGGCTGGGCCACGATCTTGTCTACGGCCTCCATGCCGCTCTCGACCTCTCCGAACACCGTATACTGACGGTCGAGGAAGGGGGAGTCCTTCACGCAAATAAAGAACTGGGAACCGGCGCTATCAGGGCTCGCGGCCCTCGCCATCGAAAGCGTTCCCCGCTTATGCGGTTTTGCATTGAACTCGGCCTTGATGGTATAGCCGGGCCCGCCGGTCCCGACGCCCCGCGCGTTCGGGTCCTTGGAGATCGGGTCCCCGCCCTGGATCATAAAGCCCGGGATCACGCGGTGAAAGGTCGTGTTGTCATAGAATCCCTTTTTTGCAAGGTCGATGAAATTCTTGACATGGCCCGGAGCCACGTCGGGGAAGAACTTCAGGGTGATGTTTCCGAATTTCGTTTCGAGGACCGCTTTCGTGGTGGACATTTTTTTGATCTCCTGTGGGGTGAATTTTTTTTTCGCCTGCTCGGCATGCACCGGGGATCCGGTGAAAAGCGTGGCAACGGCAAGCAGGACAAGAATCCTTTTCATGAATAAGACCTCCTGAATTCCGGGTTGAGTGGCCGCGATGATGCGTCAAAGAGGATAAGATATACATTTTTACCAGAATCACCTGATGATGTCAAACAAAACATGGGTTTGCACTTCAAATAACGTAAACGAACGCGGCTTTTGATGCCCCGGGACAATAAAACGGCTGCTTCTGCACAGCTCAGGGTCATTCGCATTGACGCTCCTGCGATTCTGTTGCTATACTGTGACCAAGCAGGCCGATGAGGTATGCATGCCAGAGGATTCAATCGACAGAAGAGGCTTTATCCGGATACCCTTTAAGACCGGCGTAGAGATCGACGCAGGGGCTTTTACGATCCGGCTGGACGCAGAGGTCAACGTCAGCATGGGTGGGCTCCGGGTGCCCTTTGCAGGAGCAGTTCCGCAGGCGGGCACCGCTTGCCGTGTATCCATCGTCCTGCAGGCCTCGGGGAAACGGGTTACCATCGAAGCATCAGGCAAGATCGTCCGGATCGGACCGGGCAGCCTCGCCATAGAGTTCACCGAGCTTGACCCGGAAAGCTACCAGCATCTGAAGCAGCTGATCCTGTATAACGCCGGGGACGCTGAAAAGGCCGAGCAAGAATTCATTGCCCACTGGGGCATCAAGCCACGCTCGTTGTGACGGGGCGGCACGTCCATGGACAATCTTCTTCCCTCGTGCCGCTATTTCTGATACTATGACCCAATTCGTCAGGTGGAGCCCCCACCGGCAGGAGTCGGCGGCTCCCTTTAGAACGCGACCTCCCGCGGACTACAACGCATTACCCCCGGCAGGAGCCGGGGGATTGCAAGTCGCGGGATTCACCAGGGAAAGGAGATTCTTATGGTACAGAAAGCAAGCGCGGCATTGACAGATCTGCTCAACAAGGCAATCGCACGGGAGATCCAGGTGAGCGTCCAGTACATGTGGCAGCATGTGATGGCCAAGGGCCTTGAATCCGCCGGGATCGCCGATGTGTTCGAGGACGTGGCGATCGCCGAGATGAAACATGCGGAAAAGATCGCTGAGCGCCTGTTCTACTTTGACATCGTTCCCACCACCAAGCCCGACCCGATCAAGGTCGGCGGATCCATGCAGGAGATGCTCGAGGCCGATGCCAAGGCCGAGGAAGAAGCTATCGAACTCTACAAGGCCATCATCAAGCAGGCCTCGGCAGAGGGGGATTCCACGACGCGGCTTCTCTTTGAACAGATCCTCGCCGATGAGGAGAGCCACCACGATACCTTCACCACGCTGCTGGGGAAATAGCCGCGTTCGTTCCCGAGGGAAAGCAAAAAAGCCGGGGCACCATGCCTCGGCTTTTTTATTCTGTTGTCGGACTGAATGGCGGGGCGGACGGGGCTCGAACCCGCGACCTCCGGCGTGACAGGCCGGCGTTCTAACCAGCTGAACTACCACCCCTCGGATGAGTGCGTCGAAGAGAGTCCGGAGCAGTGAGTGGAGGGTACGACAAACTCATCGCTCCAAACGAGCATGATATGGTAGGCGGAACAGGGATCGAACCTGTGACCCCAGCCTTGTAAGGGCTGTGCTCTCCCAGCTGAGCTATCCGCCCGGTTCCCCCAAAAAGGAAGTATAAATATCTATTATTCGGCCTGAAAAGTCAAGAACAATTTCTTCATTTGTCAAGCCCAAGCAGAAATGTCGTATTCTTACCAAAGCAGAAATGTCCTATTTTAAGGAACAGTGGACACTGCTGGTTTTTGCCTTCGATCAGGGTTGAAGCTTGCTCTCCATGGGTGTATGCGCGTCGGTTTTCCCCGATCCCACGTCTTGTACAGCTTGGGCGACTCCTTACGTTCTTTCTCTGGGCGAGCAGTGATCTCCTGGTACTGCACCCGCTGGCCGTTATGCAGAATCCTCATTGATCCGTCTGTACGCTCTTCCACGGTTACCTTCTTGGCCCGGATATTGTCTTTGATCTGATAAAGTCTTTTGTCGTGCGCTACGGTAAAGTCGTTCCGCAAGGCCCGTGAGCAACGAATTGACAGGATCCGATCCAATTCCCGATGGTTCTTGAACCGACGGTGCATATCCGTGTCCTTGGCTGGAGACACCCGATACCGCCGGTTATAATCCGGCAAGTACGTCTGCAAAAAGGCATTCCCCTCGTCTTTATTCCTGACGCCTGCCAGCCGCATTTCTTTTATCACCCGGTCCTGAAATGTCCCGAACAGCCGCTCCACCCGGCCCTTGGCCTGCGGGGAATAGGCATGGATCACCGTCACTCCGAGTTCCTGAAGGCTCCTTTCGAACTGGCTCATCAGATGCCGGTCTTCAAGCTGGTCCTCGATCGTCTGGTAGTGAACAGTCGATTTATAGGTCGAATGACGGTCTAAATACACGCTCTGAGGAATGCCGTACTGCTTGATATATCCTTTGAAACAGTCCATGGCCGGGAGGGTTCCCTCGTAATCATAGAACCTGGCGTACACTTCTCCCGTGGCATCATCCACAAATGCCATCAGCACACACTTCGGTCCCCGACCCTCGAACCAGTCGTGATGAGAACCGTCCAACTGGACCATGGCGCCCCGGCACGCTTTCCGTTCCCGCCACTGGCGATGTGGTCGCTTCTTGCGCTTCCGGTACGGCAATCCTGCCTCAAGAAACCAGGTCCGCAGCGTCTCGACGCTTACCTTGATACGATTCTTTTCCAGAAGCTTTTCACTCGCAAGGGTAGGGCCGAACTCCCGATACCGTTCTCGGCAAAGCTCGATTGTCTTGTGCTTCATTGCCTCCGGTATCTGGTTGTTCGGTTTCCTGCCGCGCGCACGGTGACAAATTCCCGGGTCACCCTCCCTTCTGACCCGCCGAATAATCCGCTGCAGCTGCCGCAGGCATAAACCAGACAGCTCTGCCGCCTCTGCCTGCGTTATCCTTCTCTCTATGGCTTTCCGGACCAAATGCAGCCGCCTTGCTTCCCTCATGCTCATCGTGATAATGCCTCTCCCCATCGCGCCCTCCCTTGACGGGAGGACAATACGACATTTCTGCTTGGGAGAAATACGACATTATCACTTTGGGAGAACAGAACAATTTCTTCATTCGGCACGGTGATTCGTGCTCTTTCCCGTCCTGCAGCGCGCCAGGATCTCCCCTGCCATCGCACCAAGCGGCAGCACCTTGTCAACGGACCCCGTGCGGATGGCCTCCTGAGGCATGCCGAAGATGACGGCACTCTCCTCGCTCTCGGCCAGGCACTGCCCCTGCCGCCGTTTGATCGCCCGGACGCCTTCTGCGCCGTCTCTGCCCATTCCTGTCAGCACGACGCCCAGCGCGGCAGCTCCGCAGGCCTCGGCCACCGAGGTCATCAGCTGGTCAGCGGACGGCACGTATTTGTCGGAGGGTCCGCGGGAAACCAGATCGGTGAACAATCCGGTCCGGTCCCGTTTCAGCACAAGGTGGTACCCTCCGGGCGCGATGAAAACCAGTCCCGGGCGGACCCGGTCGCCGGGGCCGGCCTCGGATATGACCAGGGAAGAGAGCTTGTTCAGCCGTTCAGCGAAGCTCTTGGTGAACCCGGCCGGCATATGCTGCGCGACGACAATGGCGGCTCCGAAATCGGGCGGCAGGGCGGTCACAATGGCCTGCACCGCGGGCGGGCCTCCGGTCGAAGATGCCACGGCAACGACCTCGACGTTGCTCTTCTCGAACCGGACGTCGTCCTCCTTACGGGGGGGCGGGGCCGCCTTCTCGGCGGCAAGCAGCCCGATCGCGGATTGGACCTTCGCCATTTCGAGGTGTAGCACGGCCTGGACCTTGGCGACCAGCTCCTCGCGGACACCCTCGATGCTCCTCGAAATGCGCGCCTCGGGCTTCGCCAAAAAGTCAACGGCCCCGAGCTCCAGGGCGCGAAAGACGCTGCGGCTGTCCGAGCGCGACGAGATCACCAACACCGGCGTCGGCCGCTCCCTCATGAGCCAGCGCAGGAAGGTGAACCCGTCCATGTTCGGCATTTCCAGGTCGAGCGTGATCACGTCGGGGGCAAGGCGCAGCGTCTTTGCAACGGCGTCAACGCCGTCATGCGCCGTGCCGACCACCTCGATCCCCGCGTCAGAGGCCAGCATGTGGGAGATGGTGGTCCGGTTATAGGCCGAATCATCAACAACGAGGGCCTTGATCGTCTTCATATCTCGTCCTGTCCCGCGGTCCCGCGTCTTTTCTCAATGTTGCGGCCGCGATGACGTTTGTCGGCTTCCCGTTCACACCCGGTGCTTGCAATGCGGGCTTTGCTCATCGGCCTTCCGCTCACTTCCCCCTGACAGGCTTCTGGTACACCATGTCGTATTTGAGCGTGCGCAGCAGGAAGGCGTTCGAAATGTTGATCAGGGACTCCGAGTGCCCGAGCAGCAGGTAGCCGCCTTCCCGGAGCTTGTCATAAAAACTGGCGATGACTTTTTTCTTCGCTTCCTTGTCGAAATAGATGATGACGTTCCTGCAGAATATGATGTCCATGTTGCTGATCAGGGCGGTCTTGTAGGGATCGAGCAGGTTCAGGTAGCTGAAGGACACCAGTTCCCGCACCCTGTCGATGATCCGGTAGTTGCCCTTCTCTTCTTCGATGAAATATTTCGCGAGCATCTCGGGGCTTGTGGCCCGGTAGGCACCCTTCTTGTACACGCCTTTTCTCGCCGTATGGAGAACCCGTTGATTGATATCGCTGCCGAGGATCTCCACCTGCCAGTCGCGCCACCAGGTTCCCGACTCGAGCAGCAGCATTGCGATCGTGTAGGGCTCCTCACCGGTTGAACAGCCGGCGCTCCAGATCCGGAGCGTCCTGCGGGGCTCGAGGGTCTGCCGTAGTTCGGGCAGGATCTCCTCGGAAAAGGCCCGGAGCTGCGGGCTCTCCCGGAAGAAATAGGTCTCATTGGTCGTAAGGTTGTCGACGAGGACAGTCAGTTCCTCTTCACGCTTCCGGTCATAGCGGAGGAAATGGTAGTACTCTTCGAAGGTCTTGAGCTGGCGCTGCTCGAGCCGGCGCGACAGCCTCCGTTCGAGCAGGAACTTTGACCCGTCGTCGAAGTAGATACCGCAGTAGTCGTGGATGAAGTCCCGGAGGAGCCTGAAGACATCGTCAGGCAGGGGAATGATCTTCTCTTCAAACATGATTCTTGAGCGCGTCCTTGGCAGTCTCCCGCACCGTGCCGTCAGGGTCCTCGTCGGCGATGCGCTCCAGCAGCGGCGCCGCAGCGGCGTCCCCTTTCTGGCCCAGGACCTCGATCGCCGTCTTCCGCACGCTCCAATGCTGGTCCGAAAGCTGAGCGATGACGGATTGTCGGACCAGGCCCCAGGGATAACCGGCGAGCGCGCCGATGACCGTCTTGCGCACTTCGGGATCGGTATGGTCGGCGAGCTTCAGGAGCCGTTCGAGCGCGGCGGGAGGCCTGAGTTGTCCCAGGACCTCAACGATGGCGAGGAGAAAAATGTCAGCGGCCTGGGAAAGATGTCCGGCAAGCGCGTTGCCGATCCGGTCGCCGCCGATCTTGCCCAGACCCCGCGCCGCCGCTGCCCTGACCCAGAGGTCGGGGTCCTGGAGGAGGGACAGAAGCGTATCAGCCGCCTCCGGCCGGCCGGTGCCCCCCAGCGCGTCGGCAGCCAGCATGCGCACTTCCGGGTCGTCGTCGGTGACCGCCAGCATGAGTGACCGGTACGAGCGTTCGCCCGTCAGGGTTCCCAGCGAGTGTACCACTGCCTTGCGGACGGCCGGCTCCTCGTCCTTGAGCGCGAAGGCCATCGCCTCGATCGCCCGGTCGCTCGAGAACTTTCCCATGAGCAGCACAATGTTCCTGCGAAGAGCGGGGTCCCGGGAGGTAAAGTCCTTCAGAAGGCCGTCAAGCACCGACTCCTCGCCGATCTCCGCCAGCGCGATGATCGCCGACTCCTGGACGCTTTCATATTCGTCGGTCAGCAGTTCCAGAAGCTGACCGATGGCGGTCCGGCTGTGCAGATGGCCCAGCGCCTCGGCGGCGGTGCTCCGGACATGTCCGTTTTCGTCCTGCAGCAGCTCAATGAGCTGTTCCTCTGCTTCGGCGCGCCCCTTGCTGCCCAGAACGCGGGCCACGGTCCGTCTGACGAGCGCGTTGTCATCGCGCAGGTACTCCAGCAGAAAGCCGGTCGCGTCCGCTTCGAGGGTAACCAGCGCGCGCACCATCGGTTCTTCCATATCCTCTTCTCTGAGGAGCGCCAGCAGTTTCCTGATCGAGCTTTCCCTGCCTGCCCAACCGAGGGCTGCGATGGCCGCCTGCTGCAGTTCACCGGTGCTCGTGATCAGCATTTCCTCGAGAAAGTTCACGATCCGGTCGTTCGCGCCGCTCCTCACGGCTGCAACGATCCGGCCCCGGTCCGCCTCCGTGCTCTTCCGGTGGATCGCGATGAGCGCCGTGAGTGAAACTTCGCGCACGATCCTGAGGGGGTCGGCGATTCCGGCCAGGAGCGGCGCAAGCGTGTCCACGTTCCCGATCCTGCCGAGGGACTCCAGAACGGGCTCCCGTAGACTGCTCCGGCCGAGCGCCGCAATGAGCGGTCCGAGCGCCCGGTCGTCGCCGATCTCGCCCAGCGCCTCGGCCGCCGCATAATCGAGCCAGCCCTGATCGTACCGCGAAAGACAGGCAAGCAGGGGGTCCACGGCCCTGCGGTCCCTGATCTTGCCCAGCGCCTCGGCGGACGCGACCCGGATATTCTCGTCGGGGTCAGACAGCCTCTCGATCAGCGCCGGCACGCTCCGCACGTCCCGGATGTCGCCGAGCACATCGACAATGAACTTCGTGACGTCGGGATCGGGGTCCGGCAGCGATGCGAGGAGGGGGCCGACCGACGCTGCGCCGATCTCGACGAGCGCTTCGATCGCCGAGTTCCTGGCCCCGGCATTGTCATGGGCCGCAAGGGCGTGCACGAGACCCGCTACCACGTCGCTATCGGCAAGACCGACCAGCGCCTCGACAACGGTCTTCCGCACCCGCCAGTCGCTGTCGCCGATGACGCGAAACAGGTAGGGCACGGCTTCGCGTCCATATCGCCCGAGATCGACCGCGGCCTCCCGCCGTTCTTCGGCGTCCGTGCTCTGCAGTTTTCCACCCAGCCCTTCCAGATCAGCCATTGCTTGCCTCCGCCAGCGCCCGCCGCTCCTGCTGGCTCAATATGCGGGTGATGTCGAGCACGATGATCAGGCGCTCGCCAACCTTTGCCATCGCCGCGATGAAATCCGCGCTCCTTCCTTTGGCCGCATCGGGCGCCGCGGCCATGTCCTTTTTCGGTACGGAAATAACCTCGTCGACGTTGTCCACCACGAGCCCGAGCAGGCCCGCCGAGCGCCCCGGCGCCGGCAGTGCGCCCCGCGTTACGATCATCCGCATTTTCCGCATGTCGTTCTGTACGTCCTTCAGCTCGAACCGGTTCCGCAGGTCAACGATGGGGATGATCGCGCCGCGCAGGTTGATCACCCCTTCGACGAACGCCGGCATCTTGGGGAGGGGAGTGATCTTCAGCGGACGGATCACCTCGGTGATCGCATTGATGTCGAGCCCGTACTCCTCGGCCCCGACCCGGAATGTCACGAGCAGGACGTTCTCCTCAGCAGCGGCCGGCGTCTGGCTCTTTTTGTTTTTTACGAACACGGCGCCTCCCCATTCCCCCCTGCCGGCAGGCAGCGGTCATACCTTGAATTTATCGATCTCCCGCGTGACGGCTTCGGCCACGAGTGCGTCCAGCGCGACCATGTCCTTGCCCGTGATGGGATCGGTCCCGGCCCTGCCGAGGAAGAGGCCCCGTTCGCGGCCGCGAGTTTCGATGGCGCGGTACTGGCCGTAGATCAGAACGGGAGCCTCGAAGATCGTGCCGAGAACCATAAGCGCGGAGATGATGCCGGCGAACGCCACCGCGATCTGAAGGCCTCTGCTGGCTTCGATCTGCTTCCTCAGCGTAATCGTCCGTATGAGTTCCTTCGCACGAACCGGCATCGCCCTTCTCCTGGAGCCCGCCCGGCCCTCGGCGGGGGCAAAACCGATTACGCCTGCCGGGAAGGCCGGGCAGCCGATGTTCTCACCGTCATGGTGATCAGTTCCTGGCTCAGAAGCCGTGTCTGCTCCTCAAGGCTCCCGATCGAAGCCTCCAGCTCTTCCATCCGCTTCATGGTCTTCCGGGGTAGATCCTGAACGCGCAGCATCGCGTCCAGGATCTGGCTGCCGAACTGGCCCTGCTCGTAGGAGCTCGCTGCAATCGTGCCGGCGCCCGCGGTCACGTTCTCGGCGGCCTCGGCGATCCGCTTGCCCCCCCGCTCCTGTTCGACCATCGCCGTATTCACGCGGCGTGCGATTTCCCGCATGCCTTCCGAAGCGTTCAGGATCATCTCGGTGCTCTTGCTCTGCGCCTGCGTGGCCGATGAGATCTGGCCCATCATCTGTTTGACATTGGCTATGGCGTCGCTCACCTGTTTGATCCCGCGCGACTGTTCCGCCGTGGCCCGTTCGATCATATTCGCTGTTTCCGCGGACTGGCCTGCGCTGGACAGGATTTTGTTGAGCGCGCCGCCGGCGGCATCGGACCGGCTTACACCCTCGTCGACGGCGGCCAGGCTCTCGTTCATGGCCTCGACGGCCTCCCGGGTCTCTTGCTGGACCGACGCGATGAGCTTCGCGATGTCCTGGGCCGATCCCGCGGTGCGGTCCGCGAGCGCCTTGATCTCCCCGGCTACGACCGCGAACCCCCTGCCCTGCTCGCCGGCCTGCGCTGCCAGGATCGAGGCGTTCAGCGCCAGCAGGTTGGTCCGCTCCGTCACGTCCACGATCACACCCAGGACCTTCCCGATCTCTTCGGAGCGGCTGCCCAGGTGGGTGATCAGGCCGGCGTACTTGGCCATGGACTCCTTGATGCGGCTCATGGCCCCGGTGATCTCATGGATGGAATGGACACCGATGTCGTGCGCTTCGGACGACACCTGCTGGGAAAGGCGGGCCGACTCTCTCGCCGCCTGCTCGACTTCGCGGACCGTTGCTTCGATCTGGATCGACGACGCGGACGTCTCTTCGGCCGCCGAGGATACCGATTCGATGTGCTCGGCAACCTCGCGGAGAGACGCATTCATGGTCGTGACCGACGTGGTGACGCCTTCCGCGGCCGAGGCAAGCTCACCGGTGTGACGCGTCACCTCCAGGTTCGACGCGTTCATCTCGAGGATCGACGATGAGGTCTCTTCGGCGGACGTCGACAGGGTCCCCGCGCTCTCCGCCACGGCCTGGACCGATGCCGACATCTTCCCGACAGAGGCCACGACGCTCGCGATCGTCGCTGCTTCGGCCGCGGCGTCCTGCCGGATATCCCTCGTTGCCTGCGCAATGCGCGGGCTGAGCTCGCTGATCCGGGATGCAATGGCGCTCATGTCGATCACGATCTCTTCGAGGCGTTCGATGAGGTAATTCACCCCGGCGGCAAGGGCGCCGATCTCGTCATCCCTGCTGGCATCGACGCGCCGCGTGAAATCCTTCCGGTCGATCACGTCCTTGAGCGCGGCCCCCAGTTCCTGGATCGGACCGGTGATGCTGCGGGAAACGGAGAGGTACAGGATGACCGCCAGAATGAGGAAGATGAAGAGGTGTTCGATAAGCGCGCTCGCCGCGTAGGCCCTGAGCCGGCCGGCCAGGTCCGCTGGATAGACGGCGATCCGCAGTTCGCCTATCCTCGACTGGCTCACCTCGATCGGAAAGGGGCCGAGGGCGATGCGTTCCCCGGCGGGGTCGGGCCGGATTGCGCGCACGATCTCATTGCCTTTGACGTCGAGCATCACGACCTCCTGCCCGTCGGAGGTGCGCAGGAAGTTCTGCGCCATGTAGTTGAGGGCAGTGAGATCCGAGGTCATCAGAAGCGGAGCCGCAAGCTCGGCCATGAGCTTGCCGGTCTGCTCGCCGTTCTGCTGTGTACTGCTGAGGATAGCCCGCTTTTCCATGACAGAGCGGTAGCCGATGATCAGGCTCATGGTGACGAACAGGCCGGAGAATATGAGGAAGATGAGCCGCTGGCGGACACCGAGTCGCACGATCCCTCCCGAGAATGTGGTTTTAGTGGAACAGCGCGGTACGAATGGACGGGTTGAGAGGCTCCTGGATCATGATCCGTCCGCATCGATGCATCGGTGCGCGGCGCGGTCGATCAGCGATCGCTGCCCGGAACGTCTCACAGGCGGAAGCTTTCGAGTTCGCTGTGCAGGACGTCGGCCCGGGCCTTGAGAGCCTGGACCGCCATGTCCATCTCGATGGAAACATCCACGGTCTCCTGGGTGATCTTCTGGATCCTCCCGACCGCGTCGCTGATGTTCTTTGCGCCAACGTTCTGGTCGGAGGTGGCCCGCGCGATCTGGGCCGCCTGCTGCTTCACCGAATCGACAGCCGCTGCGATCTGCTTGCCCCCCGTGGTCTGCTCCTGCGTCGCGGTCTTCACCTGGCGGGTGATGTCGCGCATCTTGTCGGCCGCGCGGGCGATGCGTTCGCTCCCCCGCTGCTGTTCCTGCATGGCGCTGGCGATGTGTTCGATCTGGCTCGCGATGTTGACGGAATTCTCGGTGATCTGGGCCACGCCGCGGGCCTGCTCCGCCGTCGCCCGCTCGATGGCCCGCGCCATTTCGGCGGACTGTTTCGAACTCTCGGCAACCTGCTCCAGCACGTTGCTCGTCACATTCACCAGAGAAGCGCCGGCCTCCACGGCCTGGATCCCCCGCGCCATCGCCTGCACGCTCTGCTCTGTCTCCTCCCGAACTGCCATGATCAGACCGGTGATCTCCTGCGTAGAAGCTGCCGTCCGCTCCGCGAGGTCCTTGATCTCGTCGGCGACGACGGCAAACCCTTTCCCGTGCTCACCTGCCTGCGCCGCCAGGATCGCCGCGTTCAGGGCCAGGAGGCTGGTCTGGTCGGTCACTTCATCGATGACCTTCAGGATCTGGCCGATCTCCTGGGAGCGTTTGCCGAGCCGGTTGACGACATCTGCCGTGGCTTCCACCTCCGCCCTGATGTTCTGCATGCCCTTGATGGCTTCGCGGATCGCGGTCATCCCTCGCTCCGACGCTTCACGGGACACGCGCTCCGCGAGGCGGGCGGACTCGAGTGCCCGCTGCTCGACCTCCTTGACGTTCGAGCTCATTTCCGTGACGGACGACGACGTCTGTTCGGCAGAGGTCGAGAGCTGCTCCGTATTTTCCGATACCTGCCTGATCGACGCGAGCATCTCCTCGATGGACGAGGCCGTGTCTTCGGCGGCCGCCGTGAGCGATACGGCGCTCTGCGCGACCTCCTCGATGGACAACGCCATCTCCGTGGCAGACGACGATGCGTTCGTCGAGGCCTGCGACATCTCTTCCGCGTTCTCGGCCACGCTCCTGATCGACGCCGACATCTCGCTCACGGTGCTTGCGCTCTGCTCCGTCGCCTCCTGCTGCACCCGCGCGCCCTCGCTCATCTTGACCGTCGCGCTGCTCATGAGCGCCGTTGCCTCGCCGAGGCTGGCCGCGGTCTGCTTGATCTTCCCGAGCATCTGCCGGAGGTTTGCCGACATCGTGTTGATGGCGATGCCCAGGGTCGCGATCTCCGTCTCTCCCCGGACATCGATCTCCCGCGAGAGGTTACCGGCCGCCATGCTGCTCGCGATGGTCACCTGCTCGCCAATCGGCTTCGTGATCACCCGGTCGACGAAAAGATAGACCAGGACCGTTGCGGCGGCGAAGCTGACGAACGCAACCATGAGCGCCCACAGGAGGAGGCTCCCGATCTGCTTGTTCACGGCGCTCTCCTTGAGCGCGATCCGGAACACGCCGAGCTGCTTGTTGTCAACGCTCATGATCGGGATCACCTTCTCATACTGGCCGCCCTTGTCCGTGGAATAGGAATGCACCAGGGGGCTCCGGGCGCCCAGCGCCGTCTTGCTCGCCGCATCGGTCAGCACCGAATTCTCCAGGGCCCGGTCGCTTGCGTAGAGCACGCGGCCATCCATGTCCATGATCATGGCGAGGGAGAGGTCCTTGTCTTCATCGCTCAGCGCGCGAAGCTTGTCACCCATGCCTTCCAGCGCATTCAGGGGAAGGCCGAATCCGACGGCCTTGACGATGTCCTTCCTGACGCCATCGGCCGTCGCCGCTGTCCGGGCGATCAGGGCTTCCCGGTACCGGCTGGTCGTGACAGAGATGTTCACGATCGCGTTGAACGCCAGCACGAGCAGGAGAATGCAGGCCGTCGCGAAGACGGCCCGTGCTTTCAGGTTCATGCGGGACAGGAGTTTCATTTTATGATCCTCGTCGCGTCGGTAATCAAGTCCATGGGCACCTTGATGCCGAGGGCGTTCGCCTCCTTGAGGTTCAGGACGAGTTCCACCAGCTTCGGGACCTCGGGCGGGATGCTCGCGGGGCTCTCGCCTCTGAGCAGCCGCGCGGCGATCCGCCCCGCTGCCTCTCCCTGTTCCACGGGGCTCGGCGCGAGGCTCAGGATAACGCCCTTCTCGCTGGAACCGCCGGTCTGGCTCACCGTCGGGATCTTGGACGCATGGGCGCTCTTCACGATCCCCTCCAGCGCCTCGTTGACCGCCGAGCTCATGGTGATGAACACGACGTCGGCCTTTCCGGCGAAGACGAGTTTCCGGGCGTCATCGGGCTTCTTGATAGGCATCCGCACGCTCTGGTACCCGTACTGGCCTTCGAGCTGGGTCAGTTCATCGGCCTGCCGCACCGAGTCCGGTTCGTTCTCGTTGTACACGACGGCGAGCTTCGTGAACGGCATCATTTTGCGGAGATACTTGAGCAGGCTGGTCATCGGAACCTTGCAGCTGATCCCCGTGACGTTCCGCGCAGCTACGCCGATTGCCTGCGGATCATAGACCCCGGCGTACACGATCGGGATGCTCTTCGTCTCCTTGAGCGCCGAGATCGCTGCGGGAGCGCCGTAGGCCACGATCACATTCACCTCGGCCACGGCCATTTTGCGGGCGGCGTTCGTCCAGGAGAGGGGGTCCGGGGACGGCATCTGGAGCAGGGTATCAACCTTGCGGTGATCGAACCCCTCCTTGCCGAGGGTGCCCGCAAACGCCTTGTGAACCTCCTGGTAGAAGCCCAGGTTCCCGGTCATGATAACTCCCACCGTCTTGTCCGCGGCAGAGGCGGTAGAGGCCACCAGGGCCAGGATTGCTGAGAGTAGCCATTGCTGTGGTTTCATAGTTCCTCCCCTACCATTTCATGGACAGGGTGGCCAATGTCAGTTTCACCGTGCCGTCCTGAGAGTTGTCGACCTTGTCGTCGTAATGCCGGTACTGATACCGGATCTCGCAGCTCGCCAGCCTCGTGAGCTGCATCTCGGCTCCAATGCTGTAGAGCGAGTCAACCACTTTCATGTCCGAAAGCTCGGAGATGCCTGACACATTCGTCACACCGTTGGCCCCCGCGATCACGAAGTTGCCGCGGGAGTAGCTCCTGCTCGCCGATCCGATCAGGTTCAGGCCCTCGGAGGGCGCGACGGTCAGCGTCAGCGAACCCATCTGGGAAGCATCGTTGTAGGGAACCCCGGGCTCCGTCGTCAACGCTCCCGACGTGCCGTCCGTAAGCGTGATCGTCTGGTTGACATCGTTCTTATACAGGCCGTAGCTCGCCGTGAGCGAGGAGCGGTTGCCGAGCATCACCGTCGCGCTGGCGAGCCCCTGGTCGCGCTTGGCGTCCCGGGTGCCGCCGCCGAGCGGAGCGCTGAGATTGTCCCGTGTTTCCCGGACCAGGGAGTAGCTCAGCATGGTGTTGAACTTCGGCGTCGGCGTCCAGGTGAGGACCGTGCGTGCCCCATGGGCCTTGTCGGGGTCCGTGGCATAGGCCGGATTGTCCACCTTGGTCTCGCTGACATCGGCGCGGAAGGACAGCTTGTTCATGATGCGGTAGGTCACGTTGATCTTTGCCGTGTTTTTTGTGGTGCTCTGGGGCAGGTCCCAGAAGGCCGGGTTCGTCGACCCGTCTATGTTCGTGTTGGTGCGGTCGGTCTTGTCGCCCACGTACTCGCCCCGGAGCGTCAGGCGGTCGGTGGCCCGGTAGCGGACCACTCCGCTCACCGTGTCCCGCGTTGACGAGATGGACTGGCGCACATCGATCGGCGTGATGCCCGTCGCCGTGTTAAAGACCGCCGGGTTCGTCACTTCCGTGTCATAGTGGCGGTATTTGACGGTCAGGATCACGCTCGTCACTGGCATGAACATCAGGTCGCCCGCCGCGTTCGTGAACTTCGCCTTTGCGCTGCTGTCCTCGTTCTGGTGGTCCCCGTTCGAGTACGTGCCGGACAGCACGAGCCTGCCCGAATAGGACGTATGCAGCTTGACCGTGTCCGTGGAGGACTTGAGGTCAGGGACCAGATTGTGGGGACCTCCCGCATCTGCGTCGGTCAGAAACTTCTGATCGAGGACCGCGAGCTTCATCTCCGTATGGCTGTAGTCAGCCTCGACGGGACCCAGGTGGCTGTTCAAGCCGACCCGGTACTCGCTCGTGTTCCAGTCGATGGGTCTTGATTCGGAAACCTTGTTCAGACCGCCAAGGGTCAGGAAGCGCTGCTGGACCAGCCCCTCCTTGTCCAGGGTTACTGCCTCGACGTAGAGATGGAGGGGGAAGTCGGGGGTCTTGAACCGAACGGACCCCCTGCGCAGCTGGCTCTCGACGCCGTAGAGATCAAAGGGGTTCAGGTCCGTGAAGCTCGGCGACGGCGTTGACAGGTCGTCTGCCCCGAAGCTATAATGATCCAGATTATGGAACAGGCCACGCGTGAGGCCGTTGATCAGGACGAGATCGCCGAACGCGTAGTTCACCTCGCCGAAGTAGTCCTTATTGTTCAGGAAGTAGGATTCGAGCAGGAAGCGCTGCGGAAGGGGGTCCCACTCCATGTCGAACCCGCCGGCGGGTGACGACTTCAGATGGTCGTACTCCCCTGCTTTAGTGTTTCCGTTCTGATCCACCCCGTACCAGCCTGCGCCGACCCGGAACTCGGGCGGGACCTCCAGTTTCGTTTCTGTCGCCTTCTCTTCGGGCGCCTGTTGTGCCAGAAGCGGAGAGGCCCAGAGCATCAGGAATGCGATTGAATAGATGATTTTCTTCATAACAATGAGCCTCCTCTAACGTACGAAAGTGCCCTGGCCGGTCGCCGAAGGCGTATCGGTACCATGGATCTGGGAATGACAGTCGGTGCAGCGGGTGTAGTATGCCCGCTTCTGCTCTGCCGTGGTCGCTCCCGAAATCGGGTGGGTCGGGTGGCACTGGAGGCAGAGGAACGGCTCCCGCGCCGTGAGCAGGTTGTTGTTCACCGATCCATGGGGGAGATGGCAGGTGCGGCAGTCGTCGGTCAGGTCCGCGTGCTCGTACACGAAGGGGCCTGCCTTCTCGGCATGGCACTGGGTGCACGTATCCTTCACCGTATCCCGGCGGAGGTTCTTCTCGCCGCTGCCGCCGTGCGGGTCGTGGCAGTCGGTGCAGAAGACCTTCTTCTCGGGAACGGGGTGGTGGTTCGGCAGGCTGAAGGACGCCTCCACGTCCCTGTGGCAGCGCTCGCACATCTCCGCCACATCCCGCGGCTTCACCTTGAGGTTATGACTGCCGTGGATCCGGTGGCAGTCCGAGCAGGAGATATCGTTCACGGCATGGGTGCTTGCGTTCCAGTTGTGCAGGTTGAACGTGGCATTGGCAGCGTGGCATTTGAGACAGATAAGGGATTTCGCCGGCGCCGGCAGGTTCTTGATGTCCACCAGCGTTTTGAAGTCGCAGGGCGTCTTCTTTCCCACCTGTGCGTCGGCCGCGAGCTTCTGCGGTGTCAGCTGCTCGACGGCAAGGCTTCCGGGGCCGTGGCAGCTTTCGCAGTTCACGAGCGGCAGGCCCGATTCCCGCGAGAGCTGCGCGCCCATGGTCGAGAGGTCGAAGTCCCGGCGCCTCTTGTCATGCTCGTGGCACGCCTTGAGGCAGTTGTCGGTTCCGATATAGTCCGCGTCAAGCCGCCCCACGATCATTTTTTCATACTCCTTGATCGGCAGGAGCGGCCTCGATTCCTTGAGCGCAGCGCACCCGGCGACGAAAAAGGCGCCCAAGGCCACGACCGCCAGCCATTTTCTCCATAGAATGAATTGTTCCATTATAGACAACCTCCTTGTGCTGAGTATCGGTTAGGGCCGTTCCGCGGAAATGCCGATCACGCCGTTTGGCAGAAGATAGGTCATCGCCCCGTCACACCAGGCCGGCCGCCCGGGTCCGGGTGCGCAGATCGCCGTGAGCGTGGCGCCGGCGGAATAGTTCAGGACGCCGTCATCCAGCCAGTCGATCGAGTCATAAATGAGCCGCTTCGCATAGTACCGGTTATGCACGAAAGCGCCGGGCTCTTCCGTGCTGCTGAACACCACCAGGTTGACGGCTGCGCCCATGGTGTTCTTGCCCGTCGTGTTGCCGGTGATATCGGTGTCTCCCCTGAAGAGCCAGTTATTATTGGCGCTGCTCCTGATGATGGTGAAAGCCCCGGTGGCGCTTGCGCCGGTGTACACAGATGACAGCGTCAGCGTCGTCGCATCCCGGTTGTTGATCTTGTACCACGTCCCATCGCTGTCAAGGCGGAAATAGTCGCCCGTCGTGCCCGAACCAGGCAATCCCACATCGAGGGTGAGAGGATTGGCTCCGGTTATCGTGACCGTCGCGCTGGCCGAAGTTACCGATGCCGTGGCGTTGTTCTGCAGCGAGAAGCCAGACGTGGTCGTTGACGCGCCGAGATAGTTCGTCGTCAAGGTAATCTGGGTATCGGAGTCAACGGAAGCGATGGAATACCAGACGCCGTTCTTGTCTACCCGGAACTTGTCTCCTGTTGCTATCAGGCTCGTCCAATTCGTATTGGTTCCGGTGACGATCGGCGAGCTGTATGTAACCGATACCGTTTCGTTCCTGCGGATGGTATAACTGACCCCGCTCGCCGAAGTAAAGGTCGCGCCGGTATAGGGCGTGGAGAGCGTGATCTGGGTCGCAAGGTCCACGGAGGCAATGGGGTACCATGCCCCGTCACTGTCAATGCGGAACTGATCGCCCGGATCGAGTGAAAGCGCAGTCCAGTTCGTCTTTATGCCGGTTATGACCGCGCTTCCGGTCACTGCGGTCACGGTTCCCGCCGTAATCAAGGACAGGTTCCTGGCGCGGTAAAAAGTGTTGCTGCCCGTTCTTTGGTAGAATCCGGCCTGATCCAGCACTTTCTGAAGGGCGCTCTGCGCGTTGGCGAACAAGTTCTTTTCGTTATTGATCATGGCAACAAAGGAAGAGTCGTTCAGGCCGTGGCATTTTGAGCAGACCTCGCTCGGAATGCTCGTGATGCTGCCCGTGATGCTCGAGATGACTGTTTGGTTGTCGTCGAACGCGGCCGGAAAGAACAGATGATCGCCGACGCCGTTCGGGCGGGACATATGACAGCCGACGCAGGGACCGTTCGTTCCCGTGTCCGGGGCGCCGGCCGTGCCGATTTTGTCGTGCAGGTATCTGGCGATATTCGTGTAATCCCTGCCGCTGTAGTTGTATCCCGCGGTCCGGAACATGACGGCGCCGACCATGAAGTGGTGGCCGTCGATGATCGTCCGGTTCGTGAAATCCACGGGGACCACCGCCCCGACGTTCATGTTCTTGATCGAATCTCCGTTCTGCCTGCCGGTATGGCAGGGCATGCAGATATTCGAGCCTGCCAGGTCCGGATAGGCAAAGGAAGCCACCGAGCTGATCGTGGCGACCGCCGGGGGGGTCACATAAAAGCTGTAGCTGTAATCCGCGGTATACGGGCCGGGATTGCGCAGGGCGCCCTTGTTGTCCGAGTGGCAGCCCGTGCATTCGAGCAGCTCGGGTTTCCAGCTCGCGGCCGAGGGCACCGGGAAGGTGGCAAGGGTCCCGTACAGGATGGCCTTGGCCTGAACGGCATTGCCGCTTGCCAGAGCGTCGGCATATTGTGCATACCCGGTCGTCGTATGACACCGCTGACACGTCGGGCTTCTGGACCAGTTGGTTCTCGACCACGCCTCGCTCGGCGCCCGCGAAGCGTGCGCCGACTCCGCCCACTCGTTACTGATAGCGATATCGCTGTTCTTGTGAGGGTTGTGACAGTCGGTACAGACCGTCTCGCGCGAAAAGTCCATGGCGTAACCCGTCGGGGTTATGGAACCAAAGCTCGTGAGAGCGGTGGCGAAGTGGGTATCGGTGATGATCAGATTGTTACCGCTGGCACTCGCCGCCTCTGCTCCTCCCGCGTCATGCGCCGCGACTACGGTCCCCGTGCCCGTTGAATTCAGCAGTTCATGGCAGTACGTGCACATGACGAACTGACCGGACAGGGTAACGGTCGGACCGCTGCCAAGGACGGTACCGGTTGTGTTCGAAAGGAGCGATATGGGCTGCACGCCGCCCGCGTTCGCGTGCAGACTGCCGGGGCCGTGGCAGGCTTCGCAGCCAACGACCGGACGGGCCGTCGTCCCCAGAGAGCCTGCGAGCGCCACACGCGCGCTGTCCCCGTTCGGGTTATGGCAGTTCTTGGTGCAGGTGCCTATCTGGCCGAGCGTCGGACTTCCCGGGCTGCCCAGGTCTCCCGCCGGGTTCAGGTTCGCGTGCGTCGTGGAGAGCCAATCCGCTGCCGTGTCCGTGTGGCAGCCCGCGCAGACGTCGATGCCCGCGGTCGGCGTCGATGCCGAGAGCACCGTTCCCGATGCCGGCGGCCTGTTCTCCGTGCTGGATCCGCACCCGTTGAGCGCTGCGGCAACCAGCATCGCGCCCAGCAGAGCGAACGCCATTCTGCTTCCTCTTTTCTGCTTCATACTCGTACCTCCCCCTTTTTGGATACGAGGGACAGAGGACGGTCGTTTCGCTTTCACGCGACGCTTCACCGGCCGTCAATCGCCTCTCGCACATTTCTTATTGGATCATGTCCCCAATGCCCGCTCCACATCGAGCAGGATATACAGCTTGTCGTCCTTCCGCGCGATACCCTTCAGGTATTCCGCACCGTGCTCAATCGTTTCCGGTACCGGCCGTATGGCCTCGGGATGGATCTTGACGACTCCCGACACGCGGTCGACAATGAGCCCCGCGTCCTCATCGGTCACGCTCACGACCAGGATACGCGACTTCTCGTCCCGTGCGGACGCAGGGAGACCGAGACGCTTTGAAAGGGCGATCACCGGAAGGACGGCGCCGCGCAGTGCGGTCACGCCCAGGACATAGTTGGGGGCGTTCGGCACGGGCGTCAGGTCCCTGCTCTTCAGCACTTCCTTCACGTCGTCGACCATGACCGCATAGTGTTCGTCGCCGAGACGGAACGAGAGCATCTCGAGCTCCTGTTCCTGTTGCTCCTCAGCGACCGGTTCTGGCGGTGGACCGGCTTCGGCCTCTTCGCCCGCAGGAGAAGTGTCCTCGGGAACGGCCGCCGCAGGTAACGCTTCGACGGCCTGTTCGGGCTGCCCATGCTGCGACAGATCCTCATTGACCCCCGGCGCAGCAGGTGCGGTCTCCGCCGCCTGCTCCTTGACGGTACTTGCGCGGGCACGTTCCGCCGCTTTTTTCCGGGCTGCCAAAATGTCCATACGTCGCTAACGCTCCACTGAAAATTCCAAAGTGCAAATTTAAAATTGCAATTGATCTTCCCTTTGACTTCCTGTTCCCCTGCGCAATTTACAATTTGCGCTTTGCCTTTCGAGATCCCGGTTCATTGATCTCTTACGACGCTCTCGATGATCTCGGGGCCGATGATTTCGACGCCTCTGCCGAACCCTTCGAGCAGGGCATTCCCGGCGATGATATTGATGCGCCTCGGCACTCCGCCGCTCTCGCGGAACAGGAGTTCGAGCGCTCCCTCATCGAAGAGCCTGGCCTCCCTGCCCGCGACCCTGAGCCGGTGCGCTACGTACTCCCGCGTTTCCTGTGCTTCCAGCGGCCCCAGATGGAACTGCATGGCGACCCGCTGGCGGAGCGCCCGGTACGGACGACGATCGAGCCGGTCCCTCAGCTCGGTCTGGCCGATCAGGACAAGCGCCAGGAGGTTCCGGTCATCGAGCTGGAAGTTCGTGAGCAGCCGCAACTCCTCGAAGGTGGCCTTGCCGGGGATGAGCTGCGCTTCGTCGATAATGAGGACGGTCCGCTTCCCGGCCTCGAAGAGCTCGAACAGTTTTGCGTTGATCGCCTCAAGGAGGCCGTGACGCTGCCGGCCGGCATCCTCGATCCCCAGCCGCAGGGCGACCATCTGCAGGAGCTGGGACGGCGAAAGCCGCGGGTTGATGATGAGGACCGGATGGTAGCTCCGGTCCATCCAGTCGATCAGAGCCCGGGACAGGGTCGTCTTGCCCGATCCGATCTCGCCGGTCAGGAGCACGATGTCCTGCTCGTCCACGGCGAGTTGCATCCTGGCCAACGCTTCGGCGTGCTTGGCGCCTTGAAAAAGGAAGCGCGGGTCCGGCGTCTTGTTGAAGGGCTTTTCCTTTAAGCCGTAGAATTCCTCGTACATATCAGTCAGATGACAGAGAGCAGAACACTGGCAACTGCGGGCCTGACCAATGCTTTCAGGCTGTCCGACGATTGACCGTCAGTCTTCTGACATCGGGATTTCGGTCTTTTCCTTTCCTATCTTATCGGCCCTGCCGAAGTTTTCTTTAGCACGCCCTCCATGAGGGACTCCACGTCCAGCACCAGCACGACACCGCGCCGGTCGCCCAATTCGGTTGCGCCGGCAATACCCCGCACCTTCGAAAGCCGTTTTCCCATGGGCTTGATAACGATTTCCTGCTGGTCCCGCAGCGCCTCCACCACGATGCCGAGCCGGCGCTCGGCGAGGCCCACGATGATAAGATACAGGGATGAACGCCCTTCCCGGACCGGCAGCATGAATGCCTCGGTGAGCCGCAGGAGCGGCACCGTTTCGTTGCGGATGGCGATGACCTCGCGTGTTTCAACGGTCTCCACCTGGTCCTCGGTGGTCCTGATGATCTCCAGGACGGAACTGAGCGGCACGGCAAACGTCTGTCCGCCGGCTTCCACGATAAGCGCCTTGATGATGGCGAGCGTGATCGGGAGTGTCATCGTGAACCGGCTGCCTTCGCCGATTTCCGTTTCGACGTCTATCATGCCCGAAAGCTTCGAAAGGTTCTTCTTCACGACGTCCATGCCCACGCCGCGGCCCGAGATTTCCGTGACCGTTTCCCGGGTGGTGAATCCCGGCAGGAAGACGAGGTCCAGGATCTCCTTGCGGTCCGTTTCGGGATCGAGCCCGTGGTCGGGCGTCAGCACGCCCTTCTCGACGGCCTTCGCGAGGATCTTCCGCGGGTCCATCCCCGCGCCATCGTCCTCCACGGTGATGACAACATGGTTTCCCTTCGGAGAAGCGGACAGCACCACCACGCCCTGTTCGGGCTTCCCGCCCTGTCTGCGGACTTCCGGAGATTCGATGCCGTGGTCAACGGCGTTCCGGATCAGGTGCATCAGCGGGTCGGCGAGGTCCTCGACCATCAGCTTGTCGAGCTCGGTCTCCTCGCCGGACAGCCGGAGGTCGATCTCCTTGCCCGCGTCCTTCGCGTATTTCCTGACCATCTGCGTCAGGCGGTTGAAGATCTGCCCGATCGGCACCATCCTGACCTCAAGGATGCCTTCCTGCAGTTCGTTCAGTTTGCGTTCGAGCCCCCGCTGCGCCTTGTGCAGGTCTGCGGCAAGGCTGCTGGCGCCCTGCTGGGACTTGAGCTCCCGCACGATGCGACCTATGATGTTCTTGACGAGGTGCATTTCGCCTACGGTGTTCATCAGGCTGTCGAGTTTGTAAATGTCGACGCGGACCGTATTGCTGACGGACCGGAGCCCGGCTTCCTGCCGCGGTTCCTCGGCCTTCCGTCCCTCCACGTAGGGAACCTGCTCGATTGCCGCGTTGGGCACGGTGACCGACGCCTTCAGTTCATCGCGCGACTTGGCCGTCCCGACCATGATCGTGAAGCCGATGCCGCTACCCCCGGCGCCCGCCGTGGGAAGCGTGCAGATGATCTCGGCTTCCTTCTTGAGCGTTTCGTTGAGCCCCGTGATGCCCGCTTCAAAATCGGCCAGCTCGAAGACGACCTTGACGAGAAACAGGTTCTTGCGTCCCCTGATATTCTCCTTCAGCCGGAATTCCTCGTACTCGGTCAGCACCTGGAGCAGCCCCCGGTCGAGATCGATCTCGTTCAGGACCGACCGGTCGGAAGCGGCCGCGGGCTTCGCCTGGAGGACCGCGTCGATCCGCTCGACCATGGGTGCGATCTCTTCCGGCTCCTGCCCGCTGCCCGCCTGCTGGACCAGGCGGCCGAGCAGCGCCGCCGCATCGAAGAGGACATCGAGCGCCTCGCGGCTCAACCCCACCTTGCCGAGCCGGACCTCATCGAGCAGGAACTCCATCTTGTGGGACAGGTCAGCCGGCACCTTGAGGTCGAACATGCCGGCAAGCCCCTTGAAAGAGTGGATGGCGCGGAACAGCGCGTTCACCTGCTCGGGCTCCGGACGCCCCTCGCTCTGCCCGGACTCGATCGTGAGCAGCGCTTGGCTGGCGCTCTCGAGGATGTCCTCGGCCTCGGCAAGAAAATCTTTTATGTTCCGGTCTGACTTCATGGGTCGGTTCGCTCCCTGGAGGATGGGAAAATTTCAAGTGGTCGCTTCCTGTTCTCCATGTTCAATCTTCGCTGGTTCATGCGTCGGGCCGCCCCGCCGCCTATCAGCCGCCCAGCGCTCCCCTCACGGCCGACATCAGGTCTTCCTTGGTGAACGGCTTGATCACGTAGCTCGAGGCGCCGAGGGCGAGGCCCCGCTTCTTGTCCTCGTCGCTCTTTTCGGTGCTCACGATGATGAGCGGTATCTCCCGGTATGCCGGGTTGGACCTGACGAAACCGATGAGCTCCAGCCCGTTGATATCGGGCATGTTGATGTCGGTCACGATGAGGTCGAACCGGCGGGAGGGAAGGGCCTTGAGCGCCTCGAAGCCGTTGGCGGCCTCCACGACGAAGAAACCGCCTGCCTCCTCAAGGGAGACGCGCATCATCGAGCGGATCGCCTTGGAGTCCTCGACGATCAGAACGTTCCTCATCTTCTCTCCTTTTGAAGCTCGGCGATCCGTTTTTCGAGCAGTGCTTTTTCGAGCGCCATGCCCGCCTGGTTCATGAAGATCTCGAGCGTATCGACGCCCTTGATCGGCCTTCGTTCCGGGATGTTGTCGCCGTAGACGACGAGGGCGACCTTTCCGTCCACGACGAGCGGGATGGCAAGCACCTGATCGGGCATCACACCGCCCAACTCGTTCACGAGGTACTTGTTGCTCTCATTCTGCTCGATCTGCCCCTGGTAGGTGCGGCGGTTTTCGATCACGGTAAGAAACAGGGAGGGCTGGTTCAGCGGGATCCTGATATTGCGGACCACCTGGTCCGGAGACTGGCCCGTAAGCTCGATGCCGAACTGGCCGAGGCCTCGCACTTCGTCCTTCTTCACCATGAACAGGATCGCCCGGTTCACCACTTCGCTCGCGTACCGAAGAATGAGGAGGGTCACCTCCGCCGTGGCCGTTGGGAACCGCAGCTCATCGAACATGGACTTGAGGGTGGAGATCTCTTTTTGCGGCGTTTCCGTCTCGATGCGGGCGCGGAACTCCTCCCTGGCAGGTTCATAGGAGAGAGGGGATGGTGTTAGGGGCGGGGGGGATGCGCCGTGCACCTTGGGCGGGGGCGCGGGCCGGGTCGTGCCCTTTCGCCTCTCGTCGAGTATCCGTGTGCCTTCCATCAGGAGGTACTCGGCGCTGATGCCGTGCTTCAGCAGGAATTCCTGCGTATCGATCTCGATCTTGTCCTTCGGGGCTATCTCGCCGAGCTCAAAGTTGAAAAAACCTTCCTCCCAGGCAAGCAGGTCATAGATGATCTCCTCGATCTGCTTCCGCACAACGGCTTCGAGCGTCTGGGCGGTCACGGCCCCCATGTCCTGGAGGATCATGCCCAGGGGCTTGTCTGCCTCCCGCCGCTGCACGGAGAGCGCCTGTGAGAGGGCGGTCTCGGAAAGCATGCCCTGGGAAACGAGCATATTGCCGAGAGAATCACGAATGCTGTCGCTCGCGGCCTGGATCACCTGACCGTTCTTGAACACGACCATGCCGGTGCCCTTGCGGCTGCGCACGATGAGCGTGCCTGTTTTTTTACTCAGACTGATAATCTGGAAGATATCGGGTAGCGCAAGGTCTTCCAGCCTGCCCACAAGACTCATGAAATCTCCTGCTCCGAATTGTCATCCGATTATATCAATTTGAATGAAAAAAGCAACGGTTTAATAATCGGTTAGGCGGCGGGACCGCTGGTGGCAGGGAATACCTTTGTTGCAGAGTCGTTGATGCTTTTTGATTACTGTCTGCCGTACTTCCCGGCCGTTATTCCGGCAGATGCCAGACCCTGCCAGGTGAGGGGACGGATTGGTGGGACAGCCGCGATTTCGATGCGCTTGAGCCCCTCATGAGCTCCGGTAGTTCTCGAATTGCAGTTCGATCCCGAAATCCTTTCCCTTGAGGAGCTGGATAGCTGTCTGCAGATCATCCCTGCTTTTGCCCGATACGCGGACCTGGTCGGCCTGGATCGCCGCCTGAACCTTCATCTTCGAGTCTTTGATGGCTTTTACGATCTCCTTTGCCTTGTCAGTCGGGATGCCCTGCTGCAGGCCGAGCCGCTGGCGGACGGTTCCTGCGAGGGCCGACTCCATCTTGCCAAAGGAAAGGTTCTTGACCGGCACACCCCGCTTGACAAGCTTCGTCTGCAGGATGTCGACCACACTTTTCAGTTTGTACTCATCGTCCGATACAATCACGAGGGCATCTTTCTCCTGGGTTATGTTCGACTTGCTGCCCTTGAAGTCGAACCGCTGCCCGATCTCCTTCATCGCCTGGCTCACGGCATTCGTCACCTCTGCCATATTGATCTTCGAAACGATGTCGAATGAATTCTCTGCTGCCATGTGACACCTCCGGCGAAAATGAAGTGTGGCGAATTTTCAACGTGCATTTTTCGTTTTGCGATGATCCTTTCGTTTTGCGATGATCCTACTGTTCGATTACTTCCGTCCCCTTCGGCGCCGTGAACGTGAATTGCCTGTCATCCAGTCCCTCGTTTTCCCGCACGCCGGTAAAGCGTATTTCCGTTACGTTGCCGGACCGGTCATGGATCGTGAGGCCGGTGACGCGGCCGTTCTCGTCCGAGTCCAGCTGCAGTTTCCTCATGGCGGCCCCGGACTTCCTGGGAATCAATTCGAGCTGGCGGGGCGCCCTCGGGTCGGGCTGCAGAACGTCAAAATCATTGCGGATATGCGCCGCTCCGAGCAGGAACGCAACAGGGACGTTCATATGTTCGAAATCGGAGAAGGCCTTTTTGATCACCTGCTCGCTTTTCTTCGAATAGAAGAGCGCGGCCTTGCCGTCGATGAGGATGAGCTGCCCGTTCGCGTACTCGAGCTTGAGCTTGCCCGGCTTCTTGATCCAGAGCCTGCCTTCGAAGGTCTGTGTCTTGTCCAGCGTCTTGAGAAAGTTCTTCTGGATGACATTGGCCGTCAGGTCGCTGACGCCCTGATAATGCTTCTCGACGGAAAGAACGGCCTCGTCCACGCTCTGCGCGGGCAGGAGGGCGGGTGTGAGCACCGCGAGGCCCGCTGACGCGAGAATGATGAGAGCCTTGCTTGTCCGGGGGAGCCGTTTCATCACAGGTGCCATTATAGTATTAATTGCCATCCGGCGCAAGAACTGAGGATCGAACCTCTTCCCCTGTTGTACAAGTTTTCGTTGTGGAGGAAGTTGCCGTAGAAGGACTCCCGGAGCATGGTCCAGATATTAGGACCGAAGCGCCAGAACCCGACCAGCCACTCGCTTGATCGGGTAATTGCGCTCGCGGGGCCGCTGAAAAAAAGCGATGATGACAGCATTGCGTAGGCGAGGACGTTGGAGAACAGGACGGGGACGAGCAGGCGTACGTATCGCTTGGCAACGAGGGGCGCAAGCAGAACGTCCGACGTCCGGTCCTTGAAGAACTTGTAGCTCAGGACGAATCCGCTCAGGACGAAGAAGATGGAGACCGAGAAGTCGCCGTTGTACAGCACGTTGAGCGGCGTTCCGGCAATGAGGAACTCCACGTTCCCGGCTGTATGGGCATGGTCTGCCCCGGGCCAGAAGAGGGCTGGGTAGAAGCCCACGGCATAATGGGCGAACACCACGACCAGCGCGGCAATCCCACGCAGACTTTCCAGATAGCCGAGCTTTTTCAAGAAACCCTCCGGCACGAGGACGCAGAAGGGGCTCGATCACCGGGAGCGGACAGGTGGAACGGGCAGGAAACATCAATTTTAGTATAGGACAGAAACTGCATCGCACGGCCGCGGTCAATCATCGAGGCTCCTCACGGTCCCGTCCATGTTCTTGCGCACGAGCACTTCCCGCGGCTTGGCGCCGTCCGCCGGGCCAACGATGCCGTCCTCCTGCATCATCTCGATCATGCGGGCGGCGCGGTTGTAGCCCACGCGCAGCCTGCGCTGCAGGAAGGACGTCGAGGCCTGGCCGTTCAGCTGGACCAGCTCCACGGCCCGGTTGTACAGCTCGTCCCGCTCTCCGTCCTCCACCTCCGCGACCTCGGCCTCGGCGACCTCCTTGACCCGCTGCTGGAGAAGTTCGTAGTTCGGCCTTCCCTGCCTCTTCACGAACTCCACGACGCGCTTGATCTCGGCTTCGGACTCGAAGCACCCGTGGACGCGGACGAGGTGGGCGGAGCCTGGCGGGAGGAACAGCATGTCGCCCATGCCCAGGAGGTTCTCGGCGCCGTTCGCATCCAGGATCGTGCGCGAGTCGGTCTTGGATGACACCTGGAAGGAGATCCGCGCGGGGAGGTTGGCCTTGATGAGCCCCGTGATGACGTCCACGCTCGGCCGCTGGGTCGCCACGATCAGGTGGATCCCCGCGGCGCGGGCCATCTGGGCCAGACGCATGATCGAGTCCTCGACCTCGCGCTGCACCGTCATCATGAGGTCCGCCAGTTCGTCGATGATCACCACAATGAACGGCAGCCGCTCCGCGTCGGACACGGCCTTGTTGAAGGACTCGATGTTCTTCGAACCCTTTTCCGCGAGCTGGCGGTACCGACGCTCCATCTCGGCGACCAGCGCCCGAAGCGTCTCGGCCGCCTTCTTGGGCTGCGTCACGACCGGCGTCAACAAGTGGGGAATATCGTTGTAAAGCGACAGCTCGAGCATCTTGGGGTCCACGAGTGCGAGCTTTACCTCGTTCGGACGGGCGTTGAACAGAAGCGCCATGATGATGGAGTTGATGGCAACACTTTTCCCCGAGCCGGTCGCGCCGGCCACAAGGAGGTGGGGCATCTTCTCGATGCTCGAGACCACCGACGCCCCGAAGATGTCCTTGCCGAGGGGTATCTTAAGCTTCGATTTATGAGACTGGTATTCGGGCGATTCGAGGATCTGCCGGAAGTAGACGGTCTCGCGCGTGTTGTTCGGCACCTCGATGCCCACGGCCGCCTTGCCGGGCAACGGGGCCACGATGCGCACGGACGCCGCCTTCATGGACAGCGCAAGGTCGTCGGCGAGATTCACGATCCTGCTCACCTTCACGCCCGGCGCCGGCTCAAACTCGAACATGGTGACCACGGGGCCGGGGTAAACCTGGGTCACCCGGCCCTGGATGTCGAAATCCTGGAGCTTGCGCGCGAGCAGTTCGGATTGGGCGAGCATGTCCTCCTTCGAGATCTTTTTCGTGATGTGTGGCAGAGGATCGAGCAGGTCGGGGGTCGGCAACTGGTATGCGCCCTTGCCGTCCTTCGGCTCCATGAATTCGAAGGTCGCCTGCACCGGCTTCGGCTGCTTCTCGGGCCGGGGCTCCTTCGCGAAGGCGGCGGTCTTCGTGTCGACGATCTTCGGCGGCTCCTTGGGGAGCACGGGCCGCTGCTTCGCCTCTCTCGCCTTCTCCCTCCTGCCCCGGCGTACCGCCATGAGCAGGTCCAGGCGTTCGAGAAGCCGGCCTGACACGTCGCGGAGCCATGCCAGGGCCTTGAGCGGCGAGAACGGCGTGAGCAGCATCAGGGAGATGACCATGGCGGTCAGCGTAATGATGTAGGCTCCGGGAGACGAAAATCCCTTGAGCAGAAGATAGGAAGCGGCGCCGCCCAGCATGCCGCCTGAAGGCACCTCTTCGCGGAAGAGCGAAACCTTCTCATTCTGGAGCCCGCAAAAGGCCGCAAAGGAGATGAAGAGTACAAGGCCTCCGACCTTCTTAAGATTGGGATGCACGGCACGGCCCTGGACGGCGAAGTAAACGGCATAGCCGAAGAGATAGAGCGGGAGGAAATAGGACGACAGTCCGAAGAGGTGTAGCAGCGCGTCAGAGAGATAGGCACCGAAGATGCCGATATAGTTCTTCGTTTCGCCGCCCGAGCCCGAGATGCTGAAGCAGGGGTCCGACGCGCTGTACGAGACCAGGCTCAGCATGATCAGGAGACCGGCGGCGAAGAGCAGCAGCGCCGCCATCTCGTTCCCGTGCTTATGTTTTTCCGCGGAAACCGCCATAATTCCTTGAGTCAGTCCCCCGTCATGCTCTCAGCATCCACATCACCATGACCGCCGCGGCCAGCGCCAGGCGATATCCGACGAAGAGATTCAGCGAATGCCGGTTGAGGTAGGCGAGCAGGAATTTGATGCTCAGGTACCCCACCAGGGCCGAACTGGCAACGCCCAGGCCGAAGGGAAGCAGTTCGCCCGACGCGAGGTGGAGTTTCCTGAGCTTCAGGAGCGCCGCGCCGGCAATGACCGGCGTGGACAGCAGGAAGGAGAACCGTGCAGCGCTCTCGCGCGTGTACCCCGTCACGAGGCCGCCGACGATCGTGCTGCCTGAGCGTGAGACTCCAGGAACGAGGGCAAGGGCCTGGGCGCAGCCGATGATGATGGCGTGCCCCAGCTTCATCCGGTCGATGGTCGCGGCCTTGCGCGAGAACCGATCAACGGACCAAATCACGATGCTGAAGATGCCGAGCGCCGCGGCGATCAGCGGGGGATTCCGGAAGTTTTCCTCGATGACATGCTCGTACTTGAGCCCCAGGATGCCCGCCGGCACCGTGGCAAGCACGATGTACCAGACGAGTCTCCCCTCCCCGGTCTTCCAGGCGCCGTCGCCCAGGCCGGCGAGCAGTTTCCTGATCAGGTCGACCCAGTCCTTCCAGAAAAAGGCCAGGATCGCGACGAGCGTGCCCGCGTGCAGCGCCACGTCAAAGGTCAGACTGTCCACGAGGGTGCCCTGCCACCCGAAGATCCAGGGGAGCAGGATCAGGTGCGCAGAAGAGCTGATCGGCAGGAATTCCGCAACCCCCTGCACAATGCCCAGTATGATCGCCTCAAGAACCATCAGTACACCCGCTTCGTTCCCTTTCAAAAGTGATCACCCATTATTTCACAACGGCATGATGATTTCAACATGAATGTTGCCGCGGCAGGCGAATTGAACGCTCTTTTGAATGAATTGACCGGTGCGAATGGCCGTCCTCTGAAGTGCTCGCGATTGGATTTTTTCAAGAATGAAGGGGGGATTTTACCGCGAAGGCGAAAGAACACTTTTTTTGACACTGATGGGCACTGATAACGTATGAAAAAACCTCGAGGGATGGGACAGTTGGCTCTTCATTTTTTTAGGCCCGCTTTTTCAGCGTTCATCCGCGTTTGTCAGTGTCGAGTATTGTTGGGGTCGCCGGTCTTTCTCTGCGTCCTCTGCGCACTGCAGGATCGACCATCAGACCCGCACCACGATCTTTCCGAAGAATTGCCTGCTCAGCAGCTTCTCGTACGCCTTCTTCGCATCGGAAAATTCGAACACGGAATCGATCACCGTCCTGATCTTGTGGGGCATCAGTTTCAAAGAATGGTGCATGGCAGCCTTCGGCCCCACATACACGCCGTGGATGGTAATGTTCTTGCCGAACACATAGCGCAGGCTGATCGGCACCTCGTCCCCGCCGGTCGCGCCGAAGGTGACGAGCCTGCCCCCGCGCCTCAGGCAGGACAGGGATTTGTTGAAGGTCGCCCCGCCCACGTGGTCGACGGCGATGTCAGCCAGCGCGCCCATCGTGATGCGCTTCACCGACTCGGCAAAATCCTCCCTGCGGTGGTTGATGACGAAATCGGCGCCAAGGTCCTTCGCTTTCGCGATCTTCCAGTCGTCGCCGACCGTGGCGATGATTGTGGCGTTAAAGAGCTTCGCAACCTGGATGAGCGCGCTGCCCGCCCCGCTCCCGGCCGCATGGACCAGCACCGTGTCTCCCTGCTGGATGCCTGCTCGAAGCACCAGGGAGTTCCAGGCGGTCGTGTACGTGACGCCCACACCCGCAGCCTCCTCGAAGGTCAGGCCTTCGGGCTTCTTGAAGATGTTCGCTGCGGGGACCCTGGCATACTCCGCTGATACCCCCTGGGTCAGTACGCCCAGGACCGAAAAGCCGGCGCATTCGTTGTCGCGGCCGCTCAGGCAGCGTTCGCAGCGGCCGCAGGATAGCCCGGGGAAGAGGATTACTTCGTCTCCGGCTTTCAGATGATCGACCGCCGTTCCCGCCCGCTCTATGATGCCCGAAGCGTCGGATCCGAAGATATGCGGCAACGGCACCGAAACGGGATACTTCCCTCCCATCACCCAGACATCAAGGTGGTTCAGCGAGAAGGCCTTGACCTTGACCAGGACCTCGTTTTCAGCAATCTCGGGAATCGGGAATTCGCCGACCTTGATTCCCTGGAAACCTTTCAGTTCATCGTAATAGAGTGCTTTCATGGCCCCCCATGCAGTTAAGTATAGCCGCTTCCAGATCGTGCTGTCAATGAAAGGAGAGTACGCGTAAGCCCACATCGGCCGCTCCTGCCCGTGAGCTCAAACGCGAACAGCTTAATATTAAAGTAAAGTTTTCCAATAAAAAACCGATATAGTATTAAGCCGGCAACCATGCCGCCGATGGAGTGTTTCGTGAGACTAATTGAAAGAATAAAAAATATTACTATCAAATGGAAACTGATGCTGCCTGTCGTGATTCTCATGGCGGGGGTAGGGCTTGCCAACAGCACCTGGGTAGGGCTCAAGGTCCATGATCTGTCCATGGAGCAGAGCAGGCGCGACCTGACCAATCTGTCGGAGACCGTGTTCGGCGTGATGACGGATTACATGATCACGGGCATGATGAAGGACCACAAGAAGCCCTTTCTGGAACATATGAACAAGATGCTCCCGGTCCGGATGGTCTGGGGGGAAATCCTGAACAGGCAGTACGGCCGGAAGCCGGCAGAAGATTACCCGCGGGACGATTCGGAAAAAGAGGTTTTCAAAACAGGGAAGCCGACATTCACCATCGATCTGATCAATGGGGAAGAATACCTGAGGGGCGTGTTTCCGTACATCAATGTCACCAATTACATGGGATCGAACTGCATTCCCTGCCATAGTGATGGAGCCAGGGAAGGAGATGTCCTCGGCGCTCTCAGCATCAGCACCTCCATGAAAACGACCCGGGAGTCCGTGGCGAAGACCCGCACCATTATTGCGCTCATAACCATGCTTCTCTCCCTCGCCGGCATCGGCATTCTGCTCTTCGCCGTGAACACCGCGCTCATCTCGCCTCTTGCGAAGGTCATTCACATCGTTGAGGGTGCATCGCGAAAGGACTTCCAGGGGCGGCTCAATGTCGTGTTCGACGACGACATCGGCCAGCTGTCCACGTCCATCAACCAGATGGCGGAGGGTCTGGGGTCGGCCATCCGCGGTGTTGCGAACGTTACCGGAGACCTGTCGAAGAATGCGACGCTTCTCAAGGATGCTGTGGACGAAACACTGCGGGGGACCGGCCAGCAGGCGCAGCAGGCTGCTCAGATCGCGACCGCGGCCGAGGAGATGTCCCAGACCGCGCAGGGCATCTCGAAGAACAGCACGACGGCCTCGCTGTCGGCACGGGATGCCATGGAAGTCGCCAACCGGGGCAAGGATGTGGTGAGGCAATCCATGGACAAGATCACCGCCGCCGGAGAGTCCACCCGCGAGCTGGCCGCGATGATCGAGAAGATGAACGCGCGGGTGCTCGAGATCGGCAGCATCCTTTCCGTCATCAGCGAGATCGCCGATCAGACGAATCTGCTCGCCCTGAACGCGGCCATTGAAGCGGCTCGCGCCGGAGAGCAGGGCCGCGGGTTCGCCGTAGTGGCCGACGAGGTGCGGAAGCTTGCAGCAAAGACCATGCACGCCACTGGCGAGATCGCAATCAAGATCAAGGCTGTGCAGGAGGATTCCGAGAAGACCGAGCAGTCGATGAAGAGCGCCCTGGGCCACGTGACCGACGGCGTCAGCTTCATGTCCACCGCTGGCGAATCCCTGGGTAGCATCGTGGCCTCGGTGCAGAAGACCGCCGACGAGATCACCCAGATCGCGACCTCCGTCGAGGAGCAGTCGGCTACGTCGGAAGAGGTCGCGAAGAACATCGAGGACATCTCGCTCATCGCGGTAAAGACCCAGGCTTCGACGGAAAACCTGAAGGCTATATTCGAGGAGTTAAAGAGCCTGTCTCAGCAGCTGAAGACCACGGTGGACGAGTTCAAGGTGTAAACATCCCCCGCGTCACCCGTAATCCTCAGCCTCACCGCCTGCGCCGTCGCGCCATCTCCCTGCGCATCCCCGCACCGCAGTTCCTCGCCTGTCTGGTGCAGCCTCTTCCCCTTCGCTGCAGGACGCATCTCCAGCACTATTCAGCCGGCATGCCCCACTCGCTCGAGTTCCCGCTCAAGAGTGCGCACCGGCTATGGCCGGCATCGGGACTGCGGACCTTTTTGTCACCTGTTCCCCGGGTTGATCGCCGGGTCAATGGCCCGGGTGGTAGCCCTTCCCGGCCCGATCTCACTGCCAGTTGCGATGACCTTTGCCGGATTGCGCAACGTCTCGTTTCCCGAGAGGGAAAAAGATTCTCATGCCATCAGTCCCGCCGGACAGGCTTCACATCCCAGATGTCCCGTGCATATTCGGTAATGCTCCTGTCGCTCGAGAAGCGGCCCATGCCGGCGACGTTCAAAATGGCCTTTTCCATCCACGCTTCGGTGTCCCGGTAGAGCGCATCGACATGCTCCTGGCACGCTACATAGGACGCATAGTCGGCGAGCAGCAGGTAGTGGTCGCCGTACCCGGTGAGCGCGTCGAAGATTGGGCGGAACCTGGCCGGCGCATCGGCCGAGAAATAGCCGCTGTTAATCATGTCGAGCGCCTGCCTGAGCTCGGCGTTCGCGTTGTACACGTCCCAGGGATTGTAGCCGCTCGCGTGCAGCTCAGCGGCCTCGTCGGCGGTCTTGCCGAAGGTGAAGAAATTCTCCTCCCCCACCTCATCCCGCATCTCGATGTTCGCACCGTCGAGCGTGCCGATGGTGAGCGCGCCGTTTAGCGCGAATTTCATGTTGCCCGTGCCCGAGGCCTCGGTGCCCGCCGTCGAGATCTGCTCCGACAGGTCGCAGGCCGGGATGATCTTCTCCGCGTTCGACACGTTGTAGTCGGGGATGAAGACGACCTTGAGTGCGCCTCCCACTGCCGGGTCGTTGTTCACCACGTCGCCCACGCTATGGATCAGCTTGATGATGAGCTTGGCCATGGCATAGCCCGGCGCGGCCTTGCCCGCAAAGATCACGGTGCGCGAGACGAGGTCTCCGGCCCGTTCCTCACGGATGCGGTTGTACCGCGTGACAACGTGCAGCACGTTCAGGAGCTGCCGCTTGTATTCGTGGATGCGCTTGGTCTGCACGTCGAAGAGCGAACCGGGGTCGACCTGCATCTTGAGCCGCGCCTGGATGATCTCGGCAAGCCGCTCCTTGCGCGCCCGCTTCACCTCGCGGAACTTCTTCCGGAAGCCGGGATCCGCAGCGAGGGGAACGAGCTTCCTGAGCTCCGACAGGTCGCAGATCCACTGCTTCCCGATGCTGTTCGTAATGAGCGCGGACAGGCCCGGGTTGGCCTTGTGCAGCCAGCGGCGCGGCGTCACGCCGTTGGTGATGTTGATGATCCTGTCCGGGTACATCTGCTCGAAGTCCGCGAAGATCGTTTTTTTCATGAGGTCCGTGTGGATCTTTGACACGCCGTTCACGCGATGGCTTCCCACGATGGCCAGGTGCGCCATACGCAGGCGCCGGCCGCCCTCCTCATCCACTATGGACATACGCCGGAGCCGGTCAATGTCGCCGGGGCAGCAGTGGCGCACCTCCTCCAGGAAACGGTAGTTGATCTCATAGATGAGCTGCAGGTGGCGGGGCAGGATCGCCTCGAAGAGGCTTACCGGCCAGGTCTCGAGCGCTTCGGGCATGAGCGTATGGTTCGTATAAGAGAAGGTTCTCCGCGTGATGTCCCACGCCTTGTCCCAGTCCAGGTGATGGAGGTCGATCAGAACGCGCATAAGCTCGGGAATGGCGATCGATGGGTGCGTGTCGTTCAGCTGGATGGCCACCTTGTCCGGGAGCTGCGTGAAATCGGGATGGTATTTGATGAAGCGCCGCACGATGTCCTGGAGCGACGCGCAGACGAAGAAGTACTGCTGTTTGAGCCGAAGTTCCCGCCCCATCTGGGTCGTATCGTCGGGATAGAGGACCTTGGACAGGTTCTCCGACTCGTTCTTCTCCTGCACGGCCTTGATGTAGTTTCCCTCGTTGAAGTATTTGAGGTTGAAGTCGCGCGAGGCCTTCGCGGCCCAGAGCCGCATATTGTTCGCGGTGCTGGTGTCGTACCCGGGCACCGGCGTATCGTAGGCCATGGCCATCACGTCCTCGGTGTCTACCCAGTGAAAATGCGCGATGCCGTGCTCGTCCCTGACCTGAACGACCCGGCCGCCGAACTTGACCGGGAAGAGCACCTCGGGGCGGGGAAACTCCCAGGGGTTGCCGTAGCGCAGCCAGTTGTCCGGGTGCTCCACCTGGTAGCCGTTCTCGATGCGCTGGTTGAACATGCCGTATTCATAGCGGATGCCGTAGCCGTACCCGGGAAGGGAAAGTGTTGCCATCGAGTCCAGAAAGCAAGCGGCAAGTCTGCCGAGTCCGCCGTTTCCCAGGCCCGCGTCCTGCTCCAGCTCGCGGATGCGGTCGATGTCCAGTTCCAGGTCGCTCAACGCCTCGCGGCACTCCTCGAACACGCCGAGGTTCAACAGGCTGTTCGCGAGCAGGCGCCCGATCAGGAATTCCAGGGACAGATAGTACACCCGCTTGGCGTCGGTCTGGTAATAGCTGCGCATGGTCTCCATCCAGCGTTCGATCAGGCGCTCGCGCACGGCGTAGGCCGTGGTATGGAACCAGTCGCGGTGGGTGGCGGTGATGGGGTCCTTGCCGAGCGAGTAGATCAGCCGGTTGGCGAGGGACCTCTTGAGGGATTCCGGGTCGTTTCCGAGCGGATCGTAGTGGAAATTTTTTGGTAAATGGTTGTTCACCATGGCGCCTCCGGTACGGGGTACGTGCCTGTTTTTTTATTGTACCTGAAAAAGACCAAACCGACCGTTCTTTTCCTTAGAAATAGGGGGCTTCGGGAGCAGGGCTTATCGCGAACGGAGTGCCTTGCGGAACACCTCGAGCGGCTGCGCGCCGACAACTGACTTTTTCTCGTCGATGAAAAAGGCCGGCACCCCGGTCACGCCAAGGCGGGTAGCCTCATCATGTGCCTTCTGGAGCGTCCGCAGATAGGTCCCGTCTTGAACCGCGTTCTTCATGGCTTCCGGATCAACGCCGGTATCGGCTGCGACGCGCATGAGGACGTCGACGTTCCCGATGTCGAGACCCTGCGAGAAGTAGGCGGAGAAGAGCGCCTCGTGGAACGGCTGGAACCTGCCCTTGTCGCGAGCAAACTCGGCCGCCATGAGGGCCTTGCGTGAATTGGACAGGAGAGGGCGGTCCGCAAAGGTGATGCCGAAGGGGGCGCCCATCTGGCGCAGGTGCTTCATCATGCGTTCGATGTCCTCCCGGCGGAACCGTGCGGTCATGGGCGTTCCTTCCTGCGGCGTCTCGGGATGGATCTCGACGCCCAGCCACTCGACGGAGAGCTCGAACTCCTGTCTCAGCTTGTCGACGAGGCCCTCGCCGATGTAGCAGAAGGGTCAGATGTAGTCGGAAAATATCCTGACGTTGATCGTCATGGGGCGTCCCGTTCTTTACGTTATTCTCTCGGCTCTTTCAATGATATCACAAGGGATGGCGTTGCAGTGAAACTTGGGGTTCTACACTTCTTTCATTTCATTCCCGCCTTTTTCAACATAGGCAATTCGATCGCTTTGCAACTCATAAGCGCGCTCGATCAAGGCACCCGGGTCAACGTCGTCAAACAGGTCGGGTTGAAGCCTTAAGTGCGCGATCAGGCGCTTCTCAAGGTCGGCCTGTGCCTCCGTGGTCTCGTAATCGATGATGTGTTCAATAGCGATGCCCGCGCAGCGCAGGTTTCTGCATATCAATATCGACCGATGGCAGGCCATCGGGTCCTTTTCCGCGCACATAAGGGCAAGGACACGGTTTTGTTGCATGCAAAGCCTGATGCGCTCCAGGCCTTTCTGAAACACGGCCGAGGCGGCGATCTTCCGATGAACCGCCTTCCCGCTGACGTAACACGGGCGGTCTTTCGGCCTTGCTCCCACCTCTTCGCCAAGGAACACATACTCGATGTCGTGGGCCTGTAATGCTTTCTTGAGCGGCTCGCGATTGAACTGGGGATGCCGTCTGCTGTACGGTGTTGAACGCACATCACACAGCGCGGTTATTGTGTGCTGCTTGAGGAGGGCGACCAGATCATCGATTGAGCGGTCCGAATGGCCGATGGTGAAGAGTGTGGTTGTCACTTATTGATTTGCCCGCGCGGGTTCATGATGAAGTATTCTTACTTTCCCAATTCGAGTTATCGGTCTTTCCGGAAGGACTGTCTCCGCGTCTCCACGTTCCCATGTCGGTCCTTGCACCGAGGCCGGGCGGGAACGCGCCCCGCGGCGGCTTGTGCCGTTTTAATGATACCAAGCGACCGTGCGGGATGTGACTCCGTGTGATCCTCACGCCTGCCTGCCATAGCCGATCGCCTTTTTCAGCGGTGTGAGCAGCGCAAAGAACGCCAGGCCCGCCGCAAAGGACAGGACGAACATCAGCAGGAAGAAATTCTCCCTGGGCATTTTCTCCCAGAACGTCCCGAGATATCCCGACAAATAGTTGCCGAAAAAGCTCGAGAGGAACCAGACGCCCATCATCATGGAAACGATCCGGGCGGGGGCGATCCTGGTCACCAGCGAGAGGCCGATCGGGGAAAGATAGACTTCGCCGAGCGTGAGCACGAAGGTGCAGGCGGTGAGCCACCAGAGGCTCGCCCGGGGAGTGACGGCCAGTTCCCGGGCCGGCGGTATCAGGATCAGGAAGGCCGCGGCAAGCAGGATGCAGCCGATCCCCATCTTGGCGATGCTCGACGGTTCTTTTCCTCGGCGGTCCTGCCAGCCCCAGAACAGATTCAGCAGAGGAACGAAAATGAAGATCATGAGCGGATTGAACGATTGGAACCATGAGGCCGGCATCTCCCAGCCGAAGATCATCCGGTCCGTATTAGCGTCGGCCCAGAGCGCCATCGTGTTGCCCTGCTGCTCGTACACGCTCCAAAAGACAATGGAGAGGGCCATCATGACGAAGATCGCGCCGATCTTCAGCCAGTCCTCGCGCGTCATCGGTTCTGGAGACTTCCGCTGCCCGGAGTCCCTTTTCAGCATGATCAGATCGGGGGCAAGGTGCTTCTGGCCCGAGAGATATACGAGAAGCCCGATCACCATGCCGACGCCCGCTGCTGCAAAGCCCCAGTGATACCCCACCTTCTCGCCGAGGGTCCCGCAGACGAGGGGGGAAAAGAACGCGCCGAGATTGATGCCCATATAGAATATGCTGAACGCGCGGTCGCGGCGATGGTCGTGGGCAGGGTAAAGCGCCCCGACCTGCGTCGAGATATTCGGCTTGAAGGCGCCGTTTCCGAGGATCAGGAAGATCAGCGCCGGGAAGAACAGGCTCTCAACGGCCATCAGGAAATGTCCGACGGCCATGAGCACCCCTCCCAGGACCACCGTTCGTCGCTGCCCCAGGAGCCGGTCCGCAAGCATGCCGCCGAAGAGCGGTGTGAAGTAGACGAACCCGGTATAGAGACCGTAGATCTGGGACGACCGTTCCTGCGTGAATTGCAGGTGCTTGATCATGTAGTATACCAGCAGAGACCGCATCCCGTAGTAGGAGAACCGCTCCCACATCTCGGTAAAAAAGAGAACATACAATCCAGCAGGGTGTCTCTGGCCCTTGGTCCCGTTCACGGATATGGTTATCGCGTCGCGCATCTGTCGCTCCGAGAAATCAACCAGATAAGAACAAAAACCTTATCAAGAGGGAAAGAGAGTTTACCGCGAAGCAGCTAAGGACGCAAAGGAATTCTTTAATGGACTGGTCGGGATGGGCTCGATGCCGAGATCGGCGGTCGGGCTACGGTACAACCTTCGTTATAGATACTCCTTGGGCAGCTCCTTCTTGTGCCATTTCTCCCCTTTTTTGTGCGGATTTCTTGTCGTTCTTTCCTGTTTTCCGGAACGAGTGATATACTTTATTGTAAGTAAGAATATTTTTCCCAAACGAGCATGAAGGTGCAGAGCTCTCGCCTTTTTGAGAGCAGTGGCAGTGACGGAAGAAAGGAGGAATGATCATGAAAGAGGAACTAACGAATAGGAAAGGTTCGATCCTGATACCGGTTCTGACAGGCGGCGCTCTAGGGGCCGGGATAGCGCTCTTGCTGGCGCCGAAATCGGGAAGCGAGACCAGGAAAGATTTGAAGCGGATCGGCAACCGGCTCTCACAGGCTGTTGATATAGGCAAGGACCTCTACGGAGAGAGCAGAGAGTTTGTGAGCAAAGCCGTTGAAGCCGGCAAGAAGGCCTATGTGGAGGAAAAGCCCTTGGAGCCCTTGAGCAGCGAGGGGCGCTCATTCCTCGTGCCGATCCTGGCGAGCAGTATCATCGGGGCAGGCATTGGGGCAGGCATTGCGCTTCTGCTGGCGCCGAAATCGGGAAGCGAGACCAGGGAGGACCTGAAGCGGTTCGCATCGCGCACACGGGAGAAGGTTGTTTCCGCCTATGACAAGGGCAAAGATCTCTACGAGACAGGCAAAGGAGCGATAACCGAGGCGGTGGAAGCTGGCAAGAAAGTGTACGTCGAAGGGAAGGAGAGGCTTGAGCATGCAGCGTAGCAGCAGGCGACTCCGGGAGATTGCACCAGGGGGTGAGGCCTCTGCTCCCGTTCAACAATCGGTGTTCAACCGGCTTTTCAGTAGCGAGGCACCGGGGCCATAGGTTCCGGTGCCTCTTGTTGTCTCCCCGAGGGGCGCAGCGTTTTCAGGGATCAGCATCTCACCGGCTTCAGGCTTCTCGCTCTCTCCAGAACAATTTAGGCAAAGCAACGTTAAAACAGCGCCCGTAATATTCTCCGATCTCACGGAACTGCTTCAGCGCCAGTTTGACCATCGGTCCTTATAATGAAAGACCTGAAAATCAGACCTGATAATCATAGAAAGGACACCTCCGGGCATACCTATGATGCCCGACATCCCGTCCGATTTTCCCTCCCTTGCTCACGGCTACCTTCTTTCGCCGGGTACCTTCCCCGCTCCTTCACCGGGAGGGTTGAAAACCAAGTTGAAAACCAAAACGCGACCAATATTTATTGTTGACATCTCATCGGGCTTACGATATGCTTTTTGAACCTGCCACTGCAATACGTGCTTTTTTTATCCTGAAAACATCTAGAGATTATCCTTCCGCGGATACGTTCACGCATGATGTGCCGAAACGAACGGGTCCGAACGGTTTCGCCGGAGCTGCAGACGTTGCTCCGGGCTGCTTCACTCACAAATATACCATCGACGACCGGGCCGCTGCCTTGTTATTCCCCTGTCCCGGCCGCCGGAACAACGAAAGGCGCCGACCATGCCACGGGGAGAAGACAAAAAGGTCCTGTATTGCTGTTTCCTTTTACTGGCGCTGTCCCTTGCCGGCTGCAGCGACCCGAATACGAAGGCTGTCGTCAATACCGACACGGGCCAACACGCGTCAGGCTGGCTTCCCGCCGGTCACATGACGGCGGCCAGGACCGACGCAGTCGTTTGCGAATCCTGTCACGGAAGCAACCTGCAGGGAGGCATATCCGGCATCTCCTGCACCTCCTGCCATCTTGGAAGCCCCTCATCGGTCCATCCGGCTGACTGGAATCCCGTGTACAGCGCTCACGGCCCCTATGTGAAGACAAAAACGACGAGTTCCTGCGCAAACCAGTATTGCCACGGCGCCTCATTGACTGGCGTCCCGGAAAGCGGCCCCTCCTGCTCGTCCTGTCATATCGGAGGCACCACATCGGAGCATCCGGCAAACTGGGACCCCGTATATAGCGCTCACGGTCCCTATGCAAAGGTAAACGGCACCACGACCTGTTCAAGCCAGTATTGCCATGGGCCTTCGCTTGCCGGCGTTCCCGGCAGCGGACCCTCCTGCACTTCCTGCCATTTGGGAGGTGTCACCAGCTTCCATCCGGCCGAGTGGGCGGGCGACGCTTGCACGAACCACGGGGCGTATGCTTTCGCGAACGGAACTGGCGGCTGCGCGAACGCGGCCTGTCATGGCGCGGGCCTTCAGGGCGTGCTGAAAAGCGGGCCTTCCTGCACCCAGTGTCATCCGACGATCCCCAATGCATCCAGCTGCAATACCTGCCACGGCATCCCGCCCGACGGGGCAGGGACGATCGGTTCCGTGTATCCGAACCTTCCTGGCAGCCACGCGCAGCATATGCAGCTGAGCGGCGTCACGTGCGCCACCTGTCATAACCGGACCTGCGATCAGCACATCGACGGCGTGGTCGAGGTCCTCTTCGGCCCTGCATACAACGCGGAAACGGGGCTCGCGTCTCTGGTGACGACGACCGGAGCGGCATGCTCGAACGTAAGCTGTCACGGCGGGCCGCGGTCCCAGCAGATCCGTACGATACCCGCCCAGGGGATCTATACGCAGGTCACGTCGCAAAGCACATGGACGTCCGATCCCGCCCAGACCCCCGACTGGTATACAGGAAGCATCAGCCTGAACGACACAAACCAGTGCTTTTCGTGCCACGTGTACGGAGATACGCTGTACAACGGCTATTTCTCCGGACGGCATTACCTCCATGTCATGGAGCACGGCATCACCTGCATTTCCTGCCATGACACGCTGAAGCTTTCAAATATCTCGTTCCATTTCCCCGATCTAAGCTCACAGGTGATCTCCACGGCAACGGCGTCTGCGTCCACCAACAGCTGGCTGAACTTCGACGGTACGACCTGCACGTCGCAGTCCTGTCACTCGGATACGAGAAACTGGTGGCAGTGATTCGGCGGGAGTACGGCGGGGATGTTGAACCGTTCTGCGGTGAATCAGAATGGGGACATCCCGTCCTTCGGGCACCTTGAAATCGGCGTTCTCGATACGAAGACAGAGAAACGCGGAAGGCACATCCTGGGGAAAACTGCCCACGGCGGTACACTTACTTCAAAAAGTTCAGAGCGAGCTTTTCTTCACACCCTTAACGGCTTTTACAAGTCTATCCGACTGCATCTTCTCCGCGCTTTCCGCCTTCACCCGACGCTTGCGAACGGTCGGGTGAGCATAACGTACGGCTCCTTGCCTCCCCGATGCTCTTCAAGGCTCCTCTGTTAAAACCCGATTACATCTGCGCATCCTTCGGCCCGGCATTCCGGAGGCGTTCGATCTGCCGGTCCTGTTCCCTCGACAGGCCTGCCATGGCGACAACAGCCCCGATAAAGCACGTGAACATGTCCCATTGCGTGTCCCAGGGGTCTCCCTGGGTGCCCAGGAAGTCGTCTGCTTTCTGGCCGAGTACCACGGCGGCAGCCCATTCGATCAGTTCGTACCAGGCGCTGATCGCCATGGCAACACAGATCGAGAGGAACAAGGCCATGCGTCGGCTTGAAACATAGGGCTTACGGAGCAGGATTTCCCGCGCCACGAGGGCGGGCACGAGTCCTTGAAAGAAGTGGCCGATCCGGTCATAGTTGTTACGGCCGAACTGGAACAGGTCCTGGAGCCAGAACCCGAGGGGAACGCGTGCGTAGGAGTAGGCGCCGCCCGTGATCAGGATGATCGCGTGCAGAAAGATAAGATAGTAAAGGAGCGGCGTCAGGGGAAACCGGCGATAGGTCAGGACGAGGACGGGCAGAGCGATCAGCACGGGCGTCACTTCCATGAGCCAGGTGGCCCGATCGTAGGGGCTGACGGCTGTGGCAATGAGAACGCCGCCGAGGATAAAGAGTAACATGATCAGGATTCGTTCGCGAGACATTGTTGATAGTTCCTTTCAGCAGAAGCTGCGCGTCGACGCAATCTTTTAGATATGACCCTGTGCGGTCCCGGCTCGATCGCCTTTTTCAAGCCTTCGGCGAGAAAGTATAACACCACGCCTCGCCTTCGAGGACCGTTTCCCCATCCTGCCGCACGACTTTGATTCTGAGTTGGGTGACCGGCTTGCCGGGATGCACGCTGACGACCTCGGCCTCAGCGGTGATCATGTCTCCGATAAAAACCGGTGCGGTAAACTTCCAGTTCTGGCTCAGAAATACCGTTCCCGGTCCGGGCAAATCGTTGGCTACCAGCGCATGCAAAAGACCCGTTGTCAGGCCGCCCTGAACAACAGGCCGGCGGAACTTGGTTCCTGCAGCAAAAGATTCATCGAAATGAAGGGGGTTGAAATCACCGGTCAGCTCGGCATACCTCCTGACATGTTCGGCCGTGAGAGCGATGCTGCGGTTTGCTTTTTGTCCGACATATATATTCATAAAGGGTCTACTGCTTATTCCCGGTCCAAGTCCCTGGAGCCCACCGGACCTGTTGTTGCAAGTAGGCGCGATACTCTTCCCTGGCCGGCAACTTGTCAATTTTTACTTTTTGTCAGATCAATAAAGGGCACCGCAGAGCCGGGCACCATCTGTGTGGGAAGACGTCCATCCCATTTTTCAATCGCTTTGAGCTGCACATAATCCTTGCCCCCCTGCGAAGTAACGGCCTTTGCCTGAATGGAGATCGCGGTGGCGTCCGCGGTGGCCGTGGTCACTTTTTGTTCCGCCAAAAACTTCACTTTGGCTAAATTATTCTTTTCCATGAGGGCTTCCTGCTCCGCCGTCACTTTTTGCTCGATAGCGTGATTGAATTCCTTGGAAAATTCAAAGTTGGTTATGAACACGTTGTCCACGATCACGTTGTTCACCGACAGCGCGGCGGTCAGCGACCTCTTGAACTCCTCCTTGACCGATTCCCGCTTGGAAATAAGCTCCTCCGCGGTAAACATCGCGGTTGATTTTTTCAAATATTCCTGTATGGCCGGAGCAATGATACGTCCGCCTACGTCGTCCCCGAGCGTTTGAAATATTTTATTTACTTTCAGGGCGTCCAGATGGTAGTTCAAGGCAACTCGTGCAGCGACCATTTGCAGATCCTTTGATGACGCCTCCGACGATACTTCGACCTTCTGTATTTGAACATCCATTTTTTTCACCGTCTGCGTAATCGGCATAACGAAGTGAACACCCTCACCAAGGATCGTGTCCTGCACGGCGCCGAGTTGAATTACAACGCCGCGCTGTCCAGGGTGTACGATCACGAGCGGGTTAAGGGACATAAATGCGACAAGCGCAATCACCGCAAGCGCCACCATGACAATTGCCTTGACTTTACTCTCCATGGCTTTATTCTCCATCGCTTTTCTCCTTCTTTTTCGGGAATAGATAGCTTATGAGTATTTTATAAAACAACACGACCGCCCCTATCACGATTGATAAGAGTAAAACTTCAAACAGAATTCTCATTATTACACCCCCCTTGACGGCATGTTACCTTTTTTCATATCCGTTTCTCTCATCCTACAGCCCCGCAGGAACTTTGGGAGGGACGTTGCTACCCTACGTTGCGCTCCCCCTTTTCCATCCAAGGACACCGGAAGGCTGTCGACCCGTTCACGCGCTATGTCTTCGAGGCCTTGCGCCATGCTTCGTCTTTTCACCTTAATGCAGTTCGTAATGCTTTTATCCTATTAGCTCAAAAAGCTTATTATAATTGGCTCGAAATATCAAGGCGAAAGATATTCCTTTAAAGACGGGTTTAGTTTCGTTCGATCAGATATATGTATATGTTCATCGGGCTGCAACGTCCCGAATATGTTTCGGCTCCCTGCCAATACAAAAAAGTTGAAAAGGAAGCCGGTGCTATAATTATCGTAGACGTGTTTTTTCCCGCTCCAATGTTCAGCGGCGAATCGCACGGACTGAAGAAAGGATCTCTAAAGGGAGATGAAGACATGAAGACAAATAAAATAAATAGAATCGGGATCGTCGGATCAGGTCATATCGGGGGAAATCTTGGGATTCTGCTCGCAAAGGCGGGATACGAGGTCCTTTATAGTTCGAGACATCCTGATACGCTCAAAGACCTTGTAAAGACCTCCGGGCCTAAAGCCTGCGCCGGGACCGTTGCCGAGGCGATCGCATTTGGAGATGTTATCGTGCTGTCGCTTCCGCTCAAGGCCATGCCGGAGCTTGACGCCAAGGCAAAGGAGGCCCTGAAGGGCAAGATCGTGATCGACACGTCGAATCCTTATCCTGAGAGAGACGGGAAGATCGCTGAAGAGGCTAGAAAAGACCCGGGCGGCATGGGCGTCTTCGTGGCCCGACTCCTGCCGGGGGCGCGAATAGTGAGGGCGTTCAATACTGTCTATTTTGAAGACCTCAAAAGAACAACGAACGAAGGCGGTGAAAAGATCGGGATCCCGATAGCCGGCGACGACCAGGAAGGATTGAAAGTGACCGGCGAGCTTGTGGAGCGTGCGGGTCTTGACCCTGTAGTCGTGGGAAGCTTGAGCACATCAAAATTGTTCGATGTCGGGACCGCCGTGTATGCAACGAGCGCCCCGGCAAGCGAGATCAGAAAAAAATTAAACTTGAAACCGGCCGGTTCAAGGCGTGCGGCTTAGTTCGACCGCGTATAGGCTTGTGATTGAATGGGGAAGTCCTTCAGAGACATACTAAGAGAGAAAATGGATTATTTGACAGGAGGTTGGCTATGGAGACACTTCCTCTGAAATGCGCGAAGGTCAATGCGGTCGGTTCATTCTGCGACTGCGTCGCCGGCGAGGAAACCGCGGGTCCCGCAGCAGAGGCATTCTGCAGCCGGGCGAAAACCGATAACAGCATCACCAGCGAGGATCTTGGCGAGCTGAAAATGGCGCTGATGGATCTGGAAGAAGGGGCATGCTGCGACTGCTAGGGAAGAGGGCAGGCCGGCATCAATAGTCTCATCTGCGATTCGTCCTGTTCGTTTGCGATTCGTCCTGTTCGTTCACGGTCTTCTCTCCGCGTGCGCCTGGTGTTCCCGTGTTTTGGCATCAGCAGGCTTCGGCTCCGCACAAGCTCACATCATTCACGATCATCGGGACTGCTCCAGCCCCGCCTACGAGGGGCCTGCAGACCGCTTCGCCATCAATCCGCCTCTCCGGATGGTCCAGAAATCATCGGACAGGTTCCTGTCCTTCAGGTACGCGTAGGGCATCGTAAAATAGCCTTTCATGCCCCAGCCCGCTCCCCAGGAATTGCGCACGATGAACCGTTTCTTGACATCATTGTACCCCACGGCGAGCACGGCGTGTCCGCCCGCGACGGTCTCGCCTTTTGCGGGCATGTTCACGACGCCCGTTCTGGCGACCTGTTGCGATTCGAAGCTGTCATACACGGTGAAGCCGAACACGAACGGAAACCCTTCGGCAAGACACGTCCGCATCTCATCGAGGGTCAGAATGCGGTGATAGGAGGTGATCGTGTGGGTCAAGGCTTCCTTATAGCAGCCGGCGACCGGTTTCACCTCAAACCTGGAGACCACATAGGGCCACGTTCTTTCGGAGCAGACGCCGTACTTCGCAAGGGTCTTGATGCCGTCTCGGATCATGGCGCCTGAATCCGAATGGACCGAGTGTTCGATGAGCCGCTCGTTGTAGTAGATGAACAGCCTGCTGAAATCGACGAAAGAGACCTTGTCCTTCCGCTCCAGGAACTCCAAAGCGCCCGCGAGCGCGTTCCCGGTGCAGCTGCCGAGGTCGCCCTGGTCTTCGACCTTTGAACACAGCGGCCGCAGGTCCACAGAGGAAGGGAGCTTCGCGGGCACTTTTCTCACAGCGCGGAACAGGTAATCACGCTGATCGGGCAAATCCGGCACCCACCCGTAACCGCTTTTCCTCGCCTTGTTTATTCTCTTGCCCGCCTTATTCTTTAGAGGCATAGACGTCCTCCTTAAAAGGTTATTGCTGCATGGAGCGGCCGCTTACCCGCATTCTGCCCGCCAGCGGGCTGCCTGGAAACTCAACGCGCACGATCGCGGCACGTGCAACAGCATTGGACCGGTTCCGGCTCCTCACGACATGTCCTCGAGCCGTTGAGATCATTTCTCCTTTTTCGTTGACCCGGGGCATTCCTGCGGTTCCTTTTTCGTCAGGTCGTAGCACTCATACTTGAACCCCATGGGCCAGGCGATGATGGCGTAAATGGGCGGCCAGAATATCGACACGACCCTGAACTTGGCCGGCAGTTTTCCCGACTTGACGACCTTGCCCTTTTTCAGGAGCTGGTAGTCTATCCCGGCCGCCGCTTTCCAGGGGAACGGAGTCGTGGTGACCATACCCGCCTTGAATTCGGCTTCCCGGTCCATGACCTTCATCTCCGTACCCTGAGGAAGTTTGAACGTAGCCACCGACGTACAGCCGATAAGACAGAGGATAAGACACAACACAAGAAGCTTGGACATGGCTTTCATACTGACCTCCTTCAAGAGGATAAAGAATACGAATTAAGTATACACGAATACGGGCGAGCCAGGAGTTCCATGAAAGAAATATTGCGACACCATACAACGAAGATTTTTTTCGAACTGCAGGGTAGGAACATTGTCGTATTCGCTCGCTTGCACTTACTCCTACATGAAGGCCGAGTCGTCCGCTGCTTCTCAATTTTATTCTCTCATTCAACCAGCCGGATATATGATAGACTAATCAATAATTGTTTCTCCGCCTTCGTTATCATAGGTGAGGAGTCATATGGATATGAAGATTTTGGAACGGTTGGACAAGCAACCAAGAAGATACCATTTGGCCATAAGCATCCTTTTTACTCTGGCGATAGGAATCCTGGATTATTGGGCGGGTTTCGAATATCGCGTGAAAATATTTTATCTCATGCCGATTTCCTATGCTACCTGGTTTATCGGCAAAAGAACCGGCATGGTATTCTCGACTTGGCCTGTTATGACGACGCTGTATTCGGGAATGATATCCGGGATAAAATACGGTAATTCCCCGATCGAGATTTGGAATATGGCTATGTACCTCGCTTTTTTTATCATCGTGACATTGCTGCTTTCCAAATTGCGGATCACTATGCAGCAGCGAGCAGGCCTCATTACGAAGCTGCAAAATGCTTTAAACGCGGTTAAGGAACTGAGCGGCATACTGCCCATTTGCGCCAATTGCAAGAAAATACGCGATGAAGAAGGATATTGGCATGATGTTGATGTATACATCAGCAGACACACGAAAGCGGAATTCACCCACGGTATGTGCGCGGAATGCGCAAACAAGCTCTATCCTTCCTTATTTGACAAAATAGAAAAATGAGTTTGTCGCTGAATTTTTTTCGCTGACCCTCAGCCTTTTTTATGGGAACACGCCCCATGCGCGCGTGATCAGGGCGGAGGACCCGGATCAATGGCCCGGGATGCGCAATCTCTGCCCCTTATGGCTCGTAACGATTGTCCGCTCATGAATAGCTGCTGATTCACTTCTGACCTTACTCCCCCCGGAGATTCCCCGAGCATCACAAGCGGGATTACTCGCTGCGCTCGAAATGCAGCGAGGGGCCTTTCTATTTGCTTCCATCACGTGTTATAATCATGCACGAACAGGGTATCTTGCCTGGTAAGACGACCATGGTGAACCCCGGTCGTGCGACCTGCATGCCCGGGATCACGTGATACAAGGAGCTGGAAAAAATCATGGCCCGACGGAGAAAGTGGCTTCTCGGAACAGGCGTAGCCCTGTTGCTGCTGGTCGTGATCGTGAGTGCGTTTGACTGGAATGTGGCTCGTCCGTATATAGCGCGCCAGGTCACCCGTTCGACGGGCAGAGGCTTCGAGATCAAGGGTGATCTGGAGGTGCGTCTTTCGCTCTGGCCGCGCATCATCGCCAACGACATCGTGATGGGCAACGCCGCATGGAGTAACGATCCGGCCATGGCGCGGATCAAGCGAGCCGACTTCACGATCAGCATACCGAAGCTCATGATCGGCCGCCTGTCATTTCCTGAAATATCCTTGTCCGACTTTCATCTGGCGCTCGACGTGAACAAGGACGGTACGCCGAACTGGGTATTCGGCAAGGCCGGCAAGAACAGGGAATTCCCTCACATAGGTTCGCTCTCCATCGACAACGGGACCCTCACGTTCCGCGACCCATCGATCAACACCGACCTGTCGTTCGTGATCAACACATTGGCCGCCAAGGGCGAGAAGGATACCATTGTCGAGGCCGTTGGGAAAGGCACCTTCAGGGGAATGGACGCCAAACTCCAGCTCCGCGGCGGAGCGCTGCTTTCGCTGCGCCGAGCCGATCGGCCCTACCCGATCAAGGCGACCTTGATCGTGGGTAAGACCAGGGCCAGTATCAACGGAACACTGCTCGATCCCCTGAACCTGAAAAAAGAAAAGGTGAACTTCGTTCTCGAAGGAAGCGATCTTGCGCAGCTGTATCCGATCACCGGCGTACCCTTCCCGCCGACACCTGCGTACAAGTTATCAGGGTACCTGACCCATACCGGCAAAATCTGGACATTCGAGCGCATCGAGGGGAAAGTGGGAAAGAGCGATCTGAACGGAGATCTGTCGGTGGACAATAGCAAACTCCCCCAGCTGATCACCGGCAACCTGGAATCGCGCAGCCTGGACTTGAAGGACTTGGGCGGCTTCATCGGCGCAAGCCCGGGGAAAAAACGGCGCGACAGGGTGCTGCCGACCAAGCCCTTCAACCTCGAAAAGATCCGCGCTGCGGATGTCGATGTCCTTTTCAAGGGCGAGGAGATCATTAACGAGGACCTGCCGATCGAAAAGATGGATGCCCATCTCATCATAACGGACGGGACGCTCGAACTTGCGCCTCTGAACTTCGAAACCGCCGGCGGCCATCTGGTCACGGCGATCACGATGGACGGGCGCAAGTCACCCATCATCACTCGTGCCGACATCACGGCGAAAGGCCTGCACCTGGCCGAACTGTTCCCGACCTCGAAGCTGACCGCCTCCAACCGGGGCATCATCGGCGGTCGCACAAAGCTCGACGCCGCCGGAGACTCGATCTCGCAAATGATGGGAACGGCGAACGGCGAGGCGGCGCTGATCATGGACGGCGGCAGCATCAGCGAGATGCTGCTCAGGTTATCCAACCTCGACTTCGCCAACTCGTTCCTGGTGCTGCTGGGCGGCGACAAGAATGTCCCGATACGATGCATGGTCGCGAACTTTAAGGCCGTCGGGGGGGATTTCAAGGTCCAGGACCTGGTGCTCGAGACGCCCAAGGTTAATATTACGGGAGACGGCGATGTGAACTTTGCCGATGAGTCGCTGCACTTGAGATTGGTATCGCGGTCGAAGGGGTTCAGCCTGGTATCGCTGCGGGGCCCGATCCTTGTCACCGGCACGCTCCTGAAGCCGAAGTTTAAGCCGGACACGACCAGTGTGGCAACGCGTGTCGGCGCCTCGGTGGGACTGGCCGCGCTGACGACAGGCATAGCGGGGCTGATACCACTTCTCGATTTCGGCGACAAAAAGGACAGCAACTGCGCCGCCTTGATGGATCAAGCCAGGTCGGATGCGGGCATCAAACAGGGCGATATCGCGCCGCAGTGAACGAGTGAAGCTGACCCCGGGGCTCTCTCCTTTCGTCGGTAACTGCATTGGAATTTTCATCAGGTGTTTCATGACTTGCAATGAGATGAATCGGTCACATTCTCCCTGAACTGTTTCAGGATTGCTTCGCGTTATTGTTCCTTTCTTTCCCCGTGTTTCCCCGGTCTCCGTGTCGGCCGCTTGGAGCCGGGGGATTGCAGGTCGCCGGATTCCTGATCCTGTTCATTCTTAGATGTTTTGAGAAGGGCACTTGCTTCTCATCCCCTGTCATACTATAATATCCTCGCTGAGGCACCAAATGAGCGAAGTCCTCCGGACTTTACAAAAGGTGTGCTTTCTCGGCTGATCGTTTTGCACCCCTGAGGGACCATTACCGACATGGCATTTACCGGAGATTTAGAACATCTGCCAATAATAGACATCATCCAGTTGGTCCACACAACGCGGAAGTCGGGCATTTTTTCCGTAAAGGCGGACAAGGGGGAGAGCAAGATCGTCTTCAGCAGTGGATCGATTGTCGGTGCAAATCACATCAATAACAGGGTACGCATCGGGACCGTTCTGGTAAAGTCGGGCGCCATAACGATCGATGATCTCAAGCAGGCATTGGGCGTTGCGAACGATGTTGCCGGGGACCGCAAACCGCTTATGGCCACGTTAATGCAGATGGGCAAGCTGAAGCGGGAAGACGCTCTGCGGGGACTCAAAAAGCTTGTCGAGATGACCATCGTCGAGCTGATGAGCTGGACCAAGGGTACTTTTACGTTCGATACGGAGACATTCGTCTTCTCTCCGGAAGGCGGGGCTGCGCTCGACGACACGGAGCAGGATGTGGGAGTCGACGCCCAGATGGTCTTGATGGATGCGCTTCGTATCTTTGACGAGCGTGAGCGCGACCGTGCGAAGGGGAAAGAGGTCCCGTCCTTTGAGGCGCTCTATGCCGATGTCCTTCCAACGGAAGGCGCCGGGGGAACCAAAAGAGAGCGCCCGACCATTACCGCGGATGATCTCGGGCTTGCCGATATCGACCGGCTGGAAAAGAGGATACCCCGGCCCGTTTCTGAAATGGCAATCTTCGACCCCGTCGAGATCCATCGCCAGAACATAAAGGAAATGCTCGCGGGTTTTTCCTTCGAAGAGCAGGAGGCATTTGTTTCTTTTCTGAGGAAATCCCTGGGTCATAAGGCGCCGCCCGACGCCGCGGCGCAGCAGGCGGGCAAGGCTGTCGTCATGTTCAGCAGTGACCAGCTGATCAGGCATTCGGTTCTGACCATCTGTAAAGAGGATGGAATGCCCGTATTTGCAACGGACGACGAAGCTGATCTCGAGCGGATTATATCGCAGTGTCTCTCTGCCATGAGAACGCCGGTGGTCGTTTTTGACAGTCCCGCGGGACCCGAAGTCGGGCTTCCCGAGGAAAAGATCGTTGACCTGCGGAGCCGGGTGAGGGGCAGGCACCCTTCGGTTCCTCTCCTGCAACTCGCCTCTCCCCGGGAGAGCAACTTCATCCTTCAATCATACAATGACGGCGTCTGGGCCGTTTTTCCGAAACCGCTCAAAGAGGTCCGGAGAGAAACGTACGTCGCGGATACAATAAAGTTTCTTACTACCTTCAAGTCGTACATCAAAGGTTTTCAGTACCGGCCCGATACCACCGACAGGTACGTGAAGGAGCTGAAAAAGGACATCAAATCACTTCGCGAGATCGCCACCCCTTCCGATGCGGCGATGGTGATGCTCGCAGCTGTTGCGGAAATGTTCGAGCGTTCGGTCACGTTTCTTGTCCGTCCTGCAGAACTGATCGGCGAAAGGGCCGTAGGAGTGAGCTCCGAAAAAAGCGCGGGACCGACTCCGGCGGACAGGCTGAAGATTCCGCTCTCAAAACCCTCAGTTTTCCGGGAGGCGCTCGAAAAAGGGCTGGCGTATTACGGCGAAAGCGGCGATGAAGCGCTCAAGGGACTCTTTCAGGAAATAGGCAAACCCCTGAGTCCGGTTGTTGTCCTGCTGCCCCTGATAAGCGATCGAAAGGTCGTAGCGGTCGTGTACGGGGATTTCGGCAAGAAAGAGGCATCCCCGGTTCAGCTCGATATACTCGAGATCCTTGCCCAGCAGGTCGGCATCTCACTGGAATATGCGCTATTCCGCAGACAGATGACGAAAGCGGCGCAAAAAACATAGAGGCAAGAGCAAATCACGGTCTTTGACACTGAGGACGCGGAGAGAGGCTATGAGAAAGGCGTATAACGCAGTTCTTTCAGGAGAAATGGGGAGATTGGGAGAAACGGGGAATGAATCTGACACGTGATCTTCTCCCCCTTTCGCCTTAACCTTCTCTCCTTCCCCTTGTGGAGGGTTGCTTTTCTTTGCGTCTTTGCGGCTTGGCACGAAAATATTCCAGCCGTTTTGAGAAGAATTTCATTCGCAACTGACTCAGAGTGAACGCGGAGGGACAACACCGTCATGGACAATGCAATCCTGAATCAGATCCTGAACATTGCCTTCGAAAAAAAGGTTTCGGACATCCATTTTGAGGTCGACAACCCCCCGATGTTCCGGGCGCGGGGCCATCTCATCCGCGCCAAGCTCGGGAACCTGACGAAACAGGATACCGAGTTCGTCGCAAAGACGGTCATGGAGCAGCACAGCCGCAAGCTGCCCGAAGACCTGAAGGAGTTCGATACTTCCTACACCCTGGCGAACGTCGGCCGTTTCCGCGTGAGCATCTTCCGGCAGCGCGGCAACCTCGGCGTCGTCATGCGGGTCATACCCCATCAGATAAGCACCTTCGAGGAGCTGAATCTTCCCCCGGTCCTCGGCAGGATCACGCAGGTCCCGAACGGCCTGATACTCGTCACCGGACCGACCGGCAACGGCAAATCAACGACGCTCGCGTCGATGATGAAGTATATCAATGATCAGTTCGATTACAATATCATTACCGTCGAGGACCCGATCGAGTTCCTGTTCACCTCGAGCAAGAGCTGTGTCATTCAGCGGGAAGTGGGCATCGATACGGACAGTTTCAGCGTCGCGCTCCGGTCCGCGATGCGCATGAATCCCGACGTCATCATGGTCGGAGAAATGCGCGATCTCGAGACCATAGACGCCTGTGTCAAGGCCGCGGAAACGGGGCATCTGGTATTGTCCACGCTGCATACCCATAATACGGCCTCGACCATCAACCGGATCGTCGGTTATTTCCCGCCCGACGCGCAGGAGAATACCCGGCAGAGGCTTGCAGAGAGTCTCACCGCCGTCATATCCATGAGGCTCATACGGGGAAAGAGCGGCGAGACCGTTCTGCCGGTCCTCGAAGTGATGTATGCAACGCCCACCATCAAGGCCTGCATCCGGGACAATAAGCTCGATGAGATCGAGCAGTACATCGAAAAGGGGCGCGACGAGTACGGCATGCAGACGTTGGACCAGCATCTCATTCAGCTCTGCAGGGACGAGCTCATAACGCTCGATGAGGCAAAGCGCGTCTCCCGCTCAAAAGACCTCGAGCGAAAACTGATGTACAGTTAGGACACGAGACAGAGACGCAAGTATGACCTCAGAGCAGGGCGACAACCTCTCGCCCCGTACCCCGATCGCCTTTTGGGTCGCCGCGTCTGTTCCAGAACTTCCGCAAAAGACAAGAGGAGATATTCGGCCCGCAAATATGGCACTTATGAGGAGCATGCTTCTTGGAGCCTTGATGGCATTCGTCGCCTGCGCCTGCGGTTCCGGGGCTTCGGCAGAAGATGCGGGAAGGGAATTCAGGGTCGGGCTCATCGGCGCGGACCCGGGACAGATCTTGCAGGATTTCGATCCCTTCGTGGAATATTTGAGGAGCAGGCTCAGGGGTTCCGGGGTCCGGGACGTAACCGTCTTCGTCGCAAAAGACGTGGACCAGATGCACACCCGGGTAAAAGAAGGAAAACTGGATTTCATTCTCGCCTCCGCTTTCCCGATCGTTGAAATGGAGCGCGATGGGCTCGTGCCCACGGTCCTCGCCGTACAAGGAACGGACCGTGCATACCCCGCGGTATTTTTCGTACGAAGACAGAGCTCCCTGCGGGGCCTGGGCGATCTGCGGGGAAAGACCCTTGTTTTCGGAACACCCTCGTCCACGGCAGGGTACGCCATGGCAAAAGCCGTGCTGATCATGAACGATGTATCCGTGAGCGAAACCACGGCCGAACTCGCGCCCGACGGCGCGGTTCGCTGCGAGTTTGCCGGCGAGGCGATCAACCAGGCTTTCCGGGTCATCCGGGACCGGGCGGACGCCGGCGTTTTCAGCAGCAGCGACTGGTCAGAGCTTTCCCGGAAGGAACGGTCCCAATTGCGGATCATTCACCGCACAGCGCCGGTCATCAACCTGCTCGGCTCTTTTCACCCGTCTTTTCCTCCGGCCCTCAGGGAAGTCGTTGAGAATACGCTGGTCGACATGTCCGGGAACGGGAAGGGACGGGTTGCATTGGCCAGGGCGCTCCATATGACAAAATTTGAACGGCTGACGGAGGAGGACGGATACTCCCTTCTTCGTTTTAAGCGGCTGTTGTTTGCCACGGACTGACGCATGAGGATCAACATCAGCAAGAAATACGCCCTCTTCTTCGGTATCAGCAGCGTCGCGATCATGCTGATCCTGGTCGCATCCTTCGCCTTTATCATGGTCAAAAAGGGAGCGAAGCTCAGGAAGAACATCAAGGTCAATGACGCCATCTTTTACCGGGAGAGCCAGGGGAAAACGCTCTTCAATATCGCCCAGTACCTGGGACAGCATCTTTTTGTTCCGCTGTATCAGAGCGATATCGGCGCCGTCAACCGCCTGATCAACGACATGAAGCTCGGATTGCCGTTCACCTCGTTCGTCGTGGCCGACGCAAAAGGCATGATCCTGACCGACGGGTCCCGGCGGAATGACGCATTTGGAACAAAGCTTGACGTGGACCTTGCGCGGCTGAAGCAGCAACAGATCATCGTGGAGAATACCGAACAGGGGGAGCGCATTTCTTTCACGATTCAATCAAAAAATCACTTCGCCGGATACGGCCAGATCATTTATTCGAAAGCACCCCTGACATCGGCGATCGGGAAACTCCACGCGATGCTCGATTCGGAATGGATGGACTTCCGGACGGTGTTCCTGCGGATCAGCCTGATCGGCATCGGGGCGTCGCTGGCGATTGCGGCGCTGCTGAGCTTTCTGTTTTCCGGCACCATCTCCCGTCCGCTCGTGCTTCTGAAGCACGCCGCAAACCGCGTCGCGCAAGGCGACCTTGATTGCCGCGTTGAGATCGATACCCATGACGAGATAGGTGAACTGGCGGCGACCTTCAACCGGATGGTCGCGGACATGAAACGGTCGACCCAACAGCTCCAGGAGGTCAACCGGAAACTGCACGAAGTCTCCATCACGGACGGCCTCACGGGCCTGTGCAATTACGCGCACTTCATGGACGAGCTGATAAAGGAGGAGGCCCGGGCCCAGCGGAGCAATTCGAACTTCGGCGTCATCCTCTTCGATCTCGACCTGTTCAAGGCGGTGAACGATACCTACGGCCATGAAAAGGGGAACATCCTGCTCAGGGCGGTGTCCGACATCCTGAAGGCGAATGCGCGGCGGATGGATACCGTGGCGCGCTACGGCGGCGAGGAGTTCGCCATGCTCATGCCGGACAGCAAAGGCGCGGAGCGGGAGGTGGCCGAGCGCATACGGAAAAAGATCGAAGGCACGGAGTTCACGGGCATCGCAGACACCCCCGTCAGGATCACGATCAGCGGCGGCGTCTGCACCTATCCCCGGGACGCACAGAGCGTGAGCGAGCTGCTCGACAGGGCTGACAAGGGATTGTATATGGCGAAGACCGGCGGCAGGAACAAGACGTGCTATTACGAGCCGGCCGGGGCCTCGCAGGGGAGGGCGGGAAGCACCTAGACAGGGGAACCTGGCGGCGATAACTCAATCGTTCCGCCGGACCGCACACCCTGCAGTCAGGTCTCACCCCTTAATACATCCCGTTCAGGCCCGGGAAATAGGCTGAATAAGGAACGCAACCTTGGTAACGACGTCCTCTCCTGTTCATGGTCGGAGAAGATCCGCATTTCTTAAGCATTGAAAGGAGCCACCCTTGGGCGACAACAACCTTTTCTTTCTCGAATTTATCGAATGGTTCGACGAAACGGGCAAAGAGATCGTACACCGGATTCCTGAACGGGGCTCGGGTGAAATCAAGTGGGGCGCACAGCTTATCGTGCGTGAATACCAGGCTGCGGTATTCTTCTACAAGGGCAAAGCCTTTGACGCAATAGGACCCGGCAAGCATACGCTGAAGACGGGCAATATCCCTGTTCTGAACAAAGTGCTGGCAATCCCGTGGGCCATGAACAACCCGCTCCGGACCGAGGTCTATTTCGTCAACATGAATCTCTTTACCGACCTCAAGTGGGGCACGCGCGACCCGGTGGCGTTCAAGGACTCTGAACTCGGTCTGGTGCGCCTCAGGGCTTTCGGCATCTTCAATATGCGGGTGCTTCAGCCCGTGCTCTTCGTGAACACCATTGTGGGAGCGCAGGGAGCATATTCAACCGCCGACATCGAAGAATACCTCGGCCGGGTGATCGTCTCGCGGCTGAATGACGTGCTGGGCGAAAAGGTGGATACCATGCTGAACCTGCCGAAGCTCTACGACGAGATGGCGGAGGAGCTCATGAAGCGGCTGGCAGCGGATTTCAACCGCCTGGGGCTCGGCCTGGCCCAGCTTTATATCAATTCCATTACCCCGCCCCAGGAAGTCCAGCAGGCCATCGACGACCGGTCAAAGCTGAGCGCGCTTAACGACATGAACGCGTTCCTGAAGCTGAAGGCCGCCGCGTCCCTCGAGAACGTGAGCAGGCAGCCGGGAGGCGGTACTGCGGCCGGCCCGGCAGGCAACATGGCATCGACCATGGGCGCGGGCATGGGGCTCGGCATGGGCTTCATGATGCCCTCGATGATCGCCGGACTTTTCAAGGACCCCGCAAAGCCGGAGCTTCTGAAGCAGGCCCTCGTCTGTCCGGAGTGCGGGAACCCGATCGCGGCAGATGCAAAGTTCTGCGCGGCCTGCGGTCATCAACTCATGGTCGTTCAGCAGTGCGGCGCGTGCGGAACGGACCTCCCGCCGACTGCGAAATTCTGTCTCCGGTGCGGGGCGGCCGTTGACCAGAAGCCCGCACCGCGGAAATGTCCGCACTGCGGGACCGAGAACCTGAAGGACGCCACCTACTGCAATCACTGTGGAGAAAAGCTCTGACAACGGCTTGCTGATCCGGCACGAATGCCCCCAGTGCGGCGCGCCGATCACCCTGCTCGAGGATGATCGCATGTTCTGCTGCGCCTACTGCAGGGTGAAATTGTTCCTGTCCGGCCGGGACTTCTTCAGATTCACCATCCCGCCCGCCGAAGACGTCCAGGGGGAGATATTCTATGTCCCCTACTGGAGGTTCAAGGGCCTGGCGTACACGGTTGTGCCCTTCGAGGTCTCGGGCAAATATATGGACCAGACGTCCCTGGCCTTCGGTTCAGGATCGTTCCCGGCCACTCTCGGGTTCCGCACCCAGGTCCTGACGCTGCGGTTCCTCTCGCCCGATGCAGCCGGCAGGTTTCTTCCCACCAACGTCCCGATAAGCGATGCGTTCACCCTCGTTGAAGGTCATGCCGGCGGCGACGCGAACATGCTCCACCATGCCTTTGTCGGCAGGACCGCCAGCATGATCTACGCGCCTGTTTATGATCGGGACGGGACGATCTATGATGCCGTGCTGAAAAGACCGTTGTCCGCGCGCACGCCGGCGATCGCGGAAGCGCTCAGGACGGCGGCAACGCGGGCCGACTGGAGCGTGGAATTCCTTTCCACGCTCTGTCCCGAATGCGGCTGGCAGCTGACCGGCGAAAACGAAAGCGCCATCTTCATCTGCGGCAACTGCGTTTCCGTCTGGGAAGTGTCCGGCGGGGCCCTCCGGAGGGTCGAATGCATCATCGCTCCCGGCGGGGATGAGGGGCTGTTCTACGCTCCCTTCTGGAGGATCTCGGTCGGCACGAAGGTAATCGATCTCCGCACATACGGCGATTTTGCGCGGGCCGTCAACCTGCCGAAGGCGATCAAACCGGAGTGGGAGCGGCAGGAGCTGTTTTTCTGGTTCCCCGCGTTCAAGACGAGCCCCGATTATTTTTTGCGGATCGCCACGCTCCTCACCATCGACCAGCCCCAAGTCGTGAATGACGAAAAACGCATCTGGACCGGCAGGCAGTCCTTCGCAGCCGTCTCCCTCCGGGCGCAGGAGGCCGCGAACGGACTCAAGGCTGCGCTGGCGAAAATCGCTCCGAAAAAACTCTACCCTGATCTGCCCGCTGCGGAACTGACGCTGAAGAACGCTCAGATCGTGCTGCTCCCTTTTCGGCAGACCGGCGCGGAGTTCGTGGAAGTCAACCTGAATTTCAGGATGCCGCGCAACGTGTTTATTACTAACAGAGCGTGAGCGAGCTGCTCGACAGGGCTGACAAGGGATTGTCTACGGTAAAGACCGGCGGCAGGAACAAGACGTGCTATTACGAGCCGGCCGGCGCCTCGCAGGGGCGGGCGGGAAGCACCCATGCAGGGGACCTCTGAACGTTCTTAGGGAGACAGATTGCCGATGACCTTGGCCGGGATGCTGAACCGTTTGCTGTACCACTCGCCATCGCCTCCGCCCCAATTGATGCCGTCCGCGCAGTGGACGTCATCGCCGAAGAATTCGAGGTAGGACCCGTCGGTGAAGACCAGGAAGAACCGCCGTTTCGACCCGTAGAGCATGTTCGCATCGCACACCACGGCCTTGATGGTTTTCCCCACGATCTCGCGCAGTGCCAGTTCCGGCATGGCCATAGACGCCTCCCCTTCACGCACCTTTCAGAGTCTTCGGGAACAGCAAGCCCTATTATATACCAATCGGAAAGAAAGTTCCACGCGGCCCGGGAAGGACAAGGAGCTCTTCATCCCCGGCGTTCCTTCATGGTTCCCTTCTGCTCCGCCTTTCTTGCGTGCCCAAGCAAGGCGTCCCTCTCTGTGCCCCCAACGCGATTATGAGGAGATATCAAGTTGAAACTTCAGCTTAGATTTATTCTTTTTTCCTTGCACCCGGCAGGGACTTGGGCTATACTCGGTTTAAACAGGACCCCATCGGTCCTCTATCAGCCGTGCCAAGGAGGGAGCATAGTATGGATACCAGCGCCGTCGCCTCATGGGAGTACAAGAACGATTTCTTCTCCATCACGATTCACGAGTCCGAACACCGCCCCGGGAGCTACATCTTCTCCAGCGGCATCAGCATGCCCAGGTTCGACCCCATCTGCTGGGGAAAGACCGGGATCTGCTCCAACCCGGCATTCAAGGGCCTTCAGCTGCTACGGGCCGATGTCTCCCACTTTGCCCTCCAGCGGGGGATCGTGACGAAGAACGCCGTCAGCCCCTGCGATTCGACAGGCGGACACGGCGACGGCTGGTATCAGGAGAATGCCCTCTTGATCGAGGACGCGTCTCCCGAGGCTGTCCGGGAGATCCTGGAGTTCAGCGCACGGGACCTTGTCCAGACGGTGCTGACTGCCTGCTATCCGGATGTCAAAGTACCGGCCGGATCCCTTGATCCCGAAGAAATGCAGCGCTTCCTCGAATCTTTGAACGTTCCCAATTACCGTGAATTGGCTCCGCCGCCGATCGCGAAACCGCAGGCTGCTGCCTGACAGGCAGGTAAACCGTAATTGTAAGCAAGAAGGCCCGGGGATTTCCGGGCCTTTATTATTGCATGGGAGAGACATGCCGCTGATAGTCGGGACGCTGCCTGGTTATCGCCATTATGGGAACATATTCAGGCAGCCATGCATGACGCTAAAGAAACGCCGGCACGCTTAAAATCGAGAATAAGGAAAGTTCTCTTTTCACGGGCGTGTATTGGAAATGATTCAGGACGGTCCCCGCTGTGTTATTGAAGCGGCCGAATGTCAATTCTAAAGTATGACCTGCTGGAAACCCCAAACTTGACATCGGGAGAGAAACGCGCTTTCATTGAATTGTGAGAAGAGAGATCACAATGTATTCGCAAAGGAGAACTGCCATGGCAAAGAAAGAGACCAAAATGGACATGCAGAAGATCATGGAGATATACAAGAAAGTGGGAACTCCGGGCGAACCCCATAAATTGCTGGCAAAACTCGAGGGAAGCTGGACAACCAGGAGCAGGGGGTGGATGGAGCCCGACAAGCCGCCGGTGGTATCGACCGGCACGTGCGAGCAGAAGCTGATCCTTGACGGCCATTACCTGCGGCAGGAGTATACCGGGGATATGATGGGACAACCTTTCACCGGCATCAATATCCTGGGATACAACAACCATACGAAGAAATATGAGTCGATCTGGATCGATTCGATGAGCACTGCCATCTACTTCTTCGAGGGGACTGCAAGCGCGGACGGCAGGACCATTACGCAGAAATGCAGCTACGACGACCCTGTCAGAGGCCCCAGCGTGTGGCGCAGTGTGACGAAGATCAAGGATGACAATACCCAGGAGTTTGAGATGTTCATTACTCCCAAGGGAGGCAAGGCAGAGAAGATGATGGAGATGACGGTCAGCCGGAAGGAAGCCATCGCCCGCAAGGCGGCATAGGGCCGGCTACTATGGGGGGACGCTGCAAGTAGAGCGAGGCAACGTCCCCCAAGCTGTCCCGATCGCTTTTTCAGGAAAAAGGCTCAAGTCAACATTATGGACTGACCCCGGAATTCCGGTAAGACCTCCCGCCTCAGGATCGCTTTGTGGTCGCCGCGTCTGTTTCATTTCCCGGCGTCTCTTCGCTGCGCAACAGGTGCAACAGATACACCGAAAGGATGCAGTCAAAGGGAGAGCTTGGGCCCTATAGGTTCACAACAACAGCCCCGCGACGTTATTGTCAACCGCAAGACCTTTCTCTATGAAGTTCCCCGTCAAATGGCATCAACCGAAGTCCGGACGGTCCACCCGTTCGCCGGGGCTCGTGAAGAGGATCTGCTCGATCAGATCCCGAACGTGATCCTCGACTGTTGTCGGCACAGCGTGTATGTCGCTGGGCTCGAACGCTACCCTTTGCGTGCCGCGGTTCATGCTCCCCTCGACAAACAGGTGAAGACACCGCACCGGCACATATTTCTACCGGCAATGTGAAGCTCTGCAGGCATGCGGCGATCGTACATCCGCTCCCGGCGGCTGCAAAGTACCCTATCCCGATCGGCACGCGCTGCTCGTTGTCCGGACGGCGGGAACCAGGTGTCGTCATGCAATGCCTCGGGAATGCGGCGTCGATGATACTCTTGCTGTTGGCAGTGATGATTGCCGGACCCTCGCAGGGCTCCATCCGCCGGAACAGGTAACTCGTTTCCCGGTTGGCGTAGCGGCCGCGGCCGTGCTGCGTCTCTCTTCCTGCCTTTGATCTGGTTGTTCAAACCCTTCGCGATCCTCAACCGCCGCGCGCGATCGTAAAAAATTTACTCCTGCCGGGCCAGCCTCGCGATGTCAGGCACGTCAAGCACGCGCTTGTCAGGACCGCGCTCGACGCAGTTGATCATGGCCAGGCCGATCTCTTTGAGGGTCAGGACGGCGTTCGGAAACAACCATTTCCCGAGAGGAAAGAGCGGATCGAGCACGCGATAGAACGCATGCGTGTTCTGCAGACCCTTTGTCGGGCGGATAAAGCCGGGACGGAACATATAGGCCGCGCGGAAGGGGAGCTGCATCAGGTCGTTCTCGGTCTTTCCTTTGATCCGCGCCCACATGACGCGTCCTTTTTCGCTGCTGTCCGTGCCCATGCCGGACACATAGCAGATCGTCATGTCCGGATCCAAGCGGGAGAGCGGGCGGGCCAGGGCCACCGTGAGGTCGTAGGTGAGGTGCCGGTACGTTTCTTCCGTCATGCCGAGGGAAGATACGCCCATGCAGAAGAACCCCGCGTTGTAGCCGGTCAGTTCCTTTTCAAGGCCGCTGAAATCGGAAAAGTCCTGATGCAGGACCTCTTTCAACTTGTCATGGCGCTTTCCGCAGGTCCGCCTGCTGATGGACAGGACGGATTCCACGGCGGGATGGAGAAGGCATTCGTGCAGGACTCCTTCGCCGACCATGCCCGTGGCCCCGGTTATGATCGCTCGTATTTTCATGGAAGAACGCCTCCGGAAAATCGTTCCCGCATTCCTGGCCTTACCCTCGACACGGGAGGCTCATAGCTGGTTAGAATAAGTCATCGCCTCGCGCAGGAGTTCTTTGATATCTTCGCTACCCTCTTTCCTGCCGAAGTTATTTCATAACCGCCGCAACTGACGCTGCCAATGATGTCGTCGGCCGGTTGATGAGTTTGCTCAGCTGATGGCCGTCATCGAACAGCCCTCCCTTGGAAATGCCCGTGTCGGAATTGGAGAGCAATGCGGCGACCGGTTCCGGCAATCCCGCTTTCACGAGAACATTCTTGAACTCGGCTTCCGACAGGTTCACATACTCGATCTTTTTGCCCGATTGTCGCGAGATCTCAGCCGCCAGCTCCGCCAGAGTGTAGGCGGCATCACCGGCCAATTCATAGACCCGTCCTGCCTGGTTCTCCGCGGTCAGAACAACGGCAGCCGCTTCCGCATAATCAGCGCGTGCGGCCGAGGCAACGCGGCCTTGGCCCGCGCAGCCGTACACTGCGCCGTACGCCAGTATGTTGGAGATGCCGGCCGTATAGTTTTCGGTGTACCAGCTGTGACGCAGCAGCGTAGAAGGAATGCCTGATGCGCGGATCAATCCTTCCGTCTCTTTATGTTCAGCGGCGAGGCCGAGCGGTGAGGTGTCGGCGCGCAGGACGCTGGTGTAGGCCAGGAGTTTCACGCCCGCCCGTTTGGCCGCGTCGATGACGGAACGATGTTGTTTCGCGCGCTGCCCGATCTCGCTCGAAGATATCAGCAATACTTTGTCCGCGCCTTTCAGCGCGTCGTCCCAAGCCTGCGGCTGGTTGTAATCTGCGAAGCGCACGTGCACGCCCAGTGCCGCGAAGTCCTTTGCTTTTTCCCCATTTCGCACGGAAGCGATGATGCCGGAGGGAGGCACTTTTTTAAGCAGTGCCGCGATGACCAAGCGTCCCAAATGCCCGGTGGCTCCAGTAACAGCGATCATAACGACTCCTTTCGAGAGCGATGATAGTGGTTGCCTTTCATGCAGCAGGGATGACTGAACCAATTATATCATTGCGGAAGAGGATGTGTCAGACAACACCGGAGTAACGGATGCGGAGGGGACAGCCATGCTACAAGGGACACAGCGAATACGGCATGGAGACATCGGAAGCGGCGTCGCCACGTCTCTGTTGCACGAGGTCGGTCACCAGGGATCGGACCTGCTCGACCTCGACGATTCACCGCGGTCGGTAATTCGGCCGGGGAACGATGCAGCGCCGGGTCGCCTTTACGCGCGTTGCCTATGGACTGGAGTTGAGCGCTTCGATGTTCTTTCGCTAAGAGCAAGGCTGGTATTTTACCTCATCTCATGTCTCATCCTCGGCATATCCGATCGTCTGTCCGAAAAGCGGACGCTGATGCGGTTTCAGCTTTACCTCTTTCGCAAATGCCGTTTTGTCGCAATTGTGAAACCACGCAGCGAGTCCCAGCGAAGCCGATGCCAGATACACATTCTGGGCGATGAGGCCGGTATCGACGAAGAAGTAAGACTTCTGGATCTCCGGATCATGGAGCCCCGGTTCGTCGAATCCCGCTTTCTTGAACCGGTCGATATCGACGACGTAGACGAGGCGGACGGGGGCCTTTGCCCCGGCCGTTCCCTGCCCGGGCCCGATGGCCAGGGAGCGGCTGTCCCCCGAGGCCGCCGGAATCAGCCGAAGAGACTCAGGTTCATACAAATACGTGCCTTCCTCCCTCGCGACGTAGACGAAGATCTCCTGTGAATTGCTCGCCGATCCCGCAGTCCTGCCCGGTCCTCCGAAAGGTCCCTTCAGGCGATTGACGCCCTGTGCCGCCCAGAGGATGTCCGACAGCATCTGCAAGGAGATCGCCTTCCCGCCGATGGCGCGGGAAGTCCTTCTGGCCTTCAGTGCTTCGAAGACCGTCAGGCAGCGGTCAAAGAGCGGTTCGGGAAGTGCAACAGGCTGGAGGTCACTTATCGGGCTCTTGCTCATGGCATTCCTCCGGGTCCGCCGGATCACCAGGACGGCTTCAGCAGACGACCCTCCGATTCACCGCGAGGCTCGGAGAGGATCTTCGCTCCGTCCCCATGGAATATCATCTCAACATCGTTTTCCAGTCCCCTGATGACAGTCGGGATGTACTCCGGGAGACCGATCCCTCTGAACTTGAGATGGGCGTCGCGTCCCGCCTTGTTCAAACCGGTGTCCACCATGGACGGAACGATCTCAATGACCCTGACCGACGTGTCCCTGAGCTGCTGCCGCAGTACAAGGGTATATGCGTGGATCGCGGCCTTTGTTGCGCTGTAAATGGGCGCATGAACCATCGGCATGAACGCGAGGCCTGAGCTCACGTTGATGACCGCGGCAGACTGCCTGCTCATCAGAAGGCCTATGAAGAGAGCCGTCAGCTCCACTACGGAAACGAAATTGATGGCGATCTCGTCTTCCCCCGACTTGAGTCCGTCATGGCCCTTTTTCAGATCGACATATCTCTGGATGCCTGCGTTGTTGACCAAGATGTCAAGGTCGGGGAAACGGCGTATGACTTCCGCAGCAAGATCCTTCCTTTGCAGGCCATCCCCGACATCACAGGGCAGTGCCGTGATCCCCGGGTACTTGTCCTCCACCGTTGACAGCCTTCTTTTGTCGCGTCCGCAGACGATGACCCTGCTTCCGCGTTCGTAAAACGCCTCGGCAATGCCGAGCCCGATGCCGTTGGTACCTCCCGTCACGAGAACGGTCCTGCCTGACAGTTTCATGGTAGCTCCTGATCGAGGCCTGAGGACTGATGAGGTCCCTAGCTGATCCCTGTTTTAGACCAACGGTAACAGGCTGCTAAAATCATTGTCAATTCCCATCAGATCCAAATAAAGAGAGATCATGCCCCTATGATGGGTTTGATGATTAAATATGTGCAGGATCGATCCTCCGACATTTTTACTGACCCTTTCTCCTTTTGTATTCGCGAATGATATTATTTCCCCCAAATCACTTTCAGCAAGCTCATCTGCAAGCGTGATCAGTTTTTTATCCAGTTCCTCCCTTTTAGAAATGTAGCTGGAAATATCATCAAAAGGCTTGGAACCATAGTTTAAGTTCTGATCAAAAAGGGGATCTTTAATATATTGAAAAGCTCTGAATTGGCCGAATCTCTTCAGCCAGTTGTAATCACTGATATAAATATGACTGCATAATTGCCCTATGGTCTTGAAGTATCCTGCAAACTCCTGATTCCACTGCGCGCTACTTAAATTACGAATTATGCCATCCATTTTTTGATTTGCCGTTTGATTATACCGTGCCAATAGCTTGCATGTCTTAATATCCATATAGCCTCCCGATCCGGGATATGAGCAGGTACGACTCGTAATCCTTCTTGAACCTCCGACTTTTAAGCGGCCTGAAGTGATCTCCCCGGTCATGATCGCAAAAAGCCTCTTCGCTGTTATATAGTTTAGCAAAAAAAGATGCCATGACGGATCTGTTCTGTCGGAGGATAGTCGCGGTCATCAGCGTCAAAAATGCATATCAGTCCCTATCGCTAAAAATACATAATAGTAGTGTGCCCGGAAAGGACGTATAAATTTACCCTGCCGCCTCTTCATTGGTAAAGATCTGAGCTAAGAGGTACGCTCCTGGAGAAATTGCTGCGCTTCCGAAAGCTTCGGGATGCCCGCCCTTCCGCCGAGCTTCCTGCACTTCATTGCGGCAACGGCCGACGCGAACCGGATCGTTTCTTTGAGCGGCCACCTCCGAAGGAGACCGTAGAGAAAGCCGCCGTGAAATACGTCGCCGGCGCCGGTCGTGTCCACAGTCTCGACGGGAAAGGCAGGGCAGGAAATGATTTCATCGTCTGCAAAGGTAACGCTCCCACGGCTGCCCAGGGTTATCGTCGTGATGCCGAAACCGTGCTTCCTGACCTCCTGCCCTAATACTCCGGGATCATCCTTCCACCCCAGCTCACTCGCAAACTCTTCAGATCCGACCACATAATCGCAGAGCCGGGCAAGCTCAAGCGTTCCCTCTCTGACGCGGCCCGCATCAAGCATGATTGGAATGCCCGCTTTCCTGGCCTGATGCGCAGCGAACAGCGAAGCGTCCTTCATCAGGCCGTCAAGGAGAAGAAACTCGGCATTGCTCGGGAAATCGGGCGGCAGTTCTTCAATCCGGAGCGGATCGCAGGATGGCCGTTTCCAGAAGATCGTACGCGACCCTATCGATCTATCGATAGCAATGAATGCCGTCTGGGACGAGGCGTTAGATCGCTTGACCATGCCGGTGACGTCGACTCCTTCTTCGATCAGGGACTGCCGGATCGCCGCGCCTTCCCGGTCATCTCCAATAACACCGAAGAACCGGCAAAAAACGCCAAGACGCGACAGCGCAGCCAATGCCGTTGCGACCGGTCCCCCTCCCTGCTCTTCCCACGCAAGCACTTCTTTTTTTGTATCGGCTTGTGGAAAGCGATCGACAACTGCGAGCATGTCCCAGGCACACTGCCCGATCCCCACAACGGCCATAACGAACCTCCGATTGACCTGCCCCTAAATGTTCCGAGTTTTCCCTATCGTACCAAACTGTGTGCCTGGATGTCGCAATAAAAACTTTGATCTGGTATTCCCGCTTTTGGTACAAATTTAAAAAAACTTGACTGTTTTTAAACAGTTTATTACACTATGATGCATATTCGGAATTCATCTCTCTACCCTTGTTACTGGAGTACTGGGATCGCAATTTATGGTTCTCACTCGTGTGAATAGCAACAACGCTTCCCAGCGGAAATTCCTGCTCGTTGTTGACGGTAACAAATCAAGCTCGTCAGGCATAAAAGCCCTTCTTAAACAATTCCAGTACAAGGTCTGGTCTGTCGATACCGCTGCAGAAGCTTTTGAGCTGAGCGATATCGTTGCGCCTGCACTCGTCATCGTCGGACAAATCGAGGACATGACGCAGGTCGATTTTATCAGAGCGTTCAAGCGATCCAGCGCATCAGGCCCGGCTTCAGTGCTCGTCGTCACGAGCGGGAAAGATGCAGTCCACGAGATGGCTTGCCTTACGGCCGGAGCGGTCACCTGTCTGAAGTTGCCCTTGGATGTTGAATCATTATACCGCACCATCCAGGTCGCCATAGAGCCTCTCCCTCGCATGAATCTGAGGATACGTACGAGATTGCCGGTTGTTATCGAGGGTAATACCGTAAACGGCAGCGAGGGGAAATTCGCGACCGCTCTGTCTGAAAACGGGCTTTTCCTCGTGACCCCGGATCCCCGCCCTTTGAAGACCAGGATCCCCCTCAAGTTCAAGGTGGCCGAAAAGATCTTATCTGCCGATGCCGTTGTCATTTATGCACACAGGCCGGACAACGGGACAAATGTCAAACCTGGAATGGGACTCCAATTCGTTCGGATCTCCGAGCAGGATCAGGAGCAAATACGGCGCTTCATCAGAGTTGAGGTCGGAAGGGGAATCTCTACTGCCCGGCGTACATGAGCGCATCAGCCGGGATGTTTTACTTAATCCTTGAGTAAAAGAAAAGAGCCGGCGGAAAATCCGTCAGCTCTTTATTTTTTTCAATGGATGTCATTTCGAAGTCTGACCCTTATTGCTCCACCGCCGAAGAGAAAATAGCATGGTCAGGGTCCTAGTGAACGGCAAGGTTAGAGGTTAAGCCGGAGGAAAAAGAGAAAGTTAAATATTAAAGACCAGACACTGAGAGGTCTCCGGGGAAAAATGATTTTAGACAGGTTCCCGCCGCCGCATCACATCCTTCCCGCAGCTTGACCGAATCTGAAGATGAACCCGACCTGGAGGTAGCCGATGGTTTCTCTCACGTGAAAATCGGCGTCTGAACCCGCAGGCTGAACATTGTCGCCGGTTCCCTCATAATAGTTCGCCAGAAACCCGCCCTTAAGAGCGAGGAACAGGCCTGCTCCGAGATTCACATCCATACCCAGGACGGGACCCAGCCCGGCTCCATATTGCTTTACGTGCCGATAGGTTACGCCATTTGACCCGTCGTCCCCGGTTCTGTGCGCGATCCTCACCTCAGGGCCCAACCAGACCCTGAGAGCGCTCGTTCTTATAATGCCGAAACCGAAATCGTTATCGACAACCACTCCGTGCAGATTATAGGTATGCGTGCCCCTGCCCGGCATCGCCTTGAGTGATCCCGCTCCGATATTGAACCGGTAATCAAATACAGACGTTTCTGAGGACAGGGTAGACAGAATAATGCCGAAATCCCTAAACCGCACGTCTTTGTCCACCTTGCTGCTGTTCCCGTCCGAATAGTCGCTGTCCCAGGTCGCATCGCCGCTTCCCGCTGCACCATACAATCCCAGCCCGGCCGCCCCGGCAACGCGTGGCCCAAAAAGACCTGAAACCGCCAGACACGTGACGATCGCGGCGGACGTTATCAATCGACGCATGAGGGAAGCCTCTCTTTCACGATCCCTTTTCGCCGGGCGCGAGGGACAGGGTACTCGCCGTGCAGGCAAAGATGATTCTATCAGTGAATTGATTATACGGATGCGCAGTGCTTTGTCAATCCCAGAAGACCCAGGATATCTTTTATTTTTCTTCGTGTCTCCGCGGCTTCGTGTGAGGCCCGCTGTGGATTCATCAAGCCGCAAGGCGTGCCTCTGACCTGTTCTGCTCTTCTGTCACGAATACCTTTTCAATCTGATTGCACAACAGCTGGATCAGCTGGCAACCGGAAAGCGCCGCGATCGCTGCGCCGGTGAACGGCGCGGTCCACTGCCCTACCATGTACAGACCTGACAAACGCGGCAACGTCCGGAAGAATGTCTGCTTCCTGTTGTCCGGCGTGATATACCAGCCATCGGCGAGCCCTGCGGCGCAGTTCACTCAATCGCGGATCTCAGCCTCAACGAGCTTGGCAAGAAGGACGAGCGACTCCTGCCATCCGAGATAACAGGCATCAACGGGAATCGCTTCGGGGATGCCCTCCTGCACGATGTCCAGGTCGGTTCCGAAGGCGCTCTTCTTCAGGTGCACCGTCGTTCGCATCTCGCCGGCAAGGCCGGGATCGTCGAATCTGTCCGTGTATACAAGCCGCTCGTTCGGGATCAGCTCAAGGTACTCGCCATGGAACGCATGGCTTCTGCCTGTCGTGAAGTTCGTGAACGACATCCGGTAGGTCCCGCCTACCTTCGGGTCGAGCTGGTGGACCCTTCCCGTGAACCCGTTGGGCGGAAGCCACTTCGCCATGGCATCGGCATCGAGAAATGAGCGATAGACCCGCTCCGGCGCTGCGCGCAGCACGCGGTAAAGTTTCACAGTACCCGTAGGCATGATTTGACCCTCCTTCTGCTGTTGCTGCCCGGTTCGCGCGCCGCTGGCATGCGACCGGATCTTTGCCCTTCTGATACCACGATACCACTGATTCGGGGGAAGGTCAAAGAAGGGAGGCTACGCGGGGAATGCGACCCCGGACAAGCGGCAGCATTCTGAAAGATACTTTTCCTGGACAGCCGGGTCTGCGGCAGCGGGGTGAAAGCTCCGGAGCTGCTGGTGAGAGAAATATCGTCCCGAGACCAGGGCTTCCTGGACCGAGCTTGCAGCCAGCCACGCCTGCGTACGCGACCCCTCCTCGACGCTGACGGGAGCTCCCCGCCCTCCCATCTTCGTGGCTGCCCAGCCGGGATCCACGGCATTGGACAATACGCCGGGCCATTTGCGGGCGACGGCAAAGGCGAGGATGACGTTGTGCAGCTTCGAATCGGCGTAGGCGCTCGAGGCCGAACAGCGCCGGCTGGTCCACGCGAGGTCGTGGAGCGTGGCATCGCCGCCTTGGTGCAGGCCCGAGCTCGTATAGACCAGACGCTTCGGCCTCCTGATCAGGCAGGTCAGGATATAGGGGGCCAGGGAGTTCACAACAAAGATCTGCGGCAGGCCGTCGACGGTCCGGATGCACTGGGACTCGCCATAGACGCCGGCATTGTGGATCACGGCATCGAACGGGCCCAGTTCGTTCACCTGGTCCGCAAGGGACTTCGTCTCAGCGATGCTTGCCAGATCTCCGACAACTGCAGTAAGCGCACCCGGGACCTTGGAAAGCGCCTCATCTGCCCGCTGCCGGCTCCGCCCGTGCAGTACGACCTGGTGGCCCTGGCTGACCAGCATCCGCGCCTCCATGAGGCCGAGGCCGTCAGAAGAGCCGGTAATGAATACTCTTGCCATGGAGTGGTCCTTTGTTTCATCTTGATTATAGCGCGCGCAATGGATAACGGATAGACAGAATGGTTACAGATAAACGAGAAAGATCTTTTAGAGTGGTAGGTTGGGTTAAGCGAGCTCAACCCAACGGCTTCTATCGACTTCCATTTCTTTTCGTCACCTTTCTTGCTTGCCCGAAGAAAGGTGACGCCAAAGAATGGCACCCGACGAAAATTCTTCACGTCGTGCTCGGTCGCCTGCACCCAGTGAATACGAGTGCCTGAGGTGCGAGTGCAGGGTGTCCTCGGTACATTTCGGAAACTAGCCGATAAATGTATCTTTGTCATCGCACCACCTCGCCCTCAGGGAAAGCCGGGTGAGGGTGGGTCAGCTACATCGGCTTCGGACATCCGAAATGCTTAACCCTCGTCCTCGGTCGCCCGCCTAAATTTTCGTATGGGGTTACGCCCAACCCCCCGGACGCGACCCTCGAGGATCCCCCCTCTCTCTTGGCGAAGACCATTTCGCGGGAGGAGACACAGAAGAAGGAATCAAGCCTGATGCCTCGCCTCGATCAACTCTCTTCCTACGCGACTTTCATGTTCGCGGGATTGGTAATGCCGATGCGGTCCAGCTGCCCGTATATCCATTCATCGGCTGCCACGTCATCGTACGCGAGGTCGGGCTTGGTCAGCGAAAGCTCTTTCAGGAAAAGGTAAGCGAGCTTTTTCTCCGGTGAATTCAGCAAGTCCGCACGATCCTGGCTCACGCTCTTAAGCTGGCTCAAGATACGGGTCGCGTTGATCCGTTCTTCCAGGACCTGATCCGGTATCATCTCGGCGACCAGGAGCCTGACGCCGTTCCCCGTCACGATCTTGATTGGCTTGTGCTCATCCGGCTCGTCAATTCCATGCCGCCTGCACCACGATGCTATATTGTCCACAAGCAGGACCTCCGAGAATTTCATGCCTGCATGCTCCGTCAGATGCCTGATGTACCATTCGTAGTCTTTCGTGAACATAGGAACCTCCCTTCTCATCCTGAAGTATCTCGGAAGAGGTATTTATAGTTACAGCATAGCACCGGGATTGACTCAGTGGTTGTTTAGCTTGGCGCGTACGCAGGAGAGCAGGATTGAGCTTATGCCTTCGATCGTTCCAAATGTAGGTCTTTAGGTTGATTGACTCTGGCCATTCCCTTGGATATATTTGACTTAGTTCGTACCGAAGTTTCAGCGTAAGCTTCCCTGTCAAGTAGACAGTTTAAAAGTAGAGTTTCCGGTGTAGTTTTTCAGACATTCATCCGGCGTCAGACTCCCGAGGGAGTCATGGGGACGGTGCTCATTGTAGTCGATCATCCA
>Ga0335079_10000125_pt1 | contig 89360 bp, 85 predicted proteins | sample Lox_Sample_33_FD_206719 | JGI IMG/M metagenome (GOLD analysis project Ga0335079, IMG submission 206719) | Soil microbial communities from Loxahatchee National Wildlife Refuge, Florida, United States - Lox_Sample_3.3 | ecosystem: Environmental > Terrestrial > Soil > Wetlands | place: USA... | reverse complement strand
CGTACCAAAATACTTGTTTCGCCTTACGGTCCTCAATGCTGACTACGTCAAGCCACTTCAGCTCCCCGCTGTCGAGGTGAAACAAGATGTCCGGGACGCCCCCTCCCGTCAACTCGGCCACGGAAACATCGGTTACACGCCCGGGAATTCGTGCGTTTCCGATTTGGGTAAATCGACTGAAATCATCAGCCACGTAAATGTCCACTTCCATATCTTCGGGCTGTTCGTCAACATCCCTGTAAGCCAAAACGGCGCGTGTCAACGACTTTGAGACAGTTGCTCACGGAATTTAGTGAGCTATTCATGGGTGCTGGGCCGGCTTATTGATCCAGACTTCGCCGGGGAGCTGGGGTGGTTTCGGGGCGCTTCGCACGAAGCGCTCCGGGTGAAGCTGGTAAGCAGCATCGAGCACATCTTGCCGTTGCCGTAAGACGCTTTCCGCTTGGCCATAGTGAACCATTGCTGGCGTCAACAAGCCGATGCCGGAATGACGGTGCTCGTCGTTGTACCACCGAAAAAAACTCTGACAGAAAGCGCGACTGTCCTGGATGCACCCAAAGCGGTCCGGGAACTCCGGCCGATATTTTAGGGTTCGGAATTGGCTCTCGGAAAAGGGATTGTCGTCCGACACGTGAGGCCGGCTATGTGTTTTCGTGACCCCCAGATCGGCGAGTAAAAAAGCTACCGGCTTGGACCTCATCGAGGTGCCACGATCCGCATGGAGCGTAAGTTGTCCAGGCTGAATTTGTTGTTTCTTGCAGCCCTCCTCGATCAGCCGCTTGGCCAGCTCGGCGCTTTCGCGATAAGAGACCATCCAACCGGTGACGTAACGGCTGAACACATCGAGGAGTACGTACAAGTAGAAGTAAGTCCATTTCGCGGGCCCGAGTAGCTTGGTTATATCCCAGCTCCACAATTGATTGGAGGCGGTGGCCATGAGCTCGGGCTTCTGGTACGGCGGATGCGTCAACTGATCGCGGCGCTCGCGAACCTCGCCGTGCTCGTTGAGCAAGCGATACATGGTGCGGATCGAGCAGTGATACTCGCCTTCATCGAGCAACGTCGCATAAACAGCGGCTGGAGAACGATCCTGGAAACGTTCTTCGTGTAGACGATCCAGGACCGCTTCCCGTTCCGCCGGGTGGAGTGCGCGTGCCGGCGCAGGCCGCGGGGACGCTACGACGGGAACAGAAGCCTTACGGCGCTGCCCGTAGTAAGACGCCCGCGGCATCCACAGAACTTGGCAAGCCGCGCTGGTGCCCACGTCGATGGCCAGTTCGGTGACCGCGGACATCAGGATTTCTCGTCCGGGTCCACGTCGGGAAGCGGGTTCCCCAACAGCGCAGCGACTTTTTTTTGGACGTCGATGATGATCTCCGCTTTGCGGAGTTTTTCCGTCAATTGGCCTACCTGACGGCGTAGCTGCTGAACTTCTTCTTCGAACGGGTTGTGCTTTGATTTCGGTCCGCGCCGTCGTGCGGTCAACGCTTCGCGAATGCCGCTGGATCGCTCCCGCCGCCAGGTGGTTAGCAACGAGAAGTACAAGCCTTCACGGCGAAGAAGAGCACCGAGAGCACCACGTGTCCCTGCAGCGGCATCGGCTTGCTCGAGAATGCGTTGCTTATATTCAGCGGTGTAGGTACGACGCTTGGCTTTAGCTACCACCTCAGGATCCGGCCGCGAAGCCGCCCCTGGATCGGCGCCCGCTTTGGCTGCCGCTGCACTACGCTCAGGCTCACAAACCGAGCCTTCGCTTCGTTCCGCAGCAGCCAAACCTCCAGAGGAAAGAACAACACCAAGAGAATTCCCATTCATCTCTGTCTGCTTCTTTCTCGCCCTACTCTTCATTAATTAAGAGTACTAAACCTGTCTCAGAGATGTTGGCACGGAGGGTTGGCTAATGCCACGGAGCTGTAACACTACGACTACACCCAATAATATGACGGCGTAAAGAAGCATCCTCCACCTCACAGTTTCCTTTGCATTGTCCGGTGTCCCAGTGCCAAAGTTTTATAACACGAACGCCGAGGCGACGCGGTGTAAGCTTCCCGACCGTGCTTTCCAGGGCCTGTCTCGTGCGCATTATGCCTGTGGGTGCTCCCGCTTCCAACCACGGCCCAATACATCGGGTCTTTGCGCCCGCAGTGGCCCGGAAAACTCTTCGTGGGTTCCCGATACTATATTCCCGGCTAGACAGAGCGCACGCTCTGGGCACAAAAAATTCGTCTAACCCGAATTTTGTTGGTTGGTTTTTGCCAGAAAAACCCCTCTGTATAGATAGAGGGAGTTTCTGCCGGTGCCAATCGCTCAGCAGGCACTCCGCAACTTCGTCGCGGTGACGGACTTTATGAAATTAGGTGCAGACTGCAAGAATTACCACCTTTACTTTCTTCTGCTCCCGCGTCGTCACCACCGGAGTTCCGAAATCGCTGCCAGCACAGCGCCTGTCGTTGCGTCACCAGCAAAACCTACCGTGGAAAAATCACTGAATCGGGCGGGAGCGACCCCACTTTTCGGCTTTTCAGCCGCCCAAGTGAATCGTGGGTCGCTCCCGCCCGATCACGCATTCTGCGTGCGATGCTTCGGCTGGCTCACACCGGCCGGCGCACGCAGTCTGCAAGCAACTCCGAAATACATCCCCAAAAACGAAGAGAGGTGACCAATCGTGCCCATCCTGAAAGCACCACCCAAGCAGTCTAAGAACAAATCTCTGCAACTCCGCGTGTCTACCGAGTTCAAATCAACCCTGCAACGCTATGCCGATTTCCTAGGAGCGACTCCTTCTTACGTTGTTATGGAAGCCCTGCATCGCATTTTCGAGAAGGACCGCGAGTTCAAAGCGTGGCTTCAGCAGAAGGACAGGGAGCCGCAAGCCACCGCTGAGTTCGATGTCGAGGCCGCCACGAAGACGTAGATGCCCCGACTGACCGAACTCGGTGCACGCGAGAGGCCAGCATCCCCGCGACGGCTGGTCTTGCGCGTTGTCATGCTCGACCTCACACACGATTTCTTCAAGAAATTGGCTGACTCTCTCGACGATTCTCCAGCCTGCCACAAAATGGTTCACGAAGTTGAACTGCCATTTAACGATGAAAAGCAGGGGACCACAGGCGGAGAATCCCTCGATCCTACGGCTCTGTGCTCGTTTCGGAACATGTTCCTCTTGTTGGATGAGTGGGACCGCACGATGCACAAAGTATCCGATCAATCTCAGGATTCTTCAGAAATGTGTGAAATCGCGGTTGACTTGAAATCTCCCTGAGTGCATGGTGACCAAAACACTCTCCTGACGCGGAGGCCGCATGAGACAAGCTGTCGTCTACGCTCGCGTTTCCAGCAAAGACCAGGAGCGCGAAGGCTATTCCATTCCCGCGCAACTGAAATTGCTGCGCGAGTATGCCAAAGCGCATGAATTCGAAATCGTCCACGAATTCATCGACGTGGAAACGGCCAAGACCACGGGGCGCAAGCAATTCGGCGAGATGGTCCGTTTCTTCCGGCAGAATGCAGCCTGCCGCGTTGCCATCGTGGAAAAGACAGACCGCCTTTATCGCAACTTCCGCGATTGCGTCACGCTCGAAGACCTCGATATCGAAATCCATCTGCCCAAAGAGGGCCAGGTCATCAGCAAGGACGCCAAATCCCAGGCCAAGCTGGTGCACGGCATTCAGGTGGTGATTGCGCGGAATTACATCGAAAACCTGCGCGAAGAGGTTCGCAAGGGAATGAGGGAAAAGGCTGAACAAGGCATTTATCCGAGCCGCCCGCCGCTCGGGTACTGTAACAACAAGCTCGAACACACCATCGAGGTTGATTCCAATAAAGCGCCGATCGCGCGGCGCATGTTCGAACTCTATGCTTCGAGCCAACACTCCCTAAATGGCGTGCGCGGGATTCTAAAGATGGAATTTGGTGTGAACCTTGCCAAAGGCTACCTGGAACGACTGCTGAAGAACCCCTTTTATCAGGGGCAATTTGTCTGGGAAGAGAAGCTCTACTCCGGCACGCACAAGCCTCTCGTGAGCGGCGAATTATTCGAGCAGGTGCAAGCGGTCTTTCGCGGCCACAACAAACCCAAGTACCGACGACACGATTTTGCCTTCTCCGGGTTGCTTCGTTGCGCCTATGACGATTGCACGGTAACGGCGGAAATCCAGAAGAGCCGCTACACCTATTACCACTGCACCGGATTTCGCGGTAGGTGCGAGCTCCCGTACTTTCGAGAAGAAGAGATCGCCGCTCGGCTTGGGAAGGTCCTCAAGGACATACACATCCCGGACGGCGTCCTGAAACAGCTTGAAAAGTCCTTGCTCACTGATAAAGGCCGCGAGGAAACGATTAGGAAGCAGCAGGACGAACGATTACGGCAGAGATTGAGCGCAGTGCGTCGCCGTCTCGATCAGGCGTATCTGGACAAGCTGGACAGCAAAATCAGTGAGGAATTCTGGACCCGGAAATCAGCGGAATGGACGGCAGAGGAACAACAAATCTCGCTCGCAATTCAGGGATTGGCGAACGCTAATCCTGACCGAATGATTGATGCCGTCAGGATTTTCGAACTCGCGAACAAGGCACATTTTCTGTATGTTAGCCGGCCCATGCTCGAAAAAGCGAAATTGCTCCGCATGGTGCTTTCGAACTGCACTGTGGACGCGGTAAGTGTCTATCCTTCGTACAGGAAGCCGTTCGATCTGATCTTTGCGCGGACAAAAAGTGAAGAATGGCGCGCCCGGAGAGATTCGAACTCCCGACCCTCTGGTTCGAAGCCAGATGCTCTGATCCGCTGAGCTACGGGCGCGTGAGCTGATTATAGCCCCGAAGATCGTCTTCCGCAGATCCAGCCGGCAGAAGACGGCGGCGCTCTGACTCTACAGAGGTTCCTGAGTTTGCGTGCGTGGTTTGGCGTATGGCCTGCGTAACAGTGCGAAAGAAGAATTGGCTCTAGCCTCGCGGATTCGTTGGACAAGCCAGTCCGGCGCGCGAATCGTGACGTCATGCGCAGCGAACCGGCGGAATTCTTCGGCTCGAGTCACACTGCTTCGCGGGCTGAATTCCATTCGTGGGGAACACCAGCCCGCACTATGTGCCAAACAAAAGCACGCACAAAAAATGGGAGTGAACTTATGGCTGGAAAAGAATTGACAGGGATGAAAGTGGCCATTCTGGCGACCAATGGATTCGAACAAGCGGAACTGGAAAAGCCACGGCAGGCGTTGGATGAAGCTGGCGCCGAAACGACACTCATCGCGCCTCAAGGCGGAACGATCCAAGGAACGAACCATGATCAAAAGGCCGACGAGTTTGCCGTCGACCTGGAATTGGACGACGCGCACCCGGAAGACTTCGACGCCGTGCTTCTGCCTGGCGGCGTAGCGAATGCAGACAAACTGCGCATGGAGGAGAAAGCACAGTTCTTCGTGCAGTCGATGGACAAAAACGGTAAGCCGATCGCCGTAATTTGCCACGGACCGTGGCTCCTTATTTCCGCTGGATTGGCAAAAGGCCGCCATCTAACGAGCTATTACACGTTGCAGGATGATCTGCGAAACGCGGGCGCGCAGTGGTCGGACGAAGAAGTGGTGCTGGATTGCAATTGGGTAAGCAGCCGCCAGCCGGACGATATTCCCGCGTTCAACAGCCAGATGGTGAAGCTATTTGCTGAAGCCAGGCAAAAATCGGAACTGCGAAGCTAGAACTCGAAAAGAGCGACAACACAAAGGAGACACGCGATGGCAGCAGAGTCAAAGAAGTGCAAGCATCCGAACTGTTCATGCACCGTGAGCGGCGGTGAATCCTACTGCAGCGTGCGGTGCGAAGCTTCCGCCAAAACGCCGGAGGTGGATTGCAAGCGCGGTCACGCGGGGTGCAAAGGAAAAGTAACGTGATAGTCGCTCGCGGCTAAAACCATGGCGCCGCAGGCTTGCCCCAATGGCAACGTTTTGCGGCGCTTTTGTTTTGCAGCGTTGTCGTGGAACAGACCTCAGCACTCACATCGCTCGCTATACCGGACTTTGGCGCAACCAATCGCCCGGCACGTCCGTGTGGCAGTACCCGCAATCATCGATGCCGCAAGCCCACTCGAATCCTTGTTGGTTAGACCGTTCCCGCCGATACAACCAGGTTTTGTGGATCGGACAGTTGAGTGTATTAACTCCAGGCTCATCGACAAAATAGGGTTGCGCCGGAACTTCGATCACCGTGAAATAGCCTTGCTCGGGCGTGTAGAGCACCGTGCATTCTGGGCAGCGGTAACACGCGACGGACTGCTTCAGATCTTTGTATTCAAAACGCTCCGTGTTTCCCGCGTAAGCGCGAGTCGTCTCCCCAATAGGCTCGTCGCCTTCCGTGCGCCAGTGGATGCCGTGCCGCTCGAAGCGCATCACGTGGTTGTCTCTCGGGCAAAGCGGCGAGAGGTCGTGACTGATGGAGTCGCGCGCCAGTTCAGGTCTCATGATTGCTCCTCGTGCGAAGTTTTCTCTTAGCCTGGGCCGTCAGGCCGTCAGGACTGCTTTTTCGTAAGCGCGAATTCCTTGCCCGACGAGCTTCACGGCTTGCCCGGGACCTTTGGCGTCGAGGACTCGATACTTCTCGCCGCTGAGCCGGTGGTAGTCGACAAAAAACTCTTCCAGTTCCTTCAAAAATTCCTTGCCCAAGTCGCCGACTTTTTTTACGCTGGCGTAACTGTGGTTCTGTTTTTCAATGGCCACGATCCGATCGTTGCGTTCGCGATCTTTGCCGTTGCCTTGCTCTCCCTGAATCACACCGATAGGCCGGCATTCCAAAACGCATCCGGGAAATGCCGGCTCATCCATCAGCACGAGCACATCGACGGGGTCGCCATCGTCAGCTAGGGTAGAAGGAACAAACCCAAAGTCGTAGGGAAACGCCATCCCGGCGGGCAAGACTTTTTTCAACGTGAATACTTTGTTTTTGTCACTGAACGAAAACTTATTGCGACTCCCTTTGGGAGTCTCAATCACCACGCGAAGCGTATCTTTGTGCCCGTTGAAGGGCGAAAGCACGGCAGGATTGCCCAACGCGCGCTTCCATTTCTTCTTCTGAGCCATTAGCTCCTCGGATGAAAGCGGCGCCGGACGAAAGATGCCGCTAACTCGCTTTCCGTACGGGCGCGGCCTTCCGCGATTTTGCAGCAATTCTCTTACGCGCCGGCTGAACGGCACTTTCAGTTCTTTCGTGCGCGGCCTTCCCCGAAGAAGCCGAAGCTGCAGCGAGGCTCTTCTTTAGGGCTGCCATCATGTCAATGACCCGGGCAAGTTTCGGGGCGCTCTCAATTTCCACCGGCTTGCCGTGCGCCTTGGATTCGATCAGTTTTTTGAGCTTGTCCTGAAATTCATCGTGGTATTGCTTGGGCTGGAACTTTTCCATCAAGGCGTCGATCAGTTGCTCGGTCAGTTTGAGTTCCTGGGACTTTACAGTGATGGGCTCCAGAACACCGTATTCAGGCAAACGCTGAATTTCGTTCAGAAAATACATCGTGTGCAGAAGCAAGCCATGCTGGTAAGCGCGCAGGAACACGGTGTAGTCGCGCTGATGCATCACCAGTTTGCCGATGCCGACTGTTTGCGTATCCTCCAGCGCCTTCACCAAGAGCTGATAGGCCTTCTTACCCGCTTCCTCCGGAAGGCAGAAGTAGGAAGCGTCGAACAGAATCGGATCTATCTCCTTCAGATGCGTGAAGGCTACAACTTCGAGATTTCGGGAAGAGGCGGCAGCAAGTTTCTTGATCTCGTTTTCGTCGACCAGCACGTATTGGCCATCTTCGGCTTCATAGCCTTTCACGATTTCCTTGCGATCCACGAAACGGTTACAAGTCGGGCAGAAGAGCGGCTGGCGAACGCGGGTGTTGCAAACCTTGTGGACCTGATGAAGATTGGTGCGCACACTGCGAGCAGCCACATAGAGCCGGACCGGGATAGTCACGAGACTGAGACTGATCGAACCTTTCCATACGGACGCGGCCATCACAGACCTCCTTAAAAGCGTGCACCGGTAGACGGTGCGTTCCATATCAAGCGGCAATACTAATCCAATGGCTGAATTACTGTAGACAGTTGATTCAATCAGACTATCGTGCGGTCAGATAGTGCACTTCGGAGAGATCACGCAAGCGCCGAGCCGCCGATTCCGGCGTTATGTCGCGCTGCGGCGCGCAGAGCAGTTCGTAGCCCACCATGAATTTCTGCACCGTAGCGGATCGCAGCAACGGTGGGAAATAGTGCGCATGGAAGTGAAATTCGGGATGCGGCCTGCCATCGCTGGGCTGTTGATGGAAGCCCATGGAATAGGGGAAAGCAGTTTGGAAAAGATTGTCGTAGCGGATTCCGAGTCGACGGAGGATGTCGGCGAGTGCGTTTTGTTCGGATGCGTCAAAGTCTGCCAAGCTCGCAACGTGGCGGCGGCTAAGAATCATCGTTTCGAACGGCCACACCGCCCAATACGGCACGAGTGCGAGGAAGCCGTCATTTTCGCAGACGATGCGTTCGCGGCGCTCGATCTCCACGCGCAGGTATTCGCAGAGCAGACACCTCTTTTCGCGTTCGAGAAACTCGCGCATGGATTGGATCTCGCGAAACGGAAGGTTGGGAAGTTCGGCGTTGGCCCAAATTTGGCCGTGCGGATGCGGGTTGCTAGCGCCGAGAAGCGTGCCGCGATTCTCAAAGATCTGCACGTGTTGCACCCAAGGGACGGCACCTAGTTCCTTGTACTGGGCCGCCCAGACTTCTACAACCCGCCGCACTTCTTGCTGGTTCATGAGGGGCAGCGTCAAATCGTGGCGCGGAGAAAAACAGACCACGCGGCAAATGCCCCGTTCAACCTGGGCGCGAAGGAGTCCGTTTTCGTCGAGTTCTCCGGGCGGAACGTCCGGAAGCATGGCGGGATAATCGTTGTCGAACACGAAGGTCTGCGTGTAGTGGGGAGTCAGATGTCCACCGGCACGCGCGTTGCCAGGGCAGAGGTAGCATTGCGGGTCGTATTCCACAGTCGACACGGGAGCAAGAGGTTCCACCCGGCCCTGCCAAGGACGCTCGGTGCGCTGCGGAGAAACCAAAACCCACTCGCGTAGCAACGGATTCCAGCGACGGTGGGGCCTGGAAAGAAAATCTGGGGCGCGCGGCTCGAGCTGTTTCATCGGCTGCTCGCCTCCATGACGTGTGGAGAGTCTTGGCTCATTGCAGTTCGCTGGGCTCCACGCGAGCCGCGCCGTCAGCCGGCATGCAGATGTGTACTTGCTGACCGATTTTTGTCTCGCGTTCGTAAGCAGCGGCAATACTTTTGGCAAACGTTTCGGCGTGGATCGCTTCGACCAAATTGATCGTCGAGCCACCAAATCCCCCGCCGGTCATGCGCGCGCCGTACAGCCCGGGCTGCTGGTTGGCCAGTTCCACCATGACATCCAGCTCGTGACAACTAACCTCGTAAAAATCACGCAGGCTGCGATGCGATTCCGCCATGAGCTTTCCGAAGCGTTCCACGCTCCCGTTGCGAAGAGCATCCGCGCTTTCAAGCGTGCGAGCATTCTCGGTAACCACGTGCAGTGCGCGTTTGTAGGTGACATCCGAGAGTAGCGCACGATGTTGCTGAAGCTGCTCCTCGTCAATGTCGCGGAGCGCGCGCACATCAGGCAGCACTCGCGAAAATGCTCGGACGGCTGCCTCGCATTCCGCGCGGCGCCGATTGTATTCGCCGCTGGCATGCTCGTGTTTCACACCGGTGTCGCAAATGACGAGGCGCACGGATTCGGGAATCGGCAGCAAGTCGAATTGCAGCGAGCGACAATCGAGTAAGAGCGCGTGGTCGCGCTGTCCGTGCAGCGAAATGAACTGATCCATGATGCCGCTTTGCGTGCCGACGAACTGATTTTCTGCCTTCTGGCACAGACGGGCAAGCTCAGTGCGATCGACAGCTTGGCCGCATAGATCCACGAGCGCAAGCGCCGTGGCGACTTCAATAGCCGCGGAGGAGCTGAGTCCAGCACCCATCGGGACATCGCCGCGAAAGAGCAGGTTTGCCCCTCGCAGCGCGAGTCCTGCATCACGCAATTGCAGAGCGACGCCGATCGGATAGTCGCTCCACGAGCGTGAGGGTTTGACTTGCCCCGTTGCTGAATCCAGGTCCAACTTTGCCGACGTATCGAACTGTTCGGACTCCACGACGATCTTGCGGTCAGTGCGGGGAGCTATCGCAACCCAACAATAAAATCCGATGGCCGCCGGCATCACGAAACCTTCGTTGTAGTCCGTGTGTTCTCCGATGAGATTCACCCGGCCTGGAGCGCGATAAATGCGCGGTTGCTGATGGAATCTGTTGGCGAATCGCTGGGTGAGACTCTCTACACTGGTCATTTCAGAAGCGCAGCGAGCTCGAACGAAGTGGAAGGAAAAATGTAAGAGAACAATGGCGCGCCCTGAGAGACTCGAACTCCCGACCTTCTGGTTCGTAGCCAGACGCTCTATCCAGCTGAGCTAAGGGCGCGTAAGGAAACATACTAACATAGCGCCGCGCCACGCTTCCACTTCCGGGAAGCGCATCTCGCGCGCTAGTTTACGCCTCATTGCGCCTGTGGAGCACGGGCGGCTTTGCCAGGAAAGACGCCGTCGACAAGTTGGCCATTCTTCAGCACGGCAACTCCATTCACGAAGACAAAATGAATACCCTCGGAGGGCTGCAGCGGGTCGTCGTAGGTGGCTTTATCAACGATCCGGTTGGGGTCGAAGACGGTAATGTCAGCGTCTGCGCCAATGCGGATGCGGCCCTTGTCCCGAAATGCGGGTGCATGTTTTTCGAGCCGTTGTGCGGGCATCAGCGTCATTTTGCGCAGTGCCGTCATCAGGTCGAGCGCTTTTTCTTCGCGCACGTAGTGGCCGAGAACGCGGGAGTAAGTGGCCTGTCCACGCGGATGCACCTTTGCTCCGGTAAGCGGCATGCCATCGCTGGCGATCATCACGATGGGGTTCGCGACCGCGGTGCGCGCCGCTTCCTCCGGAATCATGTGAATCACGACGATGCCGCCTTGCTTGCGATATTTTTCGAACGTTTCCGGAGTGAGGCGTTCGCCGGTAGCGGCCCACTGCACGTCCTTGTAGGTGATGCCCATATTTTCCTGCCAGCCGGGATCAAAAATTGCGGATTCCAGTCCAGTGCTGCCCGCGGTGTAGGGATAGCACTCGGTGGTTACGTCCAACCCGTGCTTCTGCGCTCCCGCCACCATGGCGATGAGGTCCGGAGTGAATTTCAGCCCCATGCTGGTAATGTGCACCACGTGCAGCGGTGCACCTGTGGAAGCTGCGGCGGCGAGCACTTCTTCCAGTGCAGCAAAGCCAGTCGTAGGTTCTTTCAGTCCGGCGTAGCGCAGATGGACGTGGACCGATGCACCGTGACGTGCCGCGATGCGGAACATCTCGACAATTTCCTGATGCGTTGCGCCGGGCGTGTAGTTGATGCCCATTCCTTCGGCGAGCGCGCCTTCACGAAACCCCTTTTCCATCAACGTGTCCATCTCTTTCAGCTGATCGGAAGTGGCCAGCGAATGTGCAGAGTCGCCAGTGGCCAGGAGGCCTGTGGTATGGAACACCTTCATGCGCACAGGAATATGGCCAATGCTGACGCCATAGTTGATGAGCGACTTCCCTTCCCGCTGCGCATACCAGGCCGAGACATCTGCGGTGCCGAGCTCCAGCTCGAGTGAGGTGGTCACGCCGTCTTGAGCCTGAAACTGATAATTCTTCGGTTCTTGTCCGTGTTCGTGAAGGTCAATGAACCCGGGAGAGACGACCAGACCTTTGGCGTCAAAGGTGGACTTGCCCTGCAGCTGATCGGCGGAGATGGCGCGAATCTTCCCGCCCCTGATCCCAACATTGCGAACAGCGTCCAACCCGGATTCCGGGTCCATGACGCGACCGTTGGCAATCACTGTCTCGAATTGCTGATCTTGAGCGCGTTCGGTGGCTGCGAACCCAGTGCGCACCACGTGGATGAGCGCAGCAACCACCAAAACAACGAGCAGAATCATCACTCGCGATTTACGAAACACCACAACATGCCGCATTGGCGACCCTCCTCGACTTTGCGGCGCTAAGTTTGTTTACGGCGAGAGCTGCTGTCAAAGGGATTTTTGCCGATTTCCGTATCTGCGTAATTTCCTGCAAACAAAGAGGTTTCACGCGCGTCCGGGGTGCCCCGTACACTCTTACCGCTTGCAAATCCTTTAGAATCACATTCTTCGCAGACCCGCGCCCGCAAGTCCTATGGATTCACATTCTTACAAAAAACATAGGGGGGAGGGGCTACTCGCAGCTGGAAGACTAGACTGGGGCTTTCCGTTTTTTCGAATCGGGATTCTCGGATCGCGGCTAAGAGCCCGCAAAAGAAGAACCCCGGGTCGCTGGGGGTAGGCGACCCGGGGCGGGGGTGGTGCTGAGGGGGGCCGGAGGAAAACTCGCTTAATTTTTGTCGCGTGCTGACCGACGTCAGTTGACGTGATGCACAGTCAACATGCAGATCTTGCGCAGCTCTTCGTACGTAAAGAACGTTTCTTCTTGTTCTCCCGCGCGCTCTCTGTGGCCGAGGCCAGACTCGAGCGAAAGCCGCGAGAGTTCGTCTTCTGGAATACCGAGAAGCAGTGCAGCACGTCCGCGCGTTACGTATTTCGGAACTTGGCTATTCATGGTCGGCCTCACGCAGGGAGTAGCGCCATGGCATCCTGCTCCACGGCCAGAATCATGGATTTAAAGATGTCGACGTCCCACCCGTCGCCGATGCGCATGCGAACACTTTCGTCGCCGTCTTTCAGGAGCGTGCCTCGTAGCGGCACCCTGATATCGCCCAGAGCAACTTGCAGTACCACAGGCTGTCCAACCCAGCTTGCGTATGCAGTGTTCATTCCCCCTCCGCAGATTTACCGCGCTGACGGGAGCAGAATCGCGGAAGGCGAGTTTTCCGGCAATGGTACAGCGAGGGTACTGCGCTAGTAAGAAGGTACTCCGGGAACGTCTTTCCTTCCGATTTTCACAGGTTTCCTTCGCGGTACGGTCGTACTGCCTTTTCATACGCGCGGCCCATTGGGCAGAAAGAAGAAGGATGCGATTCTGCGCGTATGGCGGCGGAACTCTCATCCCAACTGAAGGAATACGCGGGCACTCCAGCCCAAAGGCCGGGGATTGGCCTGGCTTTGGGTGGAGGATTTGCCCGCGGATTCGCTCATCTCGGTGTGTTGCGCGTTCTGGAACAGAATCGCATTCCGGTTTCGCACATCGCCGGGACCAGCGTTGGGAGCATTCTCGGCGCGGCATACGCCAGCGGAGCGCCGCTCGAACAGATCATGGAAACCTGCCGCGGCGTACGGTTTCGCGATATCGCGCGGTGGCGCGTTTCGCGGCTGGGGCTGGCAAGTAATCAGCGACTCGGCGAATTGGTCGAAAACGTGTTTGCCTCGCGGCGCTTCGAGGAGTTAAGAATCCCGTTGGCAGTGGTGGCGACCGATTTGGCGAATGGCGATGCGGTCGTCTTTACGCACGGGAACCTGTGCGATGCGATCCGCGCGAGCTGTGCGTTTCCCGGACTATTTGAGCCCGTCAAAATCGGCACGCGTTGCCTGGCGGATGGCGGCTTGGTGGCGCAGGTGCCCACGCGAGCGGCGCGCCAATTGGGTGCAAAGCATGTGATCGGAGTATCGGTCGGTGTCGAAGACGGACAGCGTGGAGCGCCCTCCAACATTTTCCAGGTGGTTTGCCGTGCCGTAAGCGCGGCCCAAAAACACCAACTTGAGATTTGGGAGCGGCACGCCGATTTGGTGTTGCGTCCAGATGTCCAGCATCTGGCCTGGGATGATTTCGAGCGCGCCGACGAAGCGATAGCAGCGGGCGAAGAAGCCGCGCGGCGAGCACTCCCGAGAATCCAAAAGCTGCTCAACGGCTTGGATGTTCCGGCCGACCTTGAAGAGCAGTTCCGGGCCGAGGCGCAGAGCTATTTGTGGCTGTCGGAGGTATCGCGATGATTCGAATCGCAGCGGTAGTCGCGGCGGTTATGACGTGCGTGCTGTTCTGGCACGAATGCGGGGAAGACATCGGCGTTTTCTGCTACCGTATTGGAGTGGGTGCGTTCACTGCGTTGCGGTCTCGCGCAATGGTTGCCGTGCCCGTGACGGTAGATCGTTTTGCGAGGGTCCGCTCCGCGTGCTTGAGACAATCCGGCAGCTCCTACACAGGCTATACGACGTTGAGGGACTGATCCGTTGGGGCGGTCCTTTCCTGGTTTGGGCGATTGTTTTTGTTGAGACGGGGTTCTTCGTAGGGTTTTTCCTTCCTGGTGATTCTCTCCTGGTGACGGCGGGCGTTTTTGCGGCGGCGGGGACTATCTCTCTTCCGCGGCTGCTTTTTCCGGCGATGATTTGCGCCATTGTTGGCGATCAGATTGGCTACTGGATCGGCCGCGGTGCCGGAGCGTCGCTCTACAACCGGGAAGACTCGCTGTTTTTCCGGCGCAGCCACCTGCAACGAGCGCATGAGTTTTACGAAAAGCACGGACCGAAGACCGTGATTCTGGCTCGTTTTATACCGATCGTGCGGACGTTTTGCCCGCCGGTAGCCGGCGCCGCAGCGATGACCTATTCGCGCTATCTCGCGTATGACGTTTTTGGCGGGATCTTCTGGGTCGGCAGCATGATCCTGGGAGGTTATTTTCTCGGCCGATCGGTACCGAATATCAGCCAGCGCATTCACTATGTAATTGCCGTGGTGATTTTGCTTTCGATTTTGCCCGCGATTATCAGCATTCTGCGAGCACGGAGAGAGATCAAGCAGCACCCACGTTCCTCAGCGACCAGTTCTAGTGATTCGGCGGCGCGCAGCTGATGGCAGCCAAGCTGAAAGGGATCATTTTCGACATTGGCAGTGTGCTGATTCGCGTGGATGTTGCGCGTGCGATGCAAGGTCTGGCAACCGTGTCGCCGCTGTCGCCGGCAGAATTGTGGTCGGCCATCCAAAAGGATCCGCTCTGGCCGGACTTGCAAGTGGGAAGAATCTCTGCCCACGATTGGCACATGCATTTAGCGCGGCGACTGGCGGAAGGAATCACGTTTCAACAGTTTTGTGACGTGTGGAACCGGGCGCTTGACCCCGCGCCAATCCATGAAGATGTGTTTTTCGCCAGACTGGGCAAACGCTACAAACTGGCGCTGCTCTCTAACACGGATCCGATTCACGTGAAGCACATGGAAGCGACCTACCAATTCTTCGAACAGTTCCCGGTGCGCATCTACTCTTGCGCCGTGGGCTGCAGCAAGCCTGATCCACTGATTTTCCAGCACGCCTTGAAAGCGCTCAAGGTGCACGCCGACCAAGCTGTTTTCGTTGATGACATTGCCGCGAACGTGGACGCCGCCAAAAACCTAGGAATGGCGGGGATCCAGTTCCAATCGCCAGAGCAGTTGGCTGCGGATTTGACATCTCACGGCATTGAACTCAACTAATCGGCGCGGCGTATAAGAAAGTCCGCAAACCGTGTCTTTAGCGTAAAGATTGCCAGTTATAGTACTGGACGATGGTGCCGGACTACTGTCCGTTCGTACCAGAAAACCCTCAGTATTTTCATCTACTTAGAGTACCTGGGAGGCCTTTCTCCCCCACGCGGGCCTTTGGCGGATAGCTTGCTCCTGCTAGGTTACGGGCCGATGAAAAATCAAATCGTTCGCCCCAGATTAGGGTGAGGAGAATAGACTTCGATGGTTGAAGAACACGTAGTGGAGACAAGAAGCGGTTCATCTTGGCAGTTGCCCGCGATTATCGTATTGGGTTTGGTGGCAATTGGGGGCTTGGCCTTCGGTTGGAACGCCTCCTCGAAGCTGGATGCCACCCAGCAGTCCGTTGCAACACAGGTTAAGTCCGTGGAGCAGTCGGTTCAGCAGGACATGGCGTCGCTGAAGGACCGTTTGGCGCAAGACGAAAAGGCCAACACGGATCTTCAGGGTGATCTGAAAGTGGTTACGGACAAACTCAAGATTACCCAGGGTCAGCTCAAGAAGGCGCGTAAAGAAGCCGCTGACGCAAGCGCGGACGCCGCGCAAAAGCTCAGCGCGCTTGACACTTCAGTCCACACCGAACTGGCCACCAAGGCCGGTCAGGATGACGTGAAGAACGTCGACACCAAAGTGACCGCGGTGAGCACCGACCTGAACAGCACCAAGGACGAGTTGAAGATGGCCAAGAGCGAAATGGGCACGTTGATCGCTCGCAACCACGACGAAATCGACCAACTCCGCCGCCTCGGCGAGCGTGACTATGTCGAATTCACGATCGCCGGCAAGAACAAGCCCCAGAAGGTCGGCAATGTGACCCTCGAACTGAAGGGCGTCAATCAGAAGAAGAACCAGATCAACCTGGCCATGGTCGTCGAAGACAAGCGCTTCGAAAAGAAGAACCGCTCCGTCAACGAACCCATCTTCTTCTACACCACCGGGACGCGTCTGCCGGAAGAACTGGTCGTCAACAAGGTTGGCAAGGACCAGATCAGCGGCTACATCAGCATCCCAAAGGCTAACCAACAGCAAGCCACAACGTCTTCATCCAATTCGGGCAACTGAAGTCTGAGTGAGAGACTCGGCGAAGACGCTGAGGAGACGTTGCCAGCGGGCAGGGATCAATTCCCTGCCCGCTTTTTTTTGGCTTGCTCCTGGTCCGTGAAAGCGCGTTCTTCGCTATGATGTTGCTGCGACAGCGGAGAGCAGCTTGCGCCAGACATCGTCGGTCCTATATCTCGCCATTGATCAGCTTCTCCCCTCCCAAGGCGTGACCGACTCGGGCCTGGAAGAGCTCTTTGAAAAGCTCGGCCGCGCAAACGTTCCGTGTGTCTGGCTGACCAGCAAGACTCGCCTGCAAATTGATGAGTCCCGTCGCAAGCTGGGCATGCGCGATCCATTCATCGCCGAAGACGGCTGTGGTGTGTACCTGCCCGAAGACTACTTCCACTTGCGGCCCCAAGCAGCTCGGGCGGCGGCGGTCAAAGGCGGCAAAGTGCAGGAGGCAGCGACAGTGCGCTTGGGCAGGTTTACCTGCCTGCCAATCGCAGCACGGCAGCCAGCAGCCGCCGAAGCCTTGGAGGCTCTGGCGGCGGAAACCGACGTCTCCGTCGTGCCGCTCGCTTCTCTCCCGCCCCGCCAACTCGCTCAGAACACTGGCTTGCACCAACGCGAAGCAGAACTGGCGCGGCAGCGCGATTTCGACGAATTGTTCTTCTTTGCGGGCGCCTCAAAAACGCAGATCGATGCTTTTCGGTCGGCAGCCCAGAACCAGGACAAGCAACTCCGACCGCAGGGACCATTGTGGTCGTTGGCTGTTGGAGCGAGCGTCGCAAAATGCATTCGCGAACTGGCGAAGCTCTACGACCGGGCTCTCCGCGCTCATGCCCGGATCGTTGGCGCAGCCTACGCCGGTCAATCTCCGGCCTTCTTCGCTTCCTGCGACCGGGCACTGCTTCTGACACCCAACGAGGAGGAAAGCTCAGGGCGGGAAAGCGTCGAGCCTCCCGCGGGTGGGCGAGTACTAAGGGTACCGTTCAATGCCGCGGAAAAATGGGAGCTCCTGCTGGATTTTGTGGTCTCCAAGCGCTGAACTTTCCGCAAGCCCACCGGAAGCATCGGAAACAAACTGTCATTTTTGAGCCGTGCTTTCCACATGCTCAGTGCGATACTGAGCGGTCGCTTCGTCTGCGTTCGCACGCTTCACGGTTCAAGCCCTTTATTTTTGTAATCCTAGGTTCTTCCGCGCGGCTGGGAATCATGGCCCTTTGATTGCCATAAGTACTTACGCGTGAGGCCCAGCTCCCTCACGCCGCATCTGTCCCCGAAGCGTGAACCGAAGCAACCTCGAGAAGAGAAGTACTAGGAGCCCTGGTATGTCATGGATGACTCGCAAGCTTCGGATTCCCGCTTCCGAAGGCTCAATGGGAATTATATTGACGATCTGTGTGGTTGCCATGGGGCTGATGTCGATTGCCCTGCTGTGGCAGGCCCAAATCATCGCCAATCAGCGGGAGGCCATTCAGTACCTGGAAACCGTGAAGTTTGGCGGATAGGTTTTCCCTCGCCCTAGCCCCATCAAATGCCAGGCGCGCCCCCTCACCGCGCCTGGCATCCCCTCTGTCTTCCCGAATTCTTCTCGTTGCTTCAAGATTTAACAAACAAGACAAGACTTTTGTCCGTAATTGTGCTTGAATACCGCTCACGGGGGACTTCTTCACTGGGAGAAATGTCGTGAAAAGAACGTTGTGTATCCTTGCGCTTGCAGCGGCGCCCGCTTTTGCCGTAGCGGGGGCAAATGCTGTACCGCAACCACAGCCTGTTTCCAACTCTGTGCGTCCGGCTCCGGGGCAATCTCCGCGCCACACTTCTTCTCGGGCTCATCATGGCCGGCGTCATCGCAGCGGACATCATCGGGCTCGCCACCATTCCAAACATCGCTAGCGAAAAAGCAAAATGGGGAGCCGGGCGGCTCCCCATTTTTGTTAATTTTGCTGTGTCGCCTCGGAAGCGCGCAAACTGCACGTATGTTTCGCGAGCGACGCGCACCGCAAGAGCGGTGTGTTCAGCTATTGTTCAGCTCTAAGCCCGGTGGAGTCATGTCCCCTCCGGAGCTCTGTGAGCTCACGATTTCTGTTTACGCCGTTGCGACAGCCAATGCAAGCGAAAAAAGCGAGGCGCAAGAACAGCTGAGGGCGCGGGGCGGGAACGCGTTACTTGATGAATAGCGTCTCGCGCAATTGGTCGCGGCTTACAAACGACTTCATCGTGCGGAATCGGCTAAACAGGTCTTGAATTTCGCGGTTCTGATAGACCTTCTGCGCCGGGCACAGCACCGCGGACGAAATAATCTGTAATGAATTCGAATCCGCAATGCGGTAACGCTGGAACCCCTCGGGTTTTTTGCTGTGGAAAAGTGCGAAAACCGCACCGCCGGGTCGCAGTAGCTCGGTGAGGTTGACTATCGCCTGCCTGGCAAGCGTCGGTTCCAGATAGTCCAACAGATCCCACATCAGCACGGCATCGAAAGTTGCCCGCGGGTACTGGAAATTCTCCGCCAGGAACCGCGCCGCTCGACCATTTGGAGTCATATCCACGGTTTCCGAGGCGATCGCAACGTCCTGCAGACGCTTTTCTTCCTCTGCCAAGAATTCTTTCCACTCGCGAAGAATGTCTTCGGACGAAACCCGGAAGCCGCGCTCGATGAAAAAGCTGAGCGTGGTCTGCGAGGCCGGCCCCAAGTCCAGCAGCGTGCCCCGTCCGAGCCCATCCAGATTCCACAACAGTTCTTTCAGCCCATTCGAAACCCGGGTTGATCCGGGAGCTTCCGGCAAGCGCGGCGAGCCTACCGCGGGAATTGGCGCCACGTTGCGCGTGTGCCCAGCCTGAGGAATGGGACGCACAACCTCTCGCCCCGTGCTTGAACCAATACCGATACCGAGTTTGTGCAGGAAGCTCATGTTCTAGTTCGCAACCGATCCGGAGCTCTTTTGCACTCCAGCGCTAGCACCTTTCGATGCTGAACTCGCGGCGGTGGCTGCTACTGCGACTTGGCTTTCTGTATTCTTCGGCTGCCGCCCGGCTTCCACTTTGCCGCGGAGCATGGCGCCGTCCTCGATGGCCAGACGATCCGTTTCTACTTCGCCATGGACTTGCCCGGTGCTCGCCAGCTGTACCTTATCGCGGCCGGAAACCTTGCCTTCCACTCGGCCGCGCACGATAACTTCACGCGCCATGACATCCGCTTTCACTTGGCCATTGGGGCCGATCGTTAAACTTCCGTTCGTCAGGCTGAGCTTTCCATCTACCACGCCATCTACAAACAGATCCTCGCTCCCCGTCACTTCGCCTTTGATCCGAATCCCTTGGCTGATGCAGGCCTCAGAGCGAGCGCTATTAGGAGCAGCAGATGGTGCTGAAAAACCTGTATTTGGGGCGCTGCTGCCTGCGGAATTGCTCGCGACTCCATGGCCTGTGGAAATCTCCGATACGGGCTGGGACTTCCCTTCCTCTTTCTTCCACATCTGACACCTCGACTATCGAACTTTGGATTTTCGAAGCCGCCGATCAATGCTGGGGGAGGAGCCGCGACTTTGAAGCGCGAAGATAGTACAGGACTTAGCGGGTGTAAACAAGTATGCGGGGTAGCAAATCTTGCGTGTGTCCTGAAACGCTACACCGCCTATTGGGGTTTTGGCCCGGTACAAGGCACAACAAATTGCGATATGAAATCGCGCAAATTCCGACGCAGCAGGAGCCTGCAACCTAGTTGTTTCCCTGTATTTACGGCTTAGGTCTATACTTTTGAGTTATTCAGATTAATTGAGAGACGGCAAACACTGACGTCACGGAACTGCTTCGCACCGTTCTGGACTTACGAATTCGGATCCAGTCCCCGCAAATGCTCCGCCGCCGTTTCCGGCAGTTCCGCGTTGAAATACACTTCCTTGATGCTGTAAGACTTGCTCCGCCTTTCGACGATCGGCATGATTTCGATGTGCCAGTGATAGTCATCCGCCAAAGTCTTCCAGTAGCCGGCTAACTCGCCTTTTTTGTTTTTAGTATTCGGAGCGGTATGCACCACCAAATGATAGGCGGGCGCGATTTTTTCGAGCCGGCGGATCACTCGTCCCAAGAGCGCAGCTAATTGTCTTCGATTGGATCCCGGCCGGGGCTGCTCGAAGAGCTGATTATGCTTGCGGTGCATAATCCAGACTTCATAGGGAACGCGGGAAGCATAAGGACAGATGGCATAGTAGTCACCCTGCACATCTACAATGCGCTTGCCCTGTTTCTCTTCCTGGCGCACCACATCACAAAAAATGCAGCGTTCCTTGTTTTTGAACCAATCGTGCGCAGCGTGCAGCTCGTACTTAAGGCGCCGTGGCACGAAGATCGTCGCGGCGACTTCCGAGTGCGCATGCGACCACTCCTCCCCAGCTAAGACACCTTGATTCTTGAACACACTAACGTATTTGAACCGGGCGTCCTTCTTTAAATCCGCGACGCGGGCGCACCACACCGATAATACGCGATCAATTTCTTCATCATTTAACTGCGAGAAGCGTTTATCGTGCGTTGGACTTTCGACAACGATCTCGTGCGCTCCCAGCGGCCCCATCTTGTCGTACATGCCATCGGCTACTCGCTCAGGATCCTGTTCGATGCGATACAGCGGGTCAGGATGAGGCACTACGCGGATTTGCCAGGGGCCGTCCGGAGGCCAACTGTAAATGGTTTTCAGTTTGGAAATGGCTTCGCTGTCAAACGGACAGTCGACTGCAGTCTCCGGGCCAATTTCGCGCTGACCGAGAATAATCCAGCTTTGCGTGATGGGATCTTTGCGCAGTTCCATTCAGAACCGACCGTTTGAAAAACCTTGCAGGTTGTCCCCGTTCCGCGCGGAAAAATAAAGATATAGAGGAGAATCGATTTGCCGCCATGACGGTAGATTTTCTGGCATTTGCGTAGTTTGTTTCGGGCTGGCCGGAATTGTCAAGAGAGTGTCCAGCAACCGAAATCGCCGCGGGTAGCTATTCGGCGCTGCAACGTGTCGGTATTGTGCATCACCGGCTCAGTCGTTCTCTCATGCTATTCTCTGATTACCGATGCCATCCGACAATGAATTCATGCAGCTCGCCTTGGAAGAAGCCAAACTTGCTGCGAGCGCTGGCGAGGTTCCTGTTGGAGCTGTGCTTGTGCGCGAAGGCACAGTGTTGTCCCGCGCCGGGAATCGCACCATTCGTGATTGCGATCCTACCGCCCATGCGGAAATCGTTGCACTTCGAGAAGCCGCTCACCTGATTGGCAACTACCGCCTTGGGGGAACGGTTCTATACGTGACCATCGAACCGTGTAGCATGTGTGCCGGAGCCGTGATTCAAGCGCGCATCGCTCGTTTGGTCTACGGAGCCGATGACCCAAAGGGCGGCGCAGTGCATTCCTGCTTCGAAGTACTCACAAACTCGCGGCTAAATCATCAAGTTGAAATCACCAGCGGCGTACTGGCTCCCGATTGCGCAGGTGTTCTTCAGTCTTTCTTCGCCAGCCGCAGGTAACTCAGTTCCGTTTTGTTTGTGCACCTGCATCTGGGCATTTCGGATCGAATCGTTGTAGCCAAGCTCCGCATAACCAGCCACAGGCTCCAACGCCTACGCGTCCCGCATTCAATTGCTCGTATCCGAAACTCTTGTTACGATAATTTTACCAAACTGCGGAGAGGTGACTGAGCGGTTTAAAGTACTCGCCTCGAAAGCGAGCGTGCGGGAAACCGTACCGTGGGTTCGAATCCCACCCTCTCCGCCATTCTTTTTATTTTCTTGACCGCTCTTACCAGATCCTCGCTCGATCTTCAGGTTTTAAATAGAGTTTGTCGCCGGATTCGACCTTAAACGTTTCATACCACGCATCGATATTGCGCACGGTGTCGCTTCGATATTCTGCCGGCGAGTGCGTATCGGTTTTGAGTTGTTGACGCAACGCGGTTTCAGTCTGGAGTTTGCGCCACCTTTTTGCGAACGCCAGGAAAAAGCGTTGTTCACCACGCAATCCCGCGATGCTGACGTCGCTTTTGCCTTTCAGACTCAAAAGGTAGGCGTCATGCGCCACCAGCAATCCTGCCAGATCGGCAATATTTTCAGACAACCCTTGCTTGCCATTCATGCAGAGATCGGGAAACGGACAGTAGTGATTAGATTGCTGGACAAGCTTCTCCGCCGCCTCGTGGTATCGGGCACGATCTTCTGCGGTCCACCAATTTCCGAGACGGCCTTGTGCGTCGTAAATATTCCCCAGTTCATCGAAGCTGTGGCTGATTTCGTGCGCCATCGCTGCCCCAGCCGAACCATAGTTCGCAGCAGAATCGCCCTCGCTATCGAAATAGGGCGGCTGCAATATCCCAGCTGAGAAGAACTCCGCGTTGGGGCTGAACATAATGACAGCGCCGGGAACTTGTGGATTGATTGGCCACTCAATTGGATTGACCGCTTGCTTTAGCTTGGCCAAAGCACGCAAGCGATAAAAGGCCTCAGCCCGGCGCATATTGCCAAAGGCATCTCCACGCAGGACGTCGAACGATGAGTAGTCCGTCCACACGTCGGGATAGCCGACGATAACTTGGAGAGCGGCCAATTTCGCTAAGGCTTTTTGCTTTGTCTGCGACGACATCCAAGTGAGACTAGAAATGCGCTCGCGGTAGGCATCGAGCAGATCGCTGACCATCGCCTGCGCTCTCGCCTTGGCTTCCGGCGGGAAATAGCGTTGTGTATAGAGCTGGCCGACAGCTTGACCCAGAGCACCATTCGTGGCGGCGATGGCCACTTTGCTGCGTGGTGGCATTTGCTCCGCTGCTGCTACGACCTTCCCGTAAAAGGCGAAATGCTCAGCGCCTATGGCCTTGGGCAAAATGTCGGCATAGTGTTCGACTAAGTGAAAGCGGAGATAGTCCTTCCAAACATCGATGCTCTCATTGCGGACGAGTGCAGAAACTCCAATCACTGCGGATGGCTGCCACGCGATGAAGTTGCGCTGATCCGCAAGTCCGGCTGCTTGGAAATACGCCTCCCAGTCAAGTCCGGGAGCCTTGGCGGCAAAGTCCGTATGCTTCCACGGGTTGTTCTGCTTGAAAACGTCAGCGGCGTCGGCGTCCGGAGCGAACGCTTGAGCGATTTGGATCTCAAGTAACAAAATCGGCGCAGACCTAGTTTCGGGATGTGCCTCTCCTACCAGAGTCAGCACCCGCGCAATGTGCGCCTGATACTGATTGCGCAACTCGGCCATCTTGGGAGACGAGTCGAGGTAGTCGTCACGGTCCGGCATACCCAGGCCGCCCTGCCAGATATGAGGAAGATTGTGGTCTGCGTCTTCAAAACCTTGATTGACCCAGACACCAAAAACATGATCCGCGTTGGTCGTGAGCCCTTCGATTTCGCCATTCAAGGTGGTGCCGAGATAGGCGGACAAGGATGTCCTGTCTGTGATCGCGGCGATTTTGGCCATCTCGTCAGCCAGCGGAGAGAGCCCTTTGGCCTCGATGCTGCCCTGATCCATAAAGCTGGCGTAGTAGTCGCCAACTTTCTGCGCAAGACTGCCCTTAACGGCATGACTGGAGGCTGCGTTTTGAACGAGATCGCGGACCTGCTGGCCGGATTTCTCTGCCAGCACCGCACGGTTATCGTAGCTGGACTGGCCGGCGGGTATTACATTCGTCTTGAGCCATTCTGCATTTGCGTAGCGGTAGAAGTCATTCCCCGGCTTAATGGAGCGATCCACTTCGTCCGCAATGGGATCCTCAGGAGCAGGGCGAGCGGCTACGATTAGGAAAGCGACCGACGCGAGCGCCGTCAAAAAGCCGAATTGTAAGTGGTGTCGCACGTTGCCCCCATGTGAACCAGTCAATGCACTCGATTGTTTCAGGAGTTTTGGCAGTACAAAAGACACGGGACGGACGTGTACCGGACAAAAAGAGACAAATGCTTTTGGGAAGCGACTTCCGAGAATTGATTCGAAGGCGAAACTGGGTGGAACGAGCCGTAAAGCCTTTAAACCCGAGTGAGTTTGAGAATATTGACGTTCCTAAAGCAGACAGCTGAGTTGTCCTTTTTTGTCCGATAGAAGTCCGATGCGTGTCTTTCGAACGCCTAGAAGGATTGGCATGATCCATAGCGGATAGAGAGGGCTTTGATGGTCGTTTCGGCAACTGCGCTTCTTGTCGTGGATGTACAGGAGTCGTTTCGTCAACGTCCGTATTGGCGAGATTCCGACGTGCCTTTTTTCATTGAAAGTCTGCGCTCTTTGATTGCCGGAGCACAGTCCTGCCAAATTCCGGTGATCCAGATTTTTCACGTCGAGGATTCCGGGTCGTTCTCGTTGGCATCGGGTCACGTTGTGCCACTGCGCGATCTTTCGTTCAAGCCCGATGCAGTCTTCCAGAAATACAGCCACAGTGCCCTAGTCGGCAGCGGACTTGATGTCTGGCTTACAAAGCACGGGATCCGTCGAGTCATCGTCTCCGGCATACGAACGGAACAATGCTGCGAAACAACGACACGCCATGCTTCCGACCTTGGCTACGAGGTCGACTACGTCACCGATGCTACGCTGACATTTCCGATGGTAGATCGCCACGGAAGAGAGTGGACACCGGAGCAGATCAAACAAAGAACCGAACTGGTTCTGGATGGCCGGTTCGCGCGAATCGCGAGCGTCAAAGAAGCGCTTGCGGTGTCATCCGACAAACTGTAGTCTCATCGAGCTTCCTCGCAGCACTGCGCGTTGAATTGGCCGAAAATATCCGCTGAAGAGGCTACGAAACGGTTGTCCATACAGCGAAGGAAAAAGGCTGCACCCGCTCGTCATGACGAACTGCGCAGCGCGAGACCCGGCTGGGGCACGGACGAGGTTCGCCGTATACCGGTGTTCGTCGTAATCCCGCCACGCCTGCTGTTGCTCGACATCGCTGGTCCGCTGGAGGTCGTCCGCCAGGCCAACCGCGTACAGAGCACCGTGCGTTTCGAGGTGCATTACATAGGGCCAGCCGCTTCTTTGCAGACTTCCATTGGAATCGCTCTGGCAGGAATCGGACCGCTGCCTAAGGCATTGCCACCCCAATCCTGGATCGTGCTTCCCGGCGATGTCGAGCAAATAATGCTCTCCGGGGGCACACTTGGTCCGGGAAAATCAGCGGATGACGAAGCGGCAGAGAGGGCGATTGTCAGGTGGTTAAAGGCCACTGTCCGTCCTGACCACAAGTTGATCACGATCTGCACCGGAGCGTTGATCGCCGCCCGCGCCGGCCTCTTTGACGGACATTCCTGCACGACGCACTATCTGGCCTACGAGGAGCTCCGTTTGATCGCGCCCAGGGCTCGCATCCTCGAAAATCGTCTCTACGTTGAAGACGGTGAGTGCTATTCGAGCGCCGGCATTACTGCAGGCATCGATCTAATGCTGTACCTCGTGCATCAGTCGACGAACCAATCTTGCGCCGTAGCCGTTGCTCGCTATCTCGTCGTCTATTTGCGCCGTAGCGGTTCGGACCCGCAGTTATCTCCGTGGTTGGAGGGTCGCAATCACATTCATCCAGCTGTGCATCGCGTGCAGGATGCCGTCGCCGCAGATCTTACGAAGCCTTGGAGTCTGCGAGCTCTCGCCCGGATCGCGGGCGCCAGCGACCGCCACCTTTCCCGTCTTTTTCATGGGCACGTTGGCATGAGTATCCCCGAATACTGCAACCGTCTACGTGTCGCCCATGCCCAGGAATTGCTTCGCGAAACCCGTTTTGATATGGAGCATGTCGCTGAACTATCCGGATTCAACTCGGCGCGCCAGCTTCGCCGCGCCTGGCAAAGGATCCACAAAACTACGCCGCGCACAGCTCGACTTCATCGGCACGCCAGGGGCACGTCGACGCGTAACTCGCAAAATTGAGTAGTGGAGAAGACCTGCATTTCAGATACGTTCCCGTTGAGTGCAGTCTTTACGTCAGAACCTAGAGAACAAGCTGTCTCGGCGGCGCTCCCGTTGTATCGCGGTAAGTCGGGTCGGCGTGAAAGCTAGATCGTATTTGATGTCTTTGGTGTCTGCTCGAGACGGATACGGCGAGACCGAAGAATCCCCCGCCTTGCACACGGACGTTTCGAACGTATTCGCTCATCCTCATTCTGCCGAAGCGAAAGAGTTGTACTCAAGCCAGCTTGGTGTATCATCTGGCAGCCGTCCATTCCTAAGATCTGCACGTATTGAACATCCGGGCTTTTTGAGAGGGAAAGCAAGACCTCTCTTGGTTGACGTTGACTGTCGTTCGGACTCTTGTCGGCTAACGACATTCGAGGAGTGGCAGAGGTGGAGGCGTTCATGAAACGGAGACGCTGGACAATTCTCATCGCGGTCATTCTGATCCAGCTGGGACCTTGGGGTCGTATCAGCTGCGCGCAGCAAACCGCGGACAGTGTGCAGGTCAAGCAGCTCACAGGCTTGGTCGGCGTGAAGAATAAAACCAACGGTACGGTAAAAGTGGAAAACGGGAACCTGCAATTCGTCCATGCGAAGGTGAAGACGGAGCTGGCTGTCTCGACGATCGAGGATGTGGTTACGGGAAATGACAGCCAACGCGCTCTCCACGGATTTGTCGGCACCTTGACAATGTTCGCGCCTTACGGAGGCGGCCGGTTCCTCAGCTTATTCCGCACGAAACTCGATACGCTGACTCTGCAATATCGCGATGCGGACGGCGCCTTGCACGGAGCGATCTTCACGATGGGGGTCGGCAAGGCAGATCCGCTGAAAAGAATCCTGGTAGAGCAGGGGGCGCACACGAGCATTCCCACTCCGGAGGCTTCTGCGGCTGCGGATAGCAAGCCGAACGCGGCCAAGGAGCACCGGCTATGAAGAGCGGCGTTCGAACTGCCGTTGCTGGTTTTCTTTTTCTGGCATTTTGTTTTTTGATCGATGGATTCCGCGTCTATGCTGCGGCTCCGCTCGTTAGCAAAGCGTCGGCCATTCAGGTTCTGATGATCGAGTCCGACGAGATCAAACTGCCAGCCGAATTTCAGATCTCGCTCTATGAGGACCTGGTCCATCAACTGGAAAAGAACGGCGGCTTCCAGCACGTCTACCGCGATGGCGACAAACACGCCGCCGAGGCCGGCGATATCGTCGTCCTGCACAGCAGCGTGCGTGGGTTCAAGAAAGGCAGCGAAATGGCGCGCCAGGTAACCACGGTGACCGGAAAGACCTCGATCGAAGTGCACTGCCAATTTACGGACAAAAACGGCAAGGTTCTGCTAGAACATAACCTGAAGGGACAAGTGATGTTCTTCGGAGCCAATCTGAGAGCAACCTTCGATTTCGCGAAAAAGGCCGCGAAGCTGGCTCATGACAATTTTGTGGCAGCGCCTACGTCCTAAACTGCAAACGCCGGCGTACTCTGCGCCCGGGCAGACGTTCGATGAAGTAAATGCGCAGGCCACGCGGTCGGCATTCCTACGCTACCAACTGGGTCTGGACTTTCTCCTCTGCAACGCTTGCTTTTGATTCCTGTACCTGCGCTCCGGCCGTCGGAAAAGCCGAGACCGGCTGCGCTCCGGGGATAGCCGCAGCTGGGGAGCTCGCTATCACCGGCACCTCGAGATGCGTCGTCTCCGTCCTTGGTGGTTTTCGCCGTCGGGGTCGAATCGCATCTCGCAGCTCCACGAAGCTCACCTTCAGAAGCTTTTCTAAGCGACGCAGGTCGGGCGCCGCATGAACGTCGCCGCTGAATCCGAAATATACCGTACCGTTGTAGCTTAGGATCGCGCAGTTTACGGCCATCTCGCCGCCCACCGGAACGTATGGATACCACTTCAGCATTCTGTGACCGAGGAGGTAGAGCGAGTGTTGTGGTCCCGGCACATTGGTACAGACCATATTGAAAGGCGTGATCGGCAACCGGCTCAACAAAGGACCGGCAAAGGACTGCAAAAGACTCGGAAGCACTCCGATCAAACCGCCTGCGAGACTCACCAGTTCCGCAGCGTGTGAATGCTTGAGAAATTCGGTTCTTCGATGCACTGCGGCCAACAGCTTGCGTGGGTTGCGAATATCCAAAGGTACGGTGACGGGCACCAGAGAGATGCGGTTTCCCAATGCGTCAGGACTGTCATTGCCGCGGACGTTGACCGGAACCATCATGCGCAGCAAGCGCCTCTTTGGGCGGTCACCGTGCAGCTCCGAGTACCGGCGAATGGTCGCCGTCACGAGCGCCAGCAACACATCGTTTACACTCGTGCCACAATCCTTTCGGATGGCCTTCACTTCTTTCAGCGGGATTTGTGCCCAAGCGAATTTTTGAGGCCCTTGATAGACCACGTTAAATCGCAAACGCTCCGTAGAGGCGGTGATTTCCGGCAGCAGCTGCGAAAACTGGTCAGCTTCAGCGCTGCCGCCGTTGGCTGTTACGCGCTCTGCCATTGTTAGTACGTCCGCGTAGGCGGAGAGCACGCGTTTTACGAAGTCCGAGTAGGAGTCAACGAAACCTTTGCCCATCGAGACGAGCGGATCGCGGGCAGAGACGGGTATGTCCAAGCGAAGTTTTTTTCTCGGCAATGGTGGCACTAGCGGATTCGTATCCAAAAGCACATTCATAATGCCCACGCCCGCGATGCCATCAGCGAGGCAATGGTGCAGGCGGACGATGAAGCCAGTGCGGCGGCCCTTTAGTCCTTGCACTAAAGTCATGTCCCACAATGGATGGCGGCGATCCATGACCTCACTGAAGAGTTTCGCTGCCAGTTTCTTTAGTTCTGCGTCTGTGCCGCGCCGGAGCACGACCTTGCGCACGTGCCGATGCACATCGAATTCCGGATCGTATTGCCAACTGGGGAGACCCAGACCGAACGGCTCGGGTACAACACGCTTGAGATAGCGCGGGATGAGAGGCAACTTCGACTCAACGAAGCGGACAAAATCCTTGAAGGAGACTTGACCTTCGAATGTGCAAACACTAGCGACATTGAGCGGCATGCCTTCGCGCTCGAGATGAAGAAAAACGGTGTCCCCCCAGGAGAGGCGGTCACTTTGTTGCTCGTTTTGCATGACGGTTCTCCCGCTCCGCTCTTTCGCGACCACCATCTAAACTCACGAAAGAAAAACACGGCGCCAGTTTGGTCAGCTTCAGCACTTTGTAGACATCCACATTCACTCCATGGAGGACAATCTTTACCGCCCGCTCGGCGGCCTTGTTGGCAATCCGCTCGATCGCCCGCAGCGCGGCTGCATCGATCTTGGCTATAGAGACAAAATCCAGAACGATTTCTCCGGCGGCACTGTCCAACTTCTCTGCCGCTTCTTCCAGAGCGGACACGATAGATTTCTCGTCCATGTTTAACCACAACGCAATCATCGCCATAGGCACCGTCCTTCGCTAGGCAGTTCGCTGTTCTAAGAGGTCCGCTGTTTTGGCTGCGCCCCGTCCTTCGTACGCCCTCCAGAACAGCTCCACGAGTTCACTCATTAGGGGCATGCGCGGGTTCGATCGCCAGGACGGATCGTCAAAAGCAATCTTCGACAGTTCGGGCATGGCCAGGTTGAATGCTTCTCGCGAAATTCCCAAGTCAGCGATCGACCGCGGGAATTCCAGGCGATCCAGTAGCCTTTCGATTGCCACAATCAGGCTGCCTACCTTCTCCTTAACCGTCTTCCCGTCCAGCCCCAGCAAATCCGCGATCATGGCGTACTTTTTATGGGCCGAGTATCCCTGCTGATACGGCGAGGGCATAAACTTGGCCGGCACATCAGCGTTGTAGGCAATGACGTGCGACAGCATGAGGGCGTTCGCTCGGCCATGCGCCACGCCGAAACGCGCGCCGAAGGCATGTGCCAGTGCGTGATTCACACCGACGGACGCGTTGGAAAACGCCAGCCCTGCGATACACGCCGCGTTGTGCATCATGCAGCGGGCTTCTTCGTTGCGCGGGTGTTCGTACGCTATCGGTAGGTATTTGAACACCAACCGAATCGCCTGCATGGCGCTCGGATCCGTGTAAGGCGATGCATAGCTCGAAACTGCAGCTTCCAGCGCGTGGGTCAGGCAGTCTATGCCGGTATCTGCGGTGAGGTTCTTCGGCATGGACATCACAAACTGGGGGTCGACAATGGCAACGTCCGGGTTCAGCGAGTAGTCCGCAAGCGTAATCTTGCGCCCGCGCTGCTTGTCGGTCAGTACGGCAAACGGCGTGACTTCACTTCCGGTTCCGCTCGTTGTGGCGATGGCAATCAGCCGTGCCCGATGAATTTTAGTCGTCGGGTATTGCACGACACGCTTGCGGAGATCGAGGAACGGTGTGGCCAACTCATCCAAGTCCGCTTGTGGTGATTCGTATTTGAGTTTCATGACCTTGGCTGCGTCGATTACCGAACCGCCGCCCAAGGCGACGATCTGATCGGCTTTGTAAAAATTCAGTGCCTCCACTCCCTGCGTGACGACGTTGGCCTCCGGCTCTGCATCAGGAATAACCAGGACATGAACGCGAGTCTGCGGGCACAGGTAGCGGCGAACAATGTCAACCTGGCCGATCTGCTCCAGTACGGGATTGGTCACCAGAACCGTTGAATCCGAAGAAAACTGGCGGAGATTCTCGACCGAGTTCATATTGAAGTAGATCTGGTTGGGAACTCGGAACCACAGGTGTGCTTGGGTTCTGCGCGCCACCCGCTTGATATTGAGGTAGTGAAAGATGTTGGTATTGTCGGTGGTACTCGTGCCGCCTCCGGTTCCACATCCAAAAGACAGCGTGGGTACCAAATCGTTGTAAACGGCGCCCAGTGCTCCGATCGAGCCCGGGGAATTGACGATGATTCGTCCGGCGTTGATTACTTCCGCGAACTTTCGCACGAGCTCATCGTCGTGCGAGAAAATCACCGCCGTGTGCCCGAGCCCGCCGGCGTGGTTCACGTCCACGCAGACCTTCAGCGCCTCATCGACGGACTTGGCGCGATACACCGCCAGGACGGGGAACAGTTTCTCCACTGAAAGAGGATGTTCGCGGCCCACGCCTTGAATCGGGGCGATCAGCAACTTAGTGTCCGGCTTCACGGAAATACCGGCGAAGTGGGCGATATCTGTCGCTTTCTGGCCGACCGCTAGCGGGTGCATCGTTCCCGTCTGGGAGTCAATGACCGTGCGCTCTAACAGCTCGGTTTCTCTCGCATCACAGATGTGCGCGCCCAGCTCCGCAAATTTTTGCAAGGCCAGCTCGTAAATCTCATCGTCCACGACCACGGTCTGCTCTGACGCGCAACTTGTACCGTTATCAAAGGTCTTGGAGATGAGGATGTCCACAATCGATGTGTTCAGGTCCGCTGTCTTTTCCAAATAGACCGGTGTGTTGCCCGGCCCTACCCCCAAGGCCGGCTTGCCGGAGCTGTAGGCCGCTTTCACCGCACTGGGCCCACCCGTTGCATCAATCAAACCCACATCTTTGTGGCGCATCAAGTAGACGTTGTCCTTCAGCACATGGGACTCGAGGCAGGTAAATACACCCTCGGGTGCGCCATGTTTCACAGCAGCCTCATACATGATTCGCACGGCTTCGGAGGAGCAACGCCACGCCCGCGGGTGCGGACTGAAAATGACGGCGTTTCGCGTTTTGGCCGCCATGATGCATTTGAACAGTGCCGTGGAGGTAGGATTGGTAATCGGGAGCAGCGAAACGATGACGCCAATAGGTTCGGCGATTTCCACGAGATTGCGTTCTGGGAATTCACGAATAATGCCGACAGTACGTTTATCTTTCACATAGTCATAGGCAAATTCTGTGGCCACCATGTTTTTGATGACCTTGTCTTCCATCACGCCCAGCTTGGTCTCCTCAATTGCCAGCTTGGCCAAATGCTGCGCCCGTTCCAGTCCGGCTAGAACCATCGCTTTCACAATGCGATCGACATCTTCTTGCGTGAACTGGGTAAAGACCGCAGACGCAACTCTGGCTTGTCTGACTAGCCCATCGAGGTAGGCGATTCGCTCTTCGCTGGGGTGCTCTGGTGACTTCAGAACCTCGCTGGTGGTCTCGCTTACTGCTACGCCTGTATTCATCCGAGGCTCTTTCTGAGGAAACTCTGGCTTGCCAGAACTCCTACGGTCCCCGTTATGCCGGATGTTGGTCGGTTCAAAAAACGTGCCCGAGCCAATACAAGCGCTGACGACGCTCCTTGTCCGTGAGCTTTGACACATCCCTCGGTGTGAAGAATCACAGGCTGTTGGGAGATCGTCTAGCTTATGTAAGAAACGAGATTGAGACTTGTGGTGACAGGGATTTCGTGATCGCTACGGAGCCGTTTTTTGTTTGAGTTCGGCGTGCAACCCTTGGCGCGTGCACTCCAATGTGCGGATCAGCGACTCTTTGGGCAACTCCTGCACGATCGGTTCGATGATCCAGCCCAAGCCCAACGGCACGTCGCGACTCAAGGAAATTGCCCGACACTCGATGTCCACGCCGCCGTCCCGCTCCTGAAACCGCCAATAAGAATTGAGCCGCCAGAGGAATCCGTATCCGGTGTCTGGCTGCTGGATCTTCTCATTAGGCTTCCCGGCATCTTCCACTTCGGCAATCCGTGTGGTCTGGGAGTTGCAGATCCAGCGCGCCCGGCCAGCGGGTTGATAATGCACATCATGGTCCGTGTCGAGAACAACAGTTACGATTCGCTTTTTAAGAAGTCGGAGAAAGATTTTGAAGTCGTTGCCTCGGCGACTCAGCAACTTCGAGCCCATCACCTCAGGCTTGTAGATGTTCACGTGGTTGTCGTAGTCCTGTATCAGCGCCAACGTCTCCTTGAGGGTTGTCCCGGGCATCCACGCGCCGCCGATCCAGTCATGAATCAGTCCATTCGGAATTCGGACCGGCCCGCGACCAGACCAGAACTCAGCCAAAACTCGGCCTGCGCGGATTTGTTGCGCCTTCTGCGGATTGGTATCGAACCAGAGGAATGGGCTATCGCCCAGCGTCTCCTCCATCGCTGCTTCGGCATCGCCAACATACACTTCAAATTTCTTCAGAGTCTCTTCTTTCAGCCGGACTTCGCCAGGAGCCTTCAGCATGGCAGACGACCCAATTGTGTGATCTACGGTTGCTTCTCGCGATGAGGACCCTAAACAGGAAGGGAGGGACACCGCAAAAACGCGGGCCCCTCCCATTTTTCAGTTAGGCGGCAGCCGCTGCATGCTTCTTTGCATGTTCGGCTGGCTTCCTAGCATGCCGTGCCTTGGCTGGATGCTTGTGGGCGCCTTCGGGTTTAACCACCGCATCCACCAACGCCTTCTGCGCCTCGACATAGCTCTTCACACCTTCCCGCGTGAGTTCTGACAGAGGCACAAACGGGAACGGGCGCAGCAAATCGAGGGTCTTACCAACGGTCTTCACGTTGGCGTTGACCTGTTTGCCGGCCACGTCAGCCAGTTTCTTCTGGGCGTCGATAAAGGATTCAGTCGCTTGACGTGCTAGTTCGGAGATCTCGGTTTTCTTAACTTTCTTCATACCCCCGTTGACATGCTTTCCGCTGATCGCCTTGGTAGTTTCTTCGGCAATGAGGTCGAGGAACTGTTTCTGCGCGTTGGCATAGTTCTCCATGCCCTCGCGCGCGAGGTCCACTAGATGTACGGAATCATACGGCTTGCCAGCTTTGGCGGCCTCCATCCACGTATGAGCCTGCTTGCCGGCCACTTTCAGCAACTCCTGCTGGGTGTGAATGAATGTGTCCACAGCGCGGCGCAACAGGTTAGTGGTCGCTTGCGCTGCCGGCCAATCCCCGACGCGCTCCTTCACGCCGTTCATGAGAATCTCGTTCTGTTGCTTGCCCAAGTCCAGAAGCACCTTCTGCCCTTCGATGAAGCTATTCATGCTGTCTCCAGCCACGTCGCTGAGAATGGCCGTGGGTGAATGCTGCGGATCGCTGAACTGCTTTCGCAGAGCATGCATCACGTTCGCATTCTGCTTCATCGCCAGATCCAGAAGAATCCGCTGTGTGGCAAAAAAGCTCTGCACTCCTTGCCGTGCCCAACCGGAAAGAATCGAGGTAAAGGACGACTCTCTGGGATGAGACTCGGTTTTTGCTCCTTTCATATCGCACCTCCGTTAATGCTGCACTGCAGCATCCAGTATCAATGTAGAGCTTGACAGGGCTGTTGTCAAGCCTTATCTTGAAATTGTGCAATGCAGCACGAAATGAACCGCCGTGAAACCCCATTCCATCATCATCAAAAAATATGGCAACCGGCGGCTGTACAACTCCACCGACAGCCATTACGTGAACCTGGACGATATTGCGGCGCTCATCCGGCAACACAAAGACGTCAAGGTGCTGGATGCTAAGACCGGCCGCGACCTGACTCGGGTTATCCTGACGCAAATCATCACCGAAGACGCTAAAGAAAGGCCGACCGGCTTGCCGCTGGAACTGCTTCGCCAACTGATTATGGCCTCCGATGAAGTCCGCCAAGAGTTCATCATGTGGTATTTGAAGTCAGCGTTCGACACCTACGAGAAAGTGCAGGAAGCCGTGCAGAGCCGCCTGGGCGAAGTTCAGTCGGCGATTTTATCGCCGGTGGAAATGATGAAGAAGTTTCTTGGTGGGAAGCCGCTGGCCCCGCCGGCCGCGGCCGAGTCGGAACTCGATGCTCTGCGCAAGCGGATAGCGGAACTAGAAGGACGGCTGGAAGGGACGCCGCAAAAACAGCAAAAACTGCGGAAAAACGGGCAGGCCTGAGCTTCAAACAATATCAAGCGACGGCATTATGGAAACCCTCCCAAACCTCAGTATATTTTTGGATAGAAGAGATTATAATTTTGCATGGAAGCGGTTGCCGGTGAGACAGGAACGCGTGGATGCCGAGCGGACTTAGCATGAAATTGCGCCAACCGAAACGCGCAGCCAGTTTAGTGAAACGCAAGCCTCGCAAGAAGTCTTATCCTCACTTTGAAACGGACACCCCGCTGTGGACCGAAGCGCTGTTCGGCGCCGAGGTACTGCTACTACACGCCACGCCTGTCTATTATGGCTTTGGAGTTCAGCCCGGCGATGGTTCCGCCGTAGTCATCATTCCGGGTTTTCTAGGCACCGATCTTTATTTGACGGAGCTGCACGGCTGGCTCGGCCGCATCGGCTACCGGCCATATTTTTCGGGCATCGGCCTGAATGCCGACTGCCCCAACCTGCTGATCAAGCGTCGGCTTACCGAAACCATCGAACGAGCTTTGGCTGAGACGGGGAGAAGAATTCACTTAATCGGACACAGCCTCGGCGGCGTGATTGCTCGGTCCATAGCTGGCCAGCGTCCGAAAGACATCGCTTCCGTTATCACGTTGGCGTCCCCATTTCGCGGCACCGTCATGAGCCGCACGGTCTTCCATGCTGCCGACGCGATTCGCAAGCAAATTCTCGCGCAACACGGACCCGGGGTTCTGCCTGGTTGCTACACCGGCCATTGCACCTGCAATTTTATTAACTGCCTGAAGCGCGACGTTCCTGATTCCACGCTGCAGACTGCAATTTATACGCGTCACGATGGCATTGTGGATTGGCGCTATTGCATCACAAAAAATCCTAAAATCGACTGCGAAGTCGCCGGCACACACATCGGGATGGCTTTCAATCCGTCGGCCTACTCGATCGTTGCCGAACGCTTGGCCATGGCTCATTCCTCGGAATAAGTCAGCCGCCAACCATTTCGATTACCGCTCCTGCGCTCGTTTCCAATTCCTCGGCCGGCCCATTTGCACGGCGCAAGTAAAGTGAAGCTCTCGCCAAACTGTTGTTTGTAACTTCGAAGTCGCCCCTGCAGTCGGTCCTCGCGTATGGCAAATGGTGCACGCCCGCTCCGGAGCCGTCGAGCGATGCTTCCAGCTGCAGTCCATCGCGACCTACGGCGCTGAAATCCCATTGCATAGTGTCTCGGTTTCTTTTCGTTTCCCGCAAGTTGCGGAAGAAGTGTCGCTCGCCTCTGTGCCACAGTACCGCTCTGCGAAATACTAGGCCCAACGGCATTTCGTAGGTCAAAGCTTCGAATGTACTCGGCGAGTCAGCAGGCTGTGCGAAATACGCATGCGTCCAGGTCCAAAAGTGGCGATGGCGGTAGCCGCAATTATGCCCTTGCAACCCAAAACCTAGCGGACTACTCGTGAACGTCCGACCATCAAAACATATTTGCCCAGAAAAGAGAGCATCCGAGTGTGGCGTCCTGGAAAAGCCTATCGGTCCCATGCTGCTGAGCGTGACAGAGAAGGCTGAGTGGTACGTCAGGCCCCAGGACACGCTGTGCCCGTCGACGTGCAATTCTCCGCGGCACGAGTTCTCTTCGATGGCGCATTCGCCAACTCGGAAGTGAAACGGACTCCGGCCCCGATCGCTAATGTCGAGGCTCTCCAATGAAAAACCCTGAATGAAGCTCTCTGGCTTGCCTTCTCGAGGAAACCAAGTGGCCCACACTTGAACTGACATCCCGCGCGGCTGCCCCGGACAGCCATCACGTCCGGGGTTGGTCAACAAATATCGGAACCACCAAGCGCCTGAACCATCCGCCAGTCCCAGCCGGACAAACCAGACTTCATAGCGACGGCGAGCAGAGAGGGCGGAGAATACTTCATTCAGAGTTCTCACCGGACTTGCAATCAGCCTAACTTACACGTCGCGTGTGAGGCCATCATTAGTCCAGATGTCCCCAACGAAACGTGGGGCCGATGGTCAGCCGGACAAAGTTCTGCCGGTCGCTCAGAATATTGGGATACAAATGCGTATTGATCCAGTCGGCTGTGACTCGTAGCGCCACGCGCCTCGACACGTTCAAATCGACCCCACCGCCCAAGCCGAAGAACAATCGAGTATCGGTCTGGTGAGCGCTCGGAACCGGTGCTCCTAGCTGACCTAGTAAGCCCGCCAACTGTGGAGGCAGGTTGACATCTGCGGCAGCACGAATGCCTCCCAGTCCCGGACGGCCCAGAAACGTAACTTGCCGCCACTTCCGCCAATAAAATTGCGGGCCCACAGCAAATGTGTAACTGGTGGATTTGAAGGGTACATTTACGGAACTCGGAGCCGGCGCGCCCAACGGCGCCGCCTGAATCAGGAGGGGCGCGTAAATTGTGCTAGCGCCGTTGATCGTTCCGCCGCCGCTAATAATGGATCTGCCGGAAGCGCTGAAATCTCCGCCCAGTCCGAGCCACGGTTTCACGGTCACGCCAAAATCGGTGTCGAAGCCGCGCTGCGACAGGCTAAGTCCAGGATTATTGAAATAGTCGAAGCCAGTATAGACGGTGTAGCGGTTGATGGTGACGTCTCCTTGTTCCTGCGCGAACGCCGGCAAAGAAAGGAGAAGGGAGAGGCCCACGAGCGTCAGAATTTTTTTCATAAGCGTCCTACCTCATCTTCTGACAATTCAGAAGGTCAGTTCATCGGCTGCCTTTCGTTAAGCGCTGAGTGCCGTCGCAGTGCTTCTGCCCACCCGGGGGAGAGACGAGGCTCAGTTTGGATTGTCAGGCTCGATTCCGCCGCAACTCGGGGAGCGCTGCAGTGATACTGGTCACGCTAATTTGTGACCTGGACAGGACAACGCTGACGTCGAGTTGACGGAGAACGACGTTTCTGTGCCGAGAACGTCCGGAAGGTTGAAACGTTTGTATAACCTAGCTGTTCTCGATACGCGTCTTAATATCCGAGTAGGCCGCTTCGATGAGCTTGGTTAGTGCCGCATCGTTGGCCGCCCTTCCTGGTCGTAGCTTCACGTGACGCATGAACCTGCCGCTGCCTTGCAACAAGCGAGCCGGATCGGGCAGCGCCGCGCCGTGAAAAAAGCCGACGTTCACATGTGAAGTAAATACATTGACATAACCGAACGGTGCGTCTCCCAGACATGCCACCGGACAGCCATCGTGCAAAAGCCCGCGAACTTCCCACAGTTTTGCATCGCCTCGAACCACCGCTGCGCGATGGCTCCCATTTCACCTGCGTGCTGCTTCATCCACGCAGCTATGGCCGGATCTCGCTCAACGGCGCCGTCAAATCGCAGAAACCCCATTCTCATCGTCGCTCTGCTTTCTGAATTCGCGATCCTATGATTGACGCGCACTCTCACCTTAGACCATCGCTCGAGCCCACGCTTTTCTATTTTGCCGAATCCTTCGCTCCCACGAGTAACCCTTGTGACCGGAGGATGCGCCGTACCTTCTTTGGAGACACTGACAGTCGGTTTGCCACACGCGCTACTTTGCGGCCCTCGCGTTGCCAGACTTTAGGGATAACGATCGCCGCAAACTCCTCGGTGACTTCCTGAAACGTCTTCTTTCCGACGATTCCTTGTGACCACTCCCGCAGCGTTGCATTGATGCTGCCCACACCGCGCAGTCTTCTTCTCAGCTCCTGCAATTCTTTCCAGACGTAGTCGTGGTTCGCCGGATTCAGGAGCGCTGCGGCGTCTTCTGCGCACTGTCGCGCCGCCTCGAAGTCACCCGAGTAATCGAGACATAGCGCGAGCCCAAGCGCTAGATGAGCTTTCGCAATCAACCGCTTGTTTTGCGTGTTCAGGGCACCCGCGACTGCTTCGCGCGCGTATTCGCATGCCCGTTGCGAGGATGAGGCAGCGCTGGCGCCGTCTTCGATTTGCTCGTCGAATTTCTGGCACTCAATCGCCGACTGCAAGATGCGCGCGCGGCTCTTGAGTACGTTGTCTTTCTTCTCTTCGCCTAGCCGGTAGGCTGTCGCGGCCACAGCGGCAGCGCGCTCCAATTCTCCTTCGTCGAGGTAAAGATAGCCGTACGTGATGGACACATTCCCATTCCCGCGGTGGTCGTCGTAGCGGTCGTATATTTCACGCGCTTGCACGAGATGTTCAAAGGCTTCTTCGCGCAAACGCCGGAGACGCTCGCGTCCCTCGGTTTTCTGGGCCCCCTTCGTCAGACCGTCGCGGGTTTTCTTGCGCCGTAAGCGAGCCGCATCCAGATCTAATTTTTCGCGCAGCTGCAAGGCGAGCAGTCGCTTAACGAAGGCGATGTTCACGTACGAACGGGCCAAGTTCCGATTATAGGGATCGCGCTTGCGATACTCCTCGATAGCTTGCCGGAACCGCGCCAGCGCCTGATCGTAGTTTCCCAGGCGGCGGCTGATCCGGCCGTACGCCGAGCTGATATTTCCCCGGGTGACGTAGTCGTCGGTCGACGCCAGGACGCTCTCCGCTTCACTGAGCAGGCCTGCCGCTGCTTCGGGCTCGCCTTCTTGAAACGCTACCCAGGCTTCTAGCACGCGCATGACGGCGGCCATTTGCTGAGAGCCGAGACGCAAAGCCAGTTCTCTCGCCTTCGCCACGTGAACCAGCGCGTCTTCGTAACGACCCTGCCGGCGCAAACACCGGCCCGTCCAAAAGTGGGCGATCGAGACGATTTGCTTGTCCTGAATTTCCTCCTGCAGCGCTAGAACATATTGAAAGCGGCGGATGGCTTCACCGAACTCCTCTTGCGACATGGCCACCAGCCCTTCCGCCATCTGCAGTTGGGCATATTCGACCAGGGGCAATTGCTCGCGGCTCTGCCCAACAAATCGCTTGAGGATTTTTTTGATGAGATCGGGACGCGCATAACCCATGTCGACCCACTGCGCCAAAAGGCCCAGTAGCGCCACGGAGAGCTTCACTCCTGGCCCGCAAGAGTCAATCAGCTCCTGATGGGCTTGCAGGCAGTGAAACCCGCGTTCGAGCTGGCGCGCCACGATATTTTCGCGAAGTTGTGCCAAAAACTCTTCCGGCACTTGCGGCGGGGCATGCGATTCGTGTTGTTTGTTCATGAGCAGCCTAGAATGCCGGCGATCTTGCGCCAAACATCGTTTGGGGGAATAAGGCCGAGCCCGCTTCGGCCACTGGTCCGATTCGGACTACCTATTTTGACTCTTCTTTTCGTTTCCGGTCTACTCGTCTTCAGACGCGAGTGCTCCTACCGCAAGGGGCTTCCGCAAAACCGAGGTGGTCTTTCGATCATGGCAACAGCTATCGCTCAACCAGAGATGCTTGCGAGGACTCAGCGCCTTGCGAATCGCATTGTGCCGGTAAACTCCGCGCCGGAAGGCTTCGACATCGAGAGCGGCCTTCCCGCCGGCTTTCTGGAGTTTTTGGCTCCGCTACATGCCAGGTTTACGCCGCGGCAACACGCGCTGATCGCCCGCCGCGAACAGGCGCTTGCCGATGCATGTGCCGGCAAACTGCCGGACTATCTGCCTCCGTCCGTGGCTACCATGAGCAAATGGCAAATCCAGTTGCCGGAGTGGTGCCAGGATCAGCGCAACCAAATGACCGGGCCGGCCGACGATGCCGAGCTAGTCGTAAAAATGCTGAACTCCGGCGCACCCGGCGTGATGCTGGACCTGGAAGACTCCACCGCGAATTCCTGGGAACACACCATCTGCGGCATCGAAAATATTCTTGATGCTCTGTCCGGAAATCTGACCTACTACGATCGCAAGCGCGAAAAGACCGTCGGAATTAGCGAGAGCAACACCGTCATTTTCACGCGGCCGCGAGGCCTGCATCTTCACCAGGCGGGAATTCTTCCCGGCGAGCCTTTGCCCGCTGCACTCTTCGACGTAGCCATGGTTGCTTTTCAGCTCGATTTCAGCAGCCTCAAGCAGCCGCTGTGCTTTTACATTCCCAAGTCGGAGTCCGCCGACGAAGCGCTTTGGTGGCGCGATCTCTTTCAGATGATTGCTCGCTCCAAGGGAATTTCTCCGAACGCCATCAAGTGCATGGCACTCGTCGAAGCGCATCCGCTCGCGTACCAGATGGAAGAGTTTGCCTGGAATCTTCGCGAGCATCTCTTGGGATTGAACCTCGGGCGCTGGGACTACATGGCCAGCCTGATCCATTTCAACCTGGAAAATCCGGAATGGGTGCTGCCGGATCGCAATACGATTCCGCACAACGTTGCCTTTTTCCAGAATTTGCGCGAACGCGTGGTCGAGGTTTGTCACAAGCACGGAATGCTCGCCATCGGCGGCATGACGGCACTTTATCCGAACCGCGAAGACGCCGAACTAAACGCGCGGGCTTTGCGGGTTCTCGAAGAAGATAAAAAGAATGAAGCGGCCTCATTTATGGATGGCGCGTGGACTGGCCATCCCGACCAGAACGCAATTGCCGTAGCGCAATTCCCGAACCCCAATCAGCTGTCCGCACGACCAAAGAATCCCGGGGCCCATCCGAATCTACGGCCCATACCGACGAGCGTTGGTAAGCGAACCCTGGCGGGAACGCGGGCCGCTGTTCGCACGGTGATTCGCTATCGGAATGGCGTGTTGAACGGAAAAGGCGCGAGCCTGCTTGACGGGTATATGGAGGACCTCGCCACCGACCGAATCTACCGGCTGATGCTTGCGCAGCGCTTGAAACACTCTGGCACGGTCGAGATTCTCAACGAGAGCGGCGCCGCCCTACACCACACCCCGGAACTTATCACGCGTTTGTTCGATGAGGAGCTCGAGCGGCTGCTGTGCGAGACAGCAACTTCGCGAGGTGAAGAAACAGCAACGCTGCGCGAAGCGCGCATCTTGGCCGAAACCATGATACGGCAAGAGGAATTCAACCCAGCCTAGATAGCCGACGACTTCAATTTTTGAGATTCGCAGAACAGTCACAGAGAACGACCGAAAATTTCGAGGAGATCACGATGTCATCAAACGGAAAGAATGGGAACAACGGAAAGACAAATCACTCCAACACGGATGGGAGCACGAATGCCCGCTGGTCCGGCATCATGCGGCCGTATTCCCAAGATGACGTGCTGCGCCTGCGCGGCACCATCCAGATTGAGTACACGTTGGCTCGCCTCGGTGCCGAGCGACTGTGGAATTTGATGCACTCGGATCCGTACGTGCCGGCGCTCGGGGCAATCACCGGGAATCAGGCCATCGAAATGGTGCAGGCGGGACTCAAGGCAATTTACGGCTCCGGCTGGCAGGTGGCTGCCGACGGAAATACCGCAGGCGACGTGTATCCAGACCAGAGCCTGTATCCATGCGACTCCGCGCCCAATCTCGTCAAGCGCCTCAACCGGGCACTGCTGCGCGCGGATCAGATTGAGTCCGCGGAGAAAAAGCTCAGTGGAACGTACTGGTTCGCGCCAATTGTCGCCGATGCCGAAGCGGGATTTGGTGGTTCGCTGAATGCCTACGAGTTGATGAAGGCCATGATTGAGGCTGGCGCTGCAGGCGTTCATTTTGAGGATCAGCTTTCCTCGGCCAAAAAGTGCGGGCACCTGGGAGGAAAAGTAGTTGTACCGACGCGCGAATTCATCGAGAAACTCGTCGCGGCGCGCCTGGCGGCAGATGTCTGCGGCGTTCCTACAGTGTTGATTGCTCGCACGGACGCCAACTCCGCAGGCCTCCTGCTTTCGGACGCCGATCCGCGCGATCGCGAATTCATTCATGGCGAACGTACGCCCGAAGGGTTCTATCACTTCCGCGGCGGGATCGACGCGGCGATTGCGCGCGGACTGGCTTACGCGCCTTACGCCGACGTTCTGTGGTGCGAAACGTCGACTCCGGATCTTGCCGAGGCACGGAAATTCGCGGATGCCATCCACGCGAAGTTTCCCGGCAAGCTGCTGGCCTACAACTGCTCGCCGTCCTTCAACTGGAAAAAGAAGCTGGACGATGTGACCATCGCCAACTTTCAACACGAACTTGGCAAGATGGGCTACAAGTTTCAGTTCGTGACTCTGGCCGGCTTCCATGCGCTGAATCTGTCCATGTTCGAATTGGCGCGCGGCTACATGCAATCCGGAATGACGGCGTATTCGAAGCTGCAGCAGCAAGAGTTCGCGGCACAGGAACTCGGCTACCGCGCCGTTACGCATCAGCGCTTTGTCGGCACAGGCTACTTCGACGAAATTGCGCAAGTCGTTTCCGGCGGTGCTACCTCCACCGGTGCGCTGGCTGACTCGACAGAGACAGCGCAGTTCGCTCCAGTCGGGCTCACGAGCGGACTATCCGAAACTCTCCAGTCCGCCGCCGAAGGGCACTGACAAACGAGCATCTGGGAAAAAGCGAGCACGTTGCGGAGGCAAGGTGCTCGCATCCCAAAGCTATGACTTCTTGGCCTTGCCGTAATTTTGAAAACGCTTGAGGCAAAATCGTCAGGGGAAAGCCGTAGCGGGCTCCCAAAATAAGCAGTTGCGACCCAGTTCTCGTGTTTATCTTTGTAAACTCGACTTGCTTGTTTTTACCTTAGTGTTTTGCCAGACGCCTTTTCAGTAGCTCGCTCGCAAAATCCAGCAGTTGCTCTGCCGACGGATTTTTCCCTTGCTGTGCTTCTCTGGCCCTGGTGATTTTCTGCAACAGGTCGACCAGTTCGGGCTCACTTAGCGGTTTCACGCTACCTCCTGTTTTTCTCCGGGTGGCGTGAGCTGTCGCCTCAGGAGAGCCGGTCGCCTCATCAATTCCATCGTGCAATCGACGAGCAACTCCTTCAACTCAACCCGCTCACCATGTGCGTCGATTTCGTCTTCCGCGGCACAGAGCAACGCGATCAGATCATCGTCTGGTAGGGTCCTCACGTCCGGGCTGACTCTGTCGACTGGTCTGTGCATAGTGCTGCTTGTAATCCTTGTATCTAAACGTCTCCACGTTAGCCCTCGCTAAACTCGCTGTCTGTGATTCCCGCCACGCCGAGATTGTGATTCACATCACGGACTAACTGGGTCGGACCTTCCGACTTATTTCACGGTCGTCTGCCAACGGCGAGACTTGCCGCAGGCCTACTCGCCGCGCGCTTGGTGGATTTTTGTACGCCGATGTACGATGGCACAGGAGATTCAGCGGCATGGCTCATCAAGCACCACTTAGCTACGTGTTTTACATAGCCGTCACGCCCGAGAAGGTGTGGGATGGTTTTGTATCGACAGAGTCGAACCGCGTCATCTTCGCGGGCGCTGAGTTTCAGGCCGACCTCAACCCCGGCGGTTCTCTCGCCTGGGTTGGGCCGGGACCGGATGGCAAACCCATGACGTATGTTCGAGGAGAGTTTCGACGGTTCGAACCGCCGAAACTCTTTCAGTACACGTTCGCCATGGGCCAAAATGAAAAGTTCTCACGCGTCACCGTCGAATTGGTGCCCGAGACGGAAGCCACGAAAGTAACGGTGACCCACGACAACTGGGCCGAAGACGACCCCACCTATGCTGCCTGCGCCGACGGATGGCCACGGATTCTTTCCCGCCTCAAAACGTTGCTAGAGACCGGTAAGACCTTCAAGCCGCACTAATGCGAGATGAACTTCTGCGAAATTTTCAGTCGGCGAGTAGAGAAACAGACAGAAAAATCGGGGAACATCTAGAGGAGCGTTCCGCCTCCTTCGACTGTATTTAAGATATTCTGAGTATTAACACTCTCCGGCACCAACCAGGTAAACCTATGAACGGAGCAGCGGCTCACACCGCGCGCAGAAAATCTGGCTGGCTTCTCCTCCTCGCTCGTTGGGCTGCTGCGCTGGGAATCCTGGCAGTTTTAGTGCATTTTCTGCCGGTCGCTCAGCTGCGTCTCGCTTTTTCAACCATTCCGCCGCAGCGTTTCGTCAGTTTGCTCGCGTTTTACGTTCTCACTCTTTGCGTTGGCGTCCTCAAATGGCACGTCGTGATCAACGCTGCGGATTCCTGCTTGCCGTTCAATGTGAGTGTGCAGTGCTACGCCGGTGGCTTGTTTGGAACGCTCTTCCTGCCTTCCATTCTCGGAGGCGACGTCGTCCGATTAGGCGTGGGCATTTCGCGTAGCCCGCGACCCGCTGCGGTCGTGACGGGCAATGTTGTCGATCGGTTTCTTGACGCTTTCGCTCAACTCACTCTGTTGCTCTTTGGACTGGTCTTTCTTCCAGGTTCATTGCCCTCGGCTTTCGACGGGGCCCCTCGCCGGCTACTCTTCCTTGCGATCATCTTCGGAGCCGCGGTGCTCATCATTGTGGCAGCGTTGCGGCGATTTCTGCCCGGGCGCTCGTTTCGGTTTCGCCGCCGGCTTGCGCAAATTCGCTCGGCGCAAAGAGCAGTTTCTCGCCGCCCTTACCGCATCCTCTTTTCGTTTCTATTGGCCCTTTCGGTTCAGACTGCGTTTCTGTCGGTTACCATGCTGCTCGGCTTTTCGTGTGGGCTGCATCTTCCCTTTCATTTGTGGCTTTTTGCGTGGCCGCTTTCCAAGTTCGCGGCCATGTTGCCGCTGACGCAGGGCGGCGTCGGTGTTCGAGAGACCGCTTTGCTGGCTCTGCTCGTTCCGTTCGGCGCTCCCGCAGCGCAGGTTCTCGCAACCGGTATTGCTTCGGAGGGAATCATCATCGCGGCAGGTTTACTTGCTGGGCTTGCAGCACTGCTCTCTCGGCGCGTTGAATCTCGGCGCAAACTTCCCGCAACTAGTGGCGTCTGAATCGCGGCTACGGCTTCTTAAGCCAGATTTGGTCTACCTGGCCAGCCATTCCCAATCCTAGCCGCCCGCTTCCGGCTTCTCACTACGCCGTCAGCGAGTATCCGTGAGCCCGTATCGTTTCGACCGCTTCGCTGCGGCTCTCCGCATCCACCTGCTTCAATATTCTATGAATGTGGTTGCGCACGGTAAACGCGGAGAGATTCAATCGTGACGCAATTTCTTTGTTCGTAAGCCCTTTCGCCACCAGCGTAATCAACTGCTGCTGCCGCAATGTCAAGTCCGGCTTGGCGTTGGCACTCTGCGACGCCACATCTCCAGAGCATTGCGCCACGAAACTAAACAGTGCCGCGCACATTTGTGGCGGACACACGGCCTCCCCGCGAACCACCGACCGCACCGCCGCAACCACATCCGAAGCCGTCGCATCCTGCAGCAGGTACGCACTCACGCCGATCCGCACCGCTGCCATGAACTGGTCTTCTTCTGCACCCATTCCGATCAGCACCACCTTCGCGCCAACCGGCGATTCTCCTCGGGCGCCCACATGCATCATCGCCAGCAAACGACCCAGCACGTACCCGTCGCCCAGCACGACGTCGCACTTGTCGTCCAGGCGCTCCAGCGGTCCTTCTTCCTCCGCTGACGACACTTGCCCCACCACGGTCATCTCCGGACGCTTCCGGAAAAGCCTTCCGAGCGACTCCCGCAACAGCCGGTTTTCAATCAGGAGTAACGTGCGGATGGATAGAACTTGATCAGTCTTGCTCATCGAGACCCAGCCCCCACGACCAACTCTCGATTCCTCAGTACCAGGAACATGTAACGCTTGGAACTGTACCCAGGTTGTACTTATTTGAGAAATGAATTTGGCGAACAGCTCGCCGAACTTCGAAAACGAGGGTAACTCTTCATTCTCGTATATGTCAACCGCGGTTCGTTAACATTCCTGTAATCAATCCATTGCTGCGTAATTTTTTATAGTACACGCCACTCGCCAACAACCGTTGCTAATTCTAGATGCCTCGTAATTTATTCGAGTTGCCATCCCGGTCCGCGTGATGCTAGTCACTCTCGTTCCCTTTTTGACCCATTCCTCTTTTTCTCGGCTATGGGTCGATCTTGGTACACCGTCTCTGTCCACTTTCGCCGACATTCCAATTTCGACCCTCTCTTCCGCATGGTTTTCTTTTGGTGCTTTCTTCCCTTCCCTTTCAACCGCACACTCTCCCGCACGGAGTCTGTCATGGAAAAGTCTATTCGTGTGCTCGTCGCGAATCATCCGCGCCTTATGCGCGACATTGTTCTCACGACGTTTGCCGATCAGCCGGACATCGAAATCGTCGGCGAAGTGGCTGACGAATCGGAAATTTCCGAGAAGGTTAGCAAGACCATGCCGGATTTCGTAGTGATCGCTCTCGACCAACCCGGCCGCCGTCCCAGCATTTGCGACACGCTCCTCCGCGAACATCCCACCGTTCACGTCATCGCTGTCGCGCACGAAATCAATCAAATCGCTTGCTACTGGGCCTCCCTCGAAATTCACTGCAACAACATCGAGGCATCCGAACAGGGCATGTTGAACGCGATTCGCAGGAAGTTGGTCGCCAATGGAGCAAACTGAACTCTTCTTAATCAGGGAACGTGCAGCGGCAACGCGGACGGCTAAATCATCTTTGCATTTTCTCGGCGCCGCTGCCCTGGCCTTCTTCTGCTGTTTTTCGGCTCACGCTCAACAGCAGAACGACCGCCAGCAACAAAATGAGCCGCAACGCAATTACGACCAGCGGCGCAGTACCACCAATATTGATTCCCTTCCGGACTTCGCCCGCGAAAACCTCAACCACGTAGCCGCCTCCGCCAGCCAGATTCGCGAAGTCCTGGTCAAAGACGCGGGGCTCATGGTCGAACTCAAACGCTGGGTCGCCAAAGAGGCTACGGATAACGGCCAAATTGTCGAGGACTCCGCGCTCACTGATGACGCTATCTTCGATCGTCTCGAACATGATCTCACGTTTCGTTCCGTCGCCACTCGTCTCGCGCAGCGTTACGGCTATCTCTTGCCCAACATCAATCCCGACTCGCAAATCGGCAAAGAACAGGATCTCCTTCTGAAGGAACGCGTCCGCCACCTTGTACAAGTGGAAGCGCAAGAAGACTCCGAAGGCGTGAATCCTGGTACGCGCCAGGGTCGCCAGGATATGCAGCGCGCCGACTGCGACTCTCGTGATCCGCAGGATTGTGATTCTGCCTCTTCCGCGCGCAATGTTCGCCGCAATTCGCGTCCCAGCGAAGCACCCGACGCTGAGCCGGCCGTCCCGTTCGCTCCCACGGTGCCGTCTCCCTCAGGTACTGCCCCTTTGCTCCGTTCCGGCGAGCAATCTCCCGGTACGCAAGACTTCCCTTTCAGTGACCCTGAAAATTTCGCCCTCACACTCGCCTCCAATCCGTCTCGGCGTCCGCAAGATGTCATCTCCGGAGCGGCACCTTCAGTCATCAGCGGCGCTAATTCTGCGCGCACGGGCAATCTCGACAACTTGCCCGCTTCTTCGAGCGGTCGCGAAGATTCTTCGCTCCTCCCCGCCGGCTCCCGCAGTTCCGCTCGTCCTGGAGATATCTCGTTCGAACCCTCCTCTCTCGTTGAAAAGAATTCCTCGCCGGTCACCTTGGTGCACAAACGGAATCCTTATTCCGACATCCCTTCGCTCTACGACATGTATGTCCAGGCCGCCAATCGTGACCACGAGCCGGCACGCTTCGGCCTCGATATTTTCCGCAACGGTACCCGCGACACGAACGCCATTCCTATGGACCTCCCCGTCGGTCCCGACTATGTCGTTGGTCCCGGCGACGGTCTCTCCATCAATCTTTGGGGCGGCGTCTCGCAGCGCTTCGTCCGCGTTGTGGATCGTGAAGGGCGCATCAATATCCCCGAAGCCGGCCCGCTGCTCGTGAGCGGCCATTCTCTCGGCGACGTGCAACTCGCCGTGCAGCAGGCCCTGCGCACGCAATTCCGCGACACCTCGGCTGACGTTTCTCTCTCGCGCCTGCGCACCATTCGCATTTACGTCGTTGGCGAAGTTGCGGAACCCGGTGCCTACGACATCAGTTCCCTTTCCACTCCGCTCAATGCTCTCTTTGCTGCTGGTGGCGTTACCGCGCGCGGCTCGCTGCGCAAATTGCAGCACTATCGCGGCAAACAACTCATCGAACAGGTCGATGCCTATGATCTTTTGCTCCGCGGTGTCGGTTCCGATCTACAGCGTCTTGACAACGGCGATTCTCTCCTGGTTCCTTCTCTCGGCCAACAAGTCACCGTCACCGGCATGGTCCGCCGACCAGCCATCTACGAATTGAACGGCGAATCCAGCCTATCCGATGCGCTTGATCTTGCCGGCGGCATTTTGCCTGCCGCCGCGCTGCAACATATCGAAGTACAGCGTCTTCAAGCCCACGACAAGCGCACCATGCTGACTGTGGACATCGCGCCGAACAGTGACTCGCAGTCCATCTCCACGCAGCTCTCGGCTTTCAAAATCCAGGACGGCGACCAAATCCACGTTTTCCCCATCGCTCCCTACAACGAGCACGCCATCTACCTTCAAGGCCATGTGCTCCGGCCTGGGCGCTACTCCTATCACGATGGGATGAAGCTCACTGACGTGGTGACGTCGTATGCCGACCTGCTTCCCGAACCAGCTGGTCGTTACGCCGAAATCGTCCGCCTTAACGCGCCAGACTTTCATCCGAGCGTCGAAAGCTTCGATCTCACTGCGGCTCTCGCCAATCCCGCCGCAGCTCCGAAACTCCAGCCGCTCGACACCATCCGCATCTTCAGCCGCTTTGACTTTGAACCCGCGCCTTCCGTTTGGGTGGGCGGGCAAGTCCACAATCCCGGCAACTATCGCACCTCGGGTCAGGCGCATCTTCGCGACGCCATCTACCTTGCTGGCGGCGTGCTTCCCGATGCCTCCTTGGCTTCTGCACAACTCTTCCGCACCGAAGCCGATGGCTCAATGAAGATTCTCAGCGTCAATCTCCGTGACGCTCTCTCCGGCAATCCCATCGACAACATCCTGCTGCAACCGCGGGACCGCCTGCTCATCCACCGCAACACCCTGCAAGTCGATCCGCCATCCGTTTACGTGAAAGGCGAAGTCGTCAAGCCGGGCCGCTATCCCCTCACGGCTAATATGCGCGTCGAAGACCTGGTTCGCGTCGCTGGCGGTCTGAAGCGCAGCGCCGATCCAGAGCTTGCTGATTTGACTAGCCACGCCACCGACGACCCGCTTCATCCGGTAATCTCCAGCGCCGACGTGAAACTCTCTGCCGCTCTCTCGGGAGAGAGCTCCGCCGATATCCCACTTCGCGACGGCGACGTTCTCACCATTCGCCAGGCACCCGGCTGGAACGATCTGGGCGCGATGGTCACTCTGAAAGGCGAAGTTCAGCATCCCGGCACGTACGGTATCCGCCCCGGCGAACGCCTCAGTTCCGTCCTCGAACGCGCGGGGGGCTTGAATTCGCAAGCCTATCCCTACGGCGCCGTTCTAATGCGGCGGGAAGTGCGTGACCTCGAAATGAAAGCGCATCTCGAACTCGTTCAGCGCGTGAAAACCGAGCAGATTTCGCTTAAAGCTCTGCCGGAAGCCGATCAGGATCAGAAAAATGCCAAGCTCACGGCGATCGCCCAGACCGAAACCGCGCTCACCCAGCTCGAAGAAACGCCACCCATCGGTCGGGTAGTCGTGCACATTCGTCCCGACATCAAGTCGTGGAGAAACACCGTCGCCGACGTTCCCGTTCGCGATGGCGACGTGCTGCTGATTCCGAAAAAGGCCGACTATGTCACGGTCACCGGACAGGTCTTCAACGCCACCGCTATCAGTTATCAACCCGGCCGCAGCGCCAAGTGGTACCTCAGTCAGTCGGGTGGCTTGACGCCGCTTGCAGAGAAGAACGGCGTTTTCGTCATTCGCGCGGATGGCTCAGTCGTCGCCGCAAAGAACAGCAATAGCGGCTGGCTCTCCGGTGACCCACTCAGCGCAGTTTTGAAGCCCGGCGATTCTGTCATTGTTCCGGAAAAGGCTCCGAAGATTGGCGGCCGCAACTGGCAACTGCTCATGCAGTCAGCCCAGGTCGCCTCGTCCGTCGCTCTCGCGGTGGCTTACATCCACCCGTGACGGGAAACGGTTTTCATGGCTCTTGGGACGTCCGAAAGGTTTTGCACGTGGACTGTTTTGCTTCTGCTCCTGGTGGTTTCGCCCTGTAGCGCGATGCCTCCTCAGTCGCAGCAACAAAGCAGTTCCGGGGATCAGCAGGTTGATGCAAAACGCAAGGCTAATGCGGCGAATGGACAAGACGCGAGCCTCAACGAGGTGGATGCCAGTTCCTCGTCGGTCTCACAACCCGGTGTCAAAGGACTAGCAGAGGATTTCTTGGCCGATCAAAAACAAATCTGGACCAGTCCCGCGAGTGTCCGCTTCTCGGACACGCAGTGGCTCGTTCCTATGGGCGGCGTGACTGCCGCCTTGTTTGCGACGGACAGTTCATTCAGCCGGCATCTTTCTCATGCGCCCAGCACTGTGAGCCACTACAACACAGCTTCCAATGCCGGCCTTGGCGCGATCGTAGCCGGCGCTGGCGGCATGTGGCTCCTGGGACATGTCAAGCACAACGCTCATTGGACGGAAACGGGATTCCTTGCCGGCGAAGCAGCGGTCGATAGTCTCGTTGTCGTCGAAGCCACGAAATATTCTCTTGGCCGCCAGCGGCCCTTTCAGGGCGACGGCACCGGCTCTTTCTTCCAAAACGGCGCTTCCTTCCCCTCTGAACATTCGGCCGCCGCCTGGGCCGCTGCCGGCGTCATCGCGCACGAATATCCCGGCCCTCTCAGCAAAATCGCGGCTTACGGGCTCGCTGCCTTCATTGACTACTCACGGATTCGCTCCCGCCAGCATTTCCCTTCCGATGTTTTCGTCGGCAGCGTCATTGGGAATTTCGTCGCTCAAGACATCTACTCGCGCCGCCATGATCCCGAACTCGGTGGCGAAGCCTGGCGTTCCGTTAGCACGGTCTTTCGCGACATCAATAATTCCGCGCCCAGCACTCCCGCTTCTCCGTTTGTTCCCCTGGACAGCTGGATCTATCCGGCTGTCGAGCGCCTCTCCGCACAGGGCCTGATCGATTCGACGTTCCTCGGCTCGCGCCCTTGGACGCGCATGGAATGCGCTCGTCTCGTCCAGGAAGCCGGCGACCATCTTGCTGGAACCGAGAACTCCGTTGCAGAGCAAGCCTACGAGCAGCTCTATTCCGAATTTGCCTCCGATCTCGAAGCGTTGAGCAACGGCACCGAGAACAAACTGCAAATCGAATCGCTCTACGCGGGCGCCACGCAGATTGTCGGCAAGCCGCTCGACGACAGCTATCACTTCGGCCAAACCATCATCAATAACTTCGGCCGGCCGTATCAGCAAGGCTTCAATAGCTACGACGGCTTCTCCGCCTGGGCTGCCGACGGCCGTTTCGCCATCTACGTGCGCGGCGAATTTCAACATGCGCCTGCTGCGCCCGGGTTCTCGCAACCGATTCAAAACCTGATCGCGAGTCTCGACGGCGTGCCGGTCCAGACTGCGGCGCCGATTTCATCGACCGACCAATTCACCTTGCTCGACACCTACGTTTCCACAGCCGTCGGCGGCTGGAACTTCTCTTTTGGAAAACAAAGTCTCTGGTGGGGCCAGGGCGAGGGCGGCGCGCTGCTCTTCAGCGACAACGCCGCACCGATCTACATGTTCCGCGCCAGCCGCACTCTACCCATCACGCTTCCCTGGATTTTCCAGCACCTCGGCCAAATCAAAATTGACGCCTTCATCGGCAAATTATCGGGAAATGCGTTTCCCCCGCGCCCCTTGCTGCACGGTGAGAAGATCAGCTTCAAGCCAACAAAAAATCTGGAAATCGCGTTCAGCCGGCTGGCAGAAATGGGAGGCGGAGCAATTGCCAGCATTCCCCAAGTGCCGATTACCACGCCTTTTTGTGCCCTTGGCACGCAGCGCCAGTTGACCCCCGCGGCCTTCTTCCACAGCTATTTTAGTTTCCATGAGTCGGATCTCTATGCATGCAACGAAAATCCTGGCAAGCGCACTGCTGGCTTCGAGTTTTCCTATCGGCTGCCGTTTCTACGCAACTGGATTACTCTTTACTCCGATTCGCTCTCACCCGACGACGTTTCGCCGATCAGTGCACCGCGTCGCGCCGCGGTCGAGCCCGGCCTATACGTTTCTCATTTCCCGAAACTTCCCAAGCTCGATCTTCACCTCGAAGCAACGGATACCGATACACCTTCTTCTAGCTTGAACGGCCAATTCGTTTATTTCGATGGATACTACCGCGACCTGAGCACTAACGAAGGCAACCTCATTGGCAGCTGGGTCGGCCGTGAAGGCTTGGGTCTAGAGGCTCGGAGCACCTACTCCTTTAGCGCACGCACCTCCCTCCAATTCGCCTATCGCCACACCAAAGTGGCCAGCGACTTCATTCCCGGCGGCGAAACCTACAACGACGCCTCGGCAACCGCGAATTTCTGGATCCGCAATAGTCTGCAGCTCTCTGCGTCCGTTCAATACGAACAGTGGCTTGCCCCCGTTTTGGCGCTTACTTCCCAGAGCAACTGGACATCGTCCATCGGCATCAGCTTCCAACCCCACAACTGGAGTGTGCCCTTTCACACCAGCCGCCAAGATCAAGACCCGAGCAAGGAACAGACGGGGAAGGACACCAGGCGATGAGCGGCACTGGAGTCAAACCAAGCCCGTCGGCAACTGATCCAGACATCCTCAGTCCCGGGCTCAACGGCAACGGAGTTTCCGAACCACAGGAGTTCCCAGGCGGGGCGGAACGACAAGCGCAGATTCTGCGGCTCCTGTGGAGCCGTCGTCCGCTACTGGTTCGGACCTCGGCGATCGCGTTGCTTACGTCTACCCTCGTCGCGTTCTTGATCCCGAGGTCTTACACCTCCACAGCGCAGCTCATGCCCCCCGACACGCAATCCGCATCGGGCATGGCAATGATGGCTGCTATGGCAGCGAAGGGCAGTTCAGGGCTCGCCGGAATAGCCGGCGACCTACTCGGTCTCAAAAGCTCGGGCGCTTTGTTCATCGGCGTTTTGCGGAGTCAAACCGCGCAAGACCGCCTGATTCAGCAGTTCGACCTGCAAAGGGTTTATGCACTCTATGGGAAAAAATTGTTGGTAGATGCACGGGCCAGACTCGATGAGAACACAGCAATTTCGGAGGATCGCAAAAGCGGAATCATTTCGATCAGCGTTACCGACCATGACCCGCAGCGCGCCGCGGCCCTGGCCAACGCCTATGTCGATGGACTGAATTCCCTGGTCGCCCAATTGTCCACTTCCGCCGCACATCGTGAACGCGTTTTTCTCGAAGAGCGGCTCAAGGTTGCGAAGCTCGACCTTGACGATGCTGCAAATCAGCTCGCGCTATTCTCCAGTAAGAACAACACCCTCGACATCCAAACCGAAGGCAAAGCCATGCTGGATGCTGCGGGCACTCTCGCCGGTCAGCTGATCGCCGCACAATCCGAACTAGAAGGATTGCGGCAAATTTACACCGATAACAATTCTCGCGTACGGGCCTTGAGCGCGCGTGTGGGGGAGCTTCGCAAGCAACTGGAAAAACTCGGCGGCTCGCAGGAAGCGGGCACAGCCGGTAGGCCAGCAAATGGCGCTGTCTCGGCGGGCGCCGACCCACCGACTGCGCCGCAGGCTCCGGACGTAACGGCGTCCGGCAGGATCGGCAATATGCCTTTTCCCACGATTCGCAACCTGCCGCTGCTCGGCGCGAAATACGGCGACTATTACCGTCGCGCGAAAATCCAGGAAACTGTATTCGAGTTGCTCACCGAGCAATACGAGCTGGCCAAAGTGGAGGAAGCAAAGGAAACGCCCAGCGTGAAAGTCCTTGATCCGGGGAGGGTCCCGGAAAGGAAATCCTTCCCCCCGCGTCTGCTCATCATTTTTCTAGGCACTGGTCTTGCCTGTGCGTGCTCCGTGGTCTGGGTGCTTGCCGTTAAGAGCTGGGAACAAGCCGATCCGAATGATCCGCGGAAGATTCTTGCCCGAGAAGTCACTGCCACATTGAAAGCGCACGCTCCCTGGACGTCGCAAAACGGAAACGCGCCCGGCACGTTCACGCAAAAGATTTGGGGCCGTGTCAGTCGGCGCCCGCCAACGGACGACTCGACCGACAGATAGGGCTCTAAGTACAGGGAATATAACGGGTTAGGTCACATGTTGCCCTGTAAGTGACGGGGCGAAGCTGTACCGCGACGTGCCGGAGACAAACGTGGAAGCGTCGAGCTGCGAACAACAACAGCCCAAAATCACGGCCGCAACGCCAAGTCTATCCGCCGATGCGAAACCTTCCACGTGTCTGGAGTCGCGCTGGTATGCCGTGTACACCTGCGCGAACCATGAACGGCACGTGGCAGAACAGTTCGCTACCCGCAACATCGAGCATTTCCTGCCGCAGTACGAGTCCGTCCGCAAGTGGAAGGACCGTAAAGTGCGCCTGGCGTTGCCACTCTTCCCAGGCTATCTCTTCGTTCACTACCCGCTACAGAATCGTCTTCGCGTACTAGGGGTGCCAGGCGTGGTGCGCCTCGTTGGATTTGACGGCCATGCGACGATCGTGCCGGAAGAGGACTTGACCCGGGTACGCGAATTTCTGAACCGGGGATCTCAGGCTAAGCCGCACCCTTACTTAACGGTCGGGCGCAGAGCGCGGGTGAGGAGCGGCCCACTAGCCGGGATGGAAGGAATTGTCGTTCGGCGGAGAAATCGTACCCGCCTGGTGATCTCCTTTCAGCTGATCGAGCGGGCGATGGCGGTGGAAGTCGCAGAACTCGATTTGGAGACGCCTTGAGGCCAGGGTATGCCAAGGCGATTGTTTCGGAAAATCAGTGTGAAATCGGTTGCCACGAGGCAAAGCTGCCTCTCACCGATACAGCATTCAAAACAGCGCCTGACGAAGCGCCACAGCTTCAGACCCGGTGTTTCAGGATTTGCGAGTCAGCAGGTTGGCCTACCTCGATTGGCCGCCATCGAAGGAAAAGGGGTGAATCGAAATGAAAGCGCTAATTACTGGCATCACCGGACAAGACGGCTCATACATGGCGGAGCTGCTGCTGAACAAGGGCTATAGGGTTTTTGGGCTCGTGCGGCGTTGCAGCGTCAAGAAATATGATCGCATCGAAGGGCTCCTGGATCAGATCGAGGTGGTCGAAGCGGACCTGACCGACCAGACCTCTTTGGATCACATTGTGCAATCCGTGCAGCCGGACGAGGTGTACAACCTGGCCGCGCAAAGCTTCGTGCCGGTTTCCTGGAACCAGCCGGTGCTTACCGGAGACGTGACGGCGCTGGGCGTGATCCGCATCCTGGAAGCGGTCCGAAAGCACCGGCCGCAGGCAAAATTCCTGCAGGCTTCGAGCTCGGAGATGTTTGGTAAGGTGCGGGAGACACCGCAGACGGAAAAGACGCCGTTTTATCCGCGCAGCCCCTATGGCGTGGCCAAGGTGTTTGGCCACTACATCACGGTGAACTACCGGGAAAGCCACAACATTTTCGCCTGTTCGGCGATGGGCTTTAACCACGAATCCCCGCGGCGCGGAACCGAGTTTGTTACCCGGAAAGTGACGCACCAGGTGGCCAGAATCAAGTGCGGGCTCGCTAAGAAGCTCCTGATGGGGAACCTGGACTCGCAGCGCGATTGGGGATTCGCGGGCGATTATGTGCGCGGGATGTGGATGATGCTGCAACAGCCGGAGCCGGATGATTACGTGCTCGCGACGGGCAAAACGCACAGCGTCCGCGAATTATTGGAAGTAGCGTTCGAGGCAGCCGGACTGGACTGGGAACGGTACGTGGAGATCGATCCGAAGCTGATCCGACCCGCGGAGGTAGATCTTCTCTGCGGGGATGCCACCAAGGCGCGGGAAAAGCTCGGCTGGCAAGCGGAAGTCACCTTCGAGCAATTGATAAAAATGATGGTTGCAGCAGACTTGGAAATCGCGCAGAAAACAGAAACCGCTCAGGCCGCTACAGCTTCGCGCGGCGCGGCTTTATGACCGGCTGTCGTTGGCGAATAGCTTTTGAGCTCAGTCGGGGAAGCCAGAGAATGTCAACAATACCGTGACAGCTCAGAATGAGGCTGCAAACGTAGCCAGGATTCGACCCAGGATTTCCCACGCTGCGTTGCTGATGGTCGCCCAAGTGGCCAAGTGGTCGCTGCGGGTCGTTTTTGTCCTGGTCGTAGCAAGAGCGTTGGGCCCAGAGAGGCTCGGAATCTATGCGCTTCTGTACGCCCTGGTTGAGTTCTTGGCTGTGGCCTCCGGAGCGGGTTACAGCGACTATTTGACCCGAGAAGCGGCCAAGGACGCCAGCAGCGGATGGGGCTTGGCATTCCAGTTGATGGCCCTGCGCGTGGCAATCGCGGTCCCCATTGCCGCTATCGAGATCGGCATTCTTTCGCTCATGCGTTATCCGCACGCGGTGCTTGCGGGCACAGCCTGGATGGCCCTGGCGGTGGTGCCGCGCTCAATAAGCGAGGCGGTGCAAGGCGTGCTGCGGGGGATCCACGAATACGCCAGCTTTCTGGCGATCGAACTGATTCTAGGCGGAAGCCTGGTCGCGGGCGCTGTCGTGCTTTTGGTACGGCACGGCGGCTTGAGTTTGGTCATCGCAGTGGAGGTTCTTGCTGCCGCGGCGGCGGCGCTGGCGGGTTTGTGGTTATCGCTGAAGTACCGCACCAGGGAGCGGGTTTGGGTGAGCGTGTCGCAGCTGGTGAAGAAAGGTGCGGTGTTCAACCTGTATTCACTTGCTGCGAGTCTCTACGACCGGTTTGATGTCGTGCTGCTTTCGAAGCTGGCTGGAAATTATGCAGCCGGAATCTACTCCGTAGCGTATCGGGCTTTGAGCATGACCCAAATTATCGGATACGGTGTTCTCTATAGCTTGCTGCCGACCCTTTCGCAAGGCGCGATGGGCCAGATAGAACAGCGACGGCTCGAAAAAGCCACGGGCCTTCTTCTGAGGGTAGCGTTCTTTGTTGTGCTGGCAACGATGATTTTCGCAGGACCAATAGTCGCAATTGTGCTGGGTCCTCAATACGCCGAATCCGCCGGGGCTCTGAAGATCCTGATCTGGGCGGTTGTTTTTCGCTATCTCAACTACGCCCTCAACGTGGGCTTGCTGGCCGGGGGACGAGAACGCGTGTTCGTCAGCACTTCGTTGATCTGTTTGGCTGTGAATCTTATCGGGAATCTGGTGTTTATACCGATGTACTCGTGGCGGGCCGCAGCGGCCGTCACGATCGCAACCGAGATGGCCCTATTAGTACAGAATCTGTATTGGATGCGTCGTGCGGTGGGCAGAGTCAGGCCGCCCTCTGGTCTGCTCAGCATGTCCTTGGTCTTTGCGTCACTTTTGGCTTTGGCGATGGCCGGAGGCTATTTCGGCGCTCCGTTCGTAGTGGGAACGGGATGTATCGCACTGTTTGCGGTGTATTTATATCAGAGTGGCATTCGTTCCGATTTTTTCGCAGTGTGGAGCGAAGAAAGAGTCCGATAGCCTGCTTCCGTATGAGTACTAGGGCAACCTTAATTCCGCTCTCAAAAACTTTTCTCGGCGACCGCGTGGCGCTGGCTCTGGGGTTGCTCGCGGCTGGCTTTGGCACAGCATTTGTGCTTGCACACTGGAGCTTTGCAGTCCTCTGCGGGATTGTGGTCGTGCTGCTGGCAGCGGCGGAGAACGAACGTTTCTTGCTGGTCCTCGTGTTCTTGATCCCGATCAATTGGATCGCGGCCCTCAGCTTTCCCCTCGTGGGTGACACCGGGCGGCTGGACGTTGCTACGACCGTGCGGCTGCTCGCAGTTGGCGGCTTCCTTGGAGGTCGACTACTTCGTGATCGCCTCCGCTTCTCGGAAATGCGGAAGGTTACTCTCACGAGAATGTCGTTGCTCCTTGCTGGGGTCGCATTTGCCTCACTCGTTCTTGGAGGATATGGCCTGACGTACGACTCCGTAAAGGCGATCGTGAGGCTACTGTCTTACATAGGATTCTACCTATTGCTACTGGTTTGGATGGATTCGGAGGCTCGGCTACGTAAGGTTGCGCTCACGATTTTGGGGTCAACCCTCTTCGCAGCTTGTTTCGGAATACTACAGGAGCTAATCGGGGGCTACACATCGTTCTGGCTCTTTCTGAATCCTCCATCGGAATGGTTCGTGCCTATGGATTACAGAGCGCCTTCTTTCTTCGCTAACTGTAACTTCTTCGCTGGTTACCTAAACCTAGTGCTTCCTTTCTCGATTGGCTGCTGGGTTGTCGGAGAAGGTCGGTGGAAGAGGCTCGGCGCCTGGACTACCGGACTCGGAACTGTAGCGCTTCTGTGCACTCAGAGCCTGGGGGGAATCGTAGCTTTCGGCGGCATTGTCATCCTTGCGATTTTGTGTTTCGCAGGGGACTGGAAAAAAAAGCTAACGCTGTTGGTGACCCTTTGTGTACTTGCGGCCGGCTTCTACTTCGGCAAGGCCGTGCTAAACCCTGCGCACGAAGGACAGGGTTTCTCTTATGACCAAGCCATCAGATTAGTACTTTGGGGTATCGCTGGGGATTTTTTCAGACAGTCTCCTCTCCTCGGCGTGGGCTGGGGTAACTTCACCGCCCTCTACGGGTCATATGTTACGGACATCTCATGGATCCCGGCGGGCCAGTTCGAAGTCCATAACATTTACCTGCAACTGCTCGCAGAGACGGGCCTTATAGGCTTCGGCACATTTTTTTTGATGATCTACCGTGCGGTTCAGCAGGGGCTCCGCCAGCTGCATCGCTATGTTGAAGGATTCGACAAAGCGCTAGCGTTCGGCGTTCTCGGAGCAATTCTGGCAGTGCTGCTGCACGGCCTTGTCGATTTCTTCTTTCTCGTAAGCCCCCAATTCGGCACCCTGTTCTGGGTTCTTCTGGCCTTGCTCGTTGCGAGCGGTAGGAAGCTCGGCGGAACGCTCGCTCGCGTGCAAGCGGTTGGTTAACGGAATGATTGAAATTCTCTACGATGCTCGATGGACTAGGAACCACGGGATTGGACGGCTCGCTGCGGAACTGCAGAGGCAACTTCCAAACCTGACGCCATTTGACTCTCGCCGCCGGCCATCCCATCCGCTGGACGCCGTTCTTTTAGGAGCCGCGCTCTGGCGCCTCCGGCCCAAGCTATTTTTTAGCCCGGGCGGCAACCCGCCCATAGGCTGGCCTGGAAGATTCGTGTTTACGCTGTGCGATCTAAATCTGCTGTGCGTTTCCGAGAACTCGAACTCCGTCAAGCGCGCTTACTACAACCAGGTGATCAAGCCGGCGTGCCACCGGGCGGCGTCTGTCCTGACTATATCGGAGTACTCGAAGCGGGAGATCTGTAACTGGGCTGGAATCGCCGAGGAAAAGGTCGTCAACGTCAGCTGTGCGGTCGGGCCCCCGTTCGTACCTTCCGGTGGAAAATACAACCCGGGTTATCCGTATCTGCTGTATGTCGGCAACCGAAAGGCGCACAAAAATCTACCACGATTGCTAGAGGCATATTCCATGGCAGGAGTTCGCCAGGACGTGAAACTTGTTCTCTCGGGGCAAGCGGATAAGCCCGTCTCGGAAGAGATTCGTTGTTTGGGACTGCAGGGAGATGTTCAGTTCCTACCGTTGCCCAGTGATGTGGACTTGTCCGACGCATATCGCGGCGCCATTGGGCTGGTATTCCCATCCTTTTACGAAGGGTTCGGGCTTCCGCCGCTGGAAGCCATGGCCTGTGGGACGCCTGTCCTTACCTCGAATGTTTGCTCAATCCCTGAGGTAGTGGGTGACGCTGCTCTTCTCATCAATCCCTTCGATGTGGAGGCGATTTCGGGCGGAATCAAGCGCCTGGTGCGGGATGACTCCTTGCGAGAGGCCATGCGGGAAAAGGGACTGGTTCGCGTGAACAAATTTAGCTGGGAGGAGACGGCACGCAGGACCTGGGCCGTGCTCCGGATGGCCGGAGCGGTCGATCCGGAAGGCCGGATGGCAACGGAACGTGCTGGCTCCTAGTAACGTGACGGTGCGCAAGGACACTGGGAATTTCTTCTATGGCGCAAGATGAATCGCCAGCCGTGGCAGCTTCCATATCGCGGAGTGTGTCGCGCGAAGTTCAAAACGTGCCCGGCGCGAAAAGTGTCTTGCATATTGGCAAGCACTACTTCCCGCGCAAGGGCGGGATTGAGACGGTTCTGCAGTATCTGGTCTCTTACCAGGCTGCGCGGATGCAAGTCGAGGTGGTGGTAGCAAATGAGGCCCTCAGGACACGGGTGGACTTGCTGGACGGTGCCCGGATCACTCGCGTGGGGTGCCTCGGCATGGTGGCCTCGCAGCCGATCTGTCCACTCATGCCTTGGAAACTCACCGGGCGCCACGAGCCACTGGTCCATCTGCATCTACCCAATCCGCTGGCCGCCAAGGCCTATCTGATGAGTGGGCATCGAGGTCGGTTGGTGGTTTCACACCACGCGGACACCATGGGAAGACGCATGTTGCGGCGGTTCACAGATCCCTATGTGCGGCAGGTGATGGAACGCGCGGCAGCCATCATTGTGGCGTCGAAACGCTATCAGGAGAGTTCTGAGGAGTTGGTCGAGTTTGCGTCGAAATGCCATGTCATCCCGTATGGAATCGATGTGGAGTACTTCAGCGCGGACTGCCGCGATGCGGCGGAGGCCATCCGCGCAAAATATGGGCCGCGCATTGTTCTGGCGGTCGCCCGACTGGTGCCGTACAAGGGGCTCGAATATCTGGTGGATGCGATGCAGCAGGTGGACGCGAAGCTTTTGGTGATCGGCAAGGGACACCTGCGGGACGAGTTGACCGCGCGGATCGAAAGACTCGGGATTACTGAGAGGGTGTGCCTGCTGGGACCGATCGAGGATATTCGGCCTTACTACAAGGCGGCGGAGATGCTGGTCTTGCCGTCTGTAACTCGGGCCGAAGCGTTTGGGATGGTGCAAGCCGAGGCGATGGCAGCGGGGCTGCCCGTGATAAACACAGATCTTAACACCGGAGTTCCTGAAGTTTCGATCCATGGGCTAACGGGAATTACGGTGCGCCCTCGAGACGCCGAAGCCCTGGCGCAGGCGATCAAACTTTTATTCGACAATCGAGAGATGCGGGCGCGCTATGCGGAAGCGGCGAAGATGCGCGCGGGCCAGGAATTTTCTGTGCAGCGCATGTCGGAGAGCACGTTGAGGCTGTACGAATCGGTTTTATAGCCCGCGTGATGTTGGTCTAAACGCAACTCCTGAACAACACAACCTGATGAGCCCGTGCGGTCGGGCGGCTTCGGCAAGCCACGGCTAAGGGTGTGGCACAGCTTATTTCGAGAGGACAGATGAGCCTACAAAAGACTATGCAAACTGAGGTGCTGCCGGGCGTGGCAGCGCACACATCGGATCGTTATACGGTAAGTAGGTGGTGCAATTCGCTGTGGAAGCGGTGGTGGGATGTTTGCGGGGCGATTCTTCTACTGGTTGTGCTTGCGCCGATCATGGTGTGCGTGGCGCTGGCCGTGAAGCTAACATCGCGCGGCCCGATTCTGTTCCGACAGCGGCGCCCGGGCAAGAATCGGAGGGAGTTTGCGATTCTAAAGTTTCGGACGATGGTGGACGGACGGGCACAGGCAGGACCGGTGCTAACAAAAGCGGAGGACCCGCGTGTGACACCGTTTGGAAAGTATCTGAGAAAATGGAAGCTGGATGAGTTGCCACAACTTTTAAATGTGCTGAGCGGGAATATGAGTTTTGTTGGCCCCAGGCCGCAACCGACCAAGCTCTGGACTGAACCCTCGATTCAAAATGAATCGTCGTACGTGCTTTCCGTAAAGCCGGGAATTACCAGCTATGCGACACTGAATTTTCGAAACGAGGAAGAACTTCTGGCGCCGCTTGCTTCAGAAGAGTTGGAGAATGTCTACCTTAAGACGATCATGCCACTGAAGCTAAGGATGGAGCTGGACTATCTAAGTCACGCTAGTTTCGGTGGCGATTTTGCGATCATTTTAAGAACGGCATTCAGAATCTTCCACCGCAAAGCGCACGAAAATGATGCGCTGGTAAAGGACCATCTGCCTGCGAAGGAGCAGAAGAAGTTTCGCGCTGCGGCGGGATCGGCAGACTAAGATCGGTTTTATGTGCAAGAAAAGGCTTCTTCATCTAACGGCCACAACGAAGAAAATCCTAGCCGAGATCGGGGGATTCGAGGCGTTGGCCAACGCATCCATTTTAGGGGACAGGCTGACTTGCATTTGCCAACCAAAGGCTTGCCGAGTCAGTCGCCGCGGCGATTGGTCAGAATCACCTTGCCGCCGGAGCGGGCGAGGACGTGGACGGTTTGCGGCTCGAGTGTGCTGACGACGGCATCGAGTTTTTCGCTTTCGGTCCACAAAAACACGCGCCGCGGGCCGTTCCAGAGCCGCTGAAACGATGCGGTGTCGTCGAAAATTTGCGGCGCGTCAGGAAAGTTCGAGCCGTACCACAGATTGGCCGAGCGGCCGTTGAGGATGCGTACCTGCTGGCCGGTGTAGTAGTTCAACGTCGACCCGCCTTCGTATTCGCCATTTAGCTCAATGATGTCGCCGGGCTGATAGACGCGAGAGATTGCGTCCGCCAGCGGTTTCGACGTCAAAATCGGGCTGAACGTTACGAATGCCAAATGCACAGCGATCAGCAAGCAGGCACTCATTACGGCCAACGACCAATTGCCAAAACGAATCCGATTGCGGCGCCGAAAATAAAAATTCAACGCCGAGCCGGCGAAGAGCGAGACCCCAAAGAGAAGTAGCGGCGTTCGAAAGAACGGCATCACGCGTCGATTCAAATCCAGAAAGTGCCCTAACGAAAGAGCGTACTGCTGGGATTCTGCCGGTGCGGAGTGCAAAAGGTCAGCGATATCCCCTGTGGGCGCTGCGGAACCCGAAGAAACCGCCAGGAAAACCATCGCAATACATGCCAGCAAACCCACGACAGCCAGCGCAGCGGAGCAAACTTTGCTCCAACGGCGCAGCGCGTCGTTTTCTGGCGCAACTTCTTCTCTGCCCAGAGTCGCGCCGATGACCAGCGCGATTCCCGGCAACGCCGGCAGAACGTAATATTCCTGGCGAGTGGAAAAACTAAAAAACAGAATCACGAAAAACGCGCCAAGAGTGAAAATCACCAAGCCTCGGTTAGCGAGCGATTTGGACCACCGCGAAAGCCGAACAATCGGAACCTGGCCCAGCGCCTGAGGCAGGAACGTCGACCACGGAAAAAGCCAGACCAGCACGAGGCCCCAAAAGAGCAGCAGCGGAACAGTATCGTAGTCACGCGGGACTCGCTTATTCAGATAGCGGAGAAAGTGTTCGTTCACAAAATAAAACCAAAAGAAGCCGCGCACGCTGCCCTGTGTGGGATTCCGAAGCCCGGCAAGAATGTGCCACGGCGCGGCGATTGCCAGAAAAACAAGCGAGCTGGAAACCAGGCGCATCTTGAAAAGATGCCGAAGCTGCCCGGTAAGCAGCAAATAGGCCCCTATCGCAGCAAATGGAAACACCAGGCCGATCAAACCTTTCGTCAACACATTTAGAGCACAGCAGACCGCAAATCCCCAGCAAGAACCCAGCGAAGGTTGCGGTCCTTCGAAACTCAGAACAAAAAATCCGAGGCCCAGCGTGAACCACAACCCGACGAGTACATCCGGAATGAGAAACCGCGTGAAGATATAGGGCCCAAGCGCCACACTCGCAACCAGCGCCGCCCAGAAACCCGCAGTCGAACCAAAGATCCGCCGCCCGACGCCATACACGGAATACATGAGTGCAAGCACTCCCAAGGCCAGCGGGAGCCGGGCCGCCCAATCGTGTACGCCAAAAACCCAAAAGCTCGCTGCCATCATCCAATAGAGCAGCGGTGCTTTCTCGAGGTACCGGATTCCATCGACGTGCAGCGTTACCAGGTCGTGCCGGATCAGCATCTCGCGAGCCGCTTCCGCGTGCACGGAGTCCGCATCATCAAGCAGGGGCGGGTGGAAAATGGCGGCGCCATAAACCACCAGCCAAAACAGAAAAAGCGCAGTGACCTGAAAAATGGTCTGGCGTTTTCCGAAGGCGCTATCGGGCATGTACGGGGAGTTCCGAGCAACTTGCGCCAGCGATGACGCATGTCGTTTTTGCGGACATGGCCATTGATTCTAACGAGGCATTGGAGAATAGCAAGTTGAGCGGACTGGCACAGGCGCCCGAACGTGCGCAATTTCGGCGCGAAGCGATGAATCTTGGCCCGGCTGAGCGAGGGTGAATTGTTACTTCGTGACACAATTCTTTTGTTGGCCCTCGGGCCGTTCGCCTATTACTTGCTGGCGCTATGGGCCTCGTCCGTCTATTTTCGGCAAAGTAAGCGCCGCGCGGTGAGCCAACCCGCCGGACAGCCACCCGTCAGCATTCTGAAACCGGTTCGCGGATTGGATCGGGAAGCTTACGAAAACTTTGCCAGTTTTTGCGCTCTGGATTACCCGAAGTACGAAATTCTGTTTTGCGTCAACGACGCGGAGGATGCTGCCGTGCTCGTCATTGAGAAGCTGCAGCGCGATTTTCCGGAACGCGCCATTCGTTTGTTGATCGGCGCGCCTCGGCTGGGCGCCAGTGGCAAAGTCAATAAACTTTGCCGCCTTGCGCGAGAGGCTAGTCACGAGATTCTGGTCATCAGCGACAGCGATGTGCGAGTGGCGCCAAGCTATTTGCAGGAGGTGACCGCTCCGCTCCAGGATCCGCTCGTAGGCGCTGTAACCGTGTTCTTCAAAAGCACCATCAGCGAAGGCGTTGGCACCAGCCTCGACGCAGTGGGCTCCGGCGTCGAATTCGCAGCCAGCGCGCTCCTCGCACGGCGCCTCGAAGGCGTGCATTTCACGCTCGGCGCCACCATGGCTACAACCAAGCAATTGCTGGCAAAAATCGGCGGCTTCGAAGCGCTCGTGAACCACTACGTCGACGACTATGAACTCGGCCGACGAATTTTCGAACTGGGCTACCGGATCGAGTTCGCGCCCACGCCGGTCTGTATGGTCTATCCGCGCGAGAGCCTGCGGCAGTTTCTGCGCCACGAACTACGCTGGACCATCGGTTTGCGCAACGTTCGTCCCGGCGGGCACCTCGCCATGGGCCTGATCTTGGGGCTCCCCTGGACAGTCCTGGCAATGCTCGCGGCGCCGACCGCGACCATCGCGTGGCTGTATGGCCTGACTTATCTCGTGCTGCGCCTCGCCGTTTATTTTGTCGTTGGCTCGTGGGGACTACGGGACGAAGTAGTGCCGCGGAAGTGGTGGTTGATTCCGTTCCGTGATGCCGCAACTTCCATAGTCTGGCTGGCCAGCTTTTTTTCGAATCGCATTTCCTGGCGCGGGCTCGACTTTCGCGTGCAAAAGGGCCTCTTGGTGCCCCTCGGCGAGGACGGCAAGAGCTTGGCGATTCCCGTGCGACCTGCAGAGCGCCATGCCGCCAGGGAAGCCCTCGAACGGCCTACCAATGAAATTACAGTGGCGCCGTATTCCAATACCTAGAGTCTCGCTAAGAAAGACTCCACGAATCGTGCCGGTCACTCCGGCACCTTAAGAACGCTCGGCTGCCCCTCAAGACTGCCTCTTTCCCCGCCTTCGCGCTTCCTCCGCAACTTCCCCCTTTCCGCTCCTTGACTCACTAGTAGTGCCCCCTCCTCGCCCCACTTGCGCGAATCTTCCGCCCAGTCCACCATATATGGGCAGCTCGAGCGTGACTGCCACCCACCCCTTTCAAATTATTACCGCTTAGGACCCATGATTCTTCGTACTGTTGAACAAGTTCGCCGCCTTTCGCGCATTGTGGGCGGCTTCACGCTGTTGTTGATTGGCGTGGTCATGATCGTCACGCCCGGCCCCGGCTGGCTGGTGATTCTTCTTGGTCTCGGCTTGCTGGCTGCGGAGTTTGTCTGGGCCCGCCGCCTGATGGATCGCATCAAGCGCGAAAGCGATCGCGTGCGCAATGTCGTCTGGCGCGTCACCGGCAATGCACCGTCTAGGGAACCCGCGGAATCCAACCAATCGACCGAAGTTTCCAACTAGTTTTTTCCGGAGGCATGCATCATGGACGTTTCGCTCCTGGGTCTCGGCAGGATGGGCGCAGGTATCGCCAAGAGCTTACTGCGCGCTGGGCATCGCCTTACCGTTTTCAATCGCACGCGGGAACGTGCCGAAGCCTTGCGTGCCAACGGCGCGCTGGTTGCCTCTTCGCTTGCCGATGCGTGTCGCAACGAAATCGTGTTAACGATGGTGGCGGATGATGCCGCTCTGGAGTCGTTCGTCTTCGGCGAAGGCGGAATCCTCGCGTCGCTACCGCGCGGCGGCGTCCATGTTTCTTTGAGCACGATCGGTGTCGCGCTGAGCGATAAACTCGCCGCCGAACATGCCAAAGCCGGCCAGGGTTACATCGCGGCGCCGGTGTTCGGCCGGCCGGAAGCCGCAGAAGGTGCAAAGCTGGCAGTTGTAGCGGCCGGGCCGCAAAGCCTGATCGAGAAATGCAAGCCGCTTTTCTCGGCGATGGGACCGCAGCTTTACGTAGCCGGCGAGCGGCCCTCCATGGCCAACGTCGTCAAACTCTCTGGCAATTTTTTGATTGCTACCGTGCTCGAATCGCTTTCGGAAGTGGTCGCCTTCGCGCGCAAATCCGGCGTCGATCCCTCCGCCCTTTTGGACTTCCTCACTGCCGGCTTGTTCAATGCGCCAATCTACAAAAACTACGGCAACCTCATCGTTCAGGAAAAATTTGAGCCGGTCGGCTTCGCCTTGCCGCTCGGACTGAAAGATGTGCGGCTCGTCTTGCAAGCCGCCGAAGCCGCCAACGTTCCCATGCCCATCGCTAGCGTCCTCCGCGACCGCTTCGTTACCGCCATGGCCCGCGGCCACCAACACCAGGACTGGTCCGCCATCGCCAGCGTCGCCGCCCAAGACGCCGGCCTCCCGATCGCATCGCAAACCCACTCCGCCCACGCCGACTGACCACTGCTCTCGTATAGTGGCCCAAGGACCGAGTGCCGCACCCTTCGCCTTTAAGGGTGCGGGTTTTGACTTTGCTTTTTTCCTCCATCAAACAGCGCGCGCAACGGTTAACAATCCCTCGTCGCGCGCACTGTTTTTCGCCAGGCCGTAACTCCGCGTAGTTCGGCCCTTGCGAAGGCGCTAGAGCAGCTTGACGGACGTCACTTTCAGCGTGTCCCCTTGCAGGTCCCCGGTCACGTCGACGCGCAAGTGATCTTTTTTCGACGAAGCCTTGAGCTGTTCCTTGAGCTGTTCCTTGATCTCCTTGTTCCCTTCCGCGTCGAACTTGATGTACTTCTTGTCGCTGGTGATGATGCCGAACCCGCTGGCTTCACACTTCAGAGCGCAAGCCCGCGTGTGCGCATCGGGATCGGCCGCCACTTTCGCCGAACAGTTGGTGTCCACCACTGGAACGTCTTTGTACGACTCCGTCGCCGCGAACGCCGGCAGCGCGAGCATTCCCAACATCAACAGATAACTGATTTTTCTCACGACTTTCCCTCCGATTGCGTTGGATTCTGAATCATTCCTCTGAACGAAGTCAGGCCTGCGTGGCCGCTTTGCTTGCGGCAGTTGTTGCGGCTCCGGCTTCGCGCAGCGTGCTGAGTTGCGCCAGCACAAACGCTGCAGCCGCAATCTCCACGTCGCGCACCGCCAGGTCGTAGAACATCCCGGTCGTCACCAGATTTACGGCGATAGCCAACAACCAAAGCATCACAATGTAGCTGCCAACCTTTGTCCAGCGGCTCAACACCAGGATTCCGGCGATGATCTCGACCACGCCGACGACGTGCATGAATGTTGCGGCGCTGACCGGCACAACCTTCGTGGCCAGCGGACTCAGATACATCGTCCAGTCCGCCAGCTTGTTGAAGTATTTGTCCAGCCCCGCAAGAATCGGCATTAGCCCGAGCGCGATCTTCAGCACCCACCAACTACGGTTCAAATATCGGTCGAATTCGCTCATATCCGGCCCCCTGCCTAAGTGAGCAGCGACCCTCGCGTTGGTTACAGCCTGCGTCATGCGCAAAACTCAGAGTCACGAAACTCCAGCAAATCCTGTAGCCGTTGCCAGCCGGCTTTCCCGCCCCTTTTCTGTAACCTTTCCTTTGCCTATGGCTCTATAGTTTTAGAGAGCGATGGCGCCTTCCGGCACAACGGTAGAACGAGCATGCGGGGAAGCCTGGTCTGACGAGCGCGTCATCGAAAGAGTGCGCGCCGGCGATACCGCGTTGTACGAAATCATCATGCGCCGCTATAACCAGCGGCTGTACCGCATCGCCCGGGCCATCGTGCGCGACGATGCCGAAGCAGAAGATGTGCTGCAAGACGTTTATGTGCGCGCGTACCAGAATCTCGGCCAATTCGAGAACCGCGCGCCTTTTGCGGCTTGGCTGACGCGCATTGCCGTGCATGAAGCATTGCACCGCGCAAAAAAACGCGCGCGCCTCGACCAATTCGACGATTCCGAGTTTGAGAAAGGATTTGGACCCAGTATGGCGGTAGCTTCTCCCAACCCCGAGCAACTCACCACGCGCGCGGAACTTCGCCAGTTCCTGGAAGAAGCCATTCTCCAGCTTCCTGACCAGTATCGCGTCGTGCTCATGATGCGCGATATCGAGGAGCTATCGACTGCGGAAACCGCGGACGCCCTGAGCCTGTCGCAGGAGAATGTGAAGGTTCGCTTGCACCGGGGGCACGCGTTGCTTCGCTCGTTCCTCCTGGACCGCGTCGGTGCCAACGCCAAAGAAGCCTTCCCCTTCATGGGCGAGCGCTGCGATCGCGTCGTGCACAACGTCCTCGCCACTCTCGCCCGCAACGCGACAATCGAAACTCGTGAGCAAACGGAACGCCCGCTGTAAGTCGCGACACGAATTTCGGGTCGCGCCGTTCAATGCCGCTAATAGCCGTTCAACCCGAGTTTCTGACCGTTCCCTGTAAATTCCTTTACTAACTTACTACTCCCGTGCTACCATGCCCGATGGTCGCCCTGCCCACCGAAGCTCGCCGCAACCCCCCGCTCGGTCTTTTCGCTCCAACAGCTGATTTCGCCCGGCTGGGCAGTGGCACCCTACCCCCCCATTTTTCGGAAAGATTTGATTCTAAAGGCTTTATGAGGCGGGGTCTGCAAAAGTTTTGATTCTAAAGCATTTACCTTGATGCTCAAAGGAGCCCCGTGCCCTGCACCGCACATGACTTCTCGGCAGTGTTCTCCCTCTAACTGCTTTTGAATGACTCACTTCGTAGAGTTGCCGCACAAAGCAGGGCAGGGAACACGGATCACGGCGTGCCAAACGCGTTCGTGATAGGCTCAGACTTCTCTCGGAGGCATCGCCATGGCGCAGTGGTCTGGCAAATGGGCGCTGGTGAGCGGCGCTTCCGCCGGCATAGGGAAAGCGTTGGCGGAAGAACTGGCTCGCGACGGCACCCACCTCGTGCTCACGGCGCGCCGCGTCGACCGGCTGGAACAGCTCGCGCAGCAACTCGCCTCCGTGCACAAAATTGAAACGAAAGTCTTCCCCGCTGATCTCGCGCGCGCGGACGCTCCGCAGAAAATCTTTGAATTCACCCAACAAAATGGCCTCGAGATCGAACTGCTCGTCAACAACGCCGGCTTCGGAGCCTACGGCGAATTCTACAAAGTAGACGCGCAAAGATTTCTCGACATGGTGCAAGTGAATTGCGCCGCAGTTGTGCACCTCACGCGACTCTATCTGCCACTCATGATCGCGCGCCGGCACGGCGATATTCTCATCGTTTCTTCCACGGCTGCGTTCCAGAGCGTGCCGTACATTTCGACCTACGCCGCCACCAAAGCCTTCGACCTGCTCTTCGCCGAAGGCCTTGCAGAAGAGGTGAAAGCGCACGGTGTGGGCGTATGCGCGCTGTGTCCCGGCTCGACCGAATCGGAATTTGGCCAAGTGGCGGGCCAAACGAACTTAGCAGTATCCAAGCGCCATCGCGAGACAGCGGAGAAGGTAGCCCACACAGGCCTGCAGGCTCTCGCTGCCGGGAAAAGCACCGTGATTTCCGGAGTCCCGAATTTCCTCGGCGTGCTCGGCCAGCGCCTGGCGCCGCGACGCTTCGTCACACGCGTAGCGGCGCGACTGTTCAAACCGCCGACTGCGCCTTAGCCGCGGCAGGAACCTCGTTTTAGGCCGCGACACGGTGGGTCAGCCGAATACGTCCAACGTCCTGTGAAAGCGAAACTTATTGGCACCCTCGGGAAACCCGCCTTCGCGGCAGGGAACTTTTTGCATGGCCCTCGGGAAGTAAGGGAGAAGGCGGACGCACCTCGGGCGGGCCAGAACGTCGGATCAGGGGAGACGAGGATCGCAACGCAAGAAAGAGACGAGCTGCTGTTGCGGCATGCCGCCAAAGGGGACGAGGACGCGTTCGCGCTCCTCTACCGCCGGCATCAGGGTGGACTGTATCGGTTTGCGTTGCGCATGACAGGAAATCAGTGGGCCGCTGAAGAAATTGTGCAAGACGTGTTCATGACCCTGATACGCGAGCCAAAAAAATACGACCCGACGCGCGGCACGCTGGGCGCGCTGCTGTTCGGAATCGCACGCAACCGCGTGATGAAGCATCTGGAGCGTTCGCCGCGCGAAGTGCCGCTGGAAGAAAAAAACGAAGACGGCACGGGAGGCGGCGTCGTGCTGCAGGACAGCTTCACGCCGGCCATGTGGGCGGAAAAGCGCGAACGGATGGAGCGGGTACGCGCGGCCGTGTTGGAGTTGCCGGTTGAGTTTCGCGAAGCGGTGGTGCTCTGCGAGTTGGAAGAGATGAGTTACGAAGAGGCTGCGAAAACGTCCGGATGCCCGATTGGAACGATCCGCTCGCGACTACATCGTGGGCGCGCATTGCTGTTGGCCAAGCTGGAGATGTTGCGCGGCGTGCCGCGGCAGTTGCGCGCGGCGAGGTAAGGATGATGGAAACGAACGGGAAATTTCCGCTGAGCTGTGAACAGGTCGAGTCGATTGTTCTGGACCTGTACAGCGAAGGCGCCACGGATGCGACCCAGCGGTCGGCAGCGCTGGCCCATGCGAGCCATTGCTCGCGTTGCGCGGCGTTGCAGGAATCGTGGGAAGCGGCGAAGCACGAATTGCGGGAGTTGAGCGAAGAAACTTTGGATGCGCGCGCACCGGCGCGCGTGGAAATGCGGCTGATGCAGGAATTTCGTGCGCAGCACCGCAAAGCCGCGGCGCGGCGCATGGGCATCGTTGCAGCTTGGGCCTTGGCGGCGGCCGCCACATTTATTGCAGGATTCGCCTGGTGGAATGCGCATAACTCGGTCCGGCATCCGAACAGCAATACGAATCAGGTGGCAGGCCAGCAGGGTGGTACAAACGCAGGACCTACGGAGCTTGTGGCCGGACTTTCGAATACCGACGATTCAGGTGATTTTACGCCGTTGCCCGGGACAATGGCTGCGGACTACGACGACGCAGCGATTTTGCGGGTGCGCATGCAGCGCGGTTCGCTGGGCGCTTTGGGATTGCCAGTGAACGAGCAAAGCGCGAACGACTGGATTCAGGTGGATCTGCTCGTCGGCGCAGACGGATCGCCGGAAGCGGTTCGCCTCGCGCAGGAACAGAACTAACGAGATTCGCTGCGGCGCGGAGTGCGGCGCGGTCAGGGAGAGAAGAGGAGAGGGACTAATGAATGTGAAAGCCAAGATGTACGTGGCGGTGGGCGCAACGCTCCTCTTGAGCGCGGCAGCCTTGCAAGCCCAGAGGCACGGCGGCCCGGACGGTCCGTTCGGCGCGGCCATGGAACTCATGGGCTTCGAAGGAATGCACGGAGGGAAGGTGGTGAAAGGCGCGCCGTTTTCGGCGACGGCCACGTCGGAAATGACGCAGACGCTGCAAGACGGCTCGGTCATTCATCGGACATCGCAGGTGACGATGTACCGGGACAGCCAAGGACGCTCGCGCCATGAGGCGACGTTCAACGGATTTGGTCCGCTGACACCGGGCGGCGCTCCAAAGAATGTGGTGCTGATTTCCGATCCGGTCGCAGGCACGCACACGCTGTTGGACAAGGACAGCAAGACCGCGCATCAGGTGCCGTTCCATGCGCATGGCGGGCCTGCGGCAGGAAATCCTGCTCCAGACGTTGCGTTTCAAGGCCGCATGCAGGAGCGCGAGCAGAAGGAAATTGCGGAAGGTTTGCTAAAGAAAGAATCGCTTGGCACCCAGACCATCAACGGCGTAACGGCGGAAGGAACGCGCACGACGCGGACAATTCCTGCGGGTCAAATCGGCAACGAAAAGCCGCTGCAGATTGTTTCGGAGCGGTGGTATTCGCCGGATTTGCAGATCGTGGTGAAGAGCACGCGGACCGATCCGCGTTTCGGAACCACAACGTATACGGTGAACAACATTCAGCGAACGGAACCGGCGCCAAACCTATTTACCGTACCCTCGGACTTCACCGTAAAAAGCGGTGGTCCAGCATTGCGGCGCGGTGGACCGGGAGGCACACCAGGAGAATTGCCGCCGCCACCTCCGGACGAGGAGTAGTTTCAGGCTCCTGAAGCAAGGCGCTGAAGCTCCGCAAAATAACCGATCTTCTCTCCTGAAGACGGCGCGCCCTTTCCGCACCTGCCCCCATCAGTGCGGAAGGGGCGTAGTCGTTTTTGGACGCGGCATTTTTCTTGGCTGGTGTCGGTTGCGTTTGCTGAAAGTCCATCAAGATTTTTCTGTGCGCGAATCAGGATATTTCTGATTCCACAAAAGCTACGGAATCCTTAGAATGCGCACAGAGCGGAGCGTGTGAATGGACGAAAAAGAACTAAGCCGTCGGTTGGCGAGCGAAGGATTCGGCCAAACATACGTCTGGCAAGACCTGCCGAATGCCTACTATCCGGATCATACGCACAACACCGAGACGGCGCATATCGTTCTGAGCGGCGAAATGACCCTGCGCATGTACGGGCGGGAATCGACGTACCGGGCCGGCGAGCGCTGCGACGTGCCCGCGGGCGCGGTGCATTCGGCGAAGATGGGGCCGGGCGGTTGCCGGTATCTGATCGGCGAGAGATAGAACCAATCCGCAACTGGGAAGAGAGATTTTGCCGGCGTGCTATGCTGGGCCCCTATGAGCAAACAATATTTCTTTCTAAAGTTAATCCCGCCGCGTCCTACGTTTCCGACGGATATGACCGAGAGCGAGCGGGCGTTGATGATGGAGCACGTGAAATACACGCACGGATACTTTGCCGCAGGAAGGGTGCTGATCTTCGGACCGGTGCTGGCGCCAGATGGACCATTTGGCATGGGCGTGTTCGAAACAACGGATGAAGCGGAAGTGCGCGCGATCATGGAACAGGATCCGACAGTGAAGGCCGGATTGAATCGCTTTGAGCTGTATCCCATGCGAATCGGCGCGGCGCAGGGGCCACGATCAGCGTAAACCCCGTCGCGCTTCCAAGAGTTTTTGGGTCCGCCGCGCGGTTTGCGCAGCTGCCTTGGGAAAAACGGCTGAACCCTCGATTTAGTTCAACGCGTAAACATTGCCGTCGGCACTGCCGAAGTAAATCGTGCCATCGGCCACCACCGGCGAGGAGAGAATCGCGCCGACCGCCATCATCTTTTGCACTCCGCTGACCATATCGTCATAGAAGAAATCGAAGAAAGCAGCCTGGTAGTTGGGAAGACCGTCGGGCGTCGTATAGGCTGAACCGTTCTGGCGATGGCCAGCGGTTTCAAACGTCCAGGCAAGCTTCTGCTGCTTTAAATCGACGGCGAGAAGCTTGCCGTCATGAGAGCCGAGGTAGAGATAATCTCCCACAATGGCGGGGGAAGAAAACATCGGCCAGTGCTTGTTGTCCAAAGCAAATGCAGCGGCGCCGGAGTTCGCATCGAGGACATGAATCAGGCCGGAGTCCGAAGTGGCAAAGTACACTTTGCCGCCAGAGACAGCCGGTGAAGCAATGACCCAGGAGCCTTTGTTGTTGAAAGACCAGAGCTGCTTACCGGTGTGCGCATCGAGCGCGTAGAACTTGGAGTCGCGACAGCCGAAATAAACAACTCCATCGGCGACAGCAGCGGAGGATTGAATGCCAAGTTGATTGTGCGTGTCGGGATCGTCGCCGGTTTTGAAGCGCCACAACTCTTTTCCGGAGCCGGCATCGAGAGCGTAGAAATAGCTGTCCCAACTGCCGATGTAGAGGGCACCCGAATCGATGGCGGGAGAAGCGTGAACGACGTTGCCGGTTTTGAACTTCCACTTCAGAGCGCCAGTGGCCGCATCCAGGGCATAGATGTTCGAATCCCCGCTGCCAAAGTACACAACGCCGTTCGAGATGGCGGGTGACGAGAGATAGAAATCGAAGGGATCGGGCATGACTTCGGCGGCGGGTTGCGCGCCATGGAGATGCGTTGCGGCAAACCGCCGTTCGCCAGCCGTTGTGAATTTCCAGCGCAGTTGGCCAGTGGAAGCGTCGACCGCGTAGAAGTTGGAATCAAAACTACCGAAAAACACCGTCCCGGCCGCTACTGCCGGAGAGGAAGTGATGCGGCCCTCAGTCTTGAACTTCCATTTCGCGGTGCCGGTGTTTGCATCCAGCGCGTAGAGAAAATGATCACTGCTGCCGATGTACACGACGCCATTCAGAAGCGCGGGAGAGGAGAACAGCTGCGCTCCCGTGCGAAATTGCCACTTAATTTTTGAAAATTTAGGCACCGCTGGAGCAGCGTACACGCCGGTGTGCTGCGGGTTGCCGCGAAACATGGCTTCCTGGGCGGAAACTGGGGAGCACACTACGAGTGCAGCGAGTAGACAAGACAACTTCATGGAGGTCTCTCCTGTTTCCTTGATAGACGGGAGATCGACGGAAATGTTTTCGGGAAACAGATAGAGAAGACGCGAAGAGCTTCTGGCAGGTGTGAGTCAGCACCGCGGCGAGTTAAAGGGTTCGCTGACTGAAAACATGCCCTCCGCGCTAGTCTCGAATGAACAAGTTATATGAGAGTGGTCAGCTTTCTTCAGGGGCTAAAGCCCTGTTGCTCGCCAGTCTTCACGTGGGGGCTGAAGCCCCCACCTCCTAAAGAAAAGACTACTCTGCGAGCAGGATTCGCAAATCGCGGAGGTTGTTGCCGGTGGGGCCGGTGACGATGGCGTCGCCCAGGCGGGCGAAGTAGCTGTACGAATCGCTTTCGCGAAACATGAAGCGGGCGTTAAGGCCGATGGCCTTGGAGCGTTCGAGAGTTTCGCCGTCGGCCACGGCGCCAGCAGCGGGGCTGTTGCCGTCGACGCCGTCCGTGCCGGCGCTGAGCACGGCGATTTTCTGTTCGGCGATGCGTTTGACACAGGCCAACACGAAGGCGGCATTGCGTCCGCCGATGCCCTTACCCGTAACCGGGCTGCTTACTTCGCCATCGGCAATGAGAGCGAGGCGTTGGCCGGGATTGGCTTTACGCAGAGCTTCGAGCTGATCGAGGAGGTAGTCGGCGGCTTTTTCGACGGGCCAGTCGTCGGTGGAGTTGTCACAGCAGGCGAGGAAGCCTTTGCCCTCCGCAGCGTGATGAGCGGGATGGAAGAGGTCGTCGAGACCAAGCAAGAGTTGGAAGTGGGCGTTGGCGAAGGCGGGGTGATTGTTCTTCGGCGTTTCTGGCATGCGGTGCTCGTCGATCCAGCGGACGAGAGATTTCGGCAGTTTTTCGCGTAAGGAAAACTCATCGAGAACGCGGAGGGTGTCCGCAATCGTGGTCGGATCGGGGAGCGTGGGACCGGAGGCGAGCGCGGATTCCTTGCCGGCGGGAACATCGCTCACGGCAATCGTGATTTTTGTGGCGCAATCAGCGGCGATGGCAAGACGCCCGCCCTTGATAGCGGAGAGATGCTTGCGAACGGTGTTCATGGCGTCGATCGGCGCACCGCAAGTGACCAGAGCGCGGTGAAGCTGTTGCACGTCTTGCAGTGCCTGCGCGGGAGCGAGCGGCAACTCGACAAGGGCCGAGCCGCCGCCGGACAAGAGAAAAAAGATCAGCGTTTTTTCGTTACAGGCCTGGAGAAAGCGAAGAGTAACTTCTGCAGCTTTCCAGCTTTCGGCGGTGGGTGTGGGATGGCCGCCGACGAAGTAGGCCATGTGCTTCACGGCATGCACGGGCGGAGTCGGTGCGACAACAATGCCATTAAATGAGATTTTGTCTCCGAGAAGGGCTTGCAAGCCCTCAGCCATGCCATGAGCGGCTTTGCCGATGGCAACTACGAGAATGGACTCGAAACGGGCTAAGTCGATTTCGGCGTCTTCGAGGCATAGAACTGAGCCTTGAAGCCGCAACTTGCGCTGCATGACCGCAGGAATATCGACCGCGGCGAGCGTTTCGTGAAAGATCCGGCGAGCGAGTTGTTTCAGGTCAGCCATGAAAGTGTGCATCGCTCCGCGGCGCGAACGCGTGACGGGCGAACGTCACGCGTGCTGCTTTCAACTGGATTTGAAGATTTCGGGATTCAGCATGTTCGGCGGACGCTGGCCAGTGAAGAGCGCGACCACGTTTTGCGCCGCCATACAAGCCATCTTGGTGCGAGTTTCGATGGAGGCAGAGGCAATGTGGGGAGCGAGCACGACGTTCGAACGTTTGAGTCCGGGATGAATAGACGGCTCTTTCTCGAAGACGTCAAGCGCGGCGCCAGCGATTTTTCCGGCTTCGAGAGCTTGCACCAAAGCGGCTTCGTTTACGACCGGACCGCGCGAAGTGTTGATGAGAAATGCGGTGGGCTTCATTTTAGAAAGGCGGGACGCGTCGAAAAGACCGCGCGTTTCCGGCAACAGGGGGACGTGGACGCTGATGAAGTCCGATTGCGCGAGCAAATCGTCGAGGCTTCTGTATTCCGCGCGCAGTTCTTTCTCCGCGGCTTCGGGTGCGCGCACGGCATCTGAATAAAGCACCTTCATGTTGAAGCCAAGGGCGCGGCGGGCCATGGCTTTGCCAATGCGGCCGAAACCGATGATGCCCAGAGTTTTGCCGAAAACGTCGGTGCCCACGAGTTGATCGAGATCCCAACCCTTCCACTCGCCGCTGCGGGCGAGTTCTTCGCCTTCGATGATGCGGCGGGCGACGGCCATAAGAAGCGTCCAAGCGAAGTCGGCGGTGGTTTCGTCGAGTACGCCGGGGGTGTTGGTGGCGATCACGTTGCGGCTCGTGCAGGCGGCGACGTCAATATTGTCGAAACCAACGGCAACATTGGAGGCGATGCGAAGTTTCGGCGCGGTGGTAAGGAGATCGAGATCAACTTTTTCGGTGAGGAGGCAGACGAGAGCGTCTTTGTTTTTGACGCGGCGGAGAAGTTCTTCGCGGGAGATGCGTTCGGGGTCAGTCCAATAATCGACATCGCAATGAGCGTTGAGAATTTGCTGGGCAGCGGGGAATAGCGGGCGGGTCGCTAGTACTTTCGGTTTCGCCATCGTCTCCTCGGGGCGGATGCGGCAGGTAACAGTAGCATAGCGGGCGCAGGAGCGTCGCGTGAACGCTTGGCGGAGAAAAGGAGATTAGCCACAGAGGCGCGGAGACACAGAGGCAGAAACACAAGGCAACGGATGTAGTTCGAGAGGAGGAGAAATTACGCGGACTGGCTCTTGCGGAAGGTGTGGCCGGCGCGCTCGAGGACGCCGATGGCGGCGTCAAGACTTTCCGACGAGACGAGTAAATAGTCGGTGTCGAAGGTGGATACGACGAACAGGCTGATTCTGGCGGCAGCCAAGGGACCCGCGAGCGCAGCAAGGACTCCAACTTCAGACAATACGAAGGGGCCGTGGACTTTGATCACGCGCCAGTCACCCTGCGACTGAATACCTTCCGGCACACGCGACTCTTCGACGACAATCGAAAGCTCTTCACTGGTTCGCGTTACGGAAAAGAAGGGCCCCTGGACAGCCCACTTGGGGAGATCGGCCAGAGGCGAAAGGCCGACGATGGCGTAGCGTTCGGGAAGCAACGAGAGCTGCAGATGGCGAAGCGAAAGGGTCATGGAATGAGGACCATTTTAAAGGAGGCTGCGCACCATGCCACCATCCACGGCGATGGAAGTGCCGTTGATGTAGCCAGCGCGGTCGGAAGCGAGAAACGCGACGAGAGCGGCGAATTCTTGCGGAGTTCCGAGGCGCCCGGCAGGGATTTGACGGGTCCAGTCGGCGAAAACTTGCTCGGTGGAAGAGCCAGTGCGCTGGGAAATGGTCGCGGCGAGTCCTTCGAGGCGCGCCGTGCGGGTGTAGCCCGGACAAACGTTGTTCACGGTGATGCCGTGGGCGGCGTATTCGTTGGCGAGAGTGCGAGCGAGGCCAGTGACAGCGGAACGAATGGAATTGGAGAGGAGCAGGCCGTCGACCGGCTGTTTGACCGCGGAAGAAGTGATGGTAATGAAGCGGCCCCATTTGTTCTGTTGCATGCGCGGGAGAGTTTCCTTGGCGAAGTAGACCGTGCTCATGAGGAGCAAGTTCACGGCACTGTGCCAATCTTGAGGATTGGTGTCGGCGAAAGATTTAGATGGCGGACCGCCGGAGTTGGTAACACAAATGTCGATGCGGCCAAACTTTTCGGCGACGGCATCTACGAATTTGGTGATCGAGGCATGCTCGGTGACATCCACGGCTTGATGAAACACGTCGCGGCCCGTAGAGTTGCGGATGTCGGCGGCGACGGATTGCAGGTCGGCGGCAGTACGCGAGCAGATTGCGACGTTCGCGCCTTCGCGGGCCAGTTCTTCGGCGACGGCACGGCCGAGTCCTTTGCTGGCGGCGGCCACGATGGCTACACGGTTTTGTAGGCCCAGGTCCATTTTTCCCTCAAATGCAGAAAAATGATGGTCTCGCAAGAAACGATGCGGGTCAAATGACGTTGGACAATCAGCAGAGACACCTCCCAGAGGGAAGTTCATCTAGAATAGTGCGGTCGGCGTGGGCTATGTGTGGAGGGAGTCGTGGCGAATAGCGAATCGCGAAACAGATTTTTAGTGCTGTGGCTGGTTGTGGCGGCGCTGGCTGCCGCAACGTGGAGCGTTGGCAGTCCGCGAGCCGCGGCGCAAAGTGCCATGGCCGGGCACGTCATGCAAACGCGGGACGAAATTCCGCCGGAGCAATTGCCTCCGCCGGAAAAGCTGGCCGGCATTGGCAATGCGCACATCAAGGTTGCGGCGAATGCCGAAGCCCAGATGTGGTTCGACCAGGGGCTGAACCTGTTTCATGATTTCTGGGACTACGAGTCGGTGCGCGCGTTCGTGCAGGGAACACGGGTCGATCCGAACTGCGCGATGTGCTACTGGGGCATCTACCGTGCGGAGCTGTTCACGCACAGCAATGCGAAGTTCTATGCAAAGCAGGCGCTGGCAAAGGCCGTGAGCCTGAAGAAGCAGGTGAGCGAGGCGGAACGCTGGTACATCGAAGCCGCGGAGAAATCCGAGAAAGAATCCGGCAAACCCCATGCTGGAGGCGCGACGAAGATTTACAGAAAGCTGGTTAAGAAATATCCGAATGACCTCCAAGCGCAGATTTTTCTGGCGGAATCTATCGGCGGCGGTTATGACGATAATGGTCAGCCGAATGCCGAGAAGAAAGAACAGCTGGCAATTCTGCAAAGCGTGTTGAAACAAGATCCTGACAATTCAGCGGCGAACCACTACTGGATTCATGCCGTGGAAGACAGTCCGCATCCCGAACAGGCGTTGCGCAGTGCAGAAATCCTGGGACGGCTAGCACCGACGTCGGGCCACATGGTGCACATGCCGGGGCATATTTTTTATCGCGTGGGCGACTATGCGCATGCAGACAAATCGTTCACGGCTTCGACGCAAGCCGATGAAAATTACATGGATGGGCAGCACGTCGAAGTGGACAACGACTGGAACTACGTGCACAACCTGATGTACGGCATCGCGAATTTGATGGAAGCGGGACAACTCGAAGAAGCGGTTGCGCTTTCCGCGAAGCTGAACCGCGCGCACGGACAACTGGAGAACAGTCTGTATCCCTGGTCGACCCGCGACTCCATGTCACGCATCGACCCCAAGCTGCCGGTGGCGCTGCGGTCGGCGGACTGGAAGACGGCCTCGCAGCTTTTGCAGGCCAGCGCAGTACCAGACACGCTCCCGAACATTCAGTTTTTGCAGGAGGCGTTGAAGAAGTTTGTGAGCGGGATGGACGCGCTGGAGCAGCATGCGGTCGCCCCAGCGGAAACCGCCTCCGCGGAGTTTGATGCGGAGCTGCGAAAAGCTTCGGCACGCGTTAAGGATGACGAAGGCAGGCAAAAGAAAGAGAAGAAAAGCAATTCAAGCGCGCCGCCAAAACTGCCGATCATGCCGGACGCCTATGCCCGACCGCTGCTGAAGAATCTGGAGATTATGTCGACCGAGTTGCGAGCGGGCATCCTCTTGCACAAGAAAGAAAACGGCAAAGCCAAAGAACTATATGCGCAGGCCGCGAAGGCGGAGAAAGAGCTGGGTTACCATGAGCCGCCGGCGTATATCCGGCCTGTCGGCGAGACGGAAGCGGCGGCGTTTATGGCGGTTTCAAACTGGACGGATGCCAAGACGGCTTATCAGGCAGCGCTGGCGGAGCGTCCCAACTCGGGATTCCCGTTATACGGAATTGCGTTGGCCACAGAACAGTTGGGGGACGCGGCCGGCGCGCAAAAGGCGTACGCAGATTTTCTCGCGGCGTGGAAGTCGGCAGATGCTAGCCTGCCGCAGTTATCGCACGCCAGGGATTTTTTGGCCATGCACAGCACAACCGCTGCGGCGAGTAAGTGAGCCGGCGGCTTCGGCTTTTTCGATTGCTCATGATCCAAACTGATTTGTTGGCCTTGGCTCCGGCGCGATAGGATGCAACGGTTATGAGCATCACCTTCGCGATCTTCCTCGCATTTGCCATTGGCATCGTGGCTGGAATGCGTTCCATGACCGCTCCTGCCGTGACTGCATGGGCCGTGTACAGCCATCATCTGAACGTGGCAGGTACCCTGCTGGGCTTCATGGGCTCGCGGGTTACGCTGATCGTATTTGGAGTGTTTGCCGTTGGCGAGGTAGTCGCGGATAAGCTGCCGAACACTCCGGCACGCACCGAGGCTCCAGGACTGATCTCACGTATCCTCACGGGGGCGCTGTCGGGAGGCTGCTTGAGCGTGACCATCGGGCTTTCGCTCGTGCCTGGCGCACTGCTCGGGGCAGCGGGCGGAATTGGCGGCGCGCTTGCTGGATATCAGTGGCGAACCGGTCTGGTGCGCGCTTTGCGCGTTCCAGATTATGTTGTCGCACTCGTCGAAGACGCCATTGCTATTGCCAGCGGCCTGTTCATTGTTTCGCGCTTCTAATTTCCGCCGCGCGCATCAAACTCACAGCAAGTAAGAACAGCCTTGTGACCGCAGGCAAAGGAGCCCAGTGAGCCCAGCCCAGACTACACACTACGATGCCATCGTTATTGGCTCTGGCCAGGGCGGAACACCACTTTGCCGGGCGCTCGCGAAGGCGGGATTGCGAACGGCTCTAGTTGAGAAAGCGCACGTCGGTGGCACCTGCGTGAACGAGGGATGCACGCCGACCAAAACGATGATCGCCAGCGGGCGAGTCGCTTATCTTGCACGACGCGGGGCCGATTACGGCGTGCACACCGGACCGCTTACGATTGATTTGGCCCGAGTGCGCCAACGCAAGCGCGATATTGTAGATAGCTTCCGCAACGGTAACCAGGAACGGATCGAGAAGACCGAAAAGCTAGCTCTGCTTTTTGGCGAAGCCAGTTTTTTGGACGCGCGCTCGATTGTCGTGCGGCTGCAAGACGGCTCGCAACAGAAGCTCACAGCCGAGAAATTCTTTATTAATGCGGGTTGCCGTCCGGCAAAACCTGCGATTGAAGGACTGCAAGATGTGCCGTACCTGGACAGCACTTCGATCATGGAACTGGATGCGGTGCCGGAGCACTTGCTGGTGATTGGCGGGGGTTACATCGGCGTGGAGTTTGGGCAACTGTTCCTCAGATTGGGAGCCCGCGTCAGCATTGTGCAACAGGCAGGCCAGCTGTTGGGCAAGGAAGACGCGGACATTGCGACAGAGATGCAGAAAATCCTGAAAGAAGACGGCCTCGAGATTTTTCTCAACACAAAAGTTCAGCGGGTTGCAAAAAATGGCTCAGAAATCACGATGACCGTCAATGGCGCCGGAACTCAAGCGCGCACACTTAGGGGATCGCACTTGCTGGCGGCTGCTGGCCGCATTCCGAACACGGACGTGTTAAATCCTGGCGCTGCAGGCATCGCTGTCGATGGACGGGGGTACATTCAAGTCAACGAACGGCTGGAAACGAGTGTGCCGGGCATTTATGCCTTGGGTGACATTAAAGGCGGCCCGGCGTTTACGCACATTTCGTACGATGACTTCCGCATTCTGCGCACGAATGTCATTGAAAAAGGAAACGCGACAATCACTGGGCGCATGGTGCCTTATACGGTTTTCACCGATCCGCAATTGGGCCGCGTAGGTTTGTCAGAAACGCAGGCCCGGGTCGAGGGGCGCAAGATTCGCGTCGCAAAGATGGCGATGTCGCGCGTGGCGCGTGCGCAGGAAACGGACGAAACCCGCGGCTTCATGAAGGCCGTGGTAGAGGCGGAAAGCAAGCAAATTTTGGGCGCCGCGATTTTAGGCGTGGACGGCGGCGAAGTCATGTCCATGCTGGAGATCGCCATGATGGGAAAGCTGCCCTATACAGCTTTGCAAAACGGAACGTTTGCACACCCCAACCTTTCGGAAGCGCTGAATAACCTGTTTTTGGATTCGAACTTCGTTTTGTAGCCGCAACGCCGACTGGTGCGGGCTGCGCTAATCGCTGATCGCGGCCTAGTCGCAGTTAGAAGAGCTTCCGGAACACGAAGAACAGGAAGCCGGAGAGCATCATCGCGGCAGGAAGCGTGAGCACCCAAGCCAACGCCAGATTGCGCACCGTGGACCATTGCAGACCGGAGCGATTCGAAGCCATGGTGCCCGCTACGCCGGACGATAAGACGTGAGTCGTACTGACCGGCAAGCCTAGACCATCCGCTGCGCCGATAGTGGCCATCGCCGTAATTTCTGCCGCGGCTCCTTGCGCGTAGGTAAGGTGGTTTTTCCCGATTTTCTCGCCGACGGTCACTACAATGCGCTTCCAGCCAACCATGGTGCCGAGTCCGAGTGCCAGCGCGACCGCTACCTTGACCCACAGCGGAATGAAGCGAGTGGCGCGGTCGATGTGGCTTTTGTAGTTTTTGAGGACTGCTGTATCCGCGGCCGCGAGCTTCGGTGTTCCGGACTTCTGCATCAAGCGCAGCGCTTCGCTGGTGAGATACATATCGTTGCGGAAGTTACGAACCTGCTCGTGCGGAACTTTGGAAAGATCTTTGAAGATGGCCATTTCGGTGCCGACGCCGTTCACCAACTCGCGAAGCGCAAGCATGGTGTTGGGCTTGAATTCCTTGGTGCGGATGTATTCGGTGACGTCTTCGCGGGGATCGCCTATCGCGGCGCTTTGCACGACGTATTTGTCGAGTGTGTTCGCCGCCTGCTGCGATACCGCGACGAAATCGAGTGATTGCTGCGGCGTGACGGCGTGGTTCAGGGCGTAGGTGGTAGGCACGGTGCCGATCAGAATCAACATGATCAAGCCCATGCCTTTTTGGCCGTCGTTCGAACCGTGAAAGAAACTGACGCCGGTGCAGGTGAGCACTAACAAGCCGCGAATCCAGAATGGCGGGGGCTCGGTTCCTTTCGGTGCTTCATAGAGGCGCTTGTCGCGAATGACGGCCTTCATGATGAGGAACAGCAATGAGGCCAGCAGAAAGCCGAAAATTGGCGAAAGCAGAAGCGATTTGCCGATACCGGCGGCCTGCACCCAGTCCACACCGCTAGTGCCGCTGCGGGCTTGCATCAACTGATTCGCGATACCCACGCCGATAATCGAGCCGATAAGCGTGTGGGAACTGGAGGCGGGCAGGCCGAGAGCCCAAGTTCCCAGGTTCCAGATAATCGCTGCGACGAGAAGAGCAAAGACCATCGCGAAGCCGGCACCGCTGCCCACTTGCAAGATCAATTCGACGGGAAGCAACGAGACGATCGCGAAAGCTACGGCACCGGTGGACGTTACAACGCCGAAGAAATTCCACATGCCGCTCCAGACGACGGCTACGTGCGGTTCCAGCGAATGCGTATAAATCACCGTGGCCACCGCGTTGGCGGTGTCGTGGAAGCCGTTTACAAATTCAAATCCGAGCGCGACGAGCAGCGCTGTGCCCAGCAAAATGTAGGGCCACGCAGAGCCGAGCGTGAGATCGCCGAGATCGCGGGAGATGCTGTAGCCGACAAAAATCAGACCCGCAATCAGAACTACGCCAAAAATCAACATGCCCATTGCGCCCGGTCGCCGGTTTAATTTTTCTGCTACGGCATGGGATGACGGTGCAACTGCCGGCGCGACGACTGCGGTTGCGGTGCTGGTGGCGGATGCGGCCATAAAACTCCTCATTCAGACAAAAATTTTAAGTCAAGTAAAGAGAACGTGCTGGGATGTGAAGGAGCGTTATATGGAAGCGTTGTTACGCGACGATGAACGATTGGCGAGCGAGCGTTAACATTTCAAAACCTCAGTCGCGAGAATGTCCGTATTGGTACGCACAGGACTTTTTCCTGCCGCCGGAAGCGCAACGATTCGCTGGTGCGCGGGTTGAAACTGAAGATTCGCTGTTTTTTCTCTTATGCAGCCGACCAAAATCCCCTGTAAACCCTTGAAGGGTTGCGATTTAGCTTCGGGAACTAACTGCGTCCCGAATGGGGATATTAGATGTAAGGAGCAGTATGCCAGCCAGCACCCACCCAGTTAGGCAAAGTTCGCCTGCCCCAGAGGTTTCTCGCCCGCTTCCGGTTACCACTTCCAGCGTTACCGGCACCCTCGTGTTGCTGCTCAGAATTGTCCGCTGGACGCTTTATGTGGGTGTGCTGGTGACCCTCATTCTATTGCTCCACAAGTCGGCGCCTCCGCCAGTCGCGGCGACACCCGAAGCGGCGGCGCAGGTCGAGAAGAAGTTTCAGGATGTACAGCAGGCGGTTTCGCAAGGGCAGCCAGCTACGCTCCGCATGAACGAAACCGAACTGAACTCCTACTTGGCTTCGCGACTAGACTTGGGCGAGGAACCCAGCGAAACGGCCGATTCCAGTGGCATGGCGACAGACAACCCTGACGCCGTAAGCGCGGCCGATCCAGTCCGCTCGAACGTCCGCGACGTGAAAGTGCAGCTGGTGCAGGACCGCGTCAAAGCGTACGTCGTGTTTGACGTTCATGGAAAAGATATGACGCTGCAACTGGAAGGCAAGCTGGGCGCGGACAATGGGTTCTTAACGTTCGAGCCGGTGAGCGGTCAAATTGGGGCTTTGCCGATTCCGCAATCCACGCTAGAGGCGGCAGTGCGCAAGTTGATGGAGTCGCCGGAGAGTCGCGAGAAGCTGCGGCTGCCGGATGATGTGTCGGATTTAAAAGTGGAAAACGGCGAAGTCGTGGCGGAGTATCAGTAAACTGCTCTAGGAGCGCTTTCCTAAAGTCTCAGGGCGCTGTGTGATCTAAGAAGACCCTAAAATTTTGTGACTTCGGAGAAGTGAAAGTCGCGGACCTTCATTGCGGGAACGACCATCTCGAAGGCTTCTTCGGCAGTGGTGCGCAGAGCCGGGCCAAGCATCTCCACATTGCGCAGCATCTCCAGAACCGACTGATTGAAACGGAAGTTGCGGACCGCGGACGAAACTTTTCCATTTTCGACGAGGAACAGGCCGTCGCGCGTCATACCGGTCATCACTTTTTCGTAGGGATCGACTTCGCGGATGTACCAGAGTCGCGTAACTAACAGGCCGCGATCGGTAGAAGCGATCATTTTCTCGAGCGACGAGTCTCCGCCAGAAAAAACCAGATTCATGGGAGCTTCGCCGTATTCGTTGGGCAGGGCGAAGCCGTGGCCCGTGGGCTTCTTCCCCGCGGCTTTGGCGCTGCGGCGCGAATAAACAAGATTTTTGGGAACGCCACGGTCCACGAGAACGACGCGCTCGCGAGGCATCCCTTCGCCGTCAAAGGGAGCACCGAGCTGCAGCGGATGGTAGACGTCATCGCTGATCGTGATTTCTTTCCCGAAGAGCGGCTTGCCCATGCGGTCGTTGAAGCAGGAGCGCTTGTCAGCGATGGCCGTTGCGGCGAAGTCGTAGAACAAAAAGCCAACCAGATCAAGAACGGCGGCGGGTTCGAGGATGACGGTGTACTTGCCCGGCTCGATTTCGCGCGCGTCGGCAGCCATGTGTGCTTTTTCGCTGGCACGTTTCGCAAGCTGCTGCGGATCGATGTCGCGAACACTGCCCGCGTTGGCCTTGGCCCAGCTTGCGGCGGGATCTTCCTGCATGGTGATGGAGAACGTGGCATGCGTGTCGCGATACGCGGCAAACAGGCCGCGCGAATTGGCCAAGGCGGATTGCGTTTGACTGGCCGAGAAGATGCCGGCGGCAACCTGACCGTTCGCGATAGCGAGATCACAGGCTTTGCGAACGGCGCGGGCGCGATCTTCGGCCGTCAGCGATGCGGTCGCTGCCGCGAAGCGGTTCACTTGGCGATAGCGCTGCTTTCCCGGCAGTGGCAACAAGCCAGGATCCTTGGGTTGGCTGTGGGCCAGAGAAAGCGAGCCGGCAATCGCGCTGCGCAACGAGTCGTCATCCAGGCGGTTGGTAGTCACTCGCGCGGTGCGGCCATCGGCAACGGTGCGAATAGAAACATGGAGACCGTGCTCGGCCACGTTCTGGTGAATTGCGTTGTTGGCGAAGCGGGTTAGAGCGCTGGCGGTTTCATCGACGTGAACTTCCGTTTCGTCAGCGCCTACCGATTTGGCGAGACGCAGAATATTTTGCGTGATGGCGCGAATCTGCCGTTCCGGTAACAGTTGCACCGGCGCAGAAACGCTGCGCTTCCCGGAAGACTTGGCGGGCTTACGTACTGGGCTCATGATTTGGCGAAAGCCGCTCCGATGCGGATATTGCGGAAACGCGAAGGCGCCGCGCCGTGGCCGGTGCCCATGGTTTGCATGGGCTGGCCTTTGCCGCAATTCGGCGTTCCCCAAAGCGCCCAATGGTCGCGCGAGCAAATCGCGTCGCAGGAATTCCAGAACTCGGTGGTGATGCCGCTGTAGCTCGGATTCTTGAGCATGCGCGTTTTCTTGCCGTTCTTGATTTCCCAGCCGACTTCGGTAGAGAACTGAAACTGGTAGCGGCGATCGTCAATGGACCAAGAGCGATTCGTTTCCATCAGGATGGCGTCATCGGTGTCAGCGAGGAGATCGTCAAATTTCCAGGTGCCGGGTTTCAGGCTGATGTTCGTCATGCGAATAATCGGCAGGCGGTTCCAACTTTCGGTGCGCATGGTGCCGGAAGAACGCGGCAGACCGATGAGGTGCGCCGTTTCGCGGTTGGAAAGATAGCCGCGGAATTGGCCATCCTTGATGATGTCGGTGCACTGCGCGGGGACGCCTTCGTCGTCGTAAGCGAAAGTGCCGAGACCCTGGCCGTGTTCGAGACGGGCGTCGGCGACGACGTTCACGATGTCCGAGCCATAGCGCAATTTGTTGAGTTGATCGAGCGTCAGAAAACTCGTGCCCGCGAAGTTCGCTTCCTGGCCGAGAACGCGATCCAATTCGATGGGATGGCCGACGGATTCATGAATCTGCAAACCAAGTTGGCTGCCGCCGAGGATAAGAGTGCCGTTTTTTTCGGGGCACTGCGCCGCGGAGTGCAACGCGGCAGATTCCTCAGCAATGCGCGGAGCATGCTTCAACAGTTCAAGCGATTCAACCAGTTCGTAGCCTTCGAGGGCATGCTGGCCGCCGAAGCTGTTCGGATACGAGCGCTTCTGGATTTCGTCGCCCTGAAAAGAAGTAGCGCCAATGCCGCAGCCGGTAATGACTTTGTTCTGGTGAATGCGCGAACCAATGCTGGAAGCAAACCACGATTCGATTTTGCGAAATTGCATGCCGGTTTCGGTGAGGGTTATACCCTTTACGCGACGCATTTCTGCATCGGCGGCCAGCAGCAGCGCGAGTTGGGTTTCGAGCGGAATTTCGAAGGGGTCTTTGCGGAACGGGCTTTGCCAACTGTCGATAAAAGCTTGCTCCGGAACCATCACGACATCGCCGCGTTTGGCCAGCGCGGAAGCCTTGGCTATAGAAACGGCTTGTGCGGCACAGCGCGCAACGCCTTCGC